>Ga0209517_10005456_pt1 | contig 16198 bp, 17 predicted proteins | sample PeaSoiMetSII2010_FD_187695 | JGI IMG/M metagenome (GOLD analysis project Ga0209517, IMG submission 187695) | Peat soil microbial communities from Weissenstadt, Germany - SII-2010 (SPAdes) (version 2) | ecosystem: Environmental > Terrestrial > Soil > Wetlands > Peat | place: Germany... | reverse complement strand
GATGCTCGTGCCCAGTTCGCCCAAACCCTTACTTCAAACACGGCCCCTTGTGTCCAGTTCTGAGGGGTGCACTACAGATGCAACCTGTGAAAAGCATAGTGGGGATTTCCGTGCTCCAGACGATGTCCCAAATGTGGCTGCAATTTCGGTCACGCGAATCAATCATAGGTCGGTGCTGCCTGTTGATCAAAAGGGCCGGCCAATAAAACATGTGCCCCTTGACTCAGCGCTCGTCATTCCCGCTGAAACTCCGAACACTGGCCCTGCTTTGTACGATATAACGAATGAAAATGCGCGTCTTTCAGCGACCATTATCAATAGACAGCTGAAAGACTGCCTTTCAAGTGGCACTTGGGCCTGCTCCTTCAAGAACGGTACCAATATCAACGTGGTTATCTCGGAACAATAGAACTGGCTTTCCCTGGCGCCTTCATGTGAGAAAAGACTCAAACTGCTTGTTATGGCCTCGCACACCAACACGTCATGGGGTGATTTGGGAATTTGCCTTTGGGCAATAAAGCGCTATCCCGCTTGTGGATGATAGGTTCGCGGATCGGCAATAATCGATCCAGGTGCGGGCATCACGAAATTCCTCATGCGTTCGAAGCTATCATCCTCGTAATCGGATGACCAATAGCGACGCGTGTGCTCCTTCTCCGCGTGCTCATCAAATGTGGACAGGGAATCTGCAGCGCGAGAGTAGACAACAGTTTCCTCTTCCTCAAGATGATCGACCTTATAGCAAAAAGGGGCAATCTTCACACGCTCAAGCAGCCACTCCGTCAAAGCCGGCGAAAACTTCCCATTTACTTCCACGTGCTCAGTGATATGAAATCGAAGGAACCCGGCGCTCGGGTCGCTACGCGATTCTACCAATTGCAGGTAGGTTTTTCGGAAATGCTCGCGATCAGATGGCAGGATTTCAAACTGATACCACTTGATACCCAAATGAGACTGTGCATCCTGCGATTTTAGGTCGGCCAATGCGTCTGTCATCAGGACGCCATAGGCAAGTTGGCGTTGTGCCCGTTCTGCCCAGGGATGAGCCATGAAATCTACCACTCGAACAGTCTGGGAAGGCCTACGGGGCATCACGGCCACTCGTCCCACTGAAGCTGCTTCGACTGCGGCGAACGCGAAGGCAAAGTCGAGTGCCGCTGTGAAATCGACGATCCGCGTTGGCAGACCATAATGTTGCAATTGAGCCATGGCGGCTGTTCGATCAAGACCATCGAAGTTCCGGAAGAGCCGGTCCATCAAATCAAAAATGAGCTTTCCAAGCCTTATCACATCAGCGGGCGAAAGCGAAAAACCGCCCGATAGGGCAGCTTCTTGCAGCCGTCTACAGGTGTCCATCGTCGTTGGGAAGTCGCCACACTCTCCACGAAAGAGATAGCGGGGAAGCTCGCGTGGATAGGCCAGCCCGGAAGCGGTTTCGGCCCAGACAACTTCATTGGGTTGTAGCGCATATTGTCCAAGAATATAGGTATATGCCTCAGTCAGGCTGTCAAACCGTCGATCCGGCTGAAAAACCATAATTTCAATGGTAGCACTCAAGTGATGCAGTAAAAACGCACTCTTGTGATCCGTGAGAGTAATATCAAGATTTCTCGGCGTCTCTGCGGTGAAAAGCCCTACAGCACCCGCTCCTGCGTGTATCCCGCCGCGCCCAATGCCGAGATGATTTCGGCGATGTGGTCCGGCCCGCGGGTTTCCATCGTGATTTCGATCGCGGTTTCCCCTAGGCCGACGCCGTGGTAGGCGCGGTCGTAGTCCGTCTCAACGATGTTGGCGCGATGCTGCGCCAGAATCGATGTGAGGCGATGGAGCGCTCCAGGATAGTCGGGCAGGTGGACGCGCAAGCGCACCAGACGTCCGTCTTTGACCAGGCCGCGCTCGATGATGCGCGAGAGCAGCGTGACGTCGATGTTTCCGCCGCACACCAGCACGGCAACTTTCTTCCCCACCAGCGTCAGCTTGCGGTTGACCAGGGCAGCGAGAGCCGCCGCGCCCGCGCCTTCGGCCAGAGTCTTTTCGCGTTCGAGCAGCAGCAGGATGGCGTTGGCAATTTCCTCCTCTTCCACGGTAACGATGTCGTCCACATACTTCTGGACGAGGGGCAGGGTCCGTTCGCCGGCGCGGCGCACGGCAATGCCATCCGCAATCGTGGACGCCGGCATGAGCGTCACCGGTTGGCCTTCGGCGACGGCAACTTTCATCGACGGCAGGCGCGAGGGCTGAACTCCGAAAACTTGAATTTTGCGATTCGACTCTTTCAGCGCGCAGGCGATGCCGCCAATCAAACCTCCACCGCCGATGGGGACAACCACGGCTTCGAGGTCGGGATGCTGCTCAAGTAGTTCCAGGCCAATCGTGCCCTGCCCGGCGATCACGGCGTCGTCATCGAAGGCATGCACAAAGGTGAGGTGCTCGGCCTGGCTGCGGCGGACGGACTCTTCGTAAGCCTCGTCGTAGTTGGCTCCGTGCAGAACCACTTCGGCGCCGTAGCCGCGCGTCGCCGAGACCTTGATGAGAGGCGTGGCCAGGGGCATGCAAATCTGGGCGCGGATGCCGAGTTTGCCGGCGTGATAGGCAACACCTTGTGCGTGGTTTCCGGCCGACGCTGTGATCACGCCCTCGGCACGTTCTTCGGTGCTCAGCGAGAGCAACTTGTTCAGCGCACCGCGCTCCTTGAAAGAGCCGGTGCGCTGCAGGTTGTCGAGCTTCAAGTAAACCTGGTTGGCCGTGGACTCGGAAAACGTTTCCGAGCGTGCACAGGGCGAAAGGTAAATAGAGTTGCGAATGCGGCCCAAGGCCGACTGGATGTCGTTGAGAGTGATCATTTTTTGATTACGACTGCAAAATCCAAGGATGGCAACATCTTACCTGAACCGACCAAGACATCCCGTAGAGACGCGGCTTGCCGCGTCTCCCACCGCATCCAAAGGAGACGGGGCAAGCCCCGTCTCTACACAGAGAAACGAAGGGAGTAGGGGGTAACGCGCCCCAGTACAACTTCCGTAATGGCACTTTCGGACAGGGACTAAGCCCTTCGAAACCTATGCAGCGGTGGAAAAGCCCGTCAGAATGGGTTTTTCGAGGGTTCATCCCTGGGACTCATGCCGACTTCGACTGGTACCGCTCTCGCCCCTCCACCCGTGCATCGAAAATCGGTGGCGCGCGTCGCGTTGTTTGACTTGCCCGTGGCCTCTGCGCAACTGGTGACGGAGTGTTTCCGGCAATTTGGCATCGAAACGGTTTCGATTGCGCGCGAAGACGCGGACCGGCTGGGGCGCGAAAAATTCGAGGCCTGCGTTTTGCCCCTGGGAGAATCCGCCGGCAGCATCATCGAGCTGGCGCGAGGATCGGCTTCCAACAGCCGCATCATCATTTACGGGCTGGGCGGGACTGCGCAGGATGCCTTGCGCTATTCGAAGTTGTGCATCAACGCAGTGTTTCACGAACCCTTGGAACGGTCGGCGGCGATGAAACTGGTGCGCTCGACTCGAATGCTGGTGCTGCACGAATTCCGCCGCTATGTACGTATCCCGGTGATGACGGAAGTTGGGATCGTGATGCTCGACGGTGGCCGCATCACCGCCACCAGCCAGGAGATCAGTTCGGGAGGGATGTCGCTCAAGGGCAGTCACGTGCCTGAACACGGAAGCCTGGTCGAAGTGTCGTTCTCTTTGCTGACGCTGCCGCGCGTCTGGGTGCGCGGAACCGTCACGTGGAAGAAACCCAACAAGAGCTTCGGGATTCGCTTTGACCCGGCCGACGAGCGGCGGCATCGCCTGAAAGAGTGGATCGTGGCTTACCTGGAAGCGTAGGAACCCGGCTTTCAGCTCTCAGCTTTCAGTTAAACCTTTCCTTCCCGGCTACAATATCGGCGTGAGTTCTTCTTCCACCGCAGTCGAGCCTGAGCCGCCCTCTGTTTTGGAGCCTCGCCAATTCTCGCTCCGGCAAAGAATTCTTTTGTGGCTCATCAGCTGGGCGAGCTATCTGGCCATTTCGCTGATCGGTCCGACTCTGCGTTATTCGGTATCTTGGGAAGAACCTCCTGCGCTGCCCCGCGCGACTTACGAAAAACGGGTGATCTACTCCTTTTGGCATCGCGCAGTGTTCGCCAGCATGTGGTTATGGAGGAAGAGCGGGATCGCGGTGATGGTGAGCCGCAGTTTCGACGGGGAGTACACCGCTCGGACCGCTGAAAGACTCGGCTTCGTCGCGGTGCGCGGATCGAGCAGTCGCGGCGGCGCTACGGCCCTGCTCGGCCTGAGAAGCCAGCTGGAACAGGGCACTTCGGTTGTGTTTACGATTGACGGTCCGCGCGGCCCGAAATACGTAGCCAAGCCGGGCCCGGTGCTGTTGTCGCGTGCCAGCGCGGCGCCGATGGCGGCCTTCTATGTAGCACTTAGCGATGCCTGGGTGCTAAGTACCTGGGATGAGCTGATGATCCCAAAGCCTTTTTCGAAGGCGCTGGTGCGCTTCAGCGCCAAACTGCAAGTTCCCGCCGAAGCGGGCAATGGGGAAATGGACGTGCAGATGGCTGAGTTTCACCGGCAGTTGCAGGCTGCGCTCGAACGCGTCACCCGGTTCGCTGAGGAGCACGTAACGCAAGTCGGATCGGCGGAGTTCCCCATCATCAAGGGCTAGCGTCGTCCTGGGATCTAGGACAATACGTTCTGTAGTTGATTCATTCCAGGATTGGGTCGGAGACTGCAATCTCAATTACAATTTTGATCGGACTGGAGAACGATATGGCTCTGCAAGTCGGCGATCGGGCGCCAGATTTCGAACTTCCCGCAGTGGCCGGTGAACGCCAGATTACGATGCGCTCGCGCGACTATCTCGGCGCCAGGAATCTGGTCGTCACGTTCCACCCGCTCGACTGGACCCCGACTTGAGCCATGCAAGTGCCCGGACTCGACGCCCGTCGCCAAGAGTTCGAGGCGCTCAATGCCCAGGTTCTGGACATCAGCGTAGACTCCATCCCCAGCCACATTGCCTGGCGGCGGGAGGAAGTCGGCCCGGTCGAGATTCCTCTCTGCGCCGATTTCTATCCGCATGCCGAAGTGACGCGCCAATTCGGCGTTCTCCGCGAAGGGCCGCCGGTGGCCGGCATCAGTGAGCGCGCCGCGTTTGTCGTCGATAAGAAGGGAAAGATCGCCTTCGCCAAGGTCTATCCGATTGACCAGTTGCCGGATTTTGAGGAATTGCTGAAGACATTGCGTGAACTAACCTGAGAGTCCGGGTGCCCCACTCATCGCGTTCTTTGCGATGAGTGGGATTCCACGCCCGCTAACCCTCCCGCTGCAACGCATGATCCAGTTCCCAAGCCTGGTCCTTATGTTCTAAAGAAAGCGAACACGAACAAGACTCCGAACAGCAAGTCGACGGCGCCGAAAGTAAAGTCGGAGAGGTGCAGGCGGCGCTGCAGATAGAGAACGGTAAGCGCCGACCCGTAGCTGAATTTTTCAACTATGCCGGCGATCATGAGCGGGCGGAAGCGAACTGGGTTGGTAGCGATCATCAGGAACGCGATCTGCCAGGCGAGGCCGACTCCGACGAAGCCGTAGTAGAAGGCGGGATGCGTGATCGGCGGCGGGTCCTGCCGGCCAATCCGATCGAACATGAAATACAGCGGAGTGAGTACCAGCACGCCCCAGATGCCAGCACTCCAGAAAACAATCTTGGCAAATTTCATTTGGACCTCTGCCCGCTATTCTCCCCCGACGGTGAGTCCGTCGATGCGAATCGTGGGAGAGGCTACGCTGCCGCGGAATTCCAGGTCGCTGCCGATCTCGGAAATATTGCAGAACATGTCCTTGAGATTGCCTGCCACCGTGATCTCTTCGACCGGATAGGCCAGTTCGCCGTTGACGATCCACATGCCCGACGCGCCGCGGGAGTAATCTCCAGTGACTAAGTTGGCGCCGTGGCCTAGAAACTCGGTAACATAGAGGCCGTCTTTGATCTCTGCGATGATCTGGTGCGGCGTTTTCGGCCCCGGTTCCAGAAAGTAATTTCCGGCGCCAATCCCCGGCGTTCCGGCGAGTCCGCGAGAGGCGTTGGCGGTGGTTTCGAGGCCCAACTTTTTCGCCGTGTAGGTATTCAGCAGATACGACTTCAGAATTCCGTTCTCGATCACTACCGTGCGGCGGGTGGGAATGCCTTCGTCATCGAAGGGCGTGGTGCCGAAACCGCCGGGCATGGTGCCGTCGTCGATGACGGTGACGTTCGGGCCCGCAATTTTCTCCCCGAGTTTTCCCGCCAGAAACGAGGCCCCGCGATACACCGAGTCTCCATTCACTCCTTCGAAAATATGCCCGAGCATGGAGCTTGCGACCATGGGATCGAGGACTACCGGCACATGCGCGGTCTTCACCTTGCGCGCGCCGAGGCGTCGCAGGGTGCGCCGCGCGGCTTCTTTTCCTACCTGCTCCGCCGGATCGAGCTTCGCCAGGCTGCGCGCCACCGAATACCAGTAATCGCGCTGCATCCCGCCGTTCTCGTCCTGCGCTATGGGCACTACCGCTACCGAACAGTACGACCGGCGATAGTCGCCGACAAAGCCGTGGGAATTCGCCAGCACTTTTCTGCCGGTGGCGGCGTCGAACGATCCGCCGTCGGAGTTCTTGATGCGCGAGTCGGCGTCGAGCGCGGCCTTTTCAGCGCGGCGCGCGTACTCGATGCGCTCGGGGCCGGGCAAGGAGTAAACGTCTTCGTGATAAAGATCGAGGTCGCCCGTAAGCGATCCGAGTTTCGCGGCCTCGGGAATTCCCGCGTAGGGGTCTTCAGAACAAATCTTGGCCAGTTCGAGCGCCGACTTCAACATGCGCTCGATACCGGCGGCGGAGAAGTCGCTGGAATAAGTGCTGGCCGCGCGCTGTCCGAAGAAGACGCGGACGCCGATGGCGCGCGAACCAGATTCCTTCAGCGTTTCGACCTGGCCCAACCGTACCACGGTGGAAAATTCGTCGCCTTCGCGGACGACACACTCCGCCGCAGTGGCGCCGCCGGCAGTGGCGCGGCGGACTATGTCGGAGGCGAGCTCCTTGAGATCGGTTGCGGGTTTCGTTTCGCTGGTTTCTAGAGTTGTTGTCATTTTGAAAAACAATTGCAGAGGTCAGAGGTCAGATTGCAGAGGTAAAATCATCGGGTTCACCTCTGCAATCTGACCTCATACCTCTGACCTTATTGCATGAATCCGCCGGTTTCCCGCTTAGCAGTTCCGCCAACAGTCAGGCGATCGATTTTAATGGTCGGGATTCCCACACCGACGGGGACTGCCTGTCCATCTTTGCCGCATGTGCCGACGCCTTCGTCGAGTTTCAAATCGTTGCCGACCATCGAAACCCTCGTCAGCACATCGGGGCCGTTGCCGATCAAGGTTGCGCCCTTGATCGGGGCGGTGATCTGTCCGTTTTCGATGAGATAGGCTTCCGACGCCGAGAAGACAAATTTGCCGTTCGTGATATCAACCTGCCCGCCGCCGAAATTCACCGCGTAAACGCCATTCTTCACCGAGCGAATGATGTCGGCGGGATCGTCTTGCCCCGCCAGCATATAAGTGTTCGTCATGCGCGGCATGGGAATGTGCTCGTAACTTTCGCGGCGTCCGTTGCCGGTGTCGGCCAGGCCCATCAGCTTCGACGAAAGTTTGTCGCTTAGATATCCCTTCAGAATTCCATTCTCGATCAGCACGGTTTCCTGCGTGGGCTGGCCTTCATCATCTACATTTAAAGACCCGCGGCGCCACGGCATGGTGCCGTTGTCGACCACTGTGCATTTTTCGCTGGCCAGGCGTTTGCCGATCAGCCCGGCGAATGCCGATGTCTTCTTGCGATTGAAATCCGCCTCCAACCCGTGGCCCACGGCCTCGTGCAACAGAACACCGGGCCATCCCGGACCGAGCACGACTTCCATATCGCCGGCCGGAGCTTCGCGGGCATCGAGTTGCAGAATTGCCTGGCGCGCGGCCTCTTTGGCGAAGAACTCGGGAGTCTTGTCGCCAAAAAAAAAGTCGAGCGCAACCCGCCCGCCGCCGCCAGAGGTGCCACGGCCCGAAGTCGTATCCGTCTTCGCGATGCAGGAAACATTCACGCGCGCCAGCGGTTGCGAGTCTTCCGCAAACGTGCCGTCGGAACCGACCACCAGGATGGTCCTCAGTTCGTCGGCATAGCTGGCGCGTACTTCCTTGATCCGCGGGTCGTATCCGCGAGCCGTCTTATCGGCGCGCATCAGCAGTTCGACCTTGGCGGTGATGTCGGCATCCACCGATGGCAAGGCAACGGGGTACAAGCTGCGCGCCGGTTTCTGCTGGAATCCGGCGACCGTCGTCTTGGCCGGAGCGCTTGCGATCAGCGCCGCGGTGCGGGCAGCGTGCAGAATTCGCCGCGGAGAAAGATCGTCGGTGTAGGCGTAGCCGGTGCGCTCGCCGGAAACGACGCGTACGCCGCAGCCCGCCGAAATTCCCTGCGAAGCGGACTTCACCAGCGACTCATCCACCATCAGCGAGGTCGAGGTCAGGTATTCGAAATAGAGGTCGGCGTAGTCGCCGCCCGCCGAAAGCGCGGCGGACAGATAAGTCTCAAGGTCGTGATTCGTAAGCCCGTAATGCTCGAAGAAGAAGCGTTGTTGGTTGGCAATCACCATAGTTGGATGCGCTTGATTTTGAAAACGACTCGCGGCGCTGCTTTCCATTATCCCATGCGATGTACGGCAAGCCGATGCCCTATCCAGATGGCAGTGGGATAATCGTCGGAGGTGGTTCGTTGATGACTAGAGGAAAACCATGACGCTAGTGGTCGCCGTAGCCGGACGAAACGAAATCGTTATAGGGGCGGACGGTATCTGCCCTATTGGCGACGATGACGGTCAATATGTAATTGAGTCGCAAAAACTGCGGCGAGTGCTGAAAGACAAATGGGTCGCTGGAATTGCAGGAACTAGATCTGGCTGCACTCTTTTAGAGAAAGCTGGGGCTACGAACCAAGAAAACCTATTCGACCTGTCGGCTAGAATGGCCGAAATTTACAAGGCAGAATATTCCGTTGAGCTGCGCTTAGTGTTTGCTGGATTTGAGGACGGCAAGCCTTCGCTGTACACCTGGAACGGCCTGATGTGGGCTAATGGCACCCCCCACGTCAACGGTCTGACCCAAGCAGAGGAGGGACGCGTAGCAGTGGGCATTAGGAAACACGGAGCTTTGCACTTCATGCACGCCTATCACTCCGTCGATATGAACGTGAATCAGCTTGCATCGCTGTGTCACTACTGTCTGTCTGAGGCAGTTCGTCAAGACGCACGCCTGGGCAGCCCTATTAGCATGGCAGTAATTTCCCGAAACGGGATCACCGACCTAGACGAAAATCAACTCAAGGTATTACAAGTGTCCTCTACTCGAAGGAAAAACAAGATTGGGAGACTGTTTCTTAAAGACATTTCCGACTTGCTACGGTGATCTCCACTCTCCGGCTAACAGAAAAGCGGCTGCGCCGAGAGCCGTCGCAGCCAGCAGGCACAGCGCAATTTTAGTCGTGTCGGGTCTTGCTGTTTCGGACCATTTAATCCTAATAATATTCCCCTCCTCTGCCTGGGGTGTTTTCGGATCCTCCCACACAGGGGGCGGTCCACCTCTAGACCAGACCCAGGCATAGCCAAGTCCTGTATCTTTGACACTTTTTTCGTTCTGTTTAAGATCCTCGTTCTCTTCAGTTAAGACTGAGGTCGCGTGCCATGGAACCCAGACGCAGCAGTAAGCGACCAGCAAACAGTAGACCACGATGACAATGCGTTGCGCTCTAGTCATAGAAAAAGCATACTCCCACAATTTTTGTGATTTCTACAAATCACGGCTTCACGTTCGCCTCGAACGCCGCCCCTTGCGATGGCCGCACCGGCCAAAAAACCAAACAATTGCGCGGTCCAGCGATCACTGACGGCGGCTCGGGCGGGGCGAATAATTCCGATCATAGTTCCGATATATGACCCCAGACTCGCTCAGCCAAATGCTCTCCGACTTTCTCGAAGGCGCGCGCGCCGCCGTTGTCGTGGAAGACGGCGCAATAGCGTTTGACTTGGCCGAGTCGAAATATTCGATTTCCGGGGAGTACAACAAATGCCTGCTGCACCTGTGGTCGAGCGAGCGGAATTTCGTGCGGCGCGTGCTGGACGCGGAAGTGAAGGCCACGACGCTCCGGTTGCAGGTGCAGCGCATGGGGCAGAATCGCCCCACCCGGCTCGACTTCTGCCGCGATCGCGATCGGCGCTCTCCCGCCGCGCGCCGGGCGGCTCGCGCCGCCTATGAGCCTCGGCTGCGCCGTGCACTGGAGAGAAATCTTTCCGGCTGGACCGTGGTCCGGCTCACCACCAGCATCGATCTCGAGCACTCTTTCGGTCCGGCCTACCTGCGCGGCTGGCTGCGCCAGGGACAGCGCGCGCTCGCCATTGTCGGAGTGAACGATCAGGAAACGCAATCGACCGTCGATGGCGCGCTGACCTGCGGAATTCTCTGGCTCGAGGCGTGCCGGCTGGCGCAGCAGGAACGCCGCGTGGTCGAAGGGCTGGCGATGGTTGTGCCGAAGGGCATGGCCACACTGACCCAGCAGCGTATGGCGCATCTGCATCGGACGGCAGCGAAGTGGCATTTGTACGAATTCGACCAGCGGGAGGATGAACTCGTACCACTAGATACCGGCGATCGCGGCAATCTGGCAACCCGGCTGGTGCATTCTGTCGATGAAGGGATGGCACGCGATCGCTTTGCGGGATCGATCACGCGCATTCGAGAAATTCTGCCGCAAGCGGAAGTGGTGGTGCTCTCGCCCGCACTGATTTCGTTCCGACGGCATGGACTTGAATTTGCCCAGGCACGGATTGCGCACGATGCGCGGAATTTCCAAAGCGGCGAGGAAATCGCTTTTGGCGTGGGGCCGGAGGAGCGCGTTCTCAACCTGGAGAACGAAACGCAATTTGCCGATCTGGTGCGACTGGCGGCGGCCGTCCGCCACCAGGATGGTCCGAAGAACCATGCGTTATGGCGAATGCATCCCGAGCGCTGGCTGGAATCGCTGGTCGCCGGCAACATTGCGGCGCTCGACGGACGGCTGCGGCCGGAACCGGTGTATGCCCAGGTTCCCGCATTCGCCGCGGCGGATCGAGCGATGATTGACATTCTAGCGGTAACTCGTGACGCGCGATTGGCCGTCATCGAACTCAAAGCCGACGAAGACCTCCACCTTCCACTGCAAGGTGTGGATTATTGGTCGCGCGTCTTGTGGCACCAGAGCCGCGGAGAGTTTGCACAATTCGGTTATTTTCCAGGGCGCGAGATCTCGCAGCAGAAGCCTCTGCTGATGCTGGTCGCCCCCGCTCTGCACGTGCATCCCACAACCGACACGATCCTGCGCTACCTGTCGCCGGAGATCGATTGGGAAGTGCTGGGAATTGACGAGCACTGGCGGGAAGAGATCGGGGTTGTATTCCGGAAGAGGCCAGTTCGCACACCGGTTCGGGCGGCTTGAGGCTTATCACCGCCGAGACGCCGAGAGCGCCGAGAAAACCTTTTGTGGCTCTTGAAAGACAAACGGGCTCGCTCGGTTTTTGAATGTGGCCCTGGAATTTCTCGGCGTCCTCGGCGTCTCGGCGGTGAACCAGTCTTACGCGGGAAGAATCTCCGGCGCTTCGCCTTTGTATACGCGTCTGATTCCGCGCACCAGGCGGCGCATTGGCAGCTCTCCTTTGGCGCCGGCGAAAAAGATTTCCCCGGCCCGGGTCCCGCGGTAGCACCAGCGCTTCAGAATCGCCAGGTGCTCCATGCGCTCGATCGCGCCGCCCGGCTTGGCAGCGGGAAATGCCGCCAGAGCGGATTGAATGCGGGCTTCCATGGATTGTGATTTGGTATGCTCCGCGCCGGAGATCGGAAACTCCAGCGGCCCCGCGATCGCGCCTCCATCGACGCGGAACAAAGCTACGCTCTCCGGCTGCCGGAATTTCTGCACGATCACGGCGTGCGACTGGTCAATGCGGCGGACGAACTCCGGCAGTTGCTGCAGCACCGGAGCAAGTTTGTCGAGCTGGGCGTGAATGGCTGCTGCCGCCTCGAATTCCATCTTCGACGATGCGTCGTCGCGCTCCGCCGCCATCTGCCGCTTCAGCGATTCGCCGCGCGAGTCGAGAAAACTTTCGACTCGCACCACTTCCGCGCGGTACTCGTCATCGGTACAGCCGCGAAAACAGGGAGCCAAACACATCTTCATTTCGGAATAGACGCAACCGGGAAATTTCGGGTCGGGATGGAGCTCTTCCACACAGCGCCGCATCTTGAAAAAGTCAAGCGCGTCGTTCATGAATTTTTCCGCCGCCACCCGCGACGCGAACGGCCCGTAGTAAACATTCTTTGCTGCGATTCGCCCCAGCCGCGTCGCGATCGAAGCGCGGGGAAATTCGTTCTCCAGATGCAGCTTGACCAGAGGGGCGAAGCGCAGCCGCAAGCGATCGGAGTAGGTCTTCGGAAAGGCGGCGCGCACGGCTTGATAAAGCACAAATCCAGATTCGAAGTCGGAGCCGGTCAGCGTGTATTCGATCCAGCGAACGCGCTCCCGCAGGTTGAGGCGCTTGGTTCGCTCTTCGGGGACAGAAAGCAGCCGCTGTAGCCGCCGCCGCAGGTTGGCAGTTTTGCCGACGTAGGGCTCGGAGTTCGCGTCCGCGCCGCGCAGTAGAAACACGGCGGGGGCGGCGGCTACGGTGGAAAAGACCTCGGCGTCAGCTTCCGGCCGGAACTCGAGGCGTTCGGTCAGCACTCAACGATTGTAGAGGAGAGCAGAGGTGAGAGGTCAGATTGCAGAGGTGAAGCGATGGGGTGCCGCTCTTAACCTCTGCAATCTGACCTCTAACCTCTGCCCTCACCCGAAGCTCGCGCTCTTGAACTTTTGGCGGAAGTCCGGTCCGTCCATCTTCACGATGCGGCACATTTCGTGCAAGCGGGAGCGCATACGCTCGCCGATTCGGTCGCCCAGGGTCTCTTCACGAGCGGCCGCCCGCGCTGGCGACAGTGACGATGACCGGGTCACACCAGCAGCCGGTTCGTCCGCGAAATTCGTCGTGATGAGGGTGGTTCGATTGTCGTTATAGCGCGTGTTGAGGATCAGGCTGACGGTGTCCCACACCCACTCGCTCGGTTTCACGGCGCCGAGTTCGTCGAGCAACAGCACCTCGGCTTCAAACACCGGCCGCAGCACCTGAAGCTCGGTCGCCTGCACAGAATCGTTGTAGGAGTTCTGAATCTGCTTGAGCAGTTCGCGATAGTCGCAAAAGAGGCAGGCGCTCCCTCTGGCGGCGATGAGTTCCTTGAGAATCCCAACCGCGAGATGGGTCTTGCCCGTCCCGATTCCGCCGACCAGCAACAGCCCAGCGCCGTTTCGCGGATCAAACTCCTGTACGAAGCGCGACGCACTGATTTGGGCCAGCGCAACCGAGGGATCGGCTCCTGGAAAGTCGGTGGTAAAGTTCGACAGCTCACAATGTTCATATCGTTTGGGAATGCGCGCCGCCGCGATCAGGGCGCCGCCGCGCGCCCGCAATTGGCATTCGCAGCGCGTGACGCCGCCGTCCGGCGCTTCCGGAACCGGCTTCCATCCTGTGCCCGCACACAGCGGGCAAACTTCGGCTGCTGTTTTCATAATTCTCAACTCTATTCTTTACGCTGTGGTGTCGATTCAACTCTGCACCCGGAGCCGCCTGCGCCGCAAGACGAAACCGGTTTCTGGCTGTGCACTTCCTGTGGAGAGCGGTGACGGGTTGTGGAGAACCGTGGAGAAGCGAGGAAAACTGCCGCGCCGCAGACCCCAGACAAGAAACGCACAAAATCCGGCGCTTTCGTCTTATCGCCCCATGGCTGCAGATGCAGTCGGTCGTGTTGGGTATGAAAACCGGCTACCGGCACGTGTTTCCCATTGACAATCCCGCAACATAGGCGAGAATTGACATTGCCGGTGCTCGCGCTTTGAGCCTTCCTCCCCCGGCTGATGCGCGGGAACCGAAACGAGTAGTGTCAGGAGAGAGCATGAATAAAGCTGATCTGGTTGACCGGATCGCCGGAGCCTGCAACATTTCCAAGGCGCAGGCGACGACCGCGATCGACACCACCGTGGACAGCGTTACGGCTGCCCTTCGAAAAGGGGACCGTGTAGCCTTGATCGGGTTCGGCACGTTCTCCGTCTCGCAACGCAAGGCCCGCAATGGCCGAAACCCGCAGACGGGTGCCACCATCAAGATCGCAGCCCGTAGAGTCGCCAAATTCACTCCCGGAAACGAACTCAAGAAAGTAGTCAATAAAGGCAAGTAGGGGCCCCAGAATTCTTTGGATATGAGCGAGACGGCAGGGGTCAGCCCTGCCGTTTTGTTTTGGAGCTGTCAGCTATCAGTTGTCAGCTCTCAGTAAACCCGCCTCGCCCGGAGCCGTCCGACCTCTCCGAGACTGGAGCGGTGACGATGGTGAAGTACCGACTGATAGCTGATAACTGAAAGCTGAGAGCTGGGTTGCTGAATCCTTCCTAACTCCTGTAGAATCTAATGTCTGAATCGAGGTTTAGGAACTGACATGAAAGCAGCTATTCATCCCCACTACAGTGAGATCCGCGTGCATTGCGCCTGCGGCAACGCATTCGTCACCCGTTCCACTCATAAGGGCGACATCAGCGTAGAAATCTGCGCCGCCTGCCACCCTTTCTTTACCGGCAAGCAGAAGCTCATGGACACGGCCGGCCGCGTAGAGCGCTTCCGCCGCAAGTACGCCAAAAGCGACGCCGCGAAAGCGGAAGCTGCGAAAGTTGAAGCAGCGAAGAAGTAATTTCCGCTGCAGAAACGCACATTCTTGAAAGCCTCCCCCCGGCGGGAGGCTTTACTTTTGGAAATTCGCGGCTCGTGGAGTGACGGGCGTCCTTGCCCGTCCAAAGGAACGACGGAGATATAGTCTCGCCAGGAAAAGAACGTAGAATAATAACAACAATAATACTGTGCAAAAGTTCTGGGACAACGCGGATGCACCGACGGCTGGGATGGGCGAGGCGCCCGCCGCTCCACGGCGTTTCCCTGCGGGCCTGAAGATTGGGAAGGTTGCAATCTCGCCCGCCACCGTCCTCGCCCCCATGTCCGGGGTCACCGACACCGTCTTTCGCCGCTTCATCAAGAACCTGGGCGGATGCGGCCTGATCATGACGGAGTTCACCTCGGCCGACGGCGTGCTGCGCGACCAGCGCGTCCAGGGACGCTACCTTCACTTTTACGAAGACGAGCACCCCATCTCGGCCCAGCTCTTCGGCAGTAGCCCCGGTGTGCTGGCCGATGCCGCTCGCCTGGTGGAAGACCTCGGCTTCGACCTCGTCGATCTGAACCTCGGCTGCCCGGCCAAGAAAGTCGTCAAGTGCAACGGCGGCTCGGGACTGCTGCGCGATCTGCCGCTGATCCGGCAGATTTTCGAAGCTGTGCGAGCCGCGGTGAAGATTCCCTTCACCGTAAAATTTCGCGCTGGATGGAACGACGATGAAATCGTCTGCGTCGAACTGGCGCGCATGGCTGAAAGCTGTGGCCTTGGAGCGGTTGCGCTACACGCCCGCACCCGCGAGCAAGGCTACAGCGGAAACGCGCGCTGGGAATGGATCGCCTCCGTCAAGCAGGCAGTCAAGATTCCAGTGATCGGCAACGGTGACATTCGCTCCCCCGAAGACGCCTGCGCCATCGTTGCCCAGACCGGCTGCGACGCCGTCATGATTGGCAGGATGGCCCCAGCGAATCCGTGGATTTTTCGGCAGATCGAGCAGTATGTGAGCCGGGCTTCGCTCGGCTTGGACGGGGCAGAGCCCCGTCACCACACGAACTCGCTTTACGACGAGCCCACCGAAGCCGACCGCTACCAGATGATCCGTACCTACTTCCAAATGCTGCTGGAAGAAGAAATGCCCGGAGCGGAAGGCAAGATGAAGCAGTTCGCCTCCTGGTTCACCCACGGCGTTGCTGGAGGAGCGGCGCTCAGAAAGGCGATCTACGAAGCCAAGAGCGGCGCGGAGATACTCATGCGGGTAGAAGAGTTCTTCGGAACCAGGCTCACGGTACCAGCCCGATAGAGACGCGGCCTGCGGCCCACGTCTGACCTGGACTGCCGTGTGCTTAAGCGCGTCGCTCTTGCAGCTCACGG
>Ga0209517_10005455_pt1 | contig 16203 bp, 8 predicted proteins | sample PeaSoiMetSII2010_FD_187695 | JGI IMG/M metagenome (GOLD analysis project Ga0209517, IMG submission 187695) | Peat soil microbial communities from Weissenstadt, Germany - SII-2010 (SPAdes) (version 2) | ecosystem: Environmental > Terrestrial > Soil > Wetlands > Peat | place: Germany: Weissenstadt... | reverse complement strand
AGTTGTCAGCAGAATGACCAGTGGGTTACGGAGAATGACCAAGAGTCGGATAAACCAGCTGCGCCGCCGTTCTTGCGCAACCTCATTCGGACCCGATATGCGTGCGCGCTCTTCGGCCTCAGCTTGGGTCAGGCCCTCGGGAGCCGTTTGCAATGACTGAAGCAGTTGATCGCCGTCCTTGCCCGCCGCATCGAGGACCGCGGGGGATACACGGATGTTATGTTCCTTTGCTTTGGCAGCAATCGGAGACGCCTCCGGGTGCGGCAGAGTCTCCTTGTGGCTGACGGCATTAAGGTTGCCGTCTTCGGCTGCTCTTTCCACCACGTGGTTCAAATCAGTTGCTGTCATCCTTCTTTTGACCGCCACCTAAGTTACTTGTTCTGAACCGCCTCAAGTCTTTTGATTTTCTGGCTGGTGCGAGGATGGTTGCCTCTATGGACCCGCAGACAAGGCAGTCTGACGCGGGACATTTCAACAACTGCTTCCGATTCACACTGGTCACGGCTTCAATTTCGTAGTTGCTCCGTTAGGTCTTATGCTCGATTCCCGCATCCAGCAGGGGCTCGTCCGTCGAATCGGACCGGTCCGAATGAATGGGAATGCCGCTGATAAGGCTTTGATAGTTTGTGAGGCGTTTGCCGAGAATCACCACTCCCTTGGAAGTGATTTCATATTCGCGAATATCCTTGGCGTGATTTCCGCCCCGCATCTTGATAACCACCATGATCTTGCGAAGCTGGCCATCAATGGATACGTACCGCAGCCGGAGGATGTCATCGCAAAGGAAAGAAATAGAGTAAGTACTGAACGGGAATTCGGTAAAGGACTCATCCACTTCAACCGTGCTTAGAATCGTCACGCCTATTCCCGTCAAAGCAAAGATCATCCGGTAGAGCGATTCGCGAAAGTCGGCGCGGAAGCCGGGCGAGAGAGCCATCTCGAAGCCGGCCAGGGAATCGATCACCAGACGCCTGGCGCCAATCTTCTGAACAGCATCGAGAATCGACTGCATGGTTTCGTCCACCGAGAGGTCCAGGGGGCGGAGATAGAGGATTGTGAGTTTCCCCTCTTTTTGCGGCGTTTCCAGATCCAAACCTAAACTGGCTGCGCGATCCGCATACGCTTCCGGGCGTTCTTCAAAGACAGCCACGATTCCCGGTTCCCCATGGTGTATGCCCTCCGCAATGAACTGGGTTGCCAGGACGGATTTCCCCGTTCCCGAAGACCCAGCGATGAGCACGCTATCGCCTTCGCGCACGCCACCATCCAGCATCTTGTCCAACTCTGGAATGCCGAAGGAAAGGCGCCGATTGCCGGGAGGGTTTCGCTTGCGCGCGGTCAACCCAAACGTGCGCGAAAAGGCTTGGATCCCGGCATTGGTGATGCGGAACGTGTGCAACCCCGGCACGGAATCCTGACCGCGCAGTTTGATGATCTGCAACTTTCGCACAATGGAATTTCGCTCCGCCGTTTGGCGCAACCAGAACAGACCATCGGCGACGGTAAATATTGGATTATCGCGTAACTCTTCCTCCGCATACTCACCGATCAGGAAAGTTGTAGCCTGCCAACTAGCCAGAAACAGGGCCAACCGTTGAATGAATGTTTGCAGGTCCATTTCACTTTGCGGCTTCCGCACCATGGTGCGGAAGGAGTCCACAACGACGACGGCGGGGTTAGCTTTTTCAACTTCTTTGGTGATTTCCTCCAAGACCGCACCCAGGTCCTTCTCGAGAACAACCTGGCTCAGGTTGATAAAGCGGATGGAGTCCGGCAGCTTGGCCGGGTCGAAGAATGTGTACTGTTGCTGGTATCGCAACATTTTTATAGCGGATTCGCCGAGGACGGTGAAATAGAGCGCAGGGCGCTCCGGGGTGGCATTGGCAAACACGAACTGGTGTGCCAGCGTCGTTTTCCCGCTTCCCGGGGCACCCGCGATGATGTTGAACGAGAATTCAGGGAGACCGCCTCCGACAATTTCGTCGAGGCCCGGAACTCCGGTAGGTAGTTTGTTGATCTTCACTTTTTCTTGAGTGCTCACGCGTTTCTCCCGTGTGCCGAATTGCGATCGTCAAAAACTTCAACTGGCCATGTAACCCGCAGCAAGCTGGCCGTTAAAGCTTCGCCAAGGAAGATATGAAGCAGGCCGAGCAAGCGGGCGATGAGAATGATTCCTCCCTCGCCAGCCGGAAACCCGCCAGGCAGATCCTTGTCAATGTCGATTTGAGGTTCAGACTCGCCCAGGCCCCGTAAGGATCCATCCGCTGCGACCTGCACCGCCCAAAGTCCCGAAGCTTCCGACTTGGCTTGCGTCAAAGCGCGGAAAGCGAGGGACTCAAAAGCCGCTACTCCCGCAAATGCACTAAGACTCTGGCGTAGCTTCTCATAGACGCGAAGGGTTGCGGACTCCGCAGGCTCGGAGGTCTTGGCCGCAACGGCCTCATAAGTAAGAAGACGATGGGCTAAATCTCGCATTCCTGGGGCAGCCGTCATGATCAACCCAGCATCGTTCAAGGTATCAGATTTCGATAACCGTCCCACGCTTCGTGGGGGCCAGGGCGACGATTCCGTCTTTTCTTGAAGCGCCCCCGCAGTTGGGTGCTTGACATCCAGAGCCGCTCCGGATTGAGCGCTGACGGAACTCAATTCATGTAGCGATTTGTTTCTGGGTTAAGTCCGTCTTCTTGCGAGCCGCCAGCCTTGCTTCGGATCAGTGTGAAAACGTCCAAAACCGAGGCAATACTGCGTATGTTTCCCGCAACGCTCACGAGTCCATCTTCCATGTCGGGATGTTTGTCCGCCAAGGTTTCAATACGTTCGCTCACACTTCTCAGCCGGTCAATTTCCAGCAGAAGGTCCTCGAAAGCCGCAGCCATTGCCGGTCCATCGGCCGCCGAGTTTGTCGTGTCCGCTGTGGACGTGGTCGACACTGTCCTGATATCCGACTGAAGGCGTAAATCTTCTATCAAACGCAGCGTTGTTGCCTCGCCAAGGAAGGTAAGAAACAGCCCGAGCAGTTGCGCAATCAGAATGATCCCGGCCTCGCCGTCCTCATCCGTTTTCGCTTGGGATTCAACCTCGCTTAGACCGCGCAAGCCTCCATTCGGAGTTACCTGCACGGTGCTAAGCCGGGGAGATTCCGACTTGGCGAGAGCCAGGGCACGAGACGCGAGCGCCTGAAAGCCATCAATACCCACGGGCGCGCCGAGTTGTCGGCGCAGCCTCTCATACGCCCGCACAGTTGCAGGTTCGGTATGAAGGGGGGTCGTAGCTGCATCGGCTTCGGAAGCAACGAGGCTGCGGGCCAATTCACGCGTCTTATGTGGAGGAAGCATCGGTTTCGTTCTCTCTTTACACTCTACGCCTTCGCCTTGAGCGTAAAGCACTTATCGCTACGACACTATCATGGCGATTGCTTCTGTGGTGTGATTCCGGAAGGGATTCATCATACTCAATGTGACGTCATGCGATCCGAGAATACTTGAAACATCTCTGGAAAGATGAGCAAAGTTGACCAGAATGCTCCGCCACCGGGGGAATCTCATGGTGAAGTTTGATTGAAGTGTGATGCCGTGCAGGGTGCAACGGGTGCTTAGTCGAAGGGAGAAGATCCGGCATCCCTGGGCCCTCCCCGCAGCAGATAATTCTCTCTACTCATCACCCACCTGCTTTGTTAAACTAATGGCAATGCGGTCGGGCACTCCTCTAGCGGTCACCCTGCAAGGGCCGCAGCCGGAAGTAGGCCCTCCGATGGTCGAATTTGAAAAGCCCCGATTCGATGCCGCCGCCTTCCTGGCAAGCGCCGGGTTGGGACGACGAATAATCCAATTGGCCCCGGGGGATGCCTTTTTTACTCAGGGAGATCCCGCGGACTCGGTCTTCTATCTTCAGAAGGGGCGTGCCAAAGTCACGGTTGTTTCTGCAACCGGGAAGGAAGCTACTATTGCGTTTCTCTCCGCCGGTGACTTTGTGGGAGAAGAGTCGCTCGCGGCGATTACTGGGGTACGTTTGGCAACGGCCACCGCTGTTACAGCCTGCACTACTCTCAAAATCAGCCGGCAAGAAATGATCCATGTGATGCATGAGCAGCATAGCTTCTCGGATCTTTTTTTGAAGTTCATGCTACAGCGCAGCATGCGCATTCAGGCTGACCTGGTCGATCAGCTCTTCAACTCGAGCGAAAAGCGGCTGGCTCGAATTCTCCTGCTGATGGCGGAGTTCGGCAACCCGGGCGATCAGGAACAATACATCCCCAAGATCTCGCAGGAGGCCCTTGCGGAGATGATCGGCACTACCCGCTCTCGCGTGAGCTTCTTCATGAATCGATTTCGTAAGCTCGGATTTATCGAATACAACGGCCGCATCCGAGTTCATAAGTCGCTGCTAAGCGTTGTTCTGCATGATCAACTGCCTGGAGACAATGCCGAAGGGGCATCTATTTACAAGCATTCCGGGACATGACCCGAAGCTACCGATCGTTTTCTGCATCGATGAGTTCGGCTTGGCCCGTTCGTCTGAGCCTTGTCTGCCAGGGCAGTTGCGATAGAGCCCTAACGTTTTCGAGGACTAATTAGGCAGTTCCCGCTTGACAAGCCCGCTTGGCAATACCTATCGGATTCTTGTTGGGTGGAAATGGCCGCGCCTAGGTGACCCTTCAGCGCTCACGCGGCAGACCCGTCACAGGGGACGGATTCTGCCGCGCGTCACTGCGTTGCAAGCGAAAGCTGCTCTGCTCAGGCGACGAGCGAGGCTGATCGGCGGGGCGCTAGCGATGCCGTTGGGGCAGCGGCTTGCGCACTTCCGGTTTTACCTCGGTTTCGTTTACCGGCGTTGTTCCCTGCACGTCGTTGGCGAAGGTTGCGCCTGCGGGCACGAGATAGTTCTGCGCCGATTGGTCGTCTCCGGTTCCGGTCATGGTCGTGATGCGCGAACCATCGATGCCCTGATCGGTGACCAGATAGTCCTTGGCATTGACGGCGCGCTGGGCGGCATGGTCCTCAACCTTGACGTGCTTGTTGTGTGTTGCCCGCTTCTGCTCCTTTGCCTCAACATCCTTTTCCTTGGCATTGGAGTCGGCAACGATGACCGCTTTGGCGTCGGACTGCTGCTTGAGGTCAAGGGCCACCTGATCGAGGCACGCCTTGGCTTCGTTATCCACGCGGGTGGGCCGCTTAACGTCGTTGCCAAAGTTGATGGAGCACAGGGGCTGCGTTTTGGGCGGCGGAGGCGGAGGCGGGGGAGCCAGGATCGTGATGTTCGTGTTCGCGCTCACGCTGTGGCTCTTGTCATCGGAAACACTGCACGTGATTCCAACCACGCCGGTGGGCGCCCCGGCCGAAGAGAACGCGGCGGTGGCGGCGCTGCCCGTGATGGTGCCGGCGGTGGCAGAGTAGGTGTAAGTCAAGGGGCGGTTTTGCGGGCTGACGGCCTGGGCGGTGACGGAAGCTGTTCCACCGGGCTGAACCTCAGTGGGGTTGGCCGAGCAGGCGATGGTCGGCGGCTCAAAGGCCTTGACGGTGTAGTTCGCCTCGCATTCGGCGCTTTCACCCGGCTTGAGGCCTTCCTTGCCCTTCTTGCCTTCCTTCACCTGGCCCTTGACTGTGTAGTTGCCGGGGTCGAGTGAAGCGGTAGCCACAGTTGCGGTAGTTTCGTTGCCCGTGACGCCGGTGCCGCTCCAACTGTAGAGCACATTCGTGTTCTTCTTGGGGTTTACCGATGCGGCAGCGGCGGTTACGGTGAGGGGATCGCCCGGGAAGACGGCAGGGGCGCTTGCGTTGCACGACAGTGTGATGGGTGGGGGCTTCTTGCAACCCACCGGCAAGAAGGCCAAGCTGAACAGAGGAAGCACCAAAGCAGATTGCAGGATTCGTTTGTACATACGTTTCTTCTCCGCCGGAAATGTTAGCACCTTTGCGAAGGGTTGCTCGGTCTGGATTGAGAATCTCTTTGCGGCTGATCGATGATCTGCCGATCAGCTGAGGGCATGAGGCGGTGGCTCGCGTGATTCAGCTCACTTTCGCAACCGCTATATTCATCAGGAAAATGACGGCGAAACGTGATCTCGGGGGTGTGGCGCAGTTCGCCATTTCCGGCGAATTGGGAGGCCGGATTTTTGCGAAATGCGAACGTTACTAAAGGAACGGAAGATCGTTCGACCGCGGTCGCAATGACGGGGGTTGAAACGAGATTTACGGCAATTGCGTGACGTCCCAGCCGCCGCCGAGGGCGCGCACGAGGCTGACGCTGGCAGAGAACTGGCGGCTTTCGATGTCGATGGCGGTGACCTGGTCCTGGAGGAGGGTCTGCTCGGCGGTGAGGACTTCAAGATAGCTGGTGACGCCGCCTTTGTAGCGGGCGTTGGACAGATTGAAGGAGTGATGCGCGGCGTCGACGGCGCGCTGCTCGACGTTTGACTCCTGCTCGAGGATGCGCAGGCTGGAGAGCTGGTCTTCGACGTCATTGAACGCCTGAAAGACAGCGTTGCGATAGCCGTCGGCCTGCGCGTCGTAGGTGTGGCGGGCCTGGGCGGTGAGTGCGTGGCGCTGGCCGGCGTCAAAGAGCAGCTCGGTGGCCTGGGCTCCGAGGCTCCAGAGCGAACTCGGACCCTGAATCCAGGTGCCGGGGTTGGTGCTTTCAAATCCGCCGGTGCCGCTGAGCGTGATGGTGGGATAAAAAGCACTGACGGCGATGCCGATTTGCGCGTTGGCTGCTGCGGCGAGGCGCTCGGACTCGGCGATGTCGGGGCGGCGCTCGAGCAACTGCGACGGCACGCCGGTGGGGATATTGGGCAGCGCGAGATCGAGCGGCGACGGCGGAATGCTGAAGCTGGACAAGTTGTAGTTGGCGATGGTGCCGATGGCGTGCTCATATTGCGCGCGTGTCACGCCGAGATCGACGAGCTGGGCGCGCACGGTCTCAAGCTGGGTTTGGGCCTGCGCGACGTCGACTGCCGTGGCCACTCCGCCGGAGAAGCGGCGCTGCGTGAGGTCAAGCTGGTGCTGGAGGTCGGAGACTGTGGAAGTGAGCAGCTTGATCTGGGAGTCGAGGCCGCGAAGGGCAAAGTAGTCGGTAGCCATCTCCGCGTGGAGCGTGAGGGCGACATTGGCGGCATCGGCGGCGGTGGCCTGCGCGTTGGCGTGGGCCTGCTCGATGCTGCGGCGGATGCGGCCCCAAAAATCGGGCTCCCAACTGGCCTGACCGGCGATGACAAAGTCGCCGTAGGCGCTGGAACCGGAGGAGGAGGCCAGCGGACGGTTGGCCGAGGCGCGTTCGCGACTGATGGAGGGGCCTGCCGAGAGCGTGGGGTACAGGTTGGCGCGAACGGAGCGCACTTGATCCTGCGCGGCAAGGTAGGTTTCCATGGCCTGGCGAAGCTGCACGTTGGTGGAATCGACGCGCTCCTCGAACTGGTTGAGCCGCGGATCCTGATAGATCTCCCACCACTTGCCCTTCAACATGCCGTCGGATGGATTCGCGGGCTGCCATGCGCCACCTTGCGGATTGGGCGGAGGGACAACGGAGGTTGCGCCGGTTTCCTTGTAGGCGGGCGGCGCGGTGTAGCCGGGGCGATTGTAGTTGGGGCCTACCGGCTTGCAGGCGGAGAGGAGAAGCAGGGGGCAAGCCACTCCAGCAAGCAAGAAACGCTTGCCGGGAACCCCGGCAGTGAGCAAGGGAGCGAAGGAGCGCTCAGGAGGACAGTCCTGGTTTTGGTGCGCAATTCCTTGGGCCGGGTGCGGAACTGCGCTCATGTTACAGGCCTCCCTCATTGGAGGCGGCCCTGCCGGGTTTGACGACGGTTACCTTCTGGCCTTCGATGAGCGAGTCAGGCGGGTCCTGAATGACCTGGTCGCCGGTTTGGAGACCGCTGACGATCTGCACGGAGGCGCCATCGTCCTCGCCAATCACGACAGGCACGAGATGAGCCATGTCGCCGTGAATGACGAGGCCCACCTGCAATCCGGCGCGGCGGAAGATGAGCGCGGTAGTGGGCACAATGAACGTGGAGCCGATGGGCGGGGTCTTGAAGTGGACTTGAGCCAGCGCGCCGGGCATCAGTTGACCCGAGTGGTTATCGATGTCGATTTCGACAAGCAGGGTGCGGCTGACGGGGTCGATGGCATCGGCGGTGCGCACCAGCGTGCCCTCAAAGGTCTTTTCCGGATACTCGGGGAAGGTGAGGCCGACCTTCATGCCGCGCTTGAGCGTTTGTGAGTAAAGCTGCGGCATGTTGGTGTAGACGCGGAGCGTCTGCAGCGCCTGCATGTGGAAGAGCTCAGTGCCGGAGCCTTGACCGGAGCCTGAGCTGATGAGCTGGCCGGTGTCGACAGCGCGTGCAGTCACGACTCCGTCAAAAGGCGCGTAGACCTTCTCGAACGATTGCAGTTCAAGCAAGCGCTGCAAGTTGGCCTGCGACGATTTGACGGCTGCAGCTGTGGCGGCGGCCTGGCTCACGAAGGTATCGGTGTCCTGCTGCGAGACGGCATCGGATTTCACCAGGTTCGTATAGCGCTCGGCCTGGATGCGGGCGATGTTGGCATTGGCCTCAGCCGTAGTGAGGTCGGATTGCGCCTGCGCCACCTGATTGTCAAGCTCGGGTGTTTGAATGACGGCGAGCAGGTCGCCTTTTTTCACCTTGGCGCCGATGTCGTAGTACCAGTGTTCGAGATATCCGTCGGTGCGGGCGTAAATGGGCGAATCAGTGTAAGCGGTCACGTTGCCCGGCAGCACGATGGTTTCACTGGGCGAGCCGGACTGCGCCGCGGCGACCGTAACCGTCGGGGGAGCCAGCTCATCCGTGCGCTGCGCCAGAACCGAATCGGCATGCGAGCGCCGAACGATGCCGGCGACCGCGATCACGACGAAGATGAGCAGAACGACGGCAAGGCCGAAGAGAATTTTACGGGGCGACATAGGGCTCTCTTCCGGCGTTTCGCGGCTTGCCGCAGCGTGCTGGGGATTCGGATTGGATTCCTGATTCATATGCATTTACTCCGGTCTTCCGTCGAATTCGTCGAGGCCCTCGGAAGCGGTATCGCGCTCACGCTCACGCGTGCGCTCGAGACGGCCGTGAATGAAGCTGAAGAAAGCGGGCACAAAGAACAGCGTAGCCACCGTGGCCAGCAGCAGGCCGCCGATGACGGCGCGGCCCAGCGGAGCATTCTGCTCGCCGCCGTCGCCCAGGCCCAGGGCCATGGGCACCATGCCGATGATCATGGCGAGCGCCGTCATGAGGACTGGGCGGAGACGGACAAAGCCCGCATTCAGCGCGGCGTTCCGGGCGTCGCCTACCAGGACTTCGAGCTCCTCGCGCGCGAAGCTCACCACCAGGATGGAATTGGCCGTGGCGACGCCCATGCACATGATGGCGCCGGTAAGCGCGGGCACGCTGAGGCGGGTTCCGGTGAGGAAAAGGAACCACACGATCCCGGCCAGCGCCGCCGGCAGCGCGGAGATGATGAGAAACGGGTCGAGCCACGACTGGAAGTTGACCACGATGAGCAGATAAACGAGCAAGATGGAGAAGGCGAGGCCGCTGAGCAGTCCAACGTAGGACGAGTGCATGGTTTCGCTCTGGCCGCGGAGGATGAAACTGGAACCTCGGGGCAGATCGTTCTGATGGCGGGCAACGATCTTCTGCATGTCGCGGGTGACGCTGCCCAGATCGGTTCCTTCAACATTTGTGTAGATATCGACGACCGGCTGGATGTCGTAGTGGCTGATTTCGCCCTGCTCGGCTCCGGGGACGATGGTGGCGAGATTGGCCAGCACCTGCACCGGTTTGCCCGCGCCCGGCGCGGCTGTTGCGGCGCCTGAAGTTTGAGCAGACGAAACGCTGCCGAGCGGCGCGGCGCCAGGAGCGCCAGTTGAAGTGCTCGTGGAGGGTTGCGTACTTGCGGCAATGGTGGCGGAACTGGTGACCGGCAGGCCCTCGAGCGCAGCCAAGTTGTCCATGCGGTACTGCGGAGATTGGATGGCGATGCTATAGGATACGCCGTTGCGCGGATCGAGATAGAAGTTGGGGCTGGTCTGGAAACTGCCGCTGAGCGCTACGAGCAGGCTTTGCGCCACATTCTGCTGCGTCAGGCCTGTGTTCTCGGCGCGCGTGCGGTCAACGTTCACGGTGAAATTCGGGTAATTGAAGGGCTGTTGAATCCGCACGTCGGTTGCGCCAGGCACGTATCGGACCTCGTTCAACATGCGGTCAGCAAGTGCGCGGTTGGCGTAGAGATTGGGGCCGATGATCTGGATATCGATGGGGGCGGCGAGACCGAAGTCGAGAATCTGGGTGACGATATCGACCGGCACTTCGTAGAACGTGACGCCGGGGTAATCGCGGGCCAGCACGGCGCGCAGGCGCTGAACATAAGCGTCGGTGGGATGGTGGTTGCGGCTCAACTGCACCTGGATGTCTGCGTCGGAAGGGCCGACGGGCGCGGAGACGGAGTAGGACAGGTTCAGCGAAGAATAGGGAAGGCCAATGTTGTCAAGGATGGTGACGAGTTCGCTGGCCGGAATCTGCTGGCGAATTGTCTGCTCAACATGGTCGCAAATAGACGCCGTCTCTTCGATGCGCGTGCCGGTGTGAGCGCGCACATGAATCATGAACTGGCCGGAGTCGACCGACGGGAAGAAGTCCTGCCCGAGCCATGGCGTCAGCCCGAACGATGCCACGACAAGCGCCAAGAACACGAGCAGAAAAGCGCCGGAGTGATCGACACAAAACGTGAGCAGGCCCAGGTAACCGCGGCGAAAACGCTCGAATCCGGATTCGAAGCCGAGCTGAAAGCGCGTGAAGGGGTTGCGGCTCGCGCGCTTTCGATGTACGTCGGCGTCGTCATGCTCGCGGAGCATGTACTTGGCCATGGTGGGCACCAGCGTCCGCGAGAGGAAGTAGCTGGCGAGCATGGCGAATACGACGGCCTCCGCGAGGGGCACGAAAAGGTAGTGCGCCACGCCGCTCAAAAAGAACATGGGCACAAACACGATGCAGATGGCGAGGGTTGACACGAGAGCGGGCGTGGCAATCTGCGCAGAGCCGTCGATGATGGCCTGTTCCAGTTCCCTGCCGGTCTCGAGATAACGATTGATGTTTTCGATGGCGACGGTGGCATCGTCGACGAGGATGCCCACGGCGAGCGCCATGCCGCCGAGGGTCATGATGTTGATGGTTTCGTGCAGGGCATCGAGCAGGATGAGCGAAGAGAGAATCGAGAGCGGAATGGAAACGGCGATGATGATGGTGGAGCGCCAGCTGCCCAGGAAGATGAGGATCATGGTCGCCGTGAGGCAAGCCGCAATGATGGCCTCACGCACCACGCCGCTAATGGCGCCGCGCACGAAGATCGACTGATCGGAAAGAGCCGCGATCTTAAGCGTCGGAGGCAGCTGGCCCTTGAAGCCGGGTTTGGAGAGGATGTCGCGCACGCCCTTGATGATGTCGAGCGTGGACGTCGAGCCGATCTTGAGGATGTTCATCATGAGGGCGCGATGGCCATCGACGCGGACAATATTGGTTTGCGGGGGATTGCCATCGCGCACGTGGGCCACGTCGCGGATATAGACAACCGCTCCGTTCACGGTCTTGATGGGCAGGTTGTTCAGAGTATCAAGGAGGGTGGGCGCGGAGTTGGTTTCGACCTCATATTCGAAACGGTCGAGCTTGATGGTGCCAGAGGGCGCGATGACGTTTTGCGCGGCAATGGCATTCACGACGTCGGCGGGTGAAAGTCCCTTGGCCTGGAGCGCGTTCAGGTCGAGATCGACCATGATCTCGCGTTGTTTGCCGCCGTAGGGGAAGGGCGATTGAGCTCCCTCGACGGTGGCCAGTTGAATGCGAATGGTCTGCGTTGCAATATCATTCAGCTGCTGCTCGTTGAGACCGGGCCCGGAAAGCCCCAGTTGCAGCACGGGAACGCTGGAAGCGTTGTACTGGATGACGAAAGGTGGATTGGTACCCGGAGGCAGCGATCGCAACTGCACCTGGCTGATGGCGGAGACCTGGGCAACTGCCTGGGCGATGTTCACCTTGGGATGGAAGAAGATCTTGATGATGCCGACGCCGACCAGCGACTGCGACTCGATGTGGTCAATGTCGTTGACGGTGGTGGTCATGCCCCGCTCGGCGTTGGTCACGATGCGGTTGGCGATCTGATCGGCGGAGAGGCCCGAGAACTGCCACACGACGGTGACCACGGGGATATCAATGTTGGGAAAGATATCCACCGGCATGGTCTCGATGCTGAGCACGCCAAGGATCAGAATCAGCAGCGCGAAGACGACGAAGGTATAAGGCCGTCGCAGCGCAAGCCGGACAATCCACATCATAGGGCTGCTATTCGCTCCATGGCCGGCGTCTTAATCGTGCTGAGCCCTGGTCTCGGCCTGAAATCGACTGCCAAAAAATTGAAAGCGATTGCAGATCCGGTCCGGTTTGCGCCGGCTCCTCGGGTTCCGGACCGTCCTGCGATTGCACACAAGGGCGGACCGAGATTCCGTTGAAAGTACTATGTTAGTCGAAAGAGGATGCTCAAGAGCGCGCGCACGGTAAAAGGATCAGCCGAGGCGGCGCTCACTTTGTTAGTGACGCCCGGAAAATGGAAAAGGATTCGGCCTCTGTGGCCGTGAATCCTGCAATCTGGCACAGGGCATTTTGGAGCGCCGCGGCCGGATCGAGAAGCATCCGGGCCTGGCGCGCGCGCCCTGAAGACTGACTGCCCGCCGCTGCATGGAAATGCACCCCCGAATTTCGTCTTTTTTGCCGCCAAAATCCGTACGGACGCGCGGTGCCGTGAGACGCCGAGGCACGTCTAACCGGCATACTGCGAAGTGCAGATCGGTCGCAGGCATTGCAGGCCGCCTGAGTCCGGTAAACTGAAGATTGGATTCAAGGAACGATTCCAGCCCGATTGCTGCAGCGAACGCGGCGGCGAGTTTGGGCGAGGTGGCCGCGGTCCCATATAATCGACTTTTCCTTGAGGCAAGGCCAGATTCTGAGCAACGAGGGTGTGCATATTCTTCCTGTGAAGCCGAATTATGGAACGAAAGAGTATTTGTGCTCGTCGCAGGGCTTCAACCCGGTGAAGAACAAGCACACTTCCATCGGCCGTTCGATGTGGATGGTCAAGCAACTGGCGCGCATCGCGCTGTTGCTGATGATGGTTTCAGGGGGCCTGGCGGCCCTGGGACAAACGCCCGACACCATCTATTCGATTCGCGTGATCGGGCAGCGGCGCATCCCCAAGGAAACGATCGTCGCCCGCATGTTCACCCACGAGGGTGACACCTACGACCCCATCTCGATCGAGCGCGATTTCAACTCGCTGTGGAACACCGGTTACTTCGAGGACCTGCGCATCGAGAAAGAGGACTCGGAGAAGGGCGTCATTCTGGACGTTTTTGTCCGCGAAAAACCCTATATTCGCGACATCAATTACAAGGGCAACAACTCGGTGACCACGTCGGATATTCTCGACCGCTTCAAGAAAGAAAAGGTAGGGCTCTCGGTCGAGGGGCAATACGATCCGACCAAAATCAAGAAGGCGGAAACGGTGATCAAGCAGCTATTGGCGGAGCATGGCCACCAGTTCGCCACCGTGAAAACCGATGTGAAGACGATTCCGCCGGCGAACGTGCAGATCAATTTCAACATCAAGGAAGGCCCGGTGGTGAAGGTGGGCAAGATCGCCTTCGAGGGCAATCGGCATATCAGCGCGCTTGATTTGCGCCGCTCGATGAAGAACCTGAAGCCGATCGGAATTCCCTATTCCGTCATCTTTGAGAATCTATTCGCCCAGACCTACGACGCCTCGAAGCTCGAAGAGGACACCGAGCGCGTGCGGCAGGCCTACCGTGACAAGGGCTATGCCAACGCCGCCGTGGAGCAGCCCAAGACGCAGATTCGCGACGAGGGAGGGTTGAACTGGTTCACGTTCAGGCCGCGCAAGGGCAAGCGCATTGACATCCAGATGACGATCGAAGAAGGGAGCCGGTACCGGCTCGGCGCCATCACCTTCACGGGCAGCACAGCGGGAAGAAACCTGAAGGCGCTGCGCTCCACCTTCCCCATCAAGGACGGGGATTGGTTCAGTGCGACGATGATCGCGAAGGGGCTGGACAATCTGAAGAAGGCGTTCGGCGCCAACGGCTACATCAACTTCGGCGCCATTCCGAGGCCGACCTACGACGACGCGAAGAAGACGGTTTCGCTTAACGTGGACATCGACGAAGGCAAGCAGTTCTTTGTCTCACGCATCGAGTTCCAGGGCAACACGATCACGCGTGACCGCGTTATCCGCCGCGAGCTGCTGCTCGACGAAGGCTCGGTGTACAACTCCCAACTGTGGGAGTACAGCCTGCTGCGGCTGAACCAGTTGGAGTACTTTGATCCGCTGAAGGTCGACCAGGACTCCGAGGCGCACCAGGATCCGGATAACGGCACCGTGGAACTGCTGTTGAAGGTGAAGGAAAAGGGGAAGAACTCGATCGGCATGAATGGCGGCGTGAGCGGATACTCGGGCGCTTTTCTCGGGGTGAACTACCAGACCAATAACTTCCTGGGGCTGGGCGAAACGCTGAGCCTGCAGGCGAACCTGGGCAGCATCAGCCGCCAGTTCCTGTTCGGATTCACGCAGCCGTATATCCGCAACCGGCCCATCAACATGGGATTCCAGATTTTCAACAACAAGCAGGATTACAACGCGGCCAAGAGCTACCAGGCGACAACGGGCGCGTCACTGAACCTGTCGGAAGCGGAGAAGTCGCTGACACAGAACTACAACGTGGGTTCTGACGGCTTCAATTTCTCGCTCAGCTATCCATTGAAACGGCATGCGTTTCAGCGTTTGGGCGCGACGTATTCATGGACAAAGTCCACGGTTTCGGCGTTCAGCACGGCCTCGCAGACGTTCTTCCAGACCATCTCCTTCCGTTCCGGAGTGCAAGGATCGAATCCACTCTCCGGGATTATCAGCAGCGCGATCGGATTGAGTTATTCGTATAACACCATCAGCAATCCGCTGCGGCCGCGGGAGGGCAAGGAGATCGACGCGTACGTGCAGGCGGCGGGCATCTGGGGCAGCGTGCGTTATGTGAACCCGGTGATTGCGTACAAGCGCTTCATCCCGATGCATTATCTGATCCCGTCGCAAACGGGGCACAATGTGCTGGGGATCAGAGCGCAGCTGGGGTACATCCAGGGCTGGGGCGGCGATGTGGCTCCGCCGCAGAATCGCTTTTATGCCGGCGGCGAAACGGAATTGCGCGGATTTGATGAGCGCTCGGCGACGCCATATGGCTATGTGCCCACGCGCGTGAACTTCCAACTCACGAATCCTGACGGGCAGTGCGTGCCGCGCGATCCGACGAACCCTGAAGACAATCAGTGCATCCAGGTGCCGCTGCCGATTTACGGCGTGGCCTCGATCGGCGGCGACAGCCAACTGACCACCAACGTCGAGTACCGGATTCCGATTGTTGGGCCATTCACATTCTCGTTCTTTGACGACTTTGGCATCGACTCCGCGACCAACCACGGGCAATTGGAGCAGAGTCCCCAGGGCTTTGCTTCTCTGACGGCGCCACTCTACGGGTGCCCGGTGTATAACAACGGCTCCTGCCAAGGGGGCATACCGGGCTCGCAGGTGGGATTCCGCCGGGATATTCGCCCGGTTCAAGGCACGAACTTTGTTCCGCGCATGGACCTGGGCGCCGAGCTCGGCGTGCTGATGCCGATCATCAACGCACCGTTCCGGCTCTACTATGCCTACAATCCGCTGCGGCTTTACGAACGGCCTTATTGCAACGATGTGTTTCTCGGAGTGAAGCAGTACAGTTGTTCGGCTGAGCTGATTACTCGCGCCATGTTCCCGCCGGGCGGCGCGGGCGATTACACCTACCAGGAAGCCATCCAGGCCTATGGCGCGCAATACGTGTTCCGCGAACCGCGCAAGACATTCCGGTTGACGGTTTCGACGACGTTTTAAAGGCAGGGAATAGGGAATAGGGAACAGGTTCGCTTGGCGCGAGGCGCCTGGATTCCGGTTCATCCACAGGTTGAGGGAAAATGCCGTATAATCGCCACTAGTGGCCTGTCGCAGAGAGTTCGTTACCAACATGGGCCAGCGCTGCCATGATGGCACCAGCATTCTGATCAAGAGCGCCGGAAACTTCGGTCCAACCGGTAGTAACGCTTTCATTGAGACAGGC
>Ga0209517_10005454_pt1 | contig 16203 bp, 10 predicted proteins | sample PeaSoiMetSII2010_FD_187695 | JGI IMG/M metagenome (GOLD analysis project Ga0209517, IMG submission 187695) | Peat soil microbial communities from Weissenstadt, Germany - SII-2010 (SPAdes) (version 2) | ecosystem: Environmental > Terrestrial > Soil > Wetlands > Peat | place: Germany... | reverse complement strand
CTGTTTTCGGGGAACCACCGCATCCAGCATGCCGTGTTGCAGCAGAAACTCGCTGCGCTGGAACCCCGGCGGCAGCTTCTGCCGGATGGTCTGTTCGATCACCCGTGGCCCGGCAAAGCCAATCAGGGCGCCCGGTTCCGCGATATTCAAATCGCCCAGCATGGCAAACGACGCGGTCACGCCCCCGGTGGTCGGATCGGTGAGCAACGAAATGTAGGGTACTTTGGCCTTGTCCAGCCGCGCCAGCGCCGCCGATATTTTGGCCAGCTGCATCAGGCTGATCACGCCCTCCATCATGCGCGCCCCGCCCGACGCCGAAACAATGATCAGCGGCGTGTGAGTATCGGCCGCACGCTCGACTGCCCGCGTAATTGCCTCGCCCACCACCGCGCCCATGCTGCCGCCGATGAAGGCATACTCCATCACGCTGGCCACCACCGGCCGTCCCTGCAGCTTGCCGTGCGCGTTGATGATCGCGTCTTTCAGGCCAGTATCGTGCTGTGCCTGCTTCAGTCGTGAAGAATACGGCTTCAGGTCGACGAACTTCAGCGGATCGGTCGACGAAATGTCGCCGTCGAAGGTCTCGTACTGGTTATCGTCGAGCAACTGGGCCAGGCGCGTCCGGGCGTCGATCCGGAAGTGCTTGTCGCACTTCGGACAAACATTCAAATTCTCTTCCAGATCCTTCTTCCAGATAATCTGCCGGCAGCCCTCACACTTCACCCACAAGCCTTCGGTCTTGACGCGCTTCTCCCCCGAAGTGTCCAGCTCGCCGGATTCGCGCTTAAACCAAGCCATAAGAATTGAATGATTGAATCATTGAGTGATTGAGTGATTGAAATCGCCGCATCGCGGCCTCTTTAATGACTAAATGACTCAATCTCTCAATGACTCAATTTCAGTATTCGATTCCTCTCTGCGCCATCACGCCTTTTTCATACGCGTGCTTCACCTGGCGCATCTCCGTCACCGTATCGGCCGCCTCGACAATTGTGGGGTGCGCGTTCCGGCCCGTCAAGATGACGTGGACCATTTCCGGCTTCCTCTTCAGGCTCTCGACCACCTTTGCCGGGTCGAGCATGCCGTAACTGATGGCATAGTTAATCTCGTCGAGAATGATCAGGTCCCATTCTCCCGACTGAATCGCGCGGTCGGCTTCGGTCCAGGCTTCTTCGACCATGCGAATGTCTTCCGGGTCCGGCTTCTCCGCGCCCACCTTCACGAAGCCGCGTCCCATCTGCTTCATTACGAACTTTCCGCCGAAGGCCTCAACCGCGTCGAGTTCGCCGTAGTGCCATGATCCCTTCAGGAACTGCAGCATCAGCACGCGCATTCCCTGGCCCACCGCTCGCAGGCCAGTTCCCATGGCGGCCGTGGTCTTGCCTTTGCCCGGCCCGGTGTTCACGATGATTAGACCACGACGGATATCGGTCATGCGTCAATCGAAGGTTTGATTCTACTAGATGCCACCCCTCGCCAGTACACCGCGTCGCCGATTCCGCGCTGATCCAAGCGAGTCCGGTCGCAAACTCGAAGCCTGTCCGATACTGGACAGTCCGGTCCCCGAGTGGACAACAGAATCGAGTCTCGGAAGTTGTTATCCCCGTGTTTCAAGGATTTGGCCGCCACTCTGCGTGGAAGGGCAGTTGCAGTGATCCTATCGCAGCGGTGTGGGCGCTGGCCGGCAGGCTCGCTGTTCTCTTGGGAAATAAGTTTGAAATAAACAGTCGGTTGTACCGTCTGTTGTTCAGAGATGTATGTTCAGAGAATCGTGTGAGAAGTAGTTCAGAGAAGGATTGCCGGCCCGGCTCGCGATACTCAGGATCGTTGCTGTGGATGTTGGTACAAATGTGGGTGGTAGCTAACTTTTCCACGGAACTGTAGCATCCAAGGTTGCGTAGCTCGGTCAGGCGGATCTCTGTCCCCCTCGCAAACCGCGGAGGTCTCATCGTGATCAACAAGAGTGCAGTGTTATTGTGGTCTCTCCTTATCGCGCTGCCGGCCTTTGCGGGCCAGCATATAGCGGTGCATCCGCGGACTTCGCTCGACCCCGCCGACCAGGCGACGATTCACGAGATCGTCGACATGGAACGGCAGTCGCGAGAAGCCAGCATCCACCGCGACGCCGACTTCTCCCAGCGAACTCTCGCCGAAGATTACGTCGCCATTTCCCCTCTTGGCCAGGTGACCACCAAGCAGGACACGCTCTCGGCCCGCAAGAATGGCCAGCTGCGCTATGACACCATCGACGTCAGTGATATGGTGGTGCGGGTTTACGGCGACACGGCCGTCGTCACCGCTCGCGCCGACGTCAAGGGCCACCAGCTCGGAGAAGACTTCAGCGGCCCCTATCGTTATACCCGCGTCTGGGTCCGCCGCACCGGCCACTGGCAGGCCGTCAGCTACCAGGCCACCGTCACGCAGTAGACTAGCCCTGTCATCCTGAGCGAAGCGAAGGACCTATGGACTCGCCGACAGTCGCGATGCTCCCGGCCACCTGCACAGGTCCTTCGCTTCCCTCAGGATGACAGCGCATTCTCTTTTGTGTAGTCTCCCAGACTAAACTCTACAGCGGAGGTAGATCGTGGCCTTCAACGGAAAGCTATCGCAGCAATCAGTACGCGCTGCACGCGAACTCATCCTCGCTATTCTTTTCTACAGCGCTTTCGTCCCTTGCGCCTGCGCTCAGCAGCATGAACTCTCCCCCGAAAAGCGCACCCAGATCGAGGCCGCAGTCTCCAAGTTCATGGCCTCGACGCACGTTCCCGGAGTCTCGGTCGCGGTGGTCGAAAACGGGGAATACGAGTGGGCCAGCGGCTTCGGCCTTGCCGATGTAGAGAACAACACCCCCGCCAGCGAGCACACGCTCTACCGCCTGGCGTCGATCTCCAAGTCGCTGACCGCTGTCGGCGCGATGCAACTTGTCGAGCGGGGACAGCTCGACCTCGACGCTCCTATCCAGAAATACTGCCCGGCATTCCCCGCGAAGCAAGCCCCCATCACCACGCGTGAAGTCATGGGACACCTGGGCGGCATCCGCCACTACAAAACCGATTCGCCCGATGACGCCGAAGTCGGCAACACCAGGCATTTTGACAACCCCATTCAGGCCGGGATCGACTTCTTCAAGAACGATCCCCTGGTCGCCGACCCCGGAACTCACTTTCACTATTCGACCCAGGGCTACACCTTGGTCGGCTGTGTCATGGAAGGAGCTTCCGGGGCCAAGTATGCGGATTTCATGCGCCGAAATGTGTTCGTTCCCGCCGCCATGGAGCACACCCGAGTCGACGACCGCTTTGCCATCATCCCCTACCGCACCCGCCTCTATCAGCAAACCAAATCAGGCGCGGTCGAGAATGCCGACTTCCTCGACTCCAGCTACAAAATTCCCGGCGGCGGCTGGCTGTCGTCGGCAGAAGACATGGCGCGTTTCGAAGTGGCGATTCTGAGCGACAAGCTCATCAAGCGCGCCACCCGCGACCTGATGTGGACGCCGCTCAAGCCCTCCGACGGCTCGAAAGATACTTATGGTCTAGGCTGGGGATCGAGCGACGAAATCGGCTTCGCAGCCGTCGGCCACAGCGGAGGCCAGCAAGGCACCAGCACCGCCTTCTTTATTGCGCCCGCGCAGCGCACCGGAGTCGTCGTCCTCACCAACATGGAAGACATCGGCGCCACCAACCTTGCGGTAGAGATTCTGAAGGTGCTGGTCGGCTCGGCGGGAAACGCACCGAAGAAATGAGGCTCGCACCTCACTGAGTTCTATAAAAAGGGATGTCAAGAAAAAAGTTTCGCCTCGACCGGAGGATCGAGGTTGGTTCTCGAGATCCAGCCCACTCTGTTTCGTTACCTCTGAAGATGTTCGGCTTGTGGTCCATCTCGTAAGCTCCTGACGACCTGGTTAATGGGATCGCGCATCTCTATCACCTCCCCTGGCGTCAAACCCCAAGAGTGCCTCAAGGTTAACAACTTTGTCGCGTGGCACCGCGAGTGGAATCGCACGCTCGGCATCTGGGAACTGGATCGCGAGCTAAAATTTCTTCAGCGTAGACTAGCTGAAGTACAGGGGAGAATCATTGATGGTTCGACGGTTAAGACAGACGATCTGATGTAGCTGAAGCGGTTCTGAGCTGAAATGTTTGATGCCGTCCGCACCTCTGACGATCCCGCTCCCCCCGCTCGCCATTCCCCCAGCCCGTGTCGCCGCATACCCACCGGGGGTAGGGGTGTAGCATTTTCCCCTCAGTGCGTAATGCCCCCTGCTTTCGTTGACTTTGATTCCTTCCCGCCCCTAAGATGGCTCACCTGAAATTTGAAGCTTGAGTTTCGGGCAGCGCCACGACGAAACCACCGCGACGAAACACCACAACGAAACCGCGACGAAAAAATGATCGGCCAAAACATCTCTCACTACAAAGTGATCGAAAAGCTCGGCGGTGGCGGGATGGGCGTCGTCTACAAGGCCGAAGACACGCGTCTGCGCCGCTTTGTCGCCCTGAAGTTTCTTCCCGAAGACGTCACGCGCGACCCGGGCGCGCTGAGCCGCTTCCGCCGCGAGGCCCAGGCGGCGTCGGCGCTGAATCATCCCAATATCTGCACCATCTACGACATTGGCGAAGAGGGCGACCAGGCCTTCATCGTCATGGAATACCTGGAAGGCGAGACACTGAAGCACATGATCGGCGTGCGCCCGCTGGAAATCGAAAAATTGCTCGGGATTGCGATTGACGTCGCCGACGCGCTCGACGCCGCCCACGCCAAGGGCATCGTCCATCGCGACATCAAGCCGGCGAATATTTTCGTGACCCAGCGCGGGACGGCGAAGATTCTCGACTTCGGATTGGCCAAGGTCACGCAGGAAGCCAGCCGCGCGCTCGATCCCTCAGAAGCGACCAAGACCGAAGGCGCCAGCCCGGAGCACTTGACCAGCCCCGGCTCGGCGCTGGGCACGGTGGCTTATATGTCGCCCGAGCAGGTGAGGGGCAAGCCGCTCGATCCGCGCACCGATCTGTTTTCGTTTGGCATCGTGCTCTACGAAATGGCGACCGGCGCGGTGCCATTTCGCGGGGAAACTTCCGGAGTCATCTTTGACGAGATTCTGAACCGCACGCCAGTCGCCCCGGTCCGGCTGAATCCCAAACTGCCCGCAAAACTGGAAGACATCATCAACCGTGCGCTGGAGAAAGACCGCGACCTGCGCTACCAGCATGCGGTCGACATCAAGTCCGAATTGCTGCGGCTGAAGCGCGATCTGGATTCGGGGCGGAGTTCGTCAGTGAGTTCTTCGCAGGAATCAGCGCATACTGGCAGCGCCGCTCACTTCGAGCCGTTGTCTGCTGCAGCACAGAAGACAAGCGGATCGGCGCGAACGGTAACCGCATCCTCGGCGAACGCGGCCGCAGCCAGAGAGACAACCAAAGAGGAAGAGAACGATCCGTCGCGAGCCTGGGTGAAGTGGATGGTCCCAGCCGCCGTCGTGTTGACGCTGGCCGTGATCTTCGGATCGCTTTACTCGCGCCAGCATCCCACGGTAGAGCTGACCGACAAAGATCAGCTCATCCTCGCCGACTTCACCAACCAGACCGGCGACACCGTTTTCGATTCCACGCTGAAAGAAGCGCTGGCCATCCAACTGGAACAGTCGCCGCTGCTGCAACTGGTGAGCGATGCGGAACTGCACAGCAATCTGCAATATCTGGGGCAGGCGCGCGAGCAGAAGATCACACCCGATCTGGCGCAGCAACTGGGCCAGCGCCTGGGCGTGAAGGCGTATCTGGCGGGGACCATCGCCAATCTGGGAACGTCGTATGTGATTTCGATCAACGCGGTGAACTGCGCCACCGGAGAAGTATTCGCGCGCGAGCAGGAAACCGCTGTCGACAAAACGGCGGTGCTGCAGGCCGTCTCGAAAGCAGCAACCGCCATGCGAGCGCGGCTGGGTGAGTCCATGGCCTCGATCCAGAAGCTCACCACTCCCTACACCAACGTCACGACGACCTCTCTGCAGGCCTTTCACGCCTTCTCGCTGGGAGAAGACGAGCATCGCATGGGACGCGACTTTCCGCAGGCGTCGTCGTTTTACCAGCAGGCGATCGAACTCGATCCTAACTTCGCCATGGCCTACGCGCGTCTGGGTGTGACTTTTTCCAACCAGGGGTCGGCTGCCAAGGGCCTGCTGAACATGAAGAAGGCTTATGACTTGCGCGAACGCGTGACCGAACGCGAGCGCATGTACATCGAGTCGCAATGGGCCCTGCAGCAATTCGATCTGCCCAAGTCGCTGGAATCCTACAAGCTTTACGTTGCCACCTACCCGCGCGACGCCACGGCCTTGAACAATCTCGCGCAGACCTACGTCTTTATGGGGGAGTTTGATAAGGCCCTAGAGGGTTATGAGAAAACCTGGGAAATTGCCAAGTGGGACAATGTGGCGGCCGACAACGCGGCCGGAACTTTGCTCACTCTCGACCGTCTTCCGGAGGCGGATAAGTATCTGAAAGAGGCGCTGGGCCAAGGCGGCGGCGACGACGTCAACTACCACGGCAACATGCTCCTGTTCAATTTTCAATCCGGGCACCCGGACTGGGAGAAGGAATTGCCGTGGGCCGCCACTCAGCCGGCCGGTTTCATGGTGGAAGTGGTTGCGGGAAACATTAACTTCTATGCCGGAAAGAATCATGCCGCCGCCCAGCAGTGGGAACACGCCGCGCAGCGGGCCGAGCAACAACACTTCCCCGATACAGCGGGCAGCTTTTATGCTCTCAAGGCTGTGCACGATGCCCTGATCTCCAAGTGTTCCGACGCGCGCGATGCCGCCCACCGGGGCCTCGCGCTGGATCGCTCCATGGCCACGCTTCCCGATGCTTCACTGGCGTTGGCATTGTGCGGCGAGGGCGGCCCGGCCTTGCACGAGATGGAGCAACTCGCCGCGGGCGCTCCCGCGAACACGCTGGTCACCGACGTCTATCTTCCCGAAGTGAAAGCGGCCATCGCACTGGCACAGCATCATCCCGATCAAGTGGCCGGATTACTGTCATCGGCGGCTTCGTACACACTGGTATCGAAGGTTCCGCAGTTATTGGGCCGCGCCTCGCTCGAGATGGGCCAGGGGCAACAGGCGGTGGCCGATCTGCAGCCCGGAATCCGCTACCGCGGCGTGGTCTTGCAGGAAGGCCCCGTCGGCTCAGCCCAGGCTCCGGACTACGCTCTCTGCCTGCTGGGAACGGCTCGCGCCCAAGCCCAATTCGACAAGGCAGCGGCCACCAAGAGCTACACACAACTGCTGGACATCTGGAAGAACGCCGATGCCGATTTCGTCCCCGCCCAGGAATCCCGGCGCGAACTGGCAGCCTTGGCGGCGACAGCGAAGAATTAACCGGCAGCGTCGAGGGCCGTCCGCGGGGTCCACTCACTTCGATGCCATCCAGCCTGCGCCGTTCCCCCGCGCGGTCGCCGCGTTTGCCCATCTCTCGTGATCAATGGGACAATACACGTATATGCAAAAATCGTTCACCACCATCTGCCAACTATTGGCCGCCGGGATGATGCTGCTGGGCAATGCCCGGGCGCAGCAGACTCCGGCAGCGACGCCAGCTCAGCCCAGTCAACCCGCTTCTGCTTCGTCCCAAGCCGCCGCTCCCGCCAAAACCTCTTCGGCGACCGCAGCCAAGAAGCCGGCCACCGCCGCGAAACCCGCCACCGGCCTCGCGCTGACCACTCAGAAACAGAAAGCCAGCTACGCCCTGGGAATGAAGATCGCCAGCGATCTGAAGCGGCAGGCCGTAGCACCGTCGGTGGATGGTGCCATCACCGCGCGCGCCTTGCGAGACGCACTGGCCGGCAATAAGCTCTTGCTCACCGATGATCAGGAGAAGGCCGCTCTCATGCAGTTGCAGACCGAGGTCCGTGCCGCTCAGGAGGCGAAAGCGAAGGAGGCCAGCGGTCCGGCGCGCAAAGCCGGCGAGGCCTTCCTCGCTGAGAACAAGAGCAAAGAAGGAGTCGTGACCCTGCCCAGCGGGATGCAATACAAAATCCTCACCGCAGGCACCGGACCGAAGCCCACGGCCAACGATACGGTAACTTGCAACTATCGCGGGACGCTCCTCAACGGCAAGGAATTCGACAGCTCTTACAAACGCGGCCAGCCCGCATCGTTTCCTGTCAGCGGAGTCATCAAAGGCTGGACCGAAGCGCTGCAATTGATGCCGGTCGGTTCCAAGTGGCAGTTGTTTATTCCCCCGGATTTGGCGTATGGCGACCGTGGAGCGGGCGGCGACATCGGCCCTGGCGAGACGCTGATCTTTGAAGTGGAATTGATCTCGGTCGGCGAGCAGAAGAAGTAGCCGTCGCCGGGTCCTCCTCGGCTTACTACAGATCCTGATCACCCTCCAGGTTAGGTTCGACGAGGTTACGATCGAGGAAACGGGCCGTCTGCGATGAGCAGACGGCCTTTCTCTTGGCTCGCGCTCTTAGCTCGCATCCGTGGCATGGCGCGGTCTAAAGCCCGTGCCCGCGCTGCCGATATACATGGCAGCGAGGGAGAATAACGTGAAAATTCTCTTAGTCGAAGACAGCAAAACCATCCGGCGGGAGAATGAGTCGGCTCTGCTCAATGCTGGTTACCAGGTGATCTGCGCCGAAGACGGCGAATCGGCTCTCCAGATGGCGCAAGAGCAGCACCCTGATCTGATCCTGCTCGACATGATCTTGCCCAAGATGAGCGGTCCCGAAGTTCTGAAGCACTTGAAAGGCGAGCCCGCCACGGCAGAGATTCCAGTGGTTGTAGTCAGCAGCCTCTCCGAAAAAAACCGGCAAAAATTGCTGGATGAGGGTGCCGAAGAATATCTGGAGAAAAATGCGCTGATGCCCGGCAAGGGAATCAATATGTTGCCGAATGAACTGGAAAACGTGATCTGCCGCATCAATCGCCGCCGCGGAATCGCCTTTTCCAGCGTCCCCCTCCACGACTAAACGTCTACGGGGCTTGCTGCAGGTGCTCTTCCGCCGAAAGATTGGCGCCCGCCAGCAGCAACAATCCGGACAGGAACGCCCAGAACATCATGGTCACTGAGAGCGCGAACGGGCCATACACTTCCTGAAAATTCAGCCACGGCAGAGCCAGAATATACGCGTATTTCAACGCCTCAGAGAGCAGTCCCATGATGATGGCCGCAGGCAGCACCGTCCGCGCCGGAACTTTCCCGTTGGGCAGCAGCCAGTAAATCAGAAAAAAGATGGCAATGCTGGCGATGATGGCGAAAATCTTCGCGATGAAAAATCCAAAATAGCGGATGAAGCCTGTGCCGTAGCCGTGCAGCAGGAATTGCATGAACGCGACCGGAACCGCGGTCAGCGCGATCGAGAGCAGCGCCAGCACGCCGCAAGCAAAAGCCAAGCCAAACGAGATCAGCTGATTGCCCAAATACGAGCGATTGCTCTCGAAGCGCCAGATGCGGTTCAACGCCACTTCCAGCGGCAGAAAGATGCCCGACGACGTGACCAGCAAAATGACTACCGAAACCAACTGCACCCGCTGCCGCGAGTTGACCATGGCATTTAGGTTGCGAATCACGAAGTCCTGACCCGCAGGCAGGTAATCACCCAGGAGTTCTAAGATCACATCGTTCATCGCCTTCGAATGAAACACGCGCCGAATCAGGGTCATCAGCAGCACAACAAACGGAAAGAACGCCAGAATCGAGTTGGCCGCCACCGAGAAAGCGAAGGTGTGGACCTCGGTCTGCATCAGATACTTCACGGTGGAAAGGACCAGTCCCGAAGGCCGGCCCGAAGAACGTAGCGAAGCCCGGTCCGAAGACCCGTACAAGGGCCGGAAGACAGACCGGAACCGGGATCGCAAGGAAGACCGAAAGGAAGATCGAAAGGAAGACTCCACCGGCGCCGGGGTTGCTGGCGGCGGCGCGGCGGCGGCCTTGGGAAGCGTCGGAATGGGAGGGTCGGCCACGGCGACCCTCCATCGTACCACTGGGCCGCATTCCGGACTCCGATCCGGGTAAACCTAAGTTCCAGACGAGGTTACCGGCTTATTTCTTTACCTGCGTTAAAGTTATCCAGAATGACCGCAAGTCATGTTTCGATTCCTTTCTAATTTCTCTTGCGAATCGTTTTAATAGTGCTTATTATCTGTTGCTCAATGCCGGGATTTTTGCCGGCAATGAGACTAGCAGCAGTTGACCTTTTTGTTGGGTGTGGTGGAAACGCGCCAAATTGTCGGGCTCCGAAGTTTCACGCAGCGGATAAATGCCGCGGTGGGGAACTGAGGAGTCTTTTCTATTTTGGAAGTACTTCTTCCGCACATCGTAAGCGCAGCGCCAATTTCTACCGGGTGCTTTGAGAGGAGCTTCGACCGATCGAAGCGCGTCCGAGCAATCTGGAGAAATAATTCTTCGCGATTGGTGAAAGGAGTTTTATCCGTGAGAGAGAAAGGTACAGTGAAGTGGTTCAACGGGGCGAAGGGATATGGATTCATCCAGCGCTCCACGGGGGAAGATGTATTCGTGCACTTCTCCGCCATCCAGGAGAACGGCTACCGCACCCTGAACGAGGGTGAAACCGTGGAGTTCGACCTGCTCAAGGGCCCCAAGGGCTTCCAGGCGGCCAACGTAGTTCGCGCATAGCAAGTCCGCGCCTAACCCGCGAACCATTCCGAGAACCCTCCCGATCCCAGCGGGAGGGTTTTCTTTTTGTGTCGGGCAAACTCGACGTCAGCGCACTTCCAGCGAGACCACGTCGCCGTTCATCGATCCACCGGGCTTGTAGTTCACCGTGACCTGGCGGTCGGTCCATTCGCAGGAAAAATCGTCAGCGCCAATCAGGACCATCGATTTGTAATCGGCAGCGCGCAGCTTCAGCGTCGCGCCTCCGGCCACAATGGTCAGCATGGCCACAGGCGCTTGCGAGCAGTCGACATCGACCAGGCGGCCTTTCACGAATTTTGTAGGACGCGCGTCGCCCGGTCCGGTCGATTGCTCCGCCTTCTCCGCTGCGGCGCGCTTGGCCGCGTCTTCTTCCAGAACATCGAACGGCGACTTCTGCGGCGCGAATTTCGGTTGTGGTTCGCCGCCTGCGCCCAGCCGGATGCCGTACTTGCGCTCGGTCACGGCCCGTTCCACCAGTTCGCGGGCCAGTTTCGCGATTTGCGGATCGTTGCTGGCTTTCAGCCGGTCGAGCAGCGCCTCCGCCGCGTCCCATTGCTTGCTGGCCACGTAAATCTGCGCCTTGTGGTAGCGATACATCTCATCGCGCGGGCTCAGGTTGATCGCGGCTTGCTCAGCCTGCAACGCTGCCACCGGGCCCCCGCCCTCATTGCGCGCCATCGCCAGAAGATCGTAAGCAGCCGCGAACTCCGGATACCAATCCAGCACCGCCTTCACGTCAATCATCATGTTGGCGAGACCCTGCAGGTCGCCATGCTTGGACTGCGCCATGCGGTACTTCAACACCGACACGTAATAGCGCAGCCACATGTCGCGCGGATCGAGTGCAGCCGCGTCCGTGATCTCCGCCGCCGCCGCATCGAATTCCCCGTGATCGATGTGGTCCCAGGCCAGCACCCGATGGGCGAGTTCGTTGCCGAGCGCATTGCTGGGCAGCAGGTCCTCATCTTCGCTGGGTCGTTTCTCTTGTTTCTTCGCTTCGAATTTCTTGTCGGCCGCGGTCGGCACGGAGACCAGGGCTTGCAATTCCGCCAGACCCCGCTCGCGGCGTTCGGGAATGCGAACTTCAACCTCGGCGTAGAGAGCGCGGGCATCGGCTTCGGGCAAGGGCCTGACGGTGATCTCGCTGTCGCCGGGCTGCACCGGAACCGGGAAGCTATAAATATAGATCGGTTGCGAACCAGCCGGGCTCGCGGGATGGTCCGGGTTCGGCGTCGTCACCCGGGCGGCATCGAGCGCCGTGAAAAGCCCAGTCTGCGCGTGGAAGTAATCCTTCACCGCCTTTTCCATTTCCGCGGAACTCATGCCGTACGCCTTCTGAATCGCCTCTTCCACCGGAACATGCTGGTTCAGGACCAGGTTGAAGTAGGCTCCGGTTTCCGGCAGCTTTTTCTCGTGAAGCAGGTAGTGCATCACGATCCACGACTCCGCATAGTAGAACGTGTGATGCGTGCCCTGGTTGCGGGTCGACGGGTCATGCTTGAGAGTGAAGAGGTCCGGCAGCGGCAGCCAGACCTGCGCGCCCAGTAATTCAGTCAGCGACTTGGAGGGTTGCGTTTCCTGCTGGTTCCCGACCAGGTCCTCGCTGAGGGAAGCGCGCAGTTCGGGGTCGCTACCCAGTTCGACTTGCTTGTTGTCGACGCGAATCGAGCTGAAATATTCAGCCAGGCCTTCGTCGAACCACCCCTGCGCCGGAGGATAGTTATAACTCAGCAGCATTTCGGCGAAGTCGTGGGCCACGGCGCGCCACGATTCCTCTTCGAACAGGTTCAGCACAATGAAATCCTGATCGTCGCCGGCCAGAAAGAATCCTGGAACGTTAATGGGCTGAAACGGGGCCGGCTGGCCCGGCGCGAGTGCGGGAACATGCATGAGCGGCGCGACCTGATAGTAGGACTTATCGTTGTGGAAGGCGAGAATGGTCAGCGGGATCGACTGGTTGAGACGTTCTTTCCCCAGCAACACGCCGAACTCGGCGCGCATTTGCTCGAAGCGCAGCGCCACTTCGCGTCCCTTCTTGTCGCCAGCGTCGGTAATGACGGTGAAGTGCGCGGAGTGAACTTCGAGCCATGGAGTCGGCTCGGCCGCCGTCGCCACAGCGCAGAAGACCCACGCCAGCATCGCAATGCCAAACGGGATGGAGCGGACGCGAGGCATGAGGGCGCCGGAGAGCGGAGTGGCTTCAAGGAAATGCTACCACGCGGCTTCTGCAACCGCTGCGGACCTCACCGTATAATTCCCGTTTCATGTTTCCACGCCCCGGAAATCGCTTTTGCACTCTTTGCTCAGCGGTCGTGCTGCTTGCAGCGCCGGTCGCAGCCGCGTTTTCCGGCGCCACGTGGAACGGCGTGCTGACAGATGCTTCTGGCAAGTCGGTGACCGGGGCCGAGTTGAAACTGCATTCCAGTTCCGGAGGTCGTGACTATACAGCGACGACCGACGGGAACGGGCACTTTGCGTTTGAGGCAATTGCTGGCGGCCGCTACGAGGTGACGGCAACAGTTTCCGGCGAGATCTGGAGAACACCGGCTGATGTACTGATCAAGGACACGGACGCTCTCACAACGAGGCTTCGATCAACAGTTGCACATGAACTGCATTTGTTCGTGCCGTCGGCTGCACCTCGCGCCCCTGCCAGCGGGGGCGAACATCTTTCCAGCGCCGAGGTTTCGAGCCTTCCGCTCAATGCGCGCGACTTCAGCAAGTTGCTGTTGCTGGCGGCGGGAACCATGACCGACGCCAACGGCGCGGCCAATTTTACCCAGCAGTTTGCGGTGAATGGGCAGCGCGGCGTGGCCACGGTGTTTGCCACGGATGGCTTCGATACCACCGATCCCGAGCTGGGCGGGGCGACGTTTTCCAATTTCAACGTGGACGCCATTCAGGAAGTGCAAGCCAGTTCGGGCGTGCTGCCGGCGGAGATCGGCCACGGGGCCGCGAGTTTCACGAATGTGGTGACCAAGTCAGGAACCGACCAGGTACACGGAAGCCTGTTTGAATTCCTGCGCAATGCGGCCTTCGACGCACGGAATTATTTCGATTACATCGATCCGACGGGCCGCCGACGCATCCCGCCCTTTGTGCGCAATGAATTTGGCTTTACCAACGGAGGCCCGCTCGTGCTTCCAGGCATCTATGACGGACGCGGCCACACGTTCTATTTTGGCGAGTACCAGGGCTTTCGCCAGGTGTTGGGAACGACGCAGGTAATTCCCGTGCCGAGCGTGGCGGAGCGCCAGGGCATCGACACCACCGCATATCCTGAAAAGTGTACGAACAACGTCTGCGTGCCCGGCGATACGCTGACCGTCCCTGTGAACCCGGCGGTTCTCCCCATCCTCAATGCCTATCCCTTGCCCAACCAGCCGTCAGGACCTTTTGGCGATCGCACCTATGCGGCGGCGTCCAAGGTTTCGACAGTCACGGACCAGTTCTCGATACGCATCGATCACCAGCTTTCGAACCAGGCCTCGCTGCTCACACGGTTCAGTCTGAATCAGGTAACCGGGCCGCTCACTAATCCTGACCAGACGGCGATCGATCCTAGTTTCGGTGTGCAGTTTTTCGATCACCAACGCAACGCGGGCGTGCGCTACACCCGCACGATTTCTCCACATCTCACGGCGGAAACTTCCCTGGGATACATCCGCAGCACTCCGATGTTCCCCGCCATCAACCACACGCACCCCGGCATCACTTTCGGAGACGGCCTGTTTCAAAGTTTCAATGCGCCGGCAGGTTCGATTTTTGGATCCTACAGCAATCTGTATCAGTTCAAAGAAGACCTGGCCTGGACCCGCGGCGCGCATGCGTTCAAATGGGGAGTGGAGATCCGGGCGAACCGAGATTCCACGATCTTCGGCACCAATCCGAATGGAATCTATGCCTTTGGCGGAGGCACGGCATACTGCTGCGGCGACGACAAAACACCTGTCACGATCACCTCGGCTAGCGGCACGCACAATATCAACATAGGAGATCCCCTGCCCGACTCCCTCACCGGGTTTCTCACCGCCACGCCGTTTGCCTACAACATCACGGCGGCCGCCAACATCACTCCCGTGGGCAACAAGTTCGACGAAGCCGGAGTCCGCCGCGAGGCCTACAACTTCTACTTTCAAGACGCATGGAAAGCAACGCCCCAGCTCACCGTCAACTACGGACTGCGCTACGAAGTGAACAGCCGTATTCATGAAGCCACCAAGCGCACCTCGCTTCCCGTGTTCCTGGACGCGGATGGAAAACCTGCGTCTTACGCCGACCGGACCGCGACTCAGATCCTGCTGATCAACCCCCAGCCTCCGTACAACCAGGACTGGAACGGCTGGGGACCGCGCTTCGGTCTCGACTACGCCGTGAGCCAGCATACCGTGCTGCACGCTGGAGGAGCCATCACCACGATGATTCCTAATTTGTGGCAGGACAATTTTCTGACCGCCGCGATTCCGTATGTTTTCTCGCCCAACGTCACCGCGCTGCAAGGTCCGGTTCCATTTCAAGATGCGTTTGTGCCGGTGAACCTGCCGACGGCTTACAACGTCCAGGGGCAACCGATTTTTGCCACAGGGAGATCGCAGGATGTTCCGGCCAACACCGAGATCGACTTGCCGCGATTCCAGAATGATCTGACCACCAACACGCCCGGCAATCAAGTGCAGTTACTCGCGATCACCGGCATTGCCCGGAATTTTGGCAACGGCTACATCGGCAGTTGGACGGCGGGCGTCGACCACGACTTCCACGATGTGAAGGTGAACGTCTCCTACGTGGCCACGTCGGGGATTCATTTAGCCCGGGTATATTCGCCGAACAGCTACGGCGGCGCCGATCCGGCCCACGCCCCCTTCACCCAGTTCAATGCGGCGGGGAAGGCCACCGGAGGATACGGCGACGAAATCCTGATGACCAGCGGATCGCATTCCACCTATCACTCGTTGCAGGCCAGTGCCTCCAAGACTTCGGCCCGCGCCGGGCTCGGCCTGCAGGCCAGCTATACCTATTCCAAGTCGATCGACGACACCAGCGCGGTTCTGGGAGGATTGCTCGGCAACAGCGGGACGATTTTGCAGACGGTGCCGCAGGATCCCTGGAATCCGTCGGCGGAGAAAGGGCCGTCCACGTTCGACGTGACCCACGCATTCAATGTCAGTGTGATCCAGTTGCTGCCGCTCGAGCGGGTTGGCTTTCTGCGGCCTCTGCCCACGCCGCTGATCAAAGGCTGGCAGGTTCTGAACATCACCACGTTAACCACAGGATCGCCGTTCACCGTGTATTCCGGAATCCAGCAGACGGGCGCAGGCGCGGGCGGCGCGGACCGGCCCGATCTGGTTTCGATGCCGCATCTGTCAACCAGCCGGGAAGTGCGCGACGACTACTTCGGACTAGGTACGAATAACTTTACCTTCTTCAATATTCCGATCGGCGTCCCCGGCGGGACGGGACCGAATCAGGGAGTGTTCGGAACGCTGGGGCGCAATACTTTTCGCGGTCCGGGATATCACGATTATGATTTTGCGATGATCAA
>Ga0209517_10005451_pt1 | contig 16206 bp, 18 predicted proteins | sample PeaSoiMetSII2010_FD_187695 | JGI IMG/M metagenome (GOLD analysis project Ga0209517, IMG submission 187695) | Peat soil microbial communities from Weissenstadt, Germany - SII-2010 (SPAdes) (version 2) | ecosystem: Environmental > Terrestrial > Soil > Wetlands > Peat | place: Germany... | reverse complement strand
AGCTTGATCCTCATGTCAGATTCCTTTCGCCTTTGAACCCAGCTTACAAGGCGGCGAAAAATTTGAACTCTGGCGGAAGTGGTGTCCACAAGAATGACGCGGGTCTAGACCGGTAGAGCAAGGTAAGGCAGAGTCGACAAGGGTGCGCGGCACCGCGCCTAGAGATCATTCACTTCCGAGAATGGGTCATCTCCAGACATCGCCCCGCAAGATCAGGAAGTCCGCTTCACCTTCGAAAGCAGACGTTGCGCAACGCGGGCGGCAAGCCGTTTCATGCCAAACGTATTCGTCCGAGCCCGAGACTGGGCGACACAATTTTTGCCGGCACGCCGCCGCGAATATGTTAGATTTCATTCCTAACGACTTAACCTCGTCCGGCAGGCGAGTGAAGCGCCTGGCGGCCTTTAAGGGGCCAGTGCCGACGATGGGCGGGGACAAGTCGATGAATTTGCGGCAATTGCTACGGTCGGCCGTGATGGCGTTGCTCCCTTTGATCGCGGCACCCTCGGTTGGCGCGTTAGCCGACGGTACATTCGATATCCCTGCGGGCGCGCATTTCAACCCGCAAAAGCTTGAGCGCATTGGCGAGTATTTCCAAAACGAGATCGCGACCGGAAAAATTCCCGGGGCGATCATCCTGGTTCAGCAACACGGGCAGCCAGTCTATTTGCAATCCTTCGGCGTCCGTGATGTGAAGTCCAAACTGCCGATCACGCCGGACACCATCTTTCGTCTTTTTTCGATGACCAAGCCCATCACCAGCGTCGCGGCCATGATGCTGATCGATCAGGGCAAGCTGGCGCTGGGCGACCCCGTCGCCAAATACATTCCCTCCTTCGCAAATGTAAAGGTCGGCGTCGAAGAACAGTCGGACAATGGTGAACGCAGCTTGGAATTGGTTCCGCTGAATCGACCCATAACCGTCGAAGATCTGATGCAGCAAACCTCCGGCATCACTTATGGCTTTTATGGCGAGAGCCTGGTTCGGAGGGCGTATCGCGACGCCAATATTTACGCGGGTGATTTCGACAATGCCGAGTTCGCCGAGCGCATCGCGAGACTACCTTTGGCCGAGCAGCCGGGGACCCTCTGGGACTATGGCCATTCGACCGATATTCTCGGACGCATCATCGAAGTTGCTTCGGGACAGACACTTTTTGAGTTCGAGAAGGAAAACGTTTTCGATCCACTGGGCATGACCGCCACGAGCTTCTATGTGGTCGACCCGCAGAAGCACAGCCAGATCGCCCACCCGATGCCCCATGACAGCGATTTTAGGGTCGGCTTCGAAAGCAGCCCCGAAATCTACATGAAATGGCAATCCGGTGGTGGCGGCATGGTCTCCACCCTCGCAGACCTTGCGCGGTTTTCACAAATGCTGCTGAACGGTGGCACGCTCGGAGGCAGGCGTTATCTCAGCGCTGCAAGCTTCGCCGTAATGACGAACGATCATGTCGGACCTAACTCAGGCGTCGCGCGCGATCATTTTTATTGGCCTGGCGATGGTTTCGGTTTCGGTCTCGGCTTCGGCGTGCGAACCGACCCTGGCAACGCGAAGCCACCGCCACCTGGCTCCATAGGAGAGTTGAAGTGGGATAGCGCTAGCGGCTGCTATTTCGTGATCGACCGCAAGCAGGACATGTTTTTCGTGTTGCTGGAGCAGACACCGTCGGAACGGCAGCCGATCCAGCGTGCCGTTAAGAGGCTGATTTATGAAGCGCTTGAGAACTAAAACGATGCTAGTCACTGCCATGTTCTCGACGGATTGATGTCTGTGGTCGCGACATCAAAAGCGAAGTTGGCCGACGAAATTGACCTACATCAACGCAATAAAGATCCCCAGGCGGACTATTATTAAATGCGCTACATGACAAAACACGCGGGCAAGTGGGTGCTGGTCGTCAGTGTTACTTTGAGCTGCTGTGCTATGGCCTCGGCGCAAGACCTTGATGCCGGCAAGCTGGAGTTTCAGTCTTCCTGCTCGACATGCCACGGCATAGATGGAAAGGGCAACGGGCCGCTCAGTGAAGAGCTTAGGGTAGCGCCCGCTGATTTGACTATTCTGGCGAAGAAAAATAACGGGGTGTTTCCTGTCAACGCGGTCTATGAGACCATCTATGGAATAAAGAGGATTGTAGCTCACGGTCCTCCAGACATGCCCATTTGGGGGTACCGATATTATGCTCGAAATACGTCACCTGGTTCAAAGAAGCCAGATCACTATGTCGAGCTTTCCTCCGATTCAGATGCCATCGCACGAACCCGCTTGCTCGCCGTTGTCGATTATCTGAATCGAATTCAGCAGAAGTAGCGGCTGTGCTTTCGCATAGCCTGGCCCAGCTGAGATACTGACGCATCTCAGTCGGAAGCAATTGCCGCGATGTGTAGTGCTGATATGGTCGGGCGACCCGCGCTGAATGCAGGTCTGCTTTTGTGCGCATAACGGACTCAAGTCTGACACCGTGCCATGTCCGATAAGTGCCATGAACGGACTCATGCAGCGCAGCAAGGAACGTCCCTATTTTGGGCGCCGCACATGCCAAAGACCCCGCGGTTTCGATTTCGCCCCCCTGATATTTGGCTGTCATGGGCGGACATACGTCGCGGCTGCAAAGGCTCGTCAGGGCGATGCTAGTCTGGCAACCCAGTGGCCCTCAGGGCGAGTTCATACGATTCCCGCACACCATCCGGGTACTGGAAGCGAAATCGTTGCCTTAGGTTTGAAATACGGAAGCTTGGTTCAATCACTAGGACATGCCGAGCTGCCTCGACGGCTTTCTCCACCTGATCGGACGCCGCGAGCGCAGCCGCTAACATCCGCCATGTGGACGAGAAGCGAGGGTTGAGTTGGGTCGCTCTCTTAGCCAAATCGACGGATCGCTGGTAGTCGCGCAGAGCAAAACGCGCCCACGCCATCGCCGTAAGCGTATCGTATTCCATTGGATCGCGGGGACTGAGTGCCAACGTCCTTTCAAGTGAAGCGAGCGCTTCTGCTGGTCGCCCGCAATTCATGTTCACCCAACCACGATGGTTCCAGGCAAGCGCGAAGTTGGGACTCAATTCTGTTGAGCGCTCTGCCAGTTCTAGCGCGGTATCGTCATCTCGACCAAGAAATGCGATAATTCGCGCAACGCATGCAACAATTTCCGGGTCATTTGGATCGCTATCGAGCGCTTGTGTGTACCGAAAACTCAAACCCGGACGTAATGATAGTGGAGCCCGCCGAGGATCGGGTGTGAACGAATGATTCCGATCCGTTGAATCGGACGAAAAATCGGCGCATCCTTGTACAACGACCAATGCGTTCTGACGGAGTTGTAGTAAGCGGCATAGGAAATAAGAATCCGGCGCAGATGTGCCTCGCCCGTGACAATGATGTGGTCCAAACACTCGCGCCGGATCGATCCGATCAACCGTTCGGCAAAGCCATTCTGCCAGGGCGAGGCCGGTGCAATCGGTTTGTCCCGAATGCCCATGGCTCGCAATCGGCGTATGACGACGGCGCCATAGATCCGATCGCGATCACGGATCATGTAACCCGGAGCACCGTCCCAAGGAAAAGCCTCGGTGATCTGGCGTGCGATCCACTCCGCCGTCGGGTTGGTTGTGACGTTGATCCAGACGAGGTCTCTACGATCAATCCGTACAATCACGAAGCCATATAGCAGTTTGAAACCAATGGTCGGGACCACGAATAGATCCATGGCGGCAACGTCCGGAGCGTGGTTTCGCAGAAAGGTCTTCCACCCCTGACTGGGCGGTCCACGTCGTTTCACCATGTACTTGGCGACGGTTGATTGAGCGACGCTAAACCCAAGCTTGAGCAGTTCGCCGTGGATGCGTGGCGCACCCCAAAGCTGGTTCTCCGTGCTCATCAGCCGGATCAGCGCTCGCAATTCTATCTCGATTCGCGGGCGCCCTCCCCGCGAATTCGATTTCCAACGCCAATAGCGACGAAAGCCGGCCCGATGCCAACTCACCAGTGTCTCAGGCTGGACAATCGTAACAACCTTCAGGATCGATGGAAACCATCGATATATCTGGACGAGGAACCAGCGGTCGTTGCTCGTAGGCTGAGCTCGACCCCTCACCCTGCGCCGCAAGACGATCAGCTGATGTCGGAGCACCGCATTCTCCGCCTCAAGCCTGCTCTTCGACTTGAACGGCGAGGCCAACACGGCCAGAACAAAACAGATAAAAGCGATCATCGCGCCAACTTAGCCGATTCTTCGCTCAACAAGGCCGGATAGGCTTTTCGGTACACACAACTGCTGCGCCACGCTGTTCTTTTTTGGCGGGCGATTGGCACCTAGATCCCAAGACAGAACCAGTGGATTCATCAAACCACTCGGGATGGCGATTTTGTACTAAAAACACGATCCGTTAATGGATGGACCCGCAAATAATTTGGCAAGCTGTTTCGCCTTCCGGAGGACTTCACCTCGCGTGACCGGGTTTAACGCTCGGAGCTTGTCTAAGTACTCGCCGACGATGTCATAATTTCCGCATGAAGGGCAATGGACAACGATTCCACGAAATCCGGGAGGAGTATGATCCCTGGCCGAGCCATCACAAACTGGACACTGCATCTTCTACTCCCGGCAATGGAAATACATGGCCCGGCCAAAGATGATGCGAACATAGATCGAATACCGCGCGTCCGCTCATTTTAATTTTGAGTCAGTGCGACTGACATAATCGCTTCGGGCCCCGGCGATTCTTGGCGAGCGGATGACGCCCTAAATATCGCCGAGCAGATCGAGCTCTAATCGTCGACCACCGGCATCACGCCTGACCATTGCTTGGAGGTCGACGATCATTCCTCGCCGGCGATGTCCTTTTTCCGGATCCGCCGCACCGTCCACCAGATCGCAAGAGCGGCGATCGGCACGAAGGCCGCGGTCACAATGCTCGGCTCGGTCATCATCCGGCCGCTGTCGTGGGCGGCCTTCACCAGATAACCGAACAGCCCAACGACATAATAGGTGATGGCCGCGACCGAGAGGCCTTCTACCGTGGTCTGCAGCCGCAGCTGCAGCCGAGTCCGCGCGTTCATCGATTTCAGCAGTTCCTGGTTCTGCTGCTCCAGTTCGACGTCGACGCGGGTGCGCAACAAATTGGCGGCGCGCGCCAGCTTCAGCGAAAGACTCGATTGCCTGTTCTCGATGGTGGCGCAGGTACGCAATGCCGGTTTCATTCGCCGCGCCAGGAACGAGGTCCAGGTTGGCAACCCACCAACCTTGCGCTCGCCGATGGTCTGCAATCTTTGCTCGACGATCTCCTCATAGGCGCGGCTGGCACCGAAGCGGAATACGCTCGCGGCTGCGCCCGCCTCGACCTCCGCGGCCAGCGCTGTCAACTCGTCGAGCAGTTTGTGATTGCTGGCAAGATCATTGGTGCGGCGCATTTCTTCGGTGACCTCGACGAGCCGCCGCTCGGAGGCCGCGATCGACGGCGCGAGGCGCTGCGCTTCAGGCAGGCCGAGCAGGGCCAGTGTGCGATAGGTCTCGACTTCGATGACGCGCTGCACCAGCGCACCGGCCCGCTCCGCATCCATGCCGCGGTCGATCACCAGAATTCGCACGTAGCCGGAGGGTCCCGGCTGGAAATCGGTTGCGTAGACCGCGCGACCATCGGAATTTTCCGCCACCGCAAGGCTCGCGCGATCAAACAGCCGTTCCGGGGCGGTGCGCGGAGCATCTTCCGCCAGCAGTTGCAGGTCGATCGCTACCAGCAGCGGGCCGGGCTGTGGGACCAGCCGCATCGGCGTGGCAAGCGAAGCCGCATCCGGATGGAATGGTATGCCGCCGTCGTCGGCCGGCATTTCCCAGGTGTAGGTGGTGAATTCCGAATGCTGTTCCCAGCGCAGGATGGTGGTGCCGAATGGCGCGCGGTGATGTTTCTCTGCTGCCGCGGGCGGCGTGAGACCGCGCGAATTACAGAATTCAACCAGGTTGGCGCGGTCGGCCTGGGCTCGCGCGCCGGAAGTATCGAAACCGAAATGCAGAATACGAGACGGAACCTGCAGCGGCGTGAACGGCCGGGCGTGGAGTTCGCCGAGGATAGCGGCCCGGAGTGGATGCGGCGTCAGCCGCGCCGCTTCGCCTTCGCCGATCAGAACCTCCGTGCTCATGGCTGTATTCCGCTCGATCAAGCGCCCGAAAAAATGAGCCCACGATCTGACTAGCATTCCATGGCCTCGGACAGAAGCGGAAAGGCATTGGCAGATGTTGCAAGGCAATGACCGAACGATAGCAGTCTCATAACTCAGACTGCGTCAAGCCGGCGCGTTTCATTGGTATCTATGATGCCGCCCGATCACGCAGGACGCGGGCAGCAGCAATCATCTCAATCAACTCAGTACAATAACCTGTAGCGCAGTGGGTGACACAATCTCGGTCACCGATCCAAAGGATAACGTCACAAGCAACGTCTATGACGCGGGCCGTCGCTTGATCAACACGACGTCCCCGGGGACATCCGCAGCGCCGCGCGTGCGCTTTATCGCGACCTGCTCGCCGCCAATTGGGGCCAAGAGGACGTCTGTTGGAAAGGGGTAAACCGGAAGTGGTCGGCCGACGGTCAAAATGACGAGTTTGACTCGAAAGAGACAGAAGCAAGTTAGAAATCCCACAGTGCAGCGACCTCGTGCCCGGGCATAATGTGCTATCGAACCACAGCGTTGGAAAGATCATCGAGCAGATGTGGGGGAGGTTGTCCCATTAGAAACATACGAGCGATGAATGACGGCTATGGGTCATTCTCGACCGAATTAGGCTGTCCGCGCGATGTCCGTTTTCCACCCGTTAGCGACCACGGAACGGACATCGCAGGATGTCTCAAACGTGCCAACAGGCGACATCGACTGTGCAGTGCCGGCACCGACGACGCGCATGTAGGGAACTTCAGCGGCCCTCGGCTTGCTCAGCTCGCTCCCTTCATCCAAAATTGATTCATCGGAAGAATTTCATACCTCGCACCAACATCATCCAGAATTATCGGATCGGTGTCCATCAGACGCTCAACCTCCGTTTGGTCCTTTGCAGAAAATATCGACAGCCCCCACCCACCTTTGGGATCATCAACAGGGCCGTGACACACGATCGAACCAACTTCGGCCAGGCTCTGAAGGTAGTCGCCGTGAGCCTTCATTATGTTTTTCTCACTGTCGGTCATCGTTTGTACGAAATCCGAGCGCGGCAGGATCATTTTGCACAAGAAGTAGGTCATTTGTTGCCTCTCTAGAGATGAGTTTCAACAGAGCACCTCAGCGGCTTGCGCGATAGAACATTGCTGCGAGGTCAACAATTCTCTGTTGAGCGCGGTTTTGCATGAGAAGCCCCTGCTAACAGAGCGTGACTAGAAACACGATCCCAAAGAAACGGCCCTAGCGCGGGGGGGCGGGCTGAGGCCGTCGGGGCTTGTGGATGCTGGCAATCGGTTCCGCCGGGCGTGGACTAGATTTCACGTGGCGCGTCGTTTAGTGCAAACAACGCCGGACCGGCATGGCAGTCGAGCGGTAGGCTGGCCTCCCGGGCCATTTTGCACAGCGACTCTGCCGCACTCGCGCCATTCGCCGGGTCCCAGTTCCTAGATCGATCTGGATCGTGCGAGTGCGTCGACGACGACGCGGCGAAGAAACGCGCTGAGCAAATGGCCGACGTTAGTAATGTCGAGCTGTTGGAGCACGCCCGCAGAATTGCTAAGTTTGACAGAATGAATGGATCCCCAATCTAGTCCGTTTGATTGTGAAGACGTTTTGTACCTTGTTTCGACCCGCCGCAGTCGCATATGTACAAGATGATCAACACACCTGTAATTTTCAAAGCAGAGAAAGTTTTCGAATGGCGACTGGCAGCTCAAATGCCACTGCCCCGGCGGCAAAATTGACTATGTAACCGGCTTCTTAGACGAGCAATCAATCAAAAACTGGTTGATAACCCACCATTGCGCCCATTGGCTCAAGGTTAGGGGCTACCGGCGCCAGCACGCTAGGCTAGTTGACCAGTCAGATTAAGCCAAATGCCGACCCATCTGCACCGTCAATTCTTGCCTGAAGTGATCGATTGAGATCATTGGGAATTACCACCCTTCGAAGTCCACGCTGCTCCTACGGTGTTGATCTGCGTCAATGAATGAGAACTGAAGAGTGCCAGCCGGGAATAGAAACTTGAAAGTCATAAGCTGGAACTTGTTGTGTTTGACTGGCGCGGGGGTAGAGGATGTAGCCGCTCTCGTCGAGCAACATCATCCCGACCTTCTCTTCTTGCAGGAAGCGATCGAGGAAATGGCGGATCTACCGGCCCTGGTCGGCGGATATTTTTTCCGCGAACCACTGGAAGGCCGCATTTACGGTCTGGCTGTGTGGAGCCCGCATCCATTGCTACGGCCCTATGCGCTACGCCTGCCGGTTTCGCAGGTGCCCGGTCGCGTGCCGCCTCGCGTCGCACAAATCGTGCACCTGGGTGACGTGGCTTTCGCCAACGTGCATCTTTCGCACGGCCAGTTCCTGAACCGGTGGCAACTGGTGCACATCGCAAATGCCCTCGACGGTCCGGCGGCCATTGTCGGCGACTACAACGCGGTCGGGCCGATCAAGCTTGCCGGCTTCAAGGATGTCGGGCCGCGCCAATCCACACACAGTCCGAACGACATCATTTCCTTCCGCCTCGATCGTTGCATGGCGCGAGGTTTGCGCTGTTCCTATGCTCGGGTGCTGGCGCGCGGGTCTTCCGACCATCATCCGATTTCGCTCAAGCTACATACCTTGCCGGGCGTTCAGGTCTCGGACGGACCCGTCACGGCACACATTCGGCGCCCCATGCTGCGCGTCAGCGTGGAAAGATGGCTTCGGGTGGTACGCGAAGCACCCGCCCGCATTCGCGTGAGGCGGACGTTTTTGGAGGCGCTCGATCTGAAATTGCGGAAAGCGAAGCGCGGTAAGGCACAACGGCAGCGTCCCGGCCCTGCGAGCAATGACATCATGGCGCACCGCATTGAGGATCGCGTTCGAAGCAGACATCACAAAGTAGACCAATAACTCCGGCCGGAGATCAGGAAATCTGCCAAGGCCCGCTTGCCAGCAAAATCCACCGCCTGACTAGATCGAAAACCGCTTTTTGAAAGCTTGATGCCCATAGGTCGGCTTTTGCGGCGGATTTTCCAACTCCACGGGTTCGGTGAGTTTCCGCTCTCGGAAGTTAAAGACAAAATAGTCAGTACGGTTCGATAGCGCGGTCGTTGCAAGCATCACTTGACATTTGTCAAAAGAAACTCAGCTTGTCATTTGTCAAAAGCTTGAGGACGGCGCCACCATGAGGCCCAGCAAGAAGAAGATCGCCGCAATGGCACTGCTGACGACCGGCAGGGCGACGGTGTCTGAAGTCGCGCGCCTTGCGGGAACCTCGCGGCAGCGAGTGCAGCATTGGGTCAAGTACGGGATCGAGCACAAAGGCCCGCCGTGGCCGCGCGGCTTAACTCGCCGTCTCGATCTCGACGTGCGTGCGGCGCGAGTTGCATGGCTGGCAAAGCAGTGGGCGGCTGAGATCGAGGCCCTAGAGGTAGAGGATCGCGCGACTGAGCAGGAGTGGGACGCAGCGCTTAAACGGGTGCGCCGCCGCTTGTCAGCGAAGGCGAAGGCGTCATGACCGACGGCACTTAAACCAAGCCAAGTTGGCCGAGGCGCTGGGCGCTGACAAAGGCGGTGCATCACCCGGCGAGGAATGGCAGGTAAAACTCGCGAAGCTATTCGGTTGTCACCGGGATGATCTGTTCCGGCACCCCGATGAGGCGTGGTTTTCGGAGTTCTTTCGACGGCTGATCACGGTGACGCGCAGGGCGATGGTTTCGGAATCGGACAGTCATCGCTGCTGGCACTGAAAACGCAGCGAATTTAAAAATATAGGACCTGCAATTATGTGACTTCAACAGTCTCCCGCATTTTGGAAGCGGCGTCGTAAATCTTAATCTGGAGCGTAGGGAAGCGATTCTTCAACTCAACAGCCCCCCTTCGCGCGCCTTCCTTCGTTTGGAATTCAGTCTTGATGCGACCGTCTACTTCGAGAGCGTATCCGGCATTTTGCTGTTCGTTTGCTAAGGCAATCTTTCTCAAGGTAGAATCCTCCGCTTGGTCAAAGGCTCCTTACAGTGAGTGAGTCTCTGATGTCTTGCTAGAGGTTGACAATTGGTGACTCGGCTGCCGTTCCAGTCTTTCCACGGCATCGCCCGCGTAAATCTTGCCATCGTATTTTACAAAGAAGATTGCTGACTGCGCCTTGGTAAAGGCGTTCCACTGCTTCAGTATGTCTGCCAACGTGCCCGAACGGACAAGGTGTCCGCTTGCGCTTGAAAATAACTCGGCCTTCTTTTCTTCCGGCATTTCCACCTCCGAATCTTTTTAGTTATCCTAGCTTGACTGCCCGACCTTACAAGGTCAGGCAGTGATGCGCAGGGCAATGGTTTCGGATTCGTCGGTCATCGGTGGATCGCGCGCAGTAGTGTGGTATGTTTAGCGCAGGAGAGATTTGCCATGCATAGGTGGGTAGGCTGGGGGAATTGCGTTTGTTATCGCCGCCGCCGGTCTCTACCTGCACACGATAAAGCCTATGTGCCGCGATGGCTTCACTCCAATCATTGGCTTCGGCGTGGGATGGTATTGTACCCCCGGCTATAAACCGGAGTGAACCAATGACGGCAGACCGCGAAGAAACATTCCGGCGAACACGATAGAAGAAACTAGCAAGCGATTTGCGTATCCAGACTTACGACTTAACCTATTATGGCGACGCCTGCCGAGGATGACTAAGCGGCGAGTGGCTACCGCATATCACGAGGCTAGTCATGCGGTTATTGCTCGCGTGCTCGGCGTCGAAGTTCTTGGTGTGGCAATGTTCCCGACAGACGATGTGAACCGCGCAGGTGCGTTGACCTATTCCGCTTCCTACTATTCCGGGACAGATAAGGCGGCACGGATAGCTGGCTTGGAAATTGACATCAAGATCGGTCTCGCTGGGCCGATTACGGACGCGCGACATAGCAAAGGCCGTCCGAGCCGCTCTATGAAACACGGTGCGGCAGATGACATCGCGAGAAGCCGCAGTATGGCCGCTGAAATTGCCTTGCTCATGGCTGGCGAGCAGTTGCCGCAGCACCATGATGCAATGCAGATAACAGTGACCCCCGCCCTTATTGAGACCGCGAATGCCATCCTCGCTCGGCTCCAAACGGAAACCGAAGCGTTGCTTACGCAGCATTGGCCTGCGGTCAAGCGCGTAGCGCAGGCCCTCATGACCTGCAATCTGCTGGATCAGGCAGAGCTTGATCGACTGATAGCAGGGCAAGCGTCATGAAATTTCGCACGGATACGGAGGCGGCGTAAGCGTTACCCGCTTGCATCGATCAACGTCGGGTCGGCGTCATTGCCAACCTCGAATTGACGCACCTCAATGCGGAAGGTGACCCCGAACCGGAAATGGCAGTGTAACGCGCTGTTTGCATTGCCGATACATACATCGGAGTGAGAATATGCAAACGCCGGTCGAAATTGATTTTCAAGGCATGGATGCGAGGCTGGACATCCAGGCTGCCATTGCCAAGCACGTCGCTGAGCTCGAGCAGCGTTTTGGTCGCGTGACGGCTTGCCGAGTGGTGCTGAAAGGTCCCGGCGGTCATCACCGCAAAGGTGGTCTTTACGAGGTCAATATCCGACTGGCGCTTCCGGACGTCCGGGAAGTCAATGTCGACCGCACCGCGCAGGCCGACGAGCGGCATTCCGACCTGACGTTCGCCATCAACGATGCGTTCAAGCGGGCGCGCCGGCAACTGCAGGATCATGTTCGCGAACTGCAGGGGCAGGTGAAACACCATGAAGGCTCCCCGATTGGGACTGTGGTCCGGCTCGATCCCTCAGGCGAATTCGGATTCCTCGAGACCAGTGACGGCGCGGAGATTTGCTTCCACGGGAACAGCGCGCTCGACGACGCGTTTTCCCGTTTGGCCGTGGGCACTCGCGTGGCCTTTGCCGAGGAAGTTGGCGAAAAAGGACCACAGGCGAGTACCGTGAAGCTGCTGGGAAAACATAGTCTGCAAACAACCAAGCCGACATCCAGCGCGACTGTTTTGATGTGGATCAAAGGGGCAGGGCAACCGTATAGAAGCTGAAATTTGCGGTATTAGGTAGCAAGCTCACCTTCCATCCTGTCGTCCCACGCTGCCTTCCGTGCTAGTATCCCGGCGGATCGCGAATAGAGGAGAGTGATGGAGAAATTCGGAATAATGGTGAACGACATTTCGCCCCGCGGATTCCGATGGCTGGTCATCCGCCAAAGTGATCGGAAATTCGTCAAAATCGGTACGGCTACAACCAAAGAAGAGGCAATGGCGGCAGCGCAGACCGCAAAAAGAGAGCTTGAAGCAGCCGAGGAGTCCGGTACCAAAAAGAAGCCATGAACGCCTTTGATCGCAACGCTCGCTTCGCTGAACAGCTCAAGGCGTCGGCACAGCACCATGAACTCGCGGCAGACCCTGCGGATGGCCTCGCCATTGTCCTTGCGGAAGTCGGCTATGGTCTTGAAGTCCGGCATCAGGCGGCCGGTCAACCAAACCAACTCGATGTTGCGCTGGCATTCCCGTAGCGAACGCAAAGCTGCGCCTCTGTCCAGTCGCCAACATTCGTTATCGCTCTTGTTGGCATCTCTTTTTTTAAGGATGAAGGCGAATGCACAGCGTGCTCCTGACTTTCTTTTTCAACGTAGGCCAAATCATTCGCTGCTAACTTCCGCAGCGAAAGCGAATACGGCCAGCAACGCGACCGTGGCAAAGATCAGCAGTATGTAGTTCATTTTGTTTTCTTAGCACCCACACACCCATCATCGGTATGTCCGAAAGGTGAGACGCGCAATCTAGATGTATTGGGGGTTTTGTCTGTCCCTGGGAAAGGAAATTCGAAATATTCGGACTCGAACTCGATATTCGCACTCGAAGCTCACGCTGACATGGCGGATTCAGACCGCGACTGCCGACTCGGCCACGTCCCTACATTCATATCAGCAGGCAGGTACGCGTTGCATTCGCCTCTTTGGTCTAGTTCGTTTAGTTCAGGATCGCAGAAACTCCACTTGAAATTGGAGCTATCGAATGATGGCTTCAACAAATACGAGACAACGGCTTGGACTCTCCTCTTACGTATCGGTGTCGGAGTCTACGTGACCGCTCGTTTTATTGCTGCTCGTGCTTGTCATCGTCGCCTTCAATATCCGCTGGTTTGCGGTCTGCGAGCGATGATCGTATTTCACATCTGGCACATTGATTACGGCCGGCGCGGCGGCCAACATCAACGGCGTCAACAAGATTATAGGAAGCATCGCTTTTCTCCTCTAGATTGATAGCATTTTTTAATCTGCAATGATTCCTCCCCTTATGCCTTGATCCAAATCAAGCGTCCCGCACCTTTGGTTTGGCATTTTGCTTCGCGCGGGGTGCGCCGGGCCGGCGTGAATGTTTTCGAAAATTGTTTTCATTTTGTGGATTGTAACGCAGGATGCCACATCGACGACTTGGCTCGCGGTACACGGCTAGCTCTTTATCGTTGCCTTGCTCACCGGATCGGAACGCATTCCATCGCACAATCCTGCCTTGGCAATGGCGATAATCGCGATGCGCCTTTATCGACCCCCTTTGCATACTAGCTCGGGCATGCATGGCGGGTGGTCGCAGTCCCACGAAGGGAGGTCTCTCCTGTTCACCGGTATGCATAGCAGGTCACATTCGCTTACCCAGTGTGGCGGATTACCGATTTCGTACCCCTCCCAAATCTGCTCATGCTTGCAGGGCGGGTCACTGCAGTCGCAGGGTGCTCCAGATATGAACTCTTCTTTATCAGCAGCACTCGCCGACGCAGTGCAGGCGACGGCAGCGACAGCGACCATGAACTTCAGACAACTGGCGCGCGATATGTCGGTACGTCATTCGACAGATAGGCGATGACCGCGTGCGTCAGGCCGTCAGTTCCGTAGGCGTCGAGAAACGCCCACTGCCCGTTGGCGTTGAATTCGAGAAATATCAAGCCGTCCTTGTCCTCCAGGAAATCGAAGCGGCCCCACTTTGTATTGAGTTGCCGACACAATCCGCGAAGGGATTGTTGTTCGACCGCTGACAGCGGCCGCCGCCACCATGCATCCTCTGGATGCTCATCCTCGCCAATGCGGCGTCGCCAATCCAATCCTTGCAAGTCTTGCCGAGAGCGCGTGTAGGCAAAGAATTCGTCGGCACAGACAACAACGGTGACGTCGTCGCGCGCATCGATCTTGGTCTGCAGAAACCAGGGGAAGCTGCGGTCGAGCCTTTGGTAGTCAACCAAACTCGTATAGAGCGCACGCCCATCATTGGTGAATTCGCTGGAAAACGACTTGGCGACAATTTCCTGCCCATCGAATTGAGCAACTTGCGCCGGGAGGTTCCAGCCAGCTAGACTGCGTGTCGGCGTCCTAAAAAAGCGCTCCGCAATTTCTAGGATTTGCAGCTTACCGAGCCTGTTATGAAAATCCGGCGAGTTCCCCACGATCAGTCCACGCCGAAAAAACCAATTATACAATTCGCGAAAGACGTATTTGATCTCTGCGACAACAGAGGCGTCGCCCTCAATTTTCGCGCTAAATGGTTTCCACCAAAAGCAATGCGTGGCATTGGCGCTACTGATCTGCAAGCCTGCGGGATTGGTGATTTCCCACTCATGCGGTCGGATGACGACGGAATAGTCCCGCCACAGGTCGAAATTCAATCGGAATGCTGGTGCGGTGAACTTCTCAAACAGAATATCGGCGGTCACATCGCTCGAAGTTGTTATGAACAGAAGCATGCGACCGCCCTCCTACTCACGATTCGATTAGTAGTAATCGCTGTCCGGATCAGTCTGAGATACTCCGGACCCACCGCTACTCGTGTGTGTAGAGGTGAAAGTGGCCGCCAGTCGATTGGACACATTGCCCTTGAAGGTCGAAGTTTGCGTGCTGTGATCATACGACCTGTCCGGGACAACAATGTGAGCCGGTTGGCCTGCCAACATCAGCGGAGTAAGCAGAATAGCTGGGAGCATGTTTGGTCTCCTTTTGATGATTATTAAAAATGATCCACTTCGTTGGTTACGCCTTGACCTTAATCAATGTGAGAGACTTCGCCCGGCGCACCACGGCATCAAAGCAAAACGGACGGCCGCAAACCGATAGATACAAAGTGCGGCAGTGCTTCGAGCGCTACAAATGCTCCGCGGCGCGCCTACTGGCGGTTCGTCTCGCCCATCATCGGCCCCGTGTGGATCGAGGTGGTGAGCCGGGCCCTCCTGACCCAAATCCTGCTACAGGCGCTGCATGGTGATGCCGACGCTAATGGCGCCATTAGGCGACGTTGCATGCGCACTGACGAACGCCTGCCGGCCTGCCTTCCCCGGTGCGACGCCGACTCACGAAGGGGGAGTTTGCAAGGGCCAAATTGTAAGTAGCAAGGAAATGACACCGAACGGCAATACCACGCTGCCGATTATAATTCCGAGGGTCGGGAAAGTCTTCTTCGCGGTCCGGTCCAGCACGCCGGCAATGCCGAGTGCGAGGCCGACCAGATCAAGGAAGCAAAAGGAGAATAGCGCACACTCGATGGCTCTATAACTGCCGCCCAGGACGACCTGATAATTGCTGCCGAAACCAATCAGAAACAAGACGCACACCAGCGCGACAATGAGCGATGCAATGCCCAGCCTCTTGTTTTTGCGAACGTCTCGGCCATTCACCGAGGGGTCGCTGCGTGCCCGCCCACCGGCGCGCAACAAGGTGCGGATTTTCTCTTCATTTTCCGGATCGATCGCCCCGAGTGTTCGGACGAGCACTGACCTTATGCGGTACATCGCGATTGCGTCGTCGATTTGGCCCCCGGCGGCGAGCGCATCGCCAACCCTTCCATAGCTGACCGAGGCGTCCAACCGACGGTCCAAGTTCTCAGGATCGGCCGCTGCAAGCTTCACAGCTATTGCGTGATCTTTTCGGTATGTCGCGAGCGCCTCATCAATGTTGCCCGTCACCATCAGGACATCGCCAATTTTGTCATAGGTGACCGAAAGATCGCGCTGCAGACTGGCCTTGGCGGGGTTAGCTGCGGCAAGGCTTTCCAGGATCATCTCGCTTTTTCGATAGGCGGCCAATGCGCCCGCGAGGCGCTCAG
>Ga0209517_10005450_pt1 | contig 16208 bp, 12 predicted proteins | sample PeaSoiMetSII2010_FD_187695 | JGI IMG/M metagenome (GOLD analysis project Ga0209517, IMG submission 187695) | Peat soil microbial communities from Weissenstadt, Germany - SII-2010 (SPAdes) (version 2) | ecosystem: Environmental > Terrestrial > Soil > Wetlands > Peat | place: Germany... | reverse complement strand
ATTCGCGCAGCTTGGCTTCATATTTTTCATACACAACGGCCAGCCGCGTGGTGATCGGGTCGGTGGCCTTTCTGGCCATGTCGTCGGGTGACTCTTTATGGCTTTTCGCGTTGCTGATTCGTGAGAGCGCGGCGCGATACTGCATGAATTTCTCGTCCAACCCGAGTTGGCGGTACACGCCCTTAAGAATCGAGATCTGGTCGTCGTCGTCGTAAATCGTAAAACGAGTGGTGAACCCAGGTCGAATGGACGCGAGGGGGGCCCCTTCGCGGCGCAGGAGCCGGACGCAAAACGAATGAAAGGTGGCGACCGTCGGACCATCACCCGGAATCCCGGCGACCAGAGCCTTTACCCGGTCGCGCATCTCGCCAGCCGCTTTATTGGTGAAGGTTACTGCCAGAATCGCCCAGCCCGGAACCCGTTGAACGCTCATCAGATAGGCGATCCGATGGGTGATTACACGGGTTTTGCCGCTGCCGGCGCCGGCCAGAAGGAGCAAAGGCCCTTCAACGTGCTGAACCGCTTCGCGCTGGCGCGGGTTCAGCCCCTCTAAAAAGTCCATGAAACCATGATTTTAGCACGCAGCGACTTACCCTCATTTGGGGTTGTCGATACCCACAAATAGGGTATCTCCGTGGAAGGAAGCAGTTCTGGAACGATATTCAGTTTACAGATTCCCTAGCCCTGCCGGCCAACCGGGCCGCCTAGGCCCCCTTTGCGAGGCGCTGTGGAGCACCTCCAACGTGGCGAATCCCGGCCGCGTCTAATGTTGTAACCTGACAGTGAGCCGGTGCGCCTTTCTAATTGGACAGATTGGATTTTGACCACAATCGGCCACTCCACTAAGGGCATGAGGGGTGGTCATGCTGGTTGAGTTCGGGCTGATAGAGCGGGCTCGCAGCGGTGACGATGGCGCCTTTAACCAGGTGGTGCAGGCGTATCGGAAGCGGATTCTGGGTACGATCGCGCGGCTGATCGGACGGCCGGAGGATGTGGAAGATGTCGGGCAGGAAGTTTTCCTCCGGTTGTATTATTCGCTGGACCAGTTGCGAACGCCGGAAGTATTTGAGCCGTGGTTGTACCGCTTGACGGTGAATGCGGCGTATGATTATTTGCGCCGCCAGCGGCGCCGGCAAGAAAGCCGGATGTCGGACCTGAGCGAGCAACAGGTGATGATGGCGGACGCGGCTGCGGGCGGGAAGCAGCGGGACGAAGATCAGCGGCGCACGAAGGTTCGGGAACTGGTTCAGTCGTTGCTTGAAAAGGTCAGCGAGGAAGATCGGATTTTGCTGACGTTAAAGGAAGTGGAAGGGCTTTCGTTAAAGGAACTTGAGCAGGTGTATGGGGTTAACGAGAATGCCCTCAAGGTAAGATTGTTTCGAGCCCGGCAGAGGGTGCTGAAGGCCTATGAGACGGAAGGCGAGTGACCCAAAAAGACGGGCGAGAGGTGTAAAATGAATCGCATGCCAGACGGTGACAAACTCGACGCGCTGTTTGTGGAGTATCGAAACGCGTGCCCCGATCCGGAAGCGGGCGCCGGTTTCATGCCGGGCTTGTGGAAGCGGATCGAAGCGAGGCGTTCGTCCAACCTGAACATATTCCGCAGGCTGGCTCAGGTATGCGTGGTTGCGACGCTGGCTCTTACCGTGGTGATGGGAGCGGTATTGATTCCGCGCCTCGAAAAGGCGCCGATCTATAACACCACATACGTCGATGTGCTGGCGGCGAATCATCCCAACACGTACGTGGATATTTTCACCGGCGATATTAAATGAAGTTCTCGCGCGCGGCGATTGCGTTTTACATCGGGCTGGTCTTCGCGAGCGGCGTGGTTCTGGGTGTGTTCGGGCACAGGCTGTACGCGGTTTCGACGGTCAGCAGCAAAGCGCCGACGAAGATGCCTCCCGAGGAGTTCCGCAAGAAGGTGGTGGCGGAATATCAATCCCGCCTCAAGTTGAACGACGATCAGGTCGCCAGGTTGAACAGCATTTTGGATGAGACTCGCGCGCGGATTGAAGAAACCCGCCAGAAGATGCATCCCGCGTATCAAAAGATCCGCGAGGAGCAAAACGAGAAGTTCCGCAGCCTTCTCTCGCCCGATCAGCAGGTGGAATACGACAAAATGCGGAAAGAGCGCGAAGAGCGGCAGAAGCAGAACGGACGCGGCCCCGGGCCGGGACTCTAATTATTTCGTGACCGGCTGAAGCTTCTTCTTGGCTTCGGCAGCTTCTTTGACCTTCTGATATTTCTTCTGGAAGCGGTCTACGCGGCCTTCGGTGTCGATCAGCTTCTGACGTCCGGTGAAGAACGGGTGGCAGCTCGAGCAAATTTCCACACGGATGTCGCCCTTGTGCGTGCTGCGCGTTTTGAACGTGTGCCCGCAGGCGCAGATAACGTTGACTTCTTCGTATGCGGGATGGATGCCGGTTTTCATAGGGGAAACCTCAGTTTAACACAGGCAAATTAAAAACCCCACGCGGCCTTAGCGGACCGCGCGGGGCTCGTTTTAATCAGAACAGACTCAGCTTCGCGTGAGTACGGCCGGTCCACAGGAGCAGCGGCCTCGTCACTGAACGAAACCTGAACGTTCGGAGTGTCGACTTGTATGTCGAACGCACAACGCTTTCGCGGTGCGTTCTTAAGAGTCGGCCACCTCACGCGTGTTTTGAGTGCAGTCTTTACTACCAGGTATCATTCGACTGGACCACCTCCTTTCTCAGTGATGCCCCCATCATAAGACGGGTGGTGGAAACTGTCAACCGATTACGAATTCGTTACTGGCTGAGCGTGAAATTGACATCGATCTGCGTGATCACTTCCACGGGCTCGCCGTTCAACAGTGTCGGTTTGTAGACCCATTGCTTCACGGCATCGGTAGCAGCCGGGACCAGCAGGGGGTGGCCCGACATCAACTGAAGGTTCTGAACGGTTCCGTCCTTGCCGATGATCGCGGTGTATTGAACCACGCCTTGGATGCGCGCTTGCTTGGCGAGCGCGGGATAGGCGGGCGTCACTTTCAGAATCAGGTTTTCCGCCTGAACATTGCCGCCCACGCGAATACGCGTCGGAGTCGCGCCCGTGGTCGCGGCAGGTATGTTGTGCACGGTACCGATAAATTGCGGCGACTGGGCATTTCCGACGCCAGTTCCGACACCGCTTCCAACTCCGGATCCGATGCCGCCTCTCAGTCCGCTCGCGACGCCTTGCGACGGTATACCCAAGGTCAGATTCACGGTGGCTTCATGCGCTCCATTAATCGAGATGTTGCCGCGGAAGTGCTCGTCCACCTGTTGAGCGGCTTCAAGGACCTTGCGAAACGTACCGACCGTAATCTGATCGCCTTCGCGCACCGGCAAAAGGCTGCGAACTTTCTGTTCGACGTCCGGCGGCACGCCCGCAAAAACGATATTTTTCAATAGCGTGGATGTTTGCGGAACCTGCAACTCCAGCAGGGTGGCATTCGGCTTCGGCGTGGGAAGCGCGTCGAACTTCACGATCACGCGGACCGTGGATCCCGCGCTTCCGGCCGCATAGTGCCATTGCAGGACGCTACGCAGGACCGGTCTCCGCAACTCGTCGGGTCCGCTGACGACGCGGGCGTCGGAGACTTCGCCTTTTGCATCGGTCGTCGCGTCCACCACCACGGTTCCGCTGGCGGTGACGCCTGCGCCGCGGAAAATCGGCGTGCGATGCATCAACAGGCCGCCGGCATCGATCGTGATTGCGGGGTCGTCTCCCAAAATCGCGTCGGCCGATTGCGGAGCGGCTTGCGCGGGGCTTTGCAGCGGGAAAAACCACACCGCGATCGACGCGGCGGCCAGCACCGCGGAACCGATCGTTGTGAGGCTGGCGAACAGACGAGCTTTCGACATAGGGGTCTCCTTCAAAACCGCGGCCACCCGCGAGGCGAGCTGGCGTCTCTTCAAAAATAAGGGAGCCGGCGCAACGTCCGACCCTCGATAATTCGGCCAGGCAATGCGTTCGATCTTCAGCTCGGCAACGGCGACCAGTGCGTCCAGGTAGCGTTCGCGATCTCGCGTCAGGCCGATCACTTCCAGATCCACCGTCTGTTCCCGCGCAAGCTGAATCTGGCTCAGCACGAACCAGATGGCAGGATGGAACCACAACGCCGCGCGCAGAATTTCTTCGGCGATCACGAAAAGCCAATCGTGGCGGCGGACATGAACCAGCTCATGACACGCGATCGCTTCACGCATGTCGTCGGAAAATTCGTCGATGCGCGAAGGCAGAAGAATCGACGGGCGCAGCCACCCGAACGTCACCGGACCTGAAATAGTGTCGGACCGATACCACATCACATGCGAGCTTTCAAAGAGCACGGGAGGATGAGTCAGGACGTGCGCGGCCATGCGATGACGGCGCAGACGCCGGAACCCGATCGCCATCCATAAGACGCGCAACATGGCTCCAGCGGCAATGAACACGAGCAGATATTCGCGGCGCCAGACGAATCCTGGACGCGGAGTCGTGTGCGGGGTCACTAAGATAGGCGCGGCGGTGAGCGGGCCGTAATTCACACTGCCGTCGACCGCATGCATCCACGGCTCGACCACCGGCAGCAGGATCGCCATAACCAGAATGCCCTGCCAGAAGAAGAGGCGCGCGCGCGGAGACTTTATCGTCAGCGCGGCTCCGGCTGCAAACGCTACCAACACCGCGACCTGTGCGGACCAGGCCAGAAGATTATCCAGCAGCCAAGCAGGCGTCATCACTGCCTCCGTGCGGTTTTGATGGTCCGGCGGATTTCCTCCAGATCCGTCTCAGTTAGACGCCGGTCCTCGACTAAATGTGCCAGGAGGGGCTCGGCCGATCCGTTGAAGACGCGATCCAGGAATTCGCGCACCATGGAGCGAATCACCTGTTTCTGGGGCTGGGCCGGGCGATAAACGTAGGCCCGGTCCCCCTGCTGCTTCTTCAGATACCCTTTCTGTTCCAGGATGTTCATCATGGTCATCACGGTGGTGTAGGCGATGCGTCGATGCTCCAGCATGGTTTCATAAACCTGCCGGACGGTGGCGGTGTCTATTTTCCAGATGACCTTCATGATTTCGAGCTCTTGTTCGGTAAGAGTCGGTTTGGAGGGGCGCATACGATGAAATTAGTACGAATTGAATCGCATGTCAAGTATTGACATCCTAATTGTATCGTACTAATGTTTTAGTATGTTTGAACAAAGCTTCGTCGAACAACGGAATCAGACCCGCAAAGGGGCTTCGGTATTCGCGTCCTTCGTCATGCAAGTACTGGTAATCGTAGTCTTCGTGCTGATTCCACTGATCTATACGGAAGTGCTTCCCAAAGCGACGCTCATGACCGTCCTGATGGCTCCTCCTCCGCCTCCACCGCCGCCGCCCCCACCACCGCCGGTGACTCAGAGAGTGGTTAGAGTCCCTCCACGGCAGTTCGACGGCCGACTGTTGGCGCCGAAGAAGATCCCGGACCAAGTGGCAATGCTTCAAGAAGACAGCCTGCCGCCTCTGCCTTCGGGCATCGGCGTGGTCGGGAGCGTTCCGGGCGGCACGGGGCTGCCGAACGGGATGATCAGCGGAATCATTAATGTAGCTCCAGCCGCGGCGCTGCCTCCGCCGCCAGTAAAAGAACCGGCCAAGCCCGCGCTTCAACGCGTCACAGTCGGCGGGCAGGTGCAGCAGGCGAAGCTGATCCGGCAGGTGAAACCCGTGTACCCTCCGCTGGCCAGGCAGGCTCGCATCTCGGGGACGGTGCGATTCACAGCCATCATCGGCAAGGACGGAACCATTCAGAACCTCCAGTTGGTCGGTGGGCATCCTCTCCTGGTTTCGGCCGCGAGAGACGCAGTGGCGCAATGGCTGTACAAGCCGACCATTCTGAATACCGAACCAGTGGAAGTGATCACGCAGATCGAAGTGAACTTTGTACTAGGCCAATAGATTCAGCCATTCCTTGACACGCGCGCGGAGACTGGAGCCGTCGGACGGGAACAGGTCCCCGATCACGGCTACGGAATCCGCGCCCGCCTGGATCACGCTTCGAGCATTCGCGCGCGTGATTCCACCGATTGCGACCAAGGGGCGATCGGTCAGCGAACGCAGGCGGCGCAATTCGTCCACGCCGACCACGGGATCTGGATTGTCCTTGGTAGTAGTGCCGAAGATGGGTCCCAGGGCAACATAATCCACTGGCTGCGATGCTGCGGCACGTAGTTGCTGTTCATTGTGCGTCGAGTAGCCAATTTTCATTTCGGCACCAGTGATGCGTCGCGCGTCCCCGGGGGGAAGGTCGGTCTGTCCCAGGTGCAGAGCAGCGCCGGTCAAAACTGCCAGATCGGCACGATCGTTGACCACCAGGAGCGTGTGGGTCTGGCGGCATAATTCGGCAATCTTTTCTAGCTCCACCAGTCGCTCGCGGTCGAAAAATCCCTTGCATCGAAACTGAAGAATTCCTGCGCCGGCCTCCAGAATTTCGCGAGCCGCTTTCAGTGGTGAAATCTCGCGCTGACGCGCTGCTTCAACGTCGAGAATAGGGTAAAAAACCGGAAGCATTCGAATTCTCTATCATAAAATAATCATTTATTATTCGGGATGAATGCGTAACGGTAAGTTAACCGCCGCGGAGTTAATGAGATGTAAAAAATTTGTAAAAACGCAACGTCCAATGGTTCAAGCGCAACGCCCGTGCCTCATAATGGTCGCAGTCAGAAATTCTCAGGGGGTTTATCTGTGATTCGCAAGTCTGCGGCAGCGGTTCATGCCAATGGTTCGCACAGCGGTTCGGGTGGAACAGCCCAAAGTCAGTTAAACCATGATGATTGCCCGTGCATGGAAACTTCCGGCACGGTGGTGGCGATGCGTCACGTCCCCGGCTTCCGGGTGATCGAAAATCATTATCCCGCCGGGCTGGAACTGGCCCGCCACGTTCATGAAAACGCGTATTTAAGCTATGTTCTGGAGGGTCCGTACGGAGAATCGTACGGAAATTCGGCCACGGTCACTTGCGCTCCCCGCGTGCTGCGGTATTTGCCCCCGGGGCTCCCGCACGCCAACACGTTCGATTCAGGTTCGCACTGCCTGGTGGTGGAAGTCGACCGTGAGGCGCTGAAGCGGGTGAATGAACACACCACAACGCTCGACAAACCAGGCGAGATTCAGGGTATCGGGTCCACCTGGCTGGCGCAGCGCTTGTATCACGAATTCCGGCAAGGCGACGAGCTGGCTCTGGTTTCTCTGGAAGGGATTCTACTAGAAATGCTGGCGGAGGGCGCGCGCCACGCAGGCGCGACGGGGCCGGTGGCGGTAATTCCACGTTGGCTGCGAATCGCACGCGAATACCTCGAAGCGAATTTCCTTCGTCCGCTCAGTCTTGCGGAGATCGCGGGAGCCGCGGGCGTTCATCGAGTGCACCTGTCGCGCGAGTTCCGCCGCTACTTTTCGACCACGGTAGGCGAGTTCCTGCGGCGTAAGCGAATCGAGCACGCCTGCCACCTGGTCTCGACAACCAACACGGCGCTGGCAGAGATCGCCATGACGTGCGGATTCTCGGATCAAAGCCACTTTTCGGCGACCTTCCGCCGCCAGGTCGGCTTGACGCCGGCGCGATTCCGTCAGATGGCGCAGGCGCGCTAGAAATTTCAAGTTCCTTCCTTCCACCGGCGCGAGCGAAATAAGGCTCGCGCCTTTTTTTATTTGGCGATACTCCAGACGCCGACTTTGAGATCGCCCAAGGACGAAAATTCACGCCAGAAGTAGCGGCCATGCAGTTGAGCGCTGAGTTGATCGAAAGTGCCCAGGGCGTTGTCAGATCTGAGCCAGAGCACGTATCGGATGTGATTCTGCTCCAGCCACTGGGCGCCGTCGGGAAGGGCCGCGCGGTAGAAACGATCGACGTCGCCATACCGTTCATCGATGTCGGGACGATATCCGCGCCAGATATCCTCGTGATTCGGCCAGCCGAGGAACGCAGTCTGTCCGGCGAAGATGGTCAAGACTGGAGGAGCTACGTAGGAACGGTCGGGAATCCGCTGAAGGACAATCGAGGGCGGCTGCGATGCGAGAAAATCCAACGCTGCGCGTTCCGGAGGATCGTCGCGGATCCACGCAGCGCCGTCCATTTCGCCCATGTGACGCTTCGGCACATTGAAGAAATGTCCGGCGAGTTCGCGTGCATAGACGCACACTAGCAGAAGAATGGCGACGGTCCCCCAGCGGCAGATTCGTGATGGAGAACGCAGATTGATGGCTCCGATCACGAGAAGAGTACCCGAGTAGACCCATGACCACCACTTGAGAACCGTGTTGAAACGCTCGAACTTGCCGGCATAAATATCGTCGACGAACAGGAACTCGGAGAGAGCCAGCAGCGCGATCCAGACGACACAAAATGCGAGCGACTGGCGCGTCCGCTCCCCAAAAAGAAGATGCAGCAGCAACAACACCAGCACCGGATAGAACACCAGCAAGCCGGGTAGCAGGGGGGTATGCATACCGCGAGGAACGAAGCGAATCGCGTTGTGCAGCGCGACGGATTGCGGTGCGAAGCGAGCCAGGAATGGCTCGATCAACACGAGCGATATGCCCGTACCGGATGCGAGCGCGGTCCAAGCGATCGGCAGGCGCACCCACGCGCGGTAATAAATCCACGCTGCGGCGAGAAAGAGCTGAAGGGGAAGATCCCACGCATTAGACGCGATGGTCAACGGAACGGTCGCGCCTAGAACGAAGTGCGCCTCGGCCACCGATTCCTGCGCTTCGATCAACGCGATCGAAAGGAGCGCGAGCGTTAGAAAAAGATAACCGCTCAATGGCGGATGAAAATCGCCCAGACTTGCCAGGTAAGAAAGAAGCTCCACCGGAAGGTCCAGCGAGCTCTCGGAAACATGGCTCTTCTGGACCATCCACCGGCCTAATGGGCGAGTCGCATCGCGCGGAGTGAGAGCACTGCCCATGAAGCGGATGCTCGAATGCAGCGCCGGCGATGGCATCACCTGGTGGATGAACGGAGAGACTCCCGTTCCTCCAAACAACAGCGCCAAAGTGAGCAGAAGCGCAGGCAGGCGTCGTCGGCCCACCAAGAGCCACGCGGCCCCGGCGCCAGCCGTGACCGCGCAAGCGATCAGAATGCAGATCGCCAGGTTATACGCGGTGCCCGCGGGCATTTCGAAGATACGCCCCATCAGCGCAGCCGCGTAATGTTGCAGCGCGTAGTACATGTCGAACGGATACGGAGGTAGCCAGCGATCGACCGGCGGAAGCTTTCCGCCAGCCAGATAATTCGCGACGAAGGTGACGTCGGTGATTTTTTCCGACGACGCGTCGATATCCGGAAATGCGTAGCGCCACGCAAGCGCATACGCGAAGGTGGCAGAGAACACGGCCTCGGTCGGCCAATTCTTGAGCAAGACTCGCCAGTGCCGGACGATCATCCACAGAGACGCCGCGCTGGTGACAGGCCACGCCCAATGAAGCGATCCGAGTCCAACAAAGTGCTCGACGAAAAAGGGGATTGCGGCGAAAAGGGGCGAAGCGGATCGCGCCAGTACCCAGGATTTGAAGAGCCGCCGGGTCGCCAGCGCCAATCCGGTCAGATTCACCAGCAGCAGCGCGATAAGCGTCAGGTTGGCGAGATGAACCATGGCCGCGGCGAAATTATTATCGCACTCGGCTTGTTTAGTTCACAAAAATGTTGGCTCCGGCTTGGGTGGAGGCGGTTCCCACGGTCACCACGACGGCCATGGCTCCCGGTGCGATGTATCCCGCAGGCACGCGGGCGTTGATCTGCAACAATCCCGGATAGCCGGTTACCGGACCCGCATACAACACCTCGGCCGCATATCCACCGATGGCGACCGAAATCGGCAGACCAGTCACACCTTCACCGGTTCCAAAGAAGACCACAATGGACCCTGGCGACGCAGGATTCGCGGCGGTGTTCGGCGTACCGTCCTGGTTGGATGCGATCAGGTTTCCCGAAGCGTCGACATATAAGGCCGGCGCAGCGTCAACCACGGCCGCCGGAATCTGCGCGAGCAGATTGCCCTGATCCAGAATCTGAATGTTGACGCTCGGCTGACCCTCAATCTCTGGCGGAACGCGTACTAGCAGAGCCGAACTGGTCAACGAAACGACGGGCGCGGAGATAGTCCCGAACAGAACTTGAGTTTGTGCCGCATCGGATGTGCCGAGCCCAGTGCCAAGCAGGTCGAGCAGCATTCCCGGCGCCAGCGGTCCTGGCTGAAGGCTAGCCGCGTTAACGGCGCCCACCAACAGAACCGGTGCGACATGCACCGAGGGTCCAGGAGTCAGGCTGCGAACACGGTTGTTTTTAAGATCGGCGACATACAGCAAACCGGCCGGTCCGGACGCGACATCCCACGGAAAACTTAGTTCAGCGGAAGGCGCATAGCCGCCATCGCCCAAAAATCCCGCCGTTCCCGTACCCGCGACCACAGTGATCACACCAGTGGGGTCGACGCGCAGCACCTGTTGCAAGCCGGTATCGGCGACGTAGACGTTTCCGGCGCTGTCGACCGCAACGCCGCGGGGAATATTCCACACGCCTTCGCCGATCAGAGTCAGCGCGCCGGCGGGGGTCAACTTCTTCACGTGCGGACCGCCCGCTTCGGTGAAGTACAGATTTCCCGCGGCGTCGAACGTCATGCCTCGCGGATTCTTGAGATTCGCGACGATGGTGGTCACCACGCCATCCGGCATCGCTTCGAGAATCGAGCCGGTATCCGCGATGTACACGTTTCCCTGGCCGTCGGGTACCGCATACACTGGCGCGGTGAGGCCTGCGCTAGGGAAGGGGAGCATGGTACCCGACGTGGAAACAATGCGGATCCGTCGATTGCCCGTATCGGCTATATACAGGTTGCCCTGTGCGTCCGCGGTAACCGACGATGGCGCGTTCAGGGTGGCTTTTACAGCCAATTCGTCATCGCCGCTGTTGCCGGCAGCCCCAGTCCCGGCGACGGTCGAGATGGTCCCATTCAGCGCTACGCGGCGGATGCGATTGTTTTCCCGGTCCGCGGCATATAGGTTGCCGAGCGCGTCTGTCGAGACGCCGGATGGTTGTTGAAGCAGCGCCGCCGTTGCGAGTCCGCCGTCGCCATAGGCGATATTGCCTCCGCCCGCCACCACCGTGCTGGGACCAGTGAAGGAAATCCTCTCGGCGACTGTTACATTGGCTGCATAGAGATAACCGTCGCTGCCGAAACATAGATCGTGCGCGGCGATGGCAAACGCTGACGCGTTGCCATTGCTCTGGATCGCCAGAATCTGGCCGGCCGCTTGATCCGCGATATAAAGGGTTCCGAACGAGTCGGAAACGATGCCCGTCGGCAACGACGCGCGCGCGATGGTCGAAATCGAGCCATTGGACACTTTACGAATCAAGTGATTCTGCGTGTCCCCGATGTACAGATTCCCCAGGCGGTCGAACGCGATCGCCGCGGGATATGAGAGTTGCGCGCCGATCGCGGCCGTCCCGTCTCCCGAATAGCCCGCGACCCCTGTTCCCACAGCCGTAGTCAGGGTCCCATCCTGCGCCAGCCTATACACGCGCTGCCCGCCAAAATCGGATATATAGACCGACCCGCGGCCGTCCCAGGCGACGTTGCGCGGAGACGCAAGAGCAAGCATGGTCGCCGCAGTGCCATCATTCGATCCGCCCGCGGGAAGCGATCCACCGCCCGCGACGGTAGAAATGACGCCGCTTGTGTCGACGCGCCGTACGCGCGCGTTGCCCAGATCCGCGATGTACAGATTCCCGGTTCCGTCCAGGGCGATTCCGTAGGGCGAATTCAATTGCGCCGCGCTGGCGGGCCCGCCATCGCCCGAAAATCCGGCGAACCCGTTGCCAGCCAGAGTCGTAATCAGACCAGCCCGGGTCACCTTGCGCACACGATGGTTCGCCGCGTCGGAGATATAAAGGTTGCCATTCACATCGGCACAAATTCCCTCGGCTTGAAACAAAATCGCCGATGTGGCAGGTCCGCCATCGCCCACCCAACTGCTCCCGGCCACCGTCGCGATGGTGTAGGAAACATCGAATCCGGCGGCAGTCGCCGCGCTGAGCAGCGATAAGGCGAAGAAGGGGCGCATAACAGGAAAATTCACGTTCTTTACTCAGTGCGGATTGCACGGGAATTCTCTCAGCACGTGTAGCCGGGGCGATGAGAAAAGTGTGAGTACTTTTACACGCTTCTTCGCCGCCCTGCTCCTGACTTCCGGCTGCGCATTCTCGCAACCCGCGTTACATTTCAAAACCCGGTCGATCGAAACCGCTTCTGGCGCGCCCGTAGCGAACCTCCGCAGTCTCCACGCGTCGGGTCAAGGGCACTTGCTATTGCAATTTGAGAATCAACCGTCGGCCGACGTTGTTGCCGAGTTGAAAAACCGGGGCGTCAACGTCTTGCAGGACGTCCCCGAGAATGGACTACTGGTCCATATCGACGGTCCGGTCGGTGTCATGGGATTGGGAATTCGATTCATGTCGGCGCTCGATCCGGCCGATAAGATCAGCCCGCTGGTCACGGCGGGAGGATTCGTGCTGGTCGAATTTCATCCGGACGTCGATACCAATACGGCGAACTCGCTGGTACTGAATCTGGGGATCACGCCGCTGCCAAACCCGGATCTTAGCCCGCATCATGTACTGATCAATGTCGCCGACTCCACCGAAGTCGCCGCGCTGGCGAATTTGGATGAAGTGGCGTACATTTTCCCCGCCTCGAATGCGCTGGTGAACGGAATCGCCACGCGAGCCTGCGCCGGCGCCTTGACCACCAATGGAACCACTGCCCAATCCATCCCGACCTACGGCGACGGATGGGACGGACCAGGCCTCGGTTCGGCCACCCTCACCTATGTGTTCAGCCAAATGACGGAAAAGCTGCCTCCGGCGGCCGCGCAAGCGGAAATTCAGCGCGCGATGGCGGAGTGGACGAAAGCAGTGAAGGTCACCTGGCAGCAGGGCACCAACCCGACCGGCTTGCAGACCGTGAACATCCTTTTCGCCGCTGGTGCTCATGGCGACGGTTATCCTTTTGACGGTCCCGGAGGGGTTTTGGCGCACACGTTTTATCCCGCGCCTCCGAATCCGGAACCGATCGCCGGCGACATGCACTTCGACGATTCGGAAAGCTGGCACATCGGCGCCAACACGGACCTGTTCAGTGTCGCCTTGCACGAGCTGGGACATGCGCTGGGCCTCGGCCATGCCGACGATCCGAATGCGGTGATGTATCCCTACTATTCAATGCACACGGCTCTTTCGACGCTCGACATCCGCACCGTGCAGACGTTGTATGCGGCGCAAAATGCGACGACGACGCCTGCTCCCACGCCAACAGCTCCTGCGCCGACTGCGCCGCTGGTCTTGACGGTTAATACGACTGCGACGTCCACGACCGCTGCCACAATCAATCTCTCAGGAACGGCCTCCAGTGGAAAAGGAGGAGTGGTCGTGTCGTGGTCCGATAGTCAGGCTTCGGGGGTCGCTCAGGGATCCAGCCCGTGGACGATTACCGGCATTCCTCTGGCGATGGGCGCGAATTCGATCACCATTTCAGCCGGCGACACCCTCAGCCGAATCTCGCAGACCATGACAGTGACGCGCACAGCAGCTTCATCGCCGACTCCGACGACGCCGGCCGACCCGGTGACGCCAGCAACTCCAACGACTCCGACAGTTGGCGGAAAAGATACGACGCCACCCACGCTCACGATCAATTCGCCGTCGTCGACGAGCATATCGACTTCAGCGGCATCGATCGCGTTCGGCGGAACCGCGAGCGACAATGTCGGCGTGACGTCCGTCACCTGGTCGACCAACACCGGCACTTCCGGCACGGCCGCGGGCACCACTCAGTGGACCGCTTCCATACCGTTGCTGGTGGGCTCCAACGCGGTGACGATTCGCGCGTCCGATGCGGCCGGAAACGTCGCGTGGCGAAGCGTCGTAGTCAGCAGACAGTAGTTTTCCGATCGGCGCCTATCGGCGTTGATCCGCGGCTGCGTCTCCGCTCGTAGCTGGACGTCCAGACTTACCCGCATTCAGCGGCATGGAGCGAATCCGCTCTCCCGTCGCAGCGAAGATCGCGTTGGCGACCGCCGGCGCAATCGTGACGATCGGAGTTTCACCGGCTCCGGCGGATGGCAGGTCCTTGCGATCCAGCAACACCACGTCGATCTGCGGAGCATCGCGGAAACGCGGAACACGATACCGTGCAAAGCGAGGATTCAGAATCTTGCCGTCAGCAAAGTCGATGGCTTCAAACAAAGCTCCGCCCAGCCCTTGCACGATGGAACCTTCCACTTGATTCTTCAAGTGATCGGGATTCAGCACCGCGCCGCATTCGAATGACTCGACTACGCGGATCACTCGACTCGCGCGACCTGCCTCGCATCGCACTTCGGCGCACGCCGCCACGTAACTTCCTTTTTCGAACCCACCGGCGATCCCGAAGCCCACGCCCGATTCCGGTTTGCGCTTGCCCCATCCGAAACGATCCGCGGCGGCCTGAAGCGCGGCTCGGAATCGGACGTCCTTGAGATTGCGCAGTCGGAATTCGAGCGGATCGACGCCGGCCAGCGCCGCCAGTTCATCCATATGAACCTCGCGCGCGAAATGATTCGCGGTCGCCGCCAGTCCTCGATACGAGCCTTGCCGCAAGGGATACTTCGATGCGTGAAACACGATCTTACGGTTCGGGATGTCGTACATCGTGTTGATGCCCGAAGTGCCGGAGTTGTAGTTGTGAAACTCCCACGCGGTGATTTTTCCGCTCTGATCCACGCCACTGCGCACGTCGATCACACCCGCGGGCCTGAAATAGGCCCACGTGAATTCTTCCTCTCGCGTCCACACCACCTTCACCGGCTTCCCCGCAGCTTTGGCGAGCCGCGCCGCCTCAATCGCGGCTTCGCCGGTGTGTTTTCCTCCATAGCCCGAACCCGTATCCGGCATCAGCACGCGCACGTTCCGCTCCGGGATGTGAAAGGCCTCCGCTAGTTCGCTCTGGACTCCAAAGGGCCGCTGCGTGCCGGTCCAGACGGTCAGTTTGTCGCCATTCCAATCGGCAACAGCAGCGCGCGGCTCCAGCGGAGCATGCGCGATGTAGGCGATGTTGTAGCTCGATTCCAGCTTGTGAGCTGCCGCGGCCAGACCTTTCTCGATGGACCCAATTTCGTTGTCCCCCGCCCGGCCGCGTTCATTGGGCACCGGCTGCTTGAGATCGGTGAACAGCGTCTTCGCTGAAGTCTGCGGCTCCGCTTTCCACTCAGCCTTTAGCGCCGCAAGTGCCTGTTCCGCGGCGAACGGAGTCGACGCTGCTACGCCCGCGAACTCGTTATCATGGACCACGGTCACGCCCGCCATCGACTGAGCAGCGCCGCTATCCAGTGAAACTAATGTCGCGTTGAATTGTTCGGGACGCAGAACGCGTCCATAGAGCATTCCCGGCAGGTTCACGTCGGATGCGAAGCGATGCCGGCCGGTAACCATCTCGCGTCCGTGAACCTTCGCCACGGAAGTCCCCATGACCTTCCATTCGGCAGTCGGTTTCGGCTTCGCCGCGCCGGTAACACCTTTGACCAGCGTCTCGCCCTTCGCGATCCCGGCAAAATCGATCGATTCCCACGGTCCCGCTGGCAGCAATTCCCGAGCCGCCGCTGCGGCTTTGCGAATCTGCGGCACCATTTGCGGAGTGGTCATGCTTCCGAACGTGCCCATGTCGTAAGGAACCCGCTCCGTGTCACCCATCACCAGTTCGATGGAAGTCAGCGGCGCACCAAGCTCTTCAGCCACGGCCTGCGTGAGCGACGTTCGCGCGTTCTGGCCGACCTCAACCTTCCCGGTGTAGACCGTCACCGCGCCCCTGTTGTCGACGTGCAGCCACGCGGCGATCTCCTGCGGCGTAGCACGTCCGCCGCGCCGTCCGCCTCCCGATTCCTGTGCTTTCGCCCGCGCAAGGAACGAAACCACGACGATTCCGCCGCCCAGCGCTTTGAAGAATCCTCGGCGATCGAAGGAAAAATTGTAAGCCGGCCCTTCGAGCAATTCGTAGCGTTCCGGTTCGATGGGGATCATGCCGCGTGTCTCCTCATCTTCCGCGCCGCCAATCGCACTGCCGCGACAATCCTTGGATACGTCCCGCACCGGCAGATGTTGCCCTGCATGGCTTGCAGAATTTCCGCGTCGCTCGGGTTCGG
>Ga0209517_10005449_pt1 | contig 16209 bp, 9 predicted proteins | sample PeaSoiMetSII2010_FD_187695 | JGI IMG/M metagenome (GOLD analysis project Ga0209517, IMG submission 187695) | Peat soil microbial communities from Weissenstadt, Germany - SII-2010 (SPAdes) (version 2) | ecosystem: Environmental > Terrestrial > Soil > Wetlands > Peat | place: Germany: Weissenstadt... | reverse complement strand
GAGCCAAGCCGCCCGGTGTTTCGTAACGCCGGGTGGGGTCCTTCTCCAGGCATTTCATCGCGATCCAATCCAGATCGCCTTTGACGATGCCCAACAGGCGCGGCGGGTCAGCACTGCGGCAACTGGCTATGGCGTTTTGCTCATCAGCGTTGAGGGTGCTGATGCGTGTGGATGGCCTGAGCGGGTCCTCTTCGCGGATGATGCGCCGGGCTTCGTCGGTACCGGCGGCTTGGAGCCGCTTGGCGGCGAAGGGGGTGTGGCGCGTGAGCAATTCATAGAGCAGCACGCCCAGGCTATAGATGTCGCTACGCGTGTCGATGTCCAGGCCGCCCCGCCCCGCCTGCTCCGGGCTCATATAGGCTAGGGTGCCCACGAATTGCTCGAGTGCGGTGTAAACGGTTTTGTCGGTCAACGGTTGGCCGCTGGTGGCCTTTGCAATGCCGAAATCAATCACTTTGGGAACCGGCAGGCCATCCTGGAGCGTCACCAGGATGTTCGAGGGTTTGATGTCACGATGAATGATGCCCTTTTGATGGGCGTGCTGGATGGCGTTGCAGACCTGGATGAACAGTTCCAGCCGCCGCCGTGTCGAGAATTTATTGCTGTCGCAGTATTCAGTGATCTTTTCCCCTTTCACCAGCTCCATCACAAAGAAGGGGCGGCCCGTTTTTGTGGAACCGGCATCGAACACTTTGGCGATGTTGGGATGGTCCATCAGGGCCAGGGCCTGGCGCTCGGCCTCGAACCGCGCGACGAACTGGTTGGTGTCCATTCCCAGCTTGATAACTTTGAGGGCGACGCGGCGTCGTACGGGCCGGTCTTGTTCGGCCACATAGACTACCCCGCATCCGCCCTCGCCGATTTGCTCCAGAAGTCGATAGCGGCCGATGCGGTCACCCGCTTTTTCGGTCGGGGCAAGGAAAGGCGCGTTCTGGGCAGCCTCCCTGAGGAGAGCCCCAAATCCAGGCTGGTCTTCGGGCGGCCCTTCCAGGAACTTGTCCTCTTTCTCATGTTCGCCAAGCAACGCTTCGACTCGCGCGCGCATGGCGGGATCGTTTGCGCAGGCGTGGTCCAGGTAGGTCGAACGGGCTTCCGGAGTGGCCTGCTCCAGGGCTTCGAGGAAAGTGTCGCGCTCGTTCATCATGCATCACGGGTGAGAGCAGGGAAGAAGAGGGATGCTTTTGAACCTGGCCATCACGCGCAGTTCGGCGCGACCGGGCGACAGCAGTTGCTCGGCGGCTTGGGCTTCGCCGCGGTGCATCGCCTGGAGCGGTCGCGTAACATTGCCCACGGGTTGGACAATATCGGAAGCAAGACAACTAACGCCAGCCTGAAATTTAATGTCTTTTTCTACTATCGTCTGCACTAAGTCCCTTCCATTATTTCGTTTAGGCTCAGCGAACAGCAAGTGGCCATGCCCAGGGCCCTAATCGGGCCCCCATTGTTTCAAGCGTGGTACTATAGAGTGAGGCGTAGGGGGCCGCCGACGGTGAGCCGGCACCGAGTTTATCACTACAAGTGCTCCTGGGCTGATGCGGCTAAGGGGTTGCGGAAAAGTTAGCGCCGACTCACGTCGGCGGCTACCCCAAAAGCGTACTGGTTAGCGCGACATCGTCTTGGCCCTTCGGCCGAGGATTGCGCTGGTTTGGGTGCAGCCCCGTGACATAGCCGGATTTCGCACCTTGGTGGTCGCTCTTTGCTGACTGGCGGCCCTGGAGTTGGGACTGGTGGGTGGCGGCGCCGAGGCTATTTTCGTGCCGTAATTGCGGGGCTTTTCGCCTTCCCCAGCATCTCTTTGCCTTTCGGACGCAATCTCACTCCTGGGCGGCCTTAGGCCGGGGAGCAATTTGACCTTTCAAGAAAGTTGTCGCAAGGCCCCATTCTGCCCTTGTAACTGATAAGCCTTTATACTATTCAGTTGCCAGAACTGAAAATCGCGCTGCTAAACGTATGAAAATACCCAAACACCCCACTCTCATCCGACGCTTCCTCCAAGCCCGCCAAAAACAACTCCACGCCAAAAGCCCCGTCCTGGCCGCCAGCCTCGTCACCCTTCGCCGCACCTGTGGCAATCCCAACTGCCGCTGCGCCCGCGGCCACAAGCACCTGGGCCATTATCTCACTTGGAAAGTCAAAGCCAAAACCCACACCGCTTACGTCCCCATTGAACTCGTTCCCCAAGCCAAACTATGGACTCAAGAACACCGCCGCCTCAAACAGCTCGTCCACCAAATCACTCAACTCTCCCTGGCTCTGATCCAGACTCATGTGACTGCCCAGCGGCGCAGGCGCGGAAGGTCATAGCCCTGTTGCAGATCTTTCTCAAAACCCTCCGCCACTTCTTTCCCGAGTCCTCGGCTTGGCTGGACCAGCTGCCCGACACCCGCTTCCAGCCCATGGTCACCTACCACCGCCGCTTTCTCTGCTGGTGGGGGTTGCTCCTCTTTGGCCTGGGCTTAGGCAGCCGCCGCTCGGCCGATCATGACCTGCGGGATCTCGAACTGGCCATTCTCCACAATCTCAACCTGCTGGCGGGCACCAAGCAGGATTCCCTCCCCGTCACCAAAACCCTCGATCATTTTATCGGCCACGTCGGCAGCGCCGCGTTTGCCCAACTGCTCCACCAGCACACCTATCGGCTCCTGCGCATGAAAACCCTGGAGGATTTCCGCTTCCAGGGCGACTTCCTGGTGCCCGTGGACGGCACCGGCTACCTCTCCTTCGCTCATCACCATTGTCCCCAATGCCTGACGCAGAAGCACTCCTCAGGCACGGTCTCCTATCTGCATCCGGTTCTGGAGGCCAAACTCGTGACGGCCACCGGACTGGCTTTCTCTTTAGCCAGCGAGTTTATTGAAAACCCGCCGGGCCGCACCCCGGCCGATTATCAGGAACAAAAACAGGATTGCGAGCTCAAGGCCTTTGATCGTTTGGCTCCCAAGCTCAAAGCCGCTTTCCCCCAGTTGCGGCTCTGCCTGATCTTCGACAGCTTGTATGGCTGCGGCCGCGCTTTCGCGGTGTGCAAGCGCTACCACTGGCACTTCGTGGTCAGCTTCAAGGAAGGCCGCACGCCCGCGCTGTGGCAGGAGTTTCAGGCCCTCTTGAAACTGTGCCCCCAACAAAAACGGACCACGACCCTGCCGGACAAAACGCGCCGGGTTTACCGCTGGCTGGAGCAGTTGCCCTACCTCGACAGCAAACAACGGGCTTGGACCTTAGGCGCGATCCTCTGCGAGGAGACCTCGCCCACCGGTGAAAAAACGACCTTTGCCTGGTTGACCAATTTGGCGGTCAACCGGGATTCGGTCATCGCCATTGCCGACCAAGTCGGACGGCTACGCCAAAAAATCGAAAACGAAGGCTTCAACGTTCAAAAAAACAGCGGCCTGAACCTGGAGCACGTCTTCAGCCAAAACTGGGAACATGCCAAGGCCTATTATTATCTCCTGCAGTTGGGCCATCTGCTGATACAGTTGTTGCACCACAACAGCCTGCATCGGGCCTTGGCCAAAGAGTATGGCCATAACAGCGTCCTGGCCCTCTGGGGCGCGCTCAAGAAAATCCCCCAGCGCTTATTGGAAGCGCTCCGTTACTACCTGCTGCCCGAGGCGGATTTCGACGCGCGGGCTGCGGCTCGTTGCCACATCGCCCTCAACAGCTCCTGAAGCGCCGGCTGAAGGTGGGCCCAGGTTCAAGCCGCTGACCCCGCCCGCTCGATCCAACCAGGATCGAGTATCGGTTCCTTTTGTCCCATCCTCCCGCGTTCAACCTCGCCCGCCCGTAACTGCTCCCGTCAGGGCGTCCATGGGCGGGTGTTTCACGGCGCTGCACGCTCTTAGTCCCGCTTGACGGCTGCCCGGCTATTTCGTAGCTTCTGGAGTCCCATGCGGGGGCGTAGCTCAATTGGTTAGAGCGCTGCCCTGTCACGGCAGAGGTTACGGGTTCGAGCCCCGCCGCTCCCGCCAGTCTCAGCATTCTGCCCCGTTGTGCCAAGGGATGTCAAAACCCGTAGGATGGCCTCAGGCCTTAGGCGGGTCATGCAGGCACGCAACCGTGCACAATGGTCATAATTATGGCTCGGATCGGACGAACAACGTGACCCTTCAATTCCCATGGAAAAGTACCTGACCGCGTTGTTTTGGTTTTTTCTCGCTACCGGCAGTTTGCGAGCCGCCGATATGAACTCGACCAATCAGTATGCTAACCTGCTTGGGGAGAGTGTGCTCAGGCTGCTGGTGAGCCGGGATATAGAGCGTTTTGCGGATGAGGTGGCACTCACCAACCAATTTAATCGCGCACAGGTCTTGGACAGCGCCCGACGGGTCCTCGAGCAGGCGACGCGGATGGGCCTTGAGCGATCGCGCGTGAATTTTCGTATTAAAGAGGTGCTGGCCAAGGCAACCGGCACATCCCAGAATCCGCAAAGCAAAGCCAAAGGGGATATGCTACCGACCTCGTTCGGGATAAGAATCGCTCTGCTCGGAGAGCCAGTGCGGGATTCCCAAGCGGACGAGCTCTTGCGGGGCGAGTACGAATTAGCCTTGGGGGGAGCGTTCGAGTTCCCTGAGGGTTGGCGCACTTACGAAGGCATTCGCTGGAGCAGGCTTCCGGATGGTGTGGCCGATACCCAAACGAAGAGCGAGCTGGCGCTGGTTTCCAACATCGTTGCGCGTGTCGGTCTGCCGCTCCGTGCAGCCGACGACCCCGCCTTGACGGCTTTGGGCAACACTCTGGTCCGGTTTCTCCAGCAAGGTGATGGGAAGATTTACGAGAATGAGGCCTTGCTCTCTTTCGAGGAAGGATGGGAAGCCTTGCTAAAAAAGCTCAAGGCTAGTGGCGTGAAGGATATACCCCCTAGAACGGAGGTCCAGGGTGGCTGGAAGATGATGCGTGGGATGTTGCTGGAATCCGCCGAGGAGGTACTGGCCCAAGTCAAGGCTCTCGGAATTGACTTTTCGGGAGCCGACATCGCCTTCAAGGATGCAAGCGCCGACCACCCTTTCATGCGCGGCGGGTATGGAGCGGTCGAAGGCATTGAGGCTGGCCCGCTGCGCTTCACATTTACGGTCAAGTCGAATCAGAAGTCGAAGGGGGGGCGACCCATCGCGGGTGACTACAGCCTCGCGGCAATCCGCGGGCAGCGGACAGCAACGCGCTGGACTATCGAAGATAAGATTCGGTGGGAGGAATTTCCGGAGGGCTTGCTTGGAGAGAAGGCTCTGGAAGAGCTGGCTTTTGAAAACTACGTGGCGGAGCGCGGAGCGCTGCCACCAGGAACGGCTGCCCCGGATGCCGGGTTCGTTCGGCTGAGCAATGACGCCAACGTCAAGCTGTCTGATTTCCGGGGCAAGGTCGTGGTGCTTGAGTGGTGGGCCACCTGGTGTGGACCTTGCCAAGGGCCGATGGCCGAACTGCAAACGCTCCAACAGCAGCATCCGGAGTGGCGGGAGCGGGTTGAGATCATCGCGCTGAGCATCGACGACGGGTTGCGGGAGGTCCTGGAGCATCTGGCAAAGCGGGGCTGGACGAACACGCTCAATATGTGGGCTGGTCCCGGGGGCTGGATGTCTGCTCCGGCAAAGCAATTCCGGCTTCACGGGGTGCCGACCTGTTATGTGATCGATCCCCAAGGGAAGGTCGTGTACGGAGGGCCTCCCCAAGGCCTTTCAATCACCAACGTGGTCGCAAGGTTGTTGCGATAGAAAACCCAAGACTCGTTGAACTTAACCTCCACCAACATCAGCAACTCAAAAGTGGCAAAAAGGGAAGAGTGGAAGGCCTGACAAAAGCGAAGAACCTATTAGTCTTCGTAATCACATTCTGTAATTTTGTTGCTAAACGATTTGACAGCGCGGGGATCTTGCACAATGATCTGGGAGCGTGAAGTTCAAATTCCAGGAGTATTGAGCAGGTATGGGTGCAAACGAAAAGGCGCCACAAGCGTTCGTTCATCTGGTCGGCTCTGAGGATACGCCGCTCTATTTCTCGGGTCCGCCGCAGGCCCTCACTGGAATAATCCCAATCGTCAATAGCAGCCCCGAGAAACAGAAGATTCACAGCATCGAGATCGATTCCAAAAAACTTCTCGGCGCGGGCGGAGTTCCGCTTCGTGAGATTCCGTTCCGCGCGCGCTTGAGGGGCGGGCAGCAGGTGAATTTGCGGGCGCGGCTGCCGATCGATCCTCAGATGCCCCCGGGCAAGTATGATTTCAAAGTGACCGTGGGCCCGCGCACGTTGCCGGCCACGGCCTACATCCCGGAAGTTGTTGATCTTCACGTTGAGCCGCGGGCCATCACCATTATCGCCAGCGCGAAGAGTTCCACTTACACCAGCACGGTGGTTTGCGAAAACCGCGGCAATGTCGTCTTGCTGTTGGGCAACCGGTGCGAGGCCCCTATGTTCGAGACCGACTCCATGATCAACGCTGTGCTGGACGGCCTGCACAAAAGCGACCGGAAATCCACCGAGTCCATGGCGAAGGCCGCGCTCAACGAGCTGGCGGACCTGAAAGTGGGGATGCTCGTTATCAAGCGCAAGGCGGTCGCGCTCTCACCGGGCCAGAAGGCGGCGATCGATCTTGAATTTCAACTCCCACCTGGCCTGAAACCGCAGCGCCACTACTCCGTGTCTGTGGCGCTTTATAACGGGAGTTTGAAAGTGGACATTTACACAACCACCAAAGCGGAGCCGACATCGAACAAACAAAAGTGAACAGGAGCCTTTTATGAGCAGTTCCACGGTCAATATTGATATTCCCAGCGGTCAACCGCTTCCGATTCTGATCAGCAACGATGGTTCGACCTTCAACACGGATACCGAGATCAAGCTTGATCCCGTTGACCTGAAAATAGAGCCGCTGAGCGCCGACATCAAAATCGAGCCGCTCAAGATGACGACGGATTCCAAAGTGACAACCGAATCCAAAGTCACGACGGACTCCAAGGCGTTCAGCGACTCCAAATCGGAGATTGACCTGAAGCCGTTGGCAATGGATTCCTGCACGACGTTGAAGCTGGCTCCGTTGCCCCCCGTCTGCCTGGAGCAGCCTTATTCGCAGCATTTCGGCATCACCTTCATGGGGATCGAGCTATGGGGCTTCAATATTTGCGGGAAATCTGAAACATTTCTGCACAGCCCGGCGAAATACCGGCATCAGGAGGGCGCGGAATCGCACGGCTGCGGCGAGCGGGACCACAAACCGAATCCGCCCACCTCGCGTCCGCCGAGCGGACTGCGTGTGCGTCTAAAATGAACCAGGCGGGGCTGGGCGGGCCCTGCTCCAGGAAGAAATGCACATATATGCATAGACACTATCATCACACGGGACATGGTCAGGGTGCCGTCAGCGGCGGCCCTGAAATCCTCTACGGGTACTGCCACGATACCCGGCAGATGAGAATGATGAATTATGGCGACTTCATGAACAACGTGCGGACTGGCTATACCAACCTTTACAACAACCCGGCATCCGCCATCGCCAACGCACTTTCCTCACTGACCCAAGGTGGCACCGCAACCCAGCATAGGTGCCATTGTCACGAACACGAGTGTGGCTGTGGCTGCGGTTGCGGCTGCAGCGAGGAGGACTGCGGCTGCTCCTGTTGCATCCGCTGTGCCGACGTGGTGGAGTACGCCCGTTGCGGCGAGGTCCGCCGCATCCCCTTGATCTTTGACAACGACACGCGCCGCGAGCGCGACGTCAAGCTTCAATTGGAGAACTTCGTTACGGAAGGCGGACAAGATCTCGGCTGGAAGGCGGCTGTCTCCCCAACGGAGTTCAAGCTGGCGCCGTGCGGCCAGGCCACGGTCATTTTGTCGGTGGAAGTCGATTGCGCCAAGCTGGTCGGGGCTGCGCGCGAAACCGACAAGAGACACGTGGATGTCGAGTGCTGCAAGGTGGCTTACGCGACGCTGCGCGCGGAGGGCTGCACCATCTGCCCGCTCGTGATCGCGGTCGCCGTGCTGCCGGCGCGGTGCAACGCACATCACACGAACTGTCTTTGCAGTTGCTGCCACTGCCACTGCAATTAGACATAACGTGCTGGGCGTTGTGCCCAGTGGTCAATCCACGCGTCGGGCGCGCACGATTCGATACTCCCACGCGCCCGAGTGCATCTGCTCGTAAACCGCGGACCCGGGAACGGCCAGGAAATTGTCGATCATCTCATTGCTGCCGCCGAACGCCTTCGCACGATTCGCGGCCACCTCATCGCACGACAAAAGGACGTTCGCAGTAATGTCCCGTTCGCTCTCCGCACGCAATCCGAGCGACGCGAGCAGCATCCGCACTTCGGCCCATCGGGGAACAGGCAGCAGGTCGGTGTAAAGAAAGACGCCGCCTTGCACCATCACGCGCTGCACCTCCGTAAAGAACCTGCGCAAGTTGGGATAGGTGTGCGACGACTCCATGTTCGTCACCACATCGAAACTTCCCTCGTTGAACGGCAGGTGCTCGGCATCTCCTACTTCGAATCGCGTTCCGTGGCCGTGAGTGTTTCGGCAAAACGCAATGGCCTCCGGCGAAAGATCCATGCCCGTGGCCACCGCGCCGAACCTCTCGGCCAGGAGCGCCACCGTTCCGCCGCGCCCGCAGCCGACATCCAGCACGCGGCGACCGTTCAATGGTGTAGCGCCGATCAGCTCGAACGCCAGCCGCACGGAATTGCGATTGAAGACCTCAGCCGGAATCTCGAACTGTGCTTCGTCGCCATTACCCAGACTTACGTATCCGTAGTTCAGGAACAAGGACGCCGCGCCCATGCCGGATTGCTCCAGCCGCCGCGTGACATCGTTGTAAAACTCGCGATAGCTCGCTTTAGCAGCAATTTCAGGCGCGTTGCCCTGCAATGGGCTGCTGACGGCAACACCCGCTCCAGCCACCGCAGTTTCGGCTCGGGCCGGTTCCGCCGCGCCACCGGCTTGGGCCTGGTCAACGAGCACCGCGAGCTCGGCCACGGTCGGAGCCTGGAACAGCTTGAGCACCGGCAGTTCGATTTGGAAGCGATCGCAAATCTCCGACGCAATCTGCGCCGCCAACAACGAATGTCCGCCGAGGTCGAAAAACCGGTCGTGAACGCCCACGGCCGCAATGCCGAGCTGCAAGCCCCAAATGTCGGCCAGTGCGCGTTCCGTTTCGGTGCGGGGCTCGACGAATGCGGTGGCTAGGCTCGGCCGCTCGTGCCGGTCCATGCCTGCTTTTGTGGTGGTCTTGGTTTCTCCATGTTCCACCCAGGCTTTAAGGCGCTCGGCCAGGTTGATTGCAACCACGGCGCGAGAGCCCTCCCAGTTTCCGATCAGCCGCATCAAGACTTCTTTCCCTTCGTCCGGCTTGATTGCGGAGGGCATACTCGCGCTCTGTGCTTCGGCGGCGTTGTCCCAGGCGTCCCAGTCGATGGCCAACCAATGCGATCCGTGCTCCAGCGCCAAGGCGTCGAGCATCGCGTTGGCGCCCGCATACGCAGCCAGCGCCAATCCCCCCAGTACTGTCGAGATGGAGGAATGCAGGACCCAGCGTCGCGGTTCGCGGTCGCGAAACGCGTCCATCAGGTAGATTAGCCCGTACAGCTTGGGATAAAACTGCGCGTCCACAACAGTCCAATCGGTCTCGGCGGCCGAACCGAATGCAGCGGGGTCGATGCGCGCCGCTCCATGCACCACCATGTCGATGGGACCGAAGTGGGTGATGGCGGCGTCCACGGCGGACTTCACTTGGTCGGGACGATTCATGTCCGCGGGGATTACCACTACTTCATCGCGTTGCGCGCGCATTTTCAGCAGGCGCTGCAGCACCGCCTTTTGCTCCGGATTGGTTTGTGGGTCCTCGATTTTAGCGGCCCATTCGGCGGGCGGAGGGACGGCGGATCGTCCCAGCAGCGCCAGCTTCGCGCGCGCCTTGGTGAACAGCACCTCCGCGAGACTCAGGCCCATGTAACCGAGTCCGCCGGTGATCATGACAACGGGACTGGAAGGCAGATCGGCCGCCGGCTTCACGCTTCGGATCGGCACCGGCTCGAATGCTTCCACGAATCGTTTCCCCTGGCGGATCGCCACCGCTACCTGTGGCGCGCCCGCCGCCAGCTCGGCGATTACCATGCTCGGAACCGTCTCGCTGTAGTCCACGTCGATGTGTGCGACGCGAATTCCCGGATACTCTTGCGGCAGCACACGCGCGACACCCGCGCCCAGAGCACGCGGTGCATCCGTCACATCTGTTTGCGCTACCTTGGTGGTCCCGGACGCGACCAAGAGGACGGGCAGCGGACGAGCCGTCTGCCGTCGGCTCAGCGCGAACGCCAGCCGCATCGGTGCAAGCAGGTTCACCAGCGCGGCTTTTTTCAGGTCGGCGAGCTTCGCCTCCCCCGCCGGAAGCTCCGTTGCGCTCCAACAATTGATCACGCCCGAAAGGCGCGCCTCGCTCTGGCACGCCATGGCGGCTAGCTCGACAAAACCTTCCTCCTCGTTCGGATTCACGACACACTCGCTCTCGCTCAAACGAGCGAATGCATCTCCGATCCGTGCGGTTACGACATCACAGCCATGTTGTCTGAGACTGTCGCCGATCGCCGCGCCCGGCGAAGTGGGGCGATCCAGTACCAGGATGCGCCGTCCCGCCAGCGCCGGCAGTGCGCTGGCCCCCAGCGGTGTCTCGCGCCACACCGCACGGTAGAACCAATTGAACGGATCGCGCGTTTCCCCTTCGGACGCCCTCGATTGATTCGCACCTACCCAATAGCTCTGCCGTTCGAAAGGATACGAAGGCAGGCTGACTCGCGACCGCCGTTCCGCGCGGTGGAACGACTCCCAATCCACTTCCACGCCGCTCGCCCACAACTGCCCAAGCGCGTTCATGGTCTCTTCGGTGTCGCTTCGATCTCCAACCGGACCGGGCAGCGATTGCAGGCAAAGCGGCGGTTTCTCTGTGACGATTTCTCGCACGAATGTTGACAGGGTGCTGCCCGGTCCCGCTTCGATAAACACGATGCCTTTTCCAGACAGATCGCGGGCTCCGATCAGCCTCCGCAGGCCGTCCGCGAAGCGCACGGCGACGCGCAACTGACGGCTCCAATAATCCGGCTTGGCGACATCCTCACCGGCCCAATCGCCGGTGACCGTTGAAACGAAGGGTTTGACCGGCGCTGACAACTTGATCCGCGAGACGGTCGCTTCGAACTCGTCGAGAATCGGATCCATCATGCTGGAGTGGAAGGCGTGGGAGGTGTGCAGGCCCCGCGCGGCTATGTGTTCTTTTTCCAGTGTCTTTTCCAACTGCGCCATCTCCGCGTTGGGACCCGACATCACCGTGAGACAAGGGCCGTTGATGGCAGCGATGGATATTTTTGAATTTACAAATCGTTCGAGATCCTGTGCCGGACTCATGACCGCGAGCATGCAACCTCTCGGCAATTCGGCGATCAGTTGGCCGCGTTTGGCGATTACCATCAGCGCGTCCTCGAGGCTCATGACACCGGCCAGCGTCGCGGCCACGTACTCGCCCACGCTATGCCCGATCATCGCCGCGGGCTTCACGCCCCAGGAGGTCCACAACTCGGCGAGCGCGTACCCAACGACAAACAGCGCCGGCTGCGCCCACTTCGTGTTCTTCAACGTCTCCTCCGCGTGCTTGCGGTTGCGCCTCGGCGCAAACAGCACTTTCCGAAGATCCGCCCTTAGCGTGGGCTGCAGGATCCTTGCGCATCGGTCGATCGCGCGGCGCGCCACGGTTTCGGTCTTATAGAGTCCAGCCGCCATGCCGGGATATTGCGATCCCTGACCAGGAAATAAAAACACGGTGGGCCGATCAGCAACCGCGACGACCGGGGGCAAATTGTCCGCCCCATCGAGAGCATCCAGCAGACGCGGGCGGTCGCAGTTGACCACCAACGCGCGCCTGTGTTTGAAAAAGTGCCGGCCCAGATGCAGTGTGAATGCGGCGTCAGCCACATCCGCCTCCGGATGCGCTCTCACATGCGCCGCCAATCGCGCCCAGGCCTGATTGAGCGCTGCCTCGCTTCGCGCGCTCATTGTCAAAAGCTGATGCGGCCGCTTGCTGGGCCGCTGCTCACGCGGTGGCGCTTCCTGGACGATGACGTGCGCATTGGTGCCGCCAACGCCAAATGAACTGACGCCGGCGCGGCGCGGCGCGCCATTGCTGTCCCAACGGCTTAAGCGAGTCGTCACATAGAAGGGACTCGCCGCCAGATCGATGGCTGGATTAGGCGCTGTGTAATGCACTGTCGGCGGTATCGCGTGGTTCTCCAGCGCGAGCACCGTTTTGATGAGGCCGGTAACACCCGCCGCGCAGGAAAGATGTCCGAAGTTCGATTTTGCTGATCCAATTCCGCAAAATCCGCGACGGCTCGTCGATTCGCGGAAAACATCGGTCAAGGCGGACACCTCGATCGGGTCACCGAGAATCGTGCCGGTGCCATGGGCCTCGATGTAGCCGATCGATTCCGCCGCCACCCCCGCGTTCCGCTGCGCGGCGCGGATCGCTGCCGCCTGCCCCCGTGTGCTCGGAGCGGTGTAACCGACCTTGTCGTTGCCATCATTGTTGATCCCAACCCCGAGGATAACTGCGCGGATGCAATCTCGCGCGGCGAGCGCTGCTTCGAGGCGCTTGAGCACAACCAACCCGACGCCGCTGCCGACGATGGTTCCTTGGGCCTTGGCGTCGAATGGCCGGCAATGCCCATCCGGCGATAAAATCGATCCGGCGCTGTAATAGTAGCCGCCCTTTTGCGGCACCTTCACTGTTACGCCGCCGGCCAACGCCATGTCGCAGCGGCCTTGTTCCAGACTCTCGCAGGCCATTGCCACGGCCACCAACGAGGTCGAACAGGTCGTCTGCACAACCACGCTCGGTCCGCGCAGATTGAGCCGGTAGGAGACCTGTGTACAAAGATGGTCCTTGTCGTTCGTGACCATCAGTTGCATGCCGTCTATGTACTTCAGCGAGTCGAGATTCTGGTACAGGTGGCCAAGATAGCTGCTCATCTCACAGCCACCGAAAACTCCAATCGCGCCCGGGAAGCGCCCGGGATCGTAGCCGGCGTCCTCCAGAGCGTGCCACGCGGTTTCGAGGAAAAGACGATGCTGCGGATCCGTTAGCGCGGCATCCCGCGCCGAGAATCCGAAGAATTGCGCATCAAAGAGGTCCACGCCATCCAGCAGAGGGGCGGCGTTTACGTATCCCGGCAGTTTCGAAATAGTCTCCGGAATTCCGGCCGTTCGCATTTCTTCCTGCGTAAGAACAGCAACGGACTCCACGCCCTGCGCAAGATTGGTCCAGAGTTCCTCGACGTCCTTCGCGCCAGGAAACCGCCCGGCCATTCCGATGATCGCGATCGGCGTGGCCCGCTTATGGCCTGCGGGTGCAGTCCTGCGTTGGATCATGCCGGATTTGGGCTGTTGGCGCCATGCGGCGCGCCGGCCGTGGCGAGAATTCGTAGCTGAACTTGAAGAGGAACATCGGAACCGCCCGCCAAGTGCAGTTTGCCTGCATAAGGCGCGTCGGCGTCGTAGCTCGCCGGATCGAGCTGCACGGAGAGGCTCAGCGTCCCTTCCTCGTCCGGTCCGAGTTCGAGCGGTTCGGGAGCGAAGGAGACATCGGGAATTAGACTGGGACCGACACCATCCACCCGCCGCGCCTCAAAAACTTGATGTAGGATTCGAGTTCGCTGACCGGTCGTGTTGGTCACTGATAGCGACGCCGCTGCGGTTGTGCCCAGCGGCCCCGTTAGAGCGAGTGCCACCAGAGGATCGCTTTCCTCGGCCTTCGCGCCGGCCAGCAAACCTTGAAAGTAGGTTTCTTCGTACACGGAACGGACATCGTCCAAGCCGGTCAGAAAATCGAAATAAGCCTGGGTCATCAACTGCATAAACCCAGGGAGATGCCGTGACATTTGCTCCGTGGCATCCTTTTGAACCTCGCTCGGCGTCAATTCCCCCGCGGCGACGCGATCCAGTTGTGCGCGGTACGCTTTGATGGCGTTAGCATTTAATCGGCCCGCGTACTCGGCAAGCTCCTCATACCAACGTGCCGGGTTCGAAGCCTCAAATTTTGGCGAAACAGTTTCAGGCTCTGGCGCGGTGGAGTTTCGTTGCTGCGCAAAACTCGCTGCCGAACGCACCAGCTCGCTCAGGAATCGTGAGGCAACTTCCGAGAGGCGTTTCGAGAATTCGGTAGTATGCGCAGCGGCGAACACGGGAAAATGGTCTTGAAAAACCGTCGGCGGCAGCTTGCCTTGCGAGATGCGTTCCAATGCCAACTGGTACAGATTTAGCGTACGAGCCGACAGCGCCGCCGAGCGTGCCAGATATTGCGAGTACGAGCTCGACCAATCAGCCGAAGTTGTCTCTGGTGCCATAGATCAAGAAATCTTCAACTCGCTACGAATCGTAGCTCCCGGCGGGGGCGCGGCACGACAGTCCATCAACTGCATACTTGTTTGCCATGGATTTAGTAGAAATTACACGAAAGCAGGACCGAGTCAAGATCGGCATGCGCTTACGACGGTCGCGGTCGGTCAGTCAGCTTTTTGACGTTCACACTCAGCCGCCAGGCAAGGCAAGCCCTCTACCGATCCGCGCGCGCGCGAACGGCTTCGCCGCATCCAACGCCGGCCCAAGTCCAAGCAGGTTCAAACGGTGATTGGCCGAGCGTCTCCGCCGTCATCTCGACCAGGTCGGGCCCTACTGCAAGTGGACACCCGAAGAACTGGCAATGATTGGTACCATCCCCGACCGCGAAGTCGCCCGCCGGATCAACCGCTCCCTCTCCGCGGTCCGCGCCAAGAAGTTCGCAATCCGTGGGGCGCCCTCAGATGAACGGGTGAACGTTCGGACCTTGCTTGGACCACCGGCGGGAACTAGACTCCGCCGCATTGATCGAACAAAGCGCTCAACCAAAGCGATGGCTTAAGGTTTTGAGCCTCGGCGCCGCGCTCGTGGCGGCGGTATGCTTGCTGCGGCTGACGGTCTTTCGTCCCGTGGCGGTCCCGGTGACGGTCCATTCGGTGGAGAGCGGCCGCGTCGAGCACACAGTGGTTAACTCGAGGGCCGGGACTGTCCAGTCCCGCCGCCGGGCCGGGATGAGCCCAGGCTTGGCCGGATTGGTGAGCGAGAAGGCGGTCGAGAAAGGCTCGCAGGTAAAGCGAGGTGACGTCTTGCTGCGGCTGGATGACAGCGAACATAAGGCGCAGGTGCAAGTGTCGCTGCGCTCGCTGGAAGCGGCCAAGGCGGTGGCGGAGCAGGCGCGGGTGGACGCGGAATCGGCGGAGCAGATATGGAAGCGGACGCAGAACCTGGCCCGGGACGACGTGGTCTCGGCCACCGTCCAGGATCAAGACCGGAATCGAGCGTTGGGCGCCGCGGCGGCCGCCCAGGCGGCGCAGGCGCGTATCGGCGAGGCGGAGGCCTCCGTCGACCTGGCGCGGGCCACGCTGGCCAAGACGGTGGTGAGCGCCCCCTTTGACGGCGTGGTGCTGGACATCACCGCCGAGGTGGGCGAATGGATTAGCCCTTCGCCGCCAGGCGTGTTCATCCCGCCGGTGGTGGATTTGATCGATGCGCGGGCGCTGTATGTGAGCGCCCCGATTGACGAGGCCGACGTGGCCCGGATCGCCGTGGGGTTGCCGGTGCGGATGACTTTGGACGCCTTCCGCGGACAGTCGTTTGCCGGCACAGTGACGTACGTATCCTCGTTTGTGGAAACGCGCCAGGAGCAGAACCGAACCCTTCGGGTGGAGGCTGAGTTCAAGGATTCGCCCCTGCCACCCAACCTGCTGCCCGGGCTTTCCGCGGACGTCGAGGTGCTCCTGGAGGCGCGAGATAACGTGCTCCGCATCCCGACCTATGCCTTGCTCGAGGGCAATCGGGTCCTGGTCGTCGAGGGTGGCCGGTTGGTCGAGAAAAAGGTGGCCACCGGTTTGCACAACTGGAATTTCACCGAGATCACCTCCGGGTTGGCCGCCGGCGAAAAAGTCGTCGTGTCGCTCGACCGGCCGGAGGTGAAGGCCGGCGCCCGGGTCGTCATCGCCGGGGAGGTGGAAAAGTGATAGAGCTAGCCGGGATTCATCGCACCTATGTCGTGGGTGGGAGCCCGGTTTACGCACTCAAGGAAGTCAACCTCCGGATCGAGCGGGGCGAGTATGTCTCGGTCATGGGCCCGTCCGGCTCGGGCAAATCGACCCTCCTGCACCTGCTGGGGTG
>Ga0209517_10005447_pt1 | contig 16212 bp, 17 predicted proteins | sample PeaSoiMetSII2010_FD_187695 | JGI IMG/M metagenome (GOLD analysis project Ga0209517, IMG submission 187695) | Peat soil microbial communities from Weissenstadt, Germany - SII-2010 (SPAdes) (version 2) | ecosystem: Environmental > Terrestrial > Soil > Wetlands > Peat | place: Germany... | reverse complement strand
GGTACGGTGGGTCCGTTGAAATGGTGCGGGGGAGGGGATTCGAACCCCTGAACCCCTACGGGACAGGGTCCTAAGCCCTCCGCGCAAATGCTCTGCGCCTTTGACCTGGCCTCACCCCTTCAGGTTTCTCTGAAGGTTTGGCAACCCCCGCGGCTACCCTCGAATAGCATTAGAAGTAGATTAGTTATTCTTATCCAGCACATTTCACGGCTTTACCGAGGATTAAGGGAAGAAGTATGGCAGCGACTGCGATGGAGGTGGAGCAGTCCCTTCCTTCCCGCCTCCGTGCTTCGATTTCTGTTCGATTTTTTGAATTCTAATTTTATGGTGTTCCGCTAGGACCCGATATTCTTCAGAAAAGCCGAGATGGTGTAGTACGTGTTTCATCTGCATCTTTACGTCCTTGATGTTGAGTTGCGGTCCGTTCTTGACTTCGTTAAGGATCAGTGTTCCGCCTTTGATGTTTACATCGACCTGAGTGCGTTCCTTGAGTGCATCAGCAATCTGTTTTCCGACCTTTTTGAGGTCAGTTAGTTCGACCTCGATCAATGTTACTACCCGTCAGTACTCGGGCAGCTTTCTCTAATACGTCTTCCTTCAAAAGAAAATCAGAGGGGAAGGCGGACAATCTGTCCGCAGCCCTCGCATCTAAGAAATTCGTGGTACTCATCTCGGAAGAGATAGCGTACTCTTCGCAAGTGTTGGCAAGCTTTCAATATGCGTTCCAAATCTATCATCGATGTCTGTATAGGCCTGCGAAAAGTATATTCAAGAGACATGACTGAAACTAACCATTTTTACCCGTAAATCTTGATCAACGCTCGACTAAGATCAACAGAATGGTCTCCCTTCTTGACATTTTCAACTAGTGGACTCCAAACAGTTGGTTGTGTGTTGTAGGCTGATAGTTGTCAAGAGTTCTGGGTACGTAAATGAGGAGTTGATTTGAACTGGAGAATTTGAGTGTAAGGTGAAACTATTTGCTTCACGTCAGCGGATACGTCCAGTTTGGATTTACTCTGTGGCGGTTGTGACGGTAACTTTGCGTCTCTCGTAGACTCTTACTGTTTTGATATTGAGGAATTCAAGTAGTCCGTATCTGCCGAGTTCTCTTCCTATTCCACTTTTCTTGACTCCTCCGAACGGTACGCGTGGGTCCGAGGCCACAGTGTTGTTTATGGATACTACGCCGCTTTGGATCTCACGCGCCAGGTTTTCTCCAGTTTGCAAATCCTGAGTCCATACGGAAGCTCCAAGTCCAAACTCTGAGCCGTTAGCTACTTCAACCGCCTCTGTTGCGTCCTTGACAACAATTATAGGTGCTGCAGGGCCGAACACTTCTTCCTTCATTACGGGCATCTGTAGTGTGACCTCAGTGAGGATGGTGGGTTCGTAGAAGTAGCCTTTCCTGTCGATCCGGTGCCCTCCAACTTCGATCTTGGCGCCCATCTTCACTGAATCTTCGACTTGTTTTTCAATTTCTTTGAGTGCGCCTTCTCGGACCATCGGACCAATATCGGTATCTGCATTGAGTGGATCGCCGACTTTGAGTTTCTTTACTTTGGCGATGAATTTTTCGGTGAATTCTTCCGCGATTTCTTTCTCGGCTATGAAGCGTTTCGCAGCGATACAGCTTTGTCCGTTGCAGATGAATCGTCCAGCAACCGCCCCTGCTGCAGCAATTTCAAGATCTGCATCTTTGAGCACGATGAACGGGTCACTACCGCCCAATTCGAGTACACATTTTTTGAGGTTTCTTAACGCTCGTTCTCCGACTTTGCTACCGACTCCGACGCTTCCGGTGAATGTAACTGCATCCGTGCCAGGATCATCAATCATTTGGTCTGCTATTCTCGAATCCCCGATTAAGGTCTTGAATACTCCACTAGGAAGTCCGGCTTCGTTGAAGGCCGATTCTAAATTTATGCCACTCTTCGTTGTGACGCTTGAGGGTTTGAAGACGGCAGTATTGCCCGCTGATAGCGATGGGGATGCGAATCGAGCCAGCTGCCACATTGGAAAGTTCCACGGCATGATCGCAGCCACCACACCAATTGGATCGAAAGCGACAAAACTTTTTGTGGCATCTGTTTGAGCAGGCTCAGGAACAAGAAAATGTTCAGCATTTTCTGCATAATATTCGAGGACCCACGCGCACTTCTCGACTTCAGCGATGGATTCCTTGATTATCTTGCCCATTTCGTTACTCATGTCTTTTCCGAAATCTTGTTTCCGCTCGCGCAGAATTCTAGCGGTATTTGCGAAATACTTGCCTCGATCAGAAGGCCGTAAGCGTCTCCAACTCTGGAAAGCCTTCCGTGCGCGGGTAATTGCTTCTTTGATTTCGTCGGGTGTCGCGACATCGTATTCGGCGAGAAGTTCTCCTGAGGAAGGATTCACTGTGTTGAACTTGGCCATTCGAATCTATTGGCTTTCGAAACGACCCAGCCTAAAACCCTTCCGTCACAAGCAAACGCTAGGCACGTAAAGAGGGCAGCACTAAGCACGGCATTCGCGTGTGTTCATGAGGATTCATAGTCGTCGGCGATTTTAAGGAGGGTGACAGTGGAATTTATTCCTTCGACTGTTCGTAGTTTATCGACGATCCCGTTTATTGTTGCGAGGTCATCCGCAGTCACGTACGCTGCAACATCATATTCACCGGCGGTCTCGAAAAGGCGATCGACGTGCTTGCGTATCTTTCTCAAAGTCTCCTTGCTTCCTCTGGTCTGGGTTCTGATTAACACGATCGCTTCTCTTTGTACAGGCCCTGTTTCAATCGTAAATTTCTTTATCACATTGGTCTTGACGAGGTGCTTAATTCTATTCCTAACGGTCCCTTCGGTTAAGCCTATTTTGTCAGCGATATCGCTGTTAGACGTTCGCGAATTCTGTCTGAGAAGTTCTAAGATTTTGTTATCGACGGTATCCAAGATCAAACACCCGATTACGAAAAACGTAATCATATTACGAGGTACGTAATTCTTAAGTATAGCGGAGCATGGTCGCTTTGCGTGGTAAATATGGTAGCATACAAGGGCGCATACACAGCCATCATCACGCCGTTCACAGGCAATGGCAGAGAATTAGACGTGGAAGGTTTAGCTAGGCTAAGTAACTTCCAAGCTGAGAACGGCATTAGCGGGATTGTTAGCGTCGGAACGACAGGTGAAAGTCCCACATTAGATTGGGATGAGCATATCGAAGCCTTCGAAACTACATACAAAGCTGTTGGATCGAAGGTTACAGTGATCGCAAGTACCGGCAGTAACAGTACGTCCGAATGTGTTGAAGGTACGGAACATGCACGAGATATGGGAATTAGAGATGTGCTTCTGGTCGACCCTTACTATAATGGTCCTAGCTCTCTGGAAATTCGTAGAGAATACCTAGAACCTGTCGCTTCAGCATTTCATGACGTCCAGGTTATACCATACATTATTCCTGGCCGATCGGGCACACAGCTGCTCGCGCAAGACTTGGCTCTCGCATATGAGAAGTACCCAAACATTTGTGCGGTAAAAGAGGCTACAGGTGACTTCGAAAACATGCGATTAATCAGAAGACTCTGTGGCAACGAATTCAGAATTCTTTCGGGCGACGACGACAAAACCTTGCAGATGATGGTTGACCCTACAGTGAAGGCATCAGGAGTCATCTCCGTAGTATCAAATGTCGCACCCAAGAGTGTTCAAGAAATGTGTCAGCTCGTTGAGGAAGGAAACTTAACCAAAGCCAGAAGTGTTGCTGACGGTTTGAAGCCACTCTTCGACATCGTCACAGTGAAGACGACAGAGGAAACAAGTAATGGACAAGTTGCCTTCAAAGCACGCAATCCCCTTCCAATCAAAACGCTGATGAGTATCCTAGGCCTCCCAGGAGGACCGTTACGACAGCCGCTGGGCAGAGTTACCAAGAAAGGGTTGCAAGTGATCCTCCACAATGCAAGAGAAATACAGTCCCGCAACCCTGAGATCTTCAAACCACTTTCAGACTTCTTCGACATCAACGTCGAACAGAGACTTAGCGACGAACAGTACTGGCAGGGATTGTGCTACGATGCCTACTAACCTATGTGTAGTAGGCGCTACAGGAAAATTCGGACGCTCAATAATTTCTCTGACCGATTCGAGCATTAAAGTCACAGGAGCAGTCAGCAGCGACACTAATCCTTTGGTCGGCAAACCGATAACTGACGTTGGCGGAAAAAGCCCCAGTGTCTTGATAACTAGAGCATCGGAAATAGAGAAGGCTGCAGCAAACAGCGACGTCGTACTGTTCGTGTCGACAGCAATTTCGGATTTGAACAACATACCGAAAATCATACAATTACACAAACGAATCGTGGTCGGGACAACCGGATTCGACACGACGCAGTATGAGAGACTACGATCAATGCTAAAAGAGGTGCCTAGCGTTCTAACGTCAAATTTTGCAGTAGGCGCTAATATTCTCTTCCGAATAGCGAAGCTACTATCAGGTTTCAGCGACATATACGACTACAGTATAATTGAACATCACCACAAAATGAAAAGCGACGCTCCCAGCGGTACTGCGAAAACGCTACATGAAATATTGAACTCCCAGGCCGCATTCTCGAGGGTAGTGACAGACAGAACTATGAAACCGAAACGAGATCATGGCGAGATAGAAATATTCTCATTGAGAGGTGGAGGAACACCGGGAATCCATCAACTAATCCTGGCCGGAGAGTATGAACGAATCGTAGTGGAACATCTTGCCTTCAGTAGAGCCGCCTCAGCAATCGGAGCGCTAATTGCATGCAAGTGGATTGCTTCAAAAATGAGTCCTGGAATCTATTCCATGCAAGATGTACTAAATCTAAACGATCCGAAAAGCGCTACTTGAATCGGTGAATATCGATGACGCTAAACCCGATGCCGCCCCTACAATTCAAAAACGACCATCTATTGCTCGGCGGCACGGATGTATCCGAAATTGCGGGAATATACGGAACGCCGACATACGCTATTGATGAACAACGAATACGCCAGAATTGTAGAAGAATCAAAGCTGCCTTCGAGAAAAATTATAAGAAATTCAAATTGAATTACGCAGTAAAATCGAATAACAATCTCGCTGTGCTAAATATCGTTAGACAAGAGGGCGCTGGCGCAGACTGTTCTTGTCTCGAAGAGCTTACATTAGCATCCCTAGCAAGATTTGATAACGATAAACTGCTTTACAGTGGAAATAACAATAGCGACTTTGAACTTTCTCAAGGGATTCAGTCAGGAGCAGCCATTAATCTTGATGATGTGGCAATCTTACCAAGGCTCTTGAAATTCGGAGTCCCGGACGTTCTATCATTCAGAGTCAACCCGGGGATGGGTCAAGGCCAATACCCGGGCCTAGTCTTTGGAGGACAGGACACGAAGTTCGGCGTCGAAGAATCGCACGTGCTCGACGCCTACTCGCTCGCTAAACATGGAGGAGTAAAACGATTCGGAATGCATATGATGACCGGATCCAACGTTCTTAACATCGAATATTTCGTGTCGGTAACAAGAAAACTCTTCGAAATAGTTGAATCAGTCTCAAAGAAGCTAGGCATCACATTTGAATTCGTAGATATCGGTGGGGGGTTCGGAGTTCCGTACAAACCTGACGAAACCGCTCTGGAGATTGAGAAGGTCGGCTCTCAGGTCGGGGAGACATTCCGCGAATATGTCGAGAGGAAAATAATCGGCGAACCGTATCTAATGATTGAGCCTGGACGATTCATAGTATGCGATTCGGCAGTACTTCTAGGCCGCGTTCACCACATCAAACATACTGCATCCAAAACGTTTGTAGGCACAGACATCGGCATGAACACTCTCCTACGACCAGCTCTCTATGGCGCTTACCATCACATCTACATTGGAAACAGGCCGACATCAAAACCTGAGTCAACATATACGATAACTGGACAAGTTTGCGAGAACACCGATGTCTTGGCAAAGGACAGGCAACTGCCGCAAATTGAGATCGGCGACGTGATTGTAGTCATGAACGCAGGAGCCTACGGTTACAGCATGAGCAGCCAGTACAACTCGCGACCTAGAGCAGCCGAAGTTCTAGTACATGATGGGAAGATGGAAACCATCAGAGAACGCGAAACAGTAAACGATCTAATATTCAGACAACATATCCCCACGAGGCTTCTCAAATGAATGCGTACGCGGAACGTGTCAGACGGCTTCCACCATATATTTTCGCCGACCTCGAGAGGCTGCAAGACGAATTGACGAAGAAAGGGGTTGACGTGATATCCCTGGGGATAGGTGACCCAGACTTGCCGACTCCGCGTTTCGTCATAGAGTCGCTCACCTCAGCATTAACAGAGGAGGGATCGAACAATTACTCGTCGAGTGCAGGTGAAGAATATTTCAGAGAAGCAGTCGCTGAGTGGTATAAGGAGAGATATTCGGTTGAACTAGGTCCGGCAACACAAGTCTGCTCCCTGATAGGCTCGAAGGAAGGACTTGCCAATCTGGGCAGACTACTACTTAACCCAGGTGACAAAGCTCTCGTTCCCGATCCAAGTTACCCAGTATATGGTCAAGGTTCAACAATATTGTCAGACGCAACCCCTGTGCCTTATTCCCTGATGCCTGAAGGAAAATTTCAGCCTGACTTCTCTGACATGAATGTTGATACAAAGACGAGGCTTCTGTTCATGAATTATCCGTCAAACCCAACTGCAGCAGTTACAACGAAACAAATTTTAGAAAAAGCGGTGAGTTTTTGCTTAGAGCATAATCTAACGTTATGTTACGATAACGCATATTCAGAAATTGCGTTTGGATCCTACAGATCACCTTCGGCCCTGCAAGTTGACCAGTCGATGCGTTGCTCGGTGGAATTCAACTCATGCAGTAAAATGTTCAACATGACCGGTTACAGGGTGGGTTTCGCGGTAGGCAACAAAGAAATCATAACTGGTCTGAAGAAGATAAAGGCACAGATTGATTCCGGCATTCCAAGATTCGTGCAACGAGCGGCTACTTCTGCTCTGAAACGATACTTTGATGCCGATTTTACTCGAGAACGAGAAAGAAATAATCATATTTTAGAAGAACGCCTCGACGTTCTCGTCTCCGGCCTTCAAACCGTAGGCTTGAATCCGGTCAAGCCTGAAGCAACATTCTATCTTTGGGTAGACGTTAAGATGGATGGGACGGAATTTGTGAAACGACTTCTGAATGCAGGAGTGGTGGCCACGCCCGGCGAAGCTTTTGGTAAAAACGGGAAGAACTATGTTCGATTCTCCGTTACAACCGATAAGGTTGTTGAAGCTGTGGAACGTATCAAGAAAATCGGATCGAGTTAAGCTACATATTAAGTAAATTGTGGAGAACTGTCAGAACTCAGCCTTCCTCAGAATTCTGAAGAAACATGTTTCTTCACCTGTATGACAAGCAGGACCCGTCTGGTCGACTACATAAATCAAAGTGTCGCCGTCACAATCCATCAATATTTCGCGCACTCGCTGAATATGCCCTGATTCTTCTCCCTTCTTCCATAATTTTGCGCGGCTTCGGCTCCAGTAATGAGCCAGGCCGGTTTCCAACGTGCGATTTAGCGCTTCAAGATTAGCGTAAGCTAACATCAGAACTTTTCCTGATTCTTTTTCAGTCGCAATTACAGGTATCAGACCGTCTCCTTTTTCAAAGTCCAAGTCTTTCAACGTTCCAGATTTCATGGTCGCACCATTACTCCTTGAGCGGTCAGGTAATCTTTGACCTCTCTTATCGACAATTCCCCGTAATGAAATAATGAAGCCGCAAGCGCGGCATCGCAATCCGTTTTGACGAATACGTCACGGAAATGTTTCAGTTCTCCGCAGCCACCACTCGCGATTACTGGCAAGTTCACTATGCTCGTTATTTTACTTAGAAGTTCGAGATCGTATCCTAGTTTTGTGCCATCTCGATCGATTGAGGTCACCATTAATTCGCCCGCGCCGAGCGTTTCTACTCGTTTCGCCCAGTCAGTAGCCTCATATCTAGTTTGACGAGTTGCCGAGTGGCTGAAGACCTTGAAGCGAGGCTTTCCGTTAATGTTTACACGTTTCGCATCGATAGCGACAACGACGCATTGTGATCCGAACACTTGGGATAGATCTTTAATCAACTTGGGTCGCTGTAGTGCTGCAGTATTTACTGAAACCTTGTCTGCTCCATTGCAGAGTACTGATCTTGCGTCGTTGAGAGATCTGATTCCGCCTCCAACAGTGAATGGTACGTCAAGATTTGCCGCGATTCTTCTTACGAGTGAACTCAACGTTTTTCTTTTGTTGAGACTGGCGGCAATGTCTAAGAAGACAATTTCGTCAGCGCCGTCGTCGCGGTAGCGCAGTGAGAGTCTGACTGGGTCGCCTGCGTATCGTAGCCGGTTGAAGTGAATTCCTTTGACGACCTTTCCAAGTTTTATGTCGAGACATGGGATTATTCGTTTGGCCAGCGGCATCGATATCATTCCTGAACTTGCAATTCGGCAAGGTTGAGGGTACCGTCGTAGAGAGCTCGACCGAGTATTACGCCATGCATGCCAATCCTTCGTAGTCCACTTACATCGTCTGCCGTACGTACTCCTCCGGACGCCAAAATGCGCATAGTTGTCAAGTCACGAAGAGTTTCGAGGGTCTTCCAATCTGGGCCGGCACCTGTTCCGTCAAATTGCACGGCGGTGGCGAGGAGAGTTTCGACGTGTGCAGTTTGGAGACGTGTTATGGCTTCAGTGAGTTCAAGATTTTCCGTTTTGGTCCATCCTTGTGTCACAACCCGTCCTTCTCTGTAATCTAAAGCCACGACGACGCGATCCGATCCGAATTCGTCGATGATAGAGATTATCGCAGACGGTAAACTATACGCTAGGGTGCCCAGGATCACTCGTTGAACACCCAGCTCTAACCATCTCTTGGCATCCGTCAGAGTACGTATGCCGCCACCAACTTGAACGGGGATCGATGCTGCGCGCACAACAGATTCTACCGTATTTCGATTGGAACCGGTTTGGAATGCACCGTCTAAATCCACAATATGCAATCCTGTTGCTCCTTCATTCTGCCAACGTTTGGCAAAGGCTATTGCGTCGCCTCTCCATTCAGTCCGATCTGCGGGATTCCCCTTCCTCAGAGAAACTACGCGTCCGCGCAGTAAGTCGACGGCAGCCCAAACTTCCAAGTAGCTTATCTCCTGATTATGTTGAGGAAGTTGCGCAAAATCAGTCTCCCAGTGATTCCAGATTTTTCTGGATGAAATTGTGTTCCGAAAATGTTTTTCCACGCAATGAGACATGGGTATTGAACACCGTATTCACTTGTTCCAGTAACCCATTGTCCGTCTGTGGATGGATAGTAGGAGTGCACATAGTAGACCCATCCATCGTTTGAGAGGCCCTCAACCAGTTCATTCTGCCGTTTGATCTTGAGAAGGTTCCAACCTATCTGTGGAATCTTTACTCCGGCAGGTAAACGCTTCACCTCACCCGGCAACAACTCTAATCCCCTACCTCGGCCTTCCTCGCTGCTGCGAAAGAATAATTGGAGACCGAGACAGATTCCTAAGAGTGGTTTGCCATTTAGGACAATCTCACGAACCGCCGGAGCGCGAATCTTACTAGTTGCCGTCGTGAAACTTCCTACTCCAGGCAGCAGTAGTGCATCAGCAGACTTAACTTTCCTAAGATTTTTCGTAACATCACAATGTGCGCCTTCGCGTTTCAGCGCCGCCTGCAAGCTGTATAGGTTGCCAACGCCGTAGTTGAGGATAGAAATGCGGATCGTTAATTGACACCAAATCGAACTAATTCGACATACTATTCTTGTCCGTATTGTTTGTTCATTTATTCACGGCACCATTTACTTCCTCGAGTGATAATACCTGCTGAGGTTCGTGCACAACTAGTCCCTGTGCTAACTTACGGAGGGTTGGAAGTAATTTTAGAAAATCTTTCTTTTCAACAACGGTGTTGATCGCGAACCATCCCTTCGTAGAGAGCGGGCTTATGGTAGGTCTTCTTAGTGAGGGCAACTGAGCTAGTAGAGTTTCAAGATTCTCTTCCTTAACGTTGACAAAGAGGTGCAATCGTTTCTGGGCTTGAGCGACTCCTTTGAGAAGGGTTAGGACATCGATGATTTTCTCTTTTTTCCATGGATCTGCTAGGGCCTCCTTGTTTGTTATGAGATGGGCAGTAGATTCGAGTACGGTTTCAAGTGATTTCAAGTCGTTCTGTTCAAGTGAGGTTCCGGTTTCGGTGACTTCGAGAATTAGATCAGCGTCTTCTGGTGGTTTAGCTTCGGTTGCTCCGAACGATAAAAAGATCGCAGCTTTGTGGTTCTCACCCTTCCTCCACCATGGAGTGACGATCAGCGGTTCTTGACCACCGAATCGGTTGCGGTAGGCTGGGAGATCTTTTAAGAAATGAGCGGCCAGGTTAAGATACTCCGTAGAGATTCGAACAGATTTTCCTTGGCTCCATATTTCATCCAGCATAGAGTTCGTTGATGAGTGCGGGACGGTTTTCGGTGCGGCCGCTACAATCCGTACGCGACCATATTCGAGGTCCTGAAGGCGCTCGACGTCAGCTCCGGTTTCTTTTATCCAGTCCAATCCCGTTATCCCAAGATCCTGCATGCCTTCCGCTACGTAGATCGGAATTTCCTGTGGTCGAAGAATTTTTAATTCAATTTCCGGGTCGTTTATCGATGGTTTGTAGGTTCTATCGCTTCCTGAGATCCTGTAGAAGGCCCTCTGGAAGATGTCGAGAGTTGCCTTCTCAAGGGACCCTTTCGGTAAAGTGAGCTTTAGGCGGCTAGTGTTCGATTTGGTGAACTAAATCAGCTCTGACCGAGTTCCCTCGCAATTCTAAAACACTCTAACACTGCTTTCACAATAACTTATTTAACCATTTCAGCGCCGGCCAGAAGTTCGATAAGAGTGTATGGTGCTCCGGGCGGGATTTGAACCCGCGATCACCGACTCTGAGGATGATTTCCTCGTCGCTCGAAAGGCCGGTATGCTTTCGGCCTGATCTGTTAACCGGGCTACACCACCGGAGCACGCATGCAGAAGCAGAACATCCGGACTTTAAGTTCTTTTGCGATCGGTCTTCCTTAACTAGAGTATTAGAAAGTCGCTGAATTCTCCTTTCCAATTCTTCCAGGTTACTTCGGTGGCCTCAACTTGGGCTCCTGATGGTCCACGTTTGCAAAAATCCACAATAATTTCTACGTCTCTTTTTTCGCCCTCAAAGACTGCTTCTACTTGACCATTTGATAAGTTCCGAACCCAACCAGTTACATGGTTTGCAAGCGCTGCGCGCGCAGTCTCGACCCTAAAGAAGACCCCTTGAACTTTACCGCTTACGAAGACGTGAGCTTTCACTTTCATACAATCTGTTCCTTCACATGTGTAAATGCCATTTAGAGGCAAATTTGTATGGCTAAATACGTCTCCCTGCAGAATTTGAATCTGTCACACTACGGTGAATGGAGTAGTTTGCGAGCAGTCATAGTCGAGTTAAAGCTTCCCGCCCTTCCGCCGTTGATTGAGGAAACGAAGACGATGGCTCAGAACATAGGGTATGAAGTTGTTGCGACGCTAATTCAGAGACGCAAGAGTGTTCATCACACTTACACTTTGGGTCCTGGAAGACTTGATGAACTAAAACAGCTCGTCGATGAGAATGATGTTGACACCGTGATCTTTGCTAACGCACTTACCAGCAGCCACGTATTCAAACTTACTCAACGGCTGGGCGGGGAGGTTCGCGTGATCGATCGGAATCTGCTGATCTTAGAAGTATTTGATAAGAGGGCTTTCACGAACGAAGCGAAACTTCAGATCAGACTCGCGAAGTTGAAGTATACGTTGTCCTGGGGTAGAGAATTCATCAAACTTCGTGGAATAATGGGTGAACAACTGGGCTGGATGGGCCCAGGAAATTACCCGTATCAAGAGTATTACCGTGCCGCGAGAAATCGAATAAGTAGGATTGAGAGAGAGTTAGATGACATTTACAAACAAAAAATGCTCAAGCGCGATCATAGACGAGAACTAGGTTTTCCCATAGTTGCGTTAGCAGGCTATACTCAGGCCGGGAAGACAAGCTTCTTCAACTTAGTAACCCATGAAGAAAAAACCGTCGGCCTTGGCCCATTCACGACGTTAACGACCTTCGCCCGTAAGGCTCAACTTCCTCAAACAGAAATCATTTTGGTCGATTCAATCGGTTTCATAGAAGATATGCACCCTATCATTCTGAAGGCCTTCCACGCAACTCTAGGAGAACTAGCCACCGCTGACCTTGTACTGCTATTCATAGACGCAAGTGAAGAACAGTTCCCTATGGAGCGAAAGGTGAGAGCTTGTAGTCAAATCCTTCGCGAAGTTGACATCTCATCGCCCACCATAATCTGCGCAAACAAAATCGATCAAATTTCAGTAGAGAAACTCGCAGATGCTCAGGCCCTAATTAGAAGATACTTCATGGAAGAGGAGATTCTACCAGTAAGTGTGACTACCAATCGAAACCTGAATACGATTCTATCGAAAATTGACTCACGACCTAAAGCGCAAAGAATCATGGCGAAATCGAAGGGACATTGAGGAAATTGGGTACTGCCGAAAACTCTAAGCCTAGTTGATTGTGTCATATCAGAGGAGGCTGCTGACGCTGCGTACCCCATTCCTGTGTGGGGTTTTAGTTATAATTGTGCTTATGGCCTCTTGCGGTTCAGTCTTTTCCACACAAAAGTTGATGATGATTGAAGCATCTTTCAACCCGACCCAAACGGATCAGGGCGTTTATGTCTCAGTGGTGGGCCGCGTTTTCGATCTAGATAACAGCTCGCTGTCGAATGCGCTCATCTCAATAGAAGTGATAGGGCCACAGGGCTCTAGTGTGCATGTGGCAGTCGCTTACACTGACTCGAACGGGCTATTCCAAGACACATTCAATATGGCGCAGTCATCCCCGGCAGGAAATTATACTGCGTACTTGACGGCAGATAAACCAGGTTATGATACAGCTCATCAAAATCTTATCTTTGTTTACTTGACGCCCGACTTCGCGCTTGAATCATCCATTAGTGCATTAATGATTCAACAGGGTCAAACCAGTTCCTTGACTTTGACAGTTCTTTCATTACGTGGATTCAATGATATCGTAAACCTCACGGCGATCAACCAACCGCCAGGAGTCACAATTCAATTCAACCCTAGTTCGTTGGTTCCAAGCGGAAGTACAACGGTGAACATACAAGTGTCATTTATGGCAGCGAATGGCAATTACACCTTCGAGTTCCTCGGAGTCTCAGGTTCACTTACGCATAAGGCGATTCTTCAGTTGCAAATAGAACCCGGTCCAATGCAACCAGCGTTAGTGTTAGCCGGTGCTGTAGTCGTTATCGGAATGATTGTTCTGACCGCTCGTTCTCGTAAGAGTCGACGTAGACGTGAACAGATTGTAGACGAATTTCTTAGGCAGGCGGGCGCAGATACTGGCTACGTAGCCACGGCTAGAGCGCTCGCGCGTTTGGAGGAACTCCGAGCGATGAATAAAGTGGATGAGTCGACATATCAAAGATTGAGAAAAGACTATGAAAAACGTCTTGAGAAATCTACTAGTTGATTACATGTTTCTGAGGGTTTCAGATATTCGGGCAATTGAACGCGAGAACGTGTGGTCAGGTTTTTCGAGCGTGTAGATTGTTTTTCCACCCATCGCCATTAGTTCGCACATGCAGGGTATCATGTCGATCAAGGGCAAACCTACTTCTGCTTCTATGGTTTTCCCGAATTTTTCAGCGCCTCCGCCTGCTGCGATTTGCTCTAGTGGAATCTTGTTTAATACAACACCTGATTTACGGCCGAGAGCCTCGTAAACGCCCTTGGAAAGCTCCTTTGTTCCTTCTAAGTCGAATTCGTCAGCTTTCATGACTAAGGATACGATATCCGCTCCCGCGAGTGCATTGATTGATGAATATTGTGCACCTGGGCTCGTGTCGAAAATCAAGTAGTCAATCTTCTTTTCTTCGATAATCTGTTTCTTACCAGCCAAAGTCCTGGAGAGCGCCTTTACTTCCCAGCGTCTATCTTTACTCATAACGTTCTTCAACGCTTCTAAAGACGGATTTGAGAAGCCTACCCACAATTTCCCTCGAAGGTTGAATTTGGCGGATTCATCGACAAGTGTGTCAATGATACTGCAATTGTCCTCCAAGTAATCGTTCAACCAGTGATCCGGCTTAGCTTTGAATAGGACGTTAAGGCTGGGAGCTCGGAAGTCGTAATCGAGGACGCATACATTAGCACCTTGCTTCGCGTAGAGAGCTCCGAGATTGACGACCAGGGAAGTCTTACCTGTTCCGCCTTTGTATGAGTGAAAAGCCAGAGTCTTTGCCAACAATAACACCTATGTTTCGATATAGAAGTAAACGTCCCTACCTTTACGTTTCTTTTTGATTAATCCCATGGAGACGAGTTGGTTTAAGTAATCGCTTTCGACCGCTCGCACTCGTGCTGTCTCCTTAGAGAGGTCAGTTGCAGTTGCCTCTCCAAGGGAAGAAAGAGCTATCGCGGATTTGCGCAAATGATCAGGCAGTGAGAGAAGAGTGGTAACGTCCAAAGGAAGCCCCTCCGGCACGTCGACGGTAGGTCTCCCAAAATGACCTGTTGAAGATCGTTCAACCTCGATCAATTTGTCAAGTTTCTTTGAAACTATCTCGACATTACGGTTCAGCTTCCGGAGCAGATCTACAACAGCAGAATCTGCGCTCCTGGAGCTCATGGAAGGACCACGACAGTAACGCGCTAATGGTAGTATATGAAAGTTTGTTAGTGCCACACGTATACACCGACGAATGCGTAGATGTGTGGTACTCAACAACACTTAAATACATATTCGGTTTGGAGTAGTCTATCTCGAGGTTCCATCCAATGATAGCCAGGCAGACCCGATCCGCCACTGTTCTGTTCTTGGCAATACTCGTTGGGTTATCGATTGCTCAAACAAGTGGAATTTTATCCAGTCCCGTCGCAGCGGATAATAATTTAACATTTCAGAACTTATCCATGATCGGCCCTAGTGATGCTCCCGTCCTTCAAGTTGGACCAACATCCGAAAGCATAAGCGCCGGTTCTTACGCACAATTCGAAATCAGCATAGGAGACGGAGAGCCCACGAATGTTCTCCTCGTCTCCAAGGGAATACCTGACCAGAGCGCGGCAATTTTTACTCCTGAAAACGGTATCGTCAATCCGAATTTCAATTCCTTCCTCACGATCGTGACGTCTCCAAGCTCTCCTCTAGGGGCTTACACCGTTACGGTGGTAGCGTTGGTGGGCGGACAAGAACTTTCATCAGATGTGACTTTACAAATTGCGCCGTCAACGTCACAAACAAATAATACGCTGAATATTCCCGCATCGTCGAGTCTTTCAGTAAGAGTTGAAACAGATCAGAGTTATTACAAACCCAATGAAACTGTAAACGTACGTGGGGTTGTGATGGATAGTACCGGAAGCGCTGTCCCAGACGCTGACTTATCCGTACAAGTAGACGGGCCTGCCGGGTCAGAGCTGGTCCGGTTAACGAGCATTACAACCGACACAGCAGGAGTTTTCCAAACCTATCTGACAATTCCCATTAACGTTACTTCAGGAGCCTACACGGTATTCGCCGCAGCATCAAGGTCAGGTTACACTAGCGCGACGACGCGTACAAACTTCATAATCGATTCGTCATCGACCTCGAGCGTTACGATTATCCAACTATATTCTACAGACGCAACAAACAAGACGTCAGCGGTCTTTTCAACCGGCCAAACAGTATTGATCTGGGTAGTCCTACAAAATATCGGTGCACCGATCCAAGGAGTGATATGGATCCAAATTCTCGACCCTAGAGGAACACCAGTATCAATTCAACTGCAAATCTCTACATTAGCCACCGACGGCATCGTTAAAGTCGCCTTCGGGTTCTCACCCGCAGCAAACTCCGCACAAGGCATTTACAATACAAATGCACTTGTTTCTGACAAGCTGATTTCTCAAGGAGGAACGTTCCTAGCAAACGCGAACGCTCAATTTGTGTTGGAGGATTGAGAACAGATTGTCGGAAAACGAAGACTCGGATGATCCAATATCTAAACTAAACAATCTCAGAAAACGTCTCGAAGGTAACCTTCACGCTGCAGATGAC
>Ga0209517_10005446_pt1 | contig 16212 bp, 13 predicted proteins | sample PeaSoiMetSII2010_FD_187695 | JGI IMG/M metagenome (GOLD analysis project Ga0209517, IMG submission 187695) | Peat soil microbial communities from Weissenstadt, Germany - SII-2010 (SPAdes) (version 2) | ecosystem: Environmental > Terrestrial > Soil > Wetlands > Peat | place: Germany... | reverse complement strand
CTTTGAAGGGCAGCCGGTTCTGGCCCCGTCCCGCATTGATGTCGACCGGACGCTTGGATTCCGGGCCGTGCCGCTCCGTCAGAAAACGCTTGAGAGCCCGTATGGCGATGGGGCGATCGATATCCCCGCGGCGACAAGCAGTTTCGCAGGGATGCGCGCAAACCCGGCCGCAGATGCTGGCCAGCGGGTTGGGATCGCGGGCAAACTTGTACGCTTCCTCAAATCGCCCTTCCGCAATCAGAGCGACGTAGCGGCCCGCGTTGGTGTGGGCCGGGCAAGCCATCATGCAGGGAAAGTTGGTATTCAACCAATCCCTGTCCACTTTCTTGTCTTTAAACCGCTTCAGCAAGACGGCAATCCCCTGGGCGTTCGTGTGACGGAAAGCATTCTACTCGTAAAAGAAAAGACCGAAGAGCGGGCGTGGCCGCCCGCTCCTCATTTCCTTATTTGCTCAGCGTGAAGTCCGCTTTGCTGTCGCCCGCCACAGCCACCGGCTTGGACTGGTTCTTGGCGCCTTCATGCCACGCCGTTACGGTGTAGCTGCCGTCGGGCACGTTGTCGATTTTGTAGGCGCCCGATATGTCGGTCAGAGCAAAGTACGGGGTCGGTGACACGACCACATAGCCCGCCATCTCCGGATGGACATTGCACAGTAACGGCACGGCGCCCGGATTGTCGAACTTGAACGGGCGCTTTTCGCCCGTCGGCCAAGTGCCCAGGTTGTGAGTAAGTTTCTTGTTGCCGCCGACCGAAGGCCAGAATACGTTGTGGGCAACCTTGTCGCTGTTCAGGAACTCGACCGTCGTGCCTTGCTGCACCACCACAATGTGCGGCACAAACATTAAGCCCTTCTGGTCGATGACCGGCTTCGCGGTTGGCGCCGGGAAAGTCTTCCCGGCAACGGTGTCAACGTAGACCACCGATTCGCCGCTCACGCCGGAAACTTTTCCGCTGATCGTGCCCGCGCTGGCAGCCAGGCTCATCATCGCTACTACGAGCATCACCATCATGAAAGTGCGCTTCATTATTTTCTCTCCTCATTTCCTTGGCAAAATCGTTCGTTGTAAGAATTCTCGGCTCCTAGTAGACGAATTCTAAAGCACCGGTGGCCGTGTTTGTACGGAACGCGTTCAAGGGCTTCCCAGTCGTTGGATCGTACGACAGTGCTTGCTTCGGACGAACCGCATACTCAAACGACGCCTTGATGTTAGCGTGAATCAGGAATTGTACGCCGGGTGTAACCCGGTTGCGCGTGCTTCCCACCGGTGAGAAGTAATTCCCGGAGGCAACCTGGTTCAGGAAATCCGCGGTGGACTGGACGCGGTCGTAGCGCAGGATCGTCATCACCCAGGGCAACGCCAGATAGTCGGCCTCAAGGAATCCGCCATTGAAGTTGGCGGCAGGTCCCCGAATAAATCCAGTGGGGTCGTCGGGGGAGTTCAACAGCAGATCGTGGTCATGGCCGTACATGAATAGACCGAAAAGGTTGAACGTGCGGTAGTTGAAGCTGAAATCCCCGCCAACACGGTAAAAAGGCTCACGCGCCGTCAGCAGGGTGCCTGCTGCTCCACCGTTGAAGCGCTGGACCGAGCGGCCCTCGTAATAAAACGTGCCCAAGGATAGGTACGTGTGGTCACGCGGTCCGCTGGCGCCGGCCGCCTGAATATCGTGTCGGCTGGCCGGGTCCTTCTCCAGGTTAAAGCGGTACGAGAACCGCGCGTAGATGTCTTTGTAGTTGGCGTCGGAGAAAAAGCCCCCGGGCGAGGACACATTGAGAGGCGACGCGGTGTTTCCGCTGGTGTTCTGGTTCACCACAGCCACCGAATAGTGGTAACCACCATACTGATGGCCTCCGCTGAATTCAATTCCCTGGACACCGTCCTGCAAGGCGTACACGTTGTTCACGTTCTGACTGCTCGAGCCGATGTTGGCCTGAGTGTAGATATCGTAAGGACTGATATTGATCGACCGGGCCTGCGTAAACGGCAAGTCGGGCTCGAACTGGCCCACCCGAAGGGTAAGCGCGTCGGTCGGCAGCTTGAAGAAGCGTCCGAGGTTGACGAAGCGCAGATAGCCGTCGCCGAGAGCGCCGTTGGCGTTCTGCCCGGAGACACTTAGATCGTCATCCACCCAGAAGGCGATGTCGCTGCCAAAGTTTCCCGCCATGAAGATGCTGAAATAACCTGGTTCAAAGTCTGTGCGCGGAATCGTCGGCGGCTGCACCGACCCGGGCGCCCCTGAAGGTTGGTAGTAGTTGTTGGCGTTGCCGCTGGTGTATTGGAAGAACTGGTTGTACCGCAGCCCAACCGGAGGCAGCCCAGGAATCGTTCCCGGAAAAACCGTATGCGGCCACAATTCCTTCTGCGCCGGCGCTCCCAGCATCACCTGTGGAACCTTGATAAAGTCTTCATCTGCTTTCGGAAACTTGAATCCGGCATCTTTGAAGGCCTTGCCAAAGTCGTTGAGCTTGGGAAAGTCGATGTGGCAGGTGGTACACGAAGTACCGTACTGGCGTGAGAAAGCCGGAATAGCATTGCTGGTCCCCGTCAGCAGTACGACAGTCAAGACCAAAGTGAATAACACGGACACCCGACGCGGCATCTCCATTGCATCGCCTCCTTGGCGGTAGAAGTTGTGCATCCTTCGCTTCACTTCTTAAGGACCCAGGTTGACGGGTATTATCCGGGACAGAAATCACAACTCGCAGCGTTCGACATCACGCGCGAGTGTGATTGCAATCACACCTTGGTCGTCCTGAGATCACCTTATGAAGCGAGAATAGAGGTATTGTCAGGCGCACGTAAACAAATGGTCAAGAGATCGCAAGCGGTCAGCGATCAAAAGATCGATCCCAGCCACATTTTCAGAACGGCTAAGAGACTGCTCCCTCAAAATGCGCTTCGATTTCTTCCAGCGTCTTCCCCTTCGTCTCTGGTAAGAACACCGCGGCGGTGATGAAGTAAATTACCGTGCAAGCGGCAAATCCAAAAAACATGGCGGCATAACCATGCTTGCCGACCGTCGGCAGGAATACGGCGGCGATGCTGGTCGAAACCGCCTGGTTGATCAGCAGCGCGATGCTCATGCCGTTCGAGCGAATCCGTGTCGGCATCAACTCCGAAAGCGCCAGCCACACACAGACTCCGGGGCCGATCGCGAAAAACGCCATGAATACGAAAAGCGTGATCGCCACCAGCATTCCGCTGCGCGGGCTGGGAAGCGGCGTGATCAGAGCATTGTCGATTCTCAGCGGAGCCTGGCGCGCGGCATCGAGATTGCCAAAGGGATTCGAAAAGAACGCCACCACTTTGTTGGCCGGCACCGAGCTCTCGCGCGTGATCTGAATCGGGGTCGCGGCGGCATCGTCGGAACGCGCAGCCTTGGTTGCGGCGCGGAAGTCTCCATACGAATAGATGACGACCAAGGAGGTAGGACGATTGCCGATTCGTTCGGCGGCGTCATCTCGTGTGCCGAGCGATGTGCCGAACGATGTCCCGAGCAGCGTCTCCGCCAGTTTCTGGTTGTACGTGAGTGTGACCTTCTGGTCCGCCGTCACCATAGCCTGAACCGGGCCCCGAGAATCCACGCGCAGCCGTTCCGTCTTGCGGAAGAGCAACCCCGTCGAAACGAGCGACAGAATAATCCCGGCCGTTCCAACCGAGAGCAGGAACTTGCGTCCCTTGCGGTCGACCAGCAAAACGCCACCGATGGTCATCAGAAAATTCACGATGGTGAACAGAACGTAGCCCCAATGCGCTTGAACGTCGGAAAGGCCGCTCTGCAAAAGAATATTCGTGTTGTAGCCAATGATGGAATTGATGCCCGTGGCTTGGTTGCACGCGAGAATGACGCAAGCCAGAACAAACGGAATTACATACTTGCGGCGCAGGAGCGATTCCCTGACCTTGGCCCCGGTTGAAGTTTTCGCTTTTTCAGCCGCGGTGACCTGTTCCATCTCCGCCAGTTCAACGTCCGCTTGTTGGTTAGTGCGAGAGCGCAGAAGCGCGGAGTAGGCGGCGTCCCGTTTCCCGCGCAGAAACAGCCAGCGCGGGGACTCCGACACCATGAAACCGCCGATCACGAACAAAATGCCGGGAGGCAGCGAAACCCAGAAAATACTGCGCCAGGCGGTGTCTTTGAAAGCGAAGAGCCGCGCGGGATCGCCCAGCTTCGCCACCTCTTCGACGCGAACGCTGAAGTACATGCCCACGACGGCCGCGGTCACAATGCCAAGCGTCAGCAGCCATTGGAAAATTCCCGTCCCCTTGCCGCGGCTCGCCGCCGCCAGGCACTCCGCCAGATACAGCGGAACCACGACACCGATCAGGCCGGCGCTGATGCCCTGCAACAAGCGGCCCAGCACCAGCGACTCATAGCCACGTGAGAGCGCAATGATGGGAATGCTGCATACAAACAGCAGTCCGCTCAGGATCATCAGAAGCTTGCGCCCCATCCAGTCCGCCAGTGCTCCGGCAAACAAGGTCGAGATCACGCTGCCGAGGAGCACGGCCGCGACGACGATGGAAAGCTGGCCCGCGTTCAACCCGGAGGTGGCCTCCAGATACGGCAAAGCCCCCGCAATAATGCCGACATCCACGCCGTAGAGGAGTCCGCCAAGTCCCGCTACCAGCAGGAGAAAGCGGTTGTAACCAGATTTCTCGTCGTGTGGCACAGTGCCAGCCCTTTCGTCTTTACCAGCGGAAGAAGCGAATCAAATGGTCATCTTAATGACCGTTAAACTGTGAGCGGCTACGGGTCCAGATAATGCCGGGCCGGAACATCCCGCAACCACAGCGCTGCGGTTTCAGCGGTAATGTCCCGCTGCGGCATGGCCAGCATCTCGTAACCAACCATGAATTTCTTGATCGTCGCCGAACGCAGCAGCGGCGGATAGAAATGCGCGTGCAAGTGAAACTCAGGATAGTCCTTGCCATCGGTGGGCCGCTGATGAAAACCCATGGTGTAAGGAAACGACGTGCGAAATAAATTATCGTAACGAATGGTGGCCTGCCGGAGTATCTCGGCCAGGGTGGTGCGCTCCTCGTCATTCAGTTCATCCAGAGCGGACACACATCTCCGGCTGACCAGCAGGGTCTCAAAAGGCCAGACCGCCCAGAACGGCACCAGCAATACGAAATGGTCGTTGGCGCATACCAACCGTTCCTGTTTCTCCAGTTCCAGCTTCAGGTAATCGTTCAGCAGGGTCGTGCTGTGCGATTGCCGGTAGTCTCGAAAGGCGGCGAGCTCCTTCGCCAATTCGTTGGGCAGAGTTTCGTTGGCCCAGATTTGCCCGTGGGGATGGGGATTGCTGCATCCCATCATCGCCCCGCGATTCTCGAAGATCTGTACCGCCCGGATGTGCGGATCACTCGCGAGTTCCGAGAACTCTCGCACCCAGGCATCGACCACGTGGCGTAGTTCGGGCACGCTCATGCGGGCCATCGCGAGGTCGTGTCGCGGTGAAAAGCAGACCACCCGGCAGCGCCCAGCTTCGCTGCGCGCAACGAGGAGTTCTTCCTCCTGAATTTCATCGGCGGGCGTATCTGGCTTCAACGCCGCAAAATCATTGTCAAAAACAAACGTCTCGGCGTACGCGGGGTTCTTCGTGCCTGCCGCGCGCGCATTGCCCGGGCAAAGATAGCAGTTGGGGTCGTAAGTTGCCGGAGCTTCCGTCGGAACCGATTCGACCTGCCCCTGCCATGGTCTTTGCGTGCGATGCGGCGACACCAGCACCCACTCCCGGGTCAGAGGATTGAAGCGGCGATGCGGTTGCGAGGCAAGTTCAGAGAAGTTCATGGAATTATTGAATCATTGAGTCATTTAGCCATTGAGTCATTGAATCATTGAGGCATTCCGGCATTCAGTCTGATGATGTAATGATTCAATCATTCAATGACTCAATGCCTTCCGTATCCATCAGGCTGCGTGCGATGCCACTGCCACGCGCTTTCAACAATGGTTTTCAAATCCGGGAATTTCGGCTGCCAGCCCAGGTCGCGGCGAATTTTTTCCGAGCTGGCAATTAACACTGCTGGATCTCCCGCGCGGCGAGGCGATTCGACCACCGGAATCGGATGCCCGGTTACCTTCCGCGCCACTTCGACTACCTGGCGCACGCTGAAGCCCTGCCCGTTGCCCAGGTTGTAGATGAGCGGACTGGAATTCTCCAGCGCACCTTCCAACGCATGGAGGGCCAGCAGGTGCGCGCGCGCCAGATCGCTGACGTGGATGTAATCGCGGACGCAGGTGCCGTCGGGCGTGGGGTAGTCGGTCCCGAAAATCTTCACGTGTTCAGCGCGGCCGAGGGCGACTTCGAGGATTCTGGGAATCAGATGCGTCTCCGGCTGGTGCGCCTCGCCTTGGTCGGGACGCGATGCGCCGGCGGCATTGAAATATCGCAGGCTGGCATAGCGCAGGCCGTGGATCCGATGGAACCACGCCAGCATGCGCTCCACCAGCAGTTTCGATTCGCCGTACGCATTGGTTGGACGAATGGGATCGTCCTCTTCAATTGGAGTGCGCTCGGGATTGCCATACAGCGCCGCCGTCGATGAGAAAACGAAACGCTTGATCCTGGCCGTGAGCATCGCTTCGAGCAGGGTCAGCGCATTTGCGGTGTTGTTGCGGAAGAATTCTTCGGGAGCCTTCATCGACTCGCCCGCTTCGATCAGCGCCGCAAAATGCATGACGGCATCGATCGCGCGCAACCGGAACATCTGGTCAAGGTGATTGCGATCCGCCAACTCGCCTACGATCAGTTCAGCGTTTTTCGGCACTGCCTGGCGATGGCCGCGACTCAGGTTGTCGAAGACGACAACCTGGTGTCCTGCCTGCAATAGTTCCTCGGCAACCACGCTGCCGATATAACCCGCTCCCCCTGTAACTAGAACCCTCATTCGCTTCGTGCCCATTTCTTGAACTGCTTCACAGGCGACTTTCTCATGCTATCCTGCCAACCCCATCGGCAGCCGCGCAAACGTAAATCTCCGGCTTGCGGCCGGTCGAACGTTCATAGCCTTCCCGCACCGTCCGCTGGAACGCTTCGACGCAGCCGGCCTGAACCAGCGCGATGGTACAACCGCCAAATCCGCCTCCGGTCATTCGCGTTCCGTAAACGCCTTTCGCTCTTTCAGCGAGTTCCACCATCAAGTCGAGTTCTGAACAACTCACGGCAAAGTCGTCGCGCAGGCTGCGATGCGACTCCAGCATCAGGTTCCCGAAGGCCTGCAAGTCCCCGCGTTCAAGCGCTGCCGCTGCCTTGAGCACTCGGGCATTTTCGCCGATTACGTGACGGCAGCGGCGTACAACGACCTCTGGCAGTTCGTGCCCGTACGCTTCCAGATCCTCCGGCGTCACATCCCGCAATGCCCGAACCTGCGGCCGATACTTCGACAGAGCGCGCACACCCGCCTCGCATTCGGCGCGGCGCTGATTGTATTCACCTTTAGCGATGCTGTGTTTGACCATCGTGTTACAGATCGCCAGGACCGCATCGTCAGGCAACGGCAACTGCCGATATTCCAGGTCGCGGCAATCGAGCAGCAACGCCTGACCGCGTTTCCCGTGGCTGGCGACAAATTGATCCATGATTCCGCAGCGCGCGCCGACAAACTCGTTTTCCGCCTGCTGGCACAGCAACGCGAGCTGGTTTCGATCGATTGTGCTTGGATCGGCGAGATCGAGCAGTGCGTAGCCGACCGCTACTTCAATCGAAGCCGAGGAACTCAATCCCGCACCCTGTGGCACGTTACCATCCACCAACAGGTTCGCTCCACCCAGCTTCTTACCGGACCGGACCAGCATTTTCACAACGCCAATCACGTAATCGCTCCAGTGCCCGGCGCCCGTGGCGGGCAAATGATCGAGATCGAACTCAACCTGCTCGGAATAATTTTCGGAATGAATCGCGAGTTTGCGGTCAGGGCGTGGCGCAACCGCGGCTCGGGTATAGAAACCGATCGCCGCCGGCATGACGAAGCCGTCGTTGTAATCGGTGTGTTCACCGATTAAATTGACTCGTCCCGGAGCCTGGTAAATGCGGGGAGACTGCCCGAAGAGCTGGACAAATCTCTGTTCCAAAGCAGGAGCGCAATTTTCGATGGCTGGATTCGTGTTCTGCATGAAGGTTTGCGGCAAGCCCAGATCCCATCTCCGGTGTTAGGCCTTACCTGACGTTTGGGCTCTTGAGGTTCTTGTGCGCCGAACGCGCGGCTACTGCTCCCCGGCGCGCGAGCAGCAGCATTCCCGCACCGAATATCAGCATGGCAATCCCCCACCATAAGTTAACGTTGATACCGAGTGAATGACGCGTGTACATCTCGCTCCCTTGCGTCGCCGCTCCATATCCAGCCACCAATACGCCAAACACACTGAACATCATGCCGATCGGTAATCGGATGTCGAATCCCATACCTTTTCCTCAAAACTCTCTCGCCCGTGCTTGCGGCGAATCACGTCGGTTTGAAAATTACAAAAGTTCCTGGTTACCAGAAGATCCAATTGAGCAATAGCAGAGCCGTCAGCACCACCACCGCCAGCACCGCCGGCTTCTGGTACCACGCGAGGCCAACATCCTTAGGCCGGTCTGTCAGCGCATACACCAATCCCTTAAGCTCTCCATCCGGACGCGGCTTGGTCAGCAGAGAGACGAGGATCGTCACCGTGAAGCACGTCGTCCAGGCAAAGATCGCCGTCCAGAAATTCTGCGCCATCTCGCTCGGATAGCGATGCACCACCATACCTAAAAATCCGCCCTTGACGCCGGCGACTGAGCCCGCGGGAAGCGTCAGGCCATGATGCACGGCCGCCGCCGCGGTGCCTCCGAGGAGCCCGCAGAACGCGCCGTTGCCGGTGGCGCGCTTCCAGAACATACCCAGCAGGAAGGTCGCAAACAGCGGCGCGTTCACGAAAGCAAAGACCAACTGCAGCACGTCCATGATGTTATTGAACTGGCGGGCAACATAGGCGGCGGCCACTGCAATCGCCAAGCCGAACACCGTAGCCGCCCTACCCATCCACAGGTAATGCTGGTCGGACGCACCCTTGTTGATGTAGCTCTGGTAAATATCGTAGGTCCAAACCGAATTGAAGGCCGTCGTATTGCCGGCCATCCCCGACATGAACGAAGCCATCAGCGCGCACAATCCCAACCCCAGCAATCCCGAAGGAAAATACCGAACCAGCATCATGGGAGTTGCGAGATCGTAATCGAGCACGGTCTGGCCGTTTTTGACGAGCGGATTTCCATTTTCGTCGAGTTTCGGTGGAATGATTCCCTTCCCGCCTTCCAGTCTGATTCCGCCGCTCGTTGCCGGCGGCGAATCTTGCTGCGAATCTTGCTGCGAAACTACGGCCAATCCCGCTTTTGCCGGAACGTCCGCCGAAGCGCCGCCGCTCATGCTCCCAGCGGCCACAACGCCCGCAATCATCCCCGGGAGAATCACCAGGAACGGAAACAGCATCTTCGGAAACGCCGCGATCAGCGGGGTCCGCCGGGCCGAAGTCATCGAGTCGGCCGCCATGGCGCGCTGCACCACCAGAAAGTCCGTACACCAGTAGCCGAACGACAGCACGAATCCCAATCCCATCAACATGCCGAACCACTCCACGCCCATGGGATTCGCGCTGGGGCTGCCCAGATACTTCCAGGAATGCACCATGGCGTCGTTGCCGAGGCGGGCCTTCAGGCCGCTCCATCCGCCGACATCCTTCAATCCCAGAAACACCAGCGGGATGAAGCCGATTACGATCAGAAAAAATTGCAGCACCTCGTTATAAATCGCGGAAGTAAGGCCGCCCAGAAAGGTGTACGCCAAGACGACCAGCGCGGAAACAATGATGGCGGCGTTGAAATTCCAGCCCAGCAACAGTTGCAGCAGCTTGCCCATGGCGTACATCGATACGCCGGAGGAAAAGACCGTCATCACCGCAAACGAGATCGCGTTCAGCCCGCGCGTCTTCTCGTCAAAACGCAACTTCAGATACTCGGGCACCGACCGCGCCCGCGACCCGTAGTAGAACGGCATCATGAAAAGGCCGACGAAAACCATCGCCGGAATCGCGCCCACCCAGTAGAAATGCGAAGTCATGATCCCGTATTTGGCGCCGCTGGCCCCCATTCCAATGACTTCCTGGGCGCCGAGGTTGGCGGAAAGAAAAGCCAGTCCGGTGATCCAGGCAGGAATCGACCGACCCGACAAAAAGAAGTCGGTGCTGGTTTTCATGTACTTTTTCAGTACGAAACCGATTCCCAGAACAAACGTAAAGTAAATGCCGATGATCGAATAATCGATCCAATGCGGATGTGGGCGCATGAAAACTAACCGTCTCCTGTCAGCGCCAAGAATAACCTGAACGCCTTCATTTTGCCTGGCGAAGCTATTGCTGGGAGCGATACTCCAGCCGAGACGCACCGCCCTGAGCTAGCGTGGCAGTGGGAAAGAAAACGTCCCGGAGGAACATCCGGGACGTCTTTTTGTTTCGGCTTCGTAAGAAACGTCAGTGCGAAACGGCGGCAAACAGCGGCGAGTGCATCAATGACTGGAACTTCTGGTCGTCGCTTTTGAAGTGGACTTGCACATTCGAGCTGTCGGAATCGACCGTAGTGGCGTCAATGGCGGTCTTTTCGATGGGGCTGGCATTAAGCTTCTTGTAGAGCATTCCGGCCTTGACGATCGTCGATAGCGTAGCCGCCGTCATGGAGTCGGAGGTGAGAACGCTTAGATCGAAATTCACTCCGCTCTCGAAACTCATGGTGTAGCGGGAAGCCAGAATGCGCTTCTTAATGGTCTCGTAGTCGGCGACCTTGGCCGCATCGCCCATCGCCGAAAACATCATGGCCTGGGTTCCCTTCTGGTCGAGAATGCTCCACACCGGCGCGCCATCGACAGCCGACATCTCGTCGGTCATCACGGAATTCGAATCGAGCGAAGGACGCTTGCCGTCGCGGGTATCGAGCGCGCTGTGCAACGATTCCGGAGTGCCGAAGGCCAGCGTGTTGTCGTCCAGGAAGGTCATCACCAAACCGTTGTCCATCGGATAAATGACGGCGGTACCGTACTTGGCGCCCGCGATCTTCTTGAGCTTCATCTTCTTGAGAACGGCTTTGGCGGAGAACGATCCCGCCGCGATGCCGATGGTTTGAATGCCCTTCTTTTCGGTACGGAAAGAGGCGAAGTTGAGCTGCTCGAGATCGTGGTCGGCGTCAATGCCGATACCTTTGAGTGCGGTCTCGAGGTCCTTCAGGTTGTCGGGCAGCACTTGCGCTTTGAGCGCCTGCGCGGTTGGCGAATCCTTGAGCGCGCGGTAGTCGACGCCGATCAGTTGCTGAAGTTCAGAAGGCACCATGGAACGCGCCGACGATGCGATCGGCATGGCGAAGCCCGCCGTGGCGCACAATAACAAAACTGCGAAAAACAAATTCTTCATAGAACTCCTCGAAATAAACGGCTCAGGAAGCGGTTCTCAAAACATCAAAAGTAGGTCTGCATCGTTTAGATGCAAACCGCAAACCAGACGTTGGTGAACTTGGGCAGACTTTAGCCGTTCTCCGAATTATTTTAGTCCTTAATCTGGCGAGGAGGACCGTGACTAAAGTGCTTCCGCCTCGCATGGTGTTGGAACGCTCGAATCGCAGGAGCTTGCGTGGGAAACGGACGAGGACCAAGCCCTGCCGTATAAGGCGAATCTGACCCGGCTTCTGGCGATAGCCCGGTGAGTGCCGCGGAATCGCCTATTTTCTCTTTAGGATACTAACCAATTGGCAAAGGGTACCCCCCCGTCATTGGAATCATAGGGTTCGGGGGAAATGCCCTCGCCCCACGGTCTCGAGCAGGCGAAATGGGTGTAGAATGATCGCCGCTTTCGAGGCCAAAAAGGAAATTCTGGCTTCCAATCTAGCAACTTAAGGAGCGCCTATGACGTCACGTTCCGCGCTTTGCTGCGCGGTGTTGTGTTTCTGTTTCACGGCTGCTGTTTTCGCCCAGGATCCTGTAAAAGTCGATCCTGCCCACTACAAGGTCGAGATGGAAAATGCGCAGGTGAGGATTCTCCGCGTTCACTATGGACCGCATGAGAAATCGGTCATGCACAGCCACCCGGACTCGGTTGCTGTGTTCCTCAGCGACGGCACAATCAAGTTTACCTTTGCCGATGGCAAGACTCAGGATGCCAATGGTACGAAAGGGCAGGTTCTGTACACACCGGCCCAAATTCACAACCCAGAGAATACTGGCGATGCGCCCTTTGACGTCATCGTCATTGAGTTGAAGGGCGGCACAGGTAAATAACAAAAACGAGAACGCTAGCAAGAAGCGAGCCAACCGGTGGGACCGAATACCCCGAGTGGGACGTTCGAGGCCGCAGCGATGCGGCCTTCTTTCTTTGGAGCTTCAGGCTCCCTGATTACAGCACCTTGGAAGGCGATTCCTGCGATGGGATAAGTTCTACCCTTTCAACACTGCTGCCCGCTTTCGCGTCTCACTCACGAAGCCTTCATCCTTCAGCGAATCAAGGTTGACCTCGACGTTCGAGAGCGCGCCTTCGAGGGCGGCTTTTGCCAGGGCGATGGCGGTCGTGAGATCGGACTTCATGTTGGGGTTGGTGATCGGCTTCAGAGTGCTGGCGATCTTCGCCACCTCGACAACTTTTTCGGCGACGCCTAGAGGAACGCTCGTCGCCTGTTTGAGAGCGGAGCCGATCGCGGCGTCGCCATTGGCAGATTCCTTTGCCGACTTATAGGCCTTCAGGACGAGGTTGTAGGATTCGGCATCGGCATCGATCGCGGTCTTCAGTTCCTCGCGAAGTTGACTGAGTCGGGCGATGGCTTCGCTGAGTTGCTTTTCGTACTGCAGATACGCTTTCTTGCCCCGCGACATGGATGCGACCATGCCCGCAAGTCCGGCGGCCATGGCGCCGCTGGCGGCGGCGGCGCTGCCTCCTCCGGGAGTGGCGGTGGGAGCGGCCAGTTGCTCGATGAAGGGCTCGACACCGGCGCGCAGGCCGCCTACGGCCATCTTGCCGCTCATCACGGAGGCCAAGCGGTTCTCCAGAATGAGCGAGGAATCGAAATTCTCGACTTGCAGAAACCATTCCGCGGCCTGCTCTAAAGCTCGCTTCGGAATCAGGCCTACGATCTCGCTTGAAACCGGGATGACTCCGTAGCGCTGGGCTTCGCGTTTCACGTATTCGAAGACGCGGTGGATGGGAGTCTGCTCGAAGTCGGTGAGGTTCATCGAAACCTGGGCCATGCCGCGGACCAGGAATCCGGCACCCTTGACGAAGCGCAGTCCACCGGTCGAAAAACGCACGGCCTTCGCGATTTTTTTGGCAATACCGACATCGGGCGTATTCAGGAAGACGTTGTAGGCAATCAGAAACTTGCGCGCTCCTACTACCGTTGCTCCAGCCGTGGGATGCACCCGGGGCTCGCCAAAGTCGGGCTGGCGCGCGGGATTGGTCGCAATATCGTCGCGAATACCTTCGAACTGGCCGCGGCGAATGTTCTCCAGATTCTGACGTTCGGGCGTGGCGGCGGCGGCTTCGTAAAGATAGACCGGGATCTGGAAGCGTTTCGCGATCTCGGCTCCAACGTGGCGCGCCATGGCTACGCAGTCTTCGATCGTCACGCCGTCAATGGGGATAAAAGGAATGACGTCGGCGGCGCCCATGCGCGGGTGCGCGCCTTGGTGTTTGGTGAGGTCGATCAACTCGGCGGCCTTCCCTACCCCGCGAATGGCGGCTTCCTGGATGGCTTCACGCTCGCCGACCAGGGTGATCACGCAGCGGTTGTGGTCGGAATCCATCTCCCGGTCGAGGAGATAGACGCCGGGGATCTTCATGGCTTCGATAATGGCATCCACTTTGGCCGGATCGCGGCCTTCGGAGAAATTAGGAACACATTCAACCAGAGTGCTGGGCATGGTGAGAAGGATAACGGGCGGTGGTTCGGTGAGGCAACTGGCGGCATTTGACAGAGCGCTGGTTCAACAGGCAGACTGCGAAACTATGCGGTGTGCGCCTCGACTCTCCGGCCGCGGTTTTACTTGACGATAGTCCCGCCTAAAACGTCCGTCGGCCGTTTCCCTGCTTATCAGTAAGCGTTTATCGGAACAATCTCTGATTGAAAGGATGCGTCATGCGTCGGTCCCTACTCTTCTTGCTGCTTGCTCTGCCTGCCCTGTCGTCCGTGCCGGCTCGCGCCCAGAACGAGCGCCACTTCAATTTCCATTACGCATTCACAGTTAAGAATGTCAGCCCCGGTGAGCGTGTTCGGGTGTGGATACCGCTGGCGCACTCCGATGCCTTCCAGAATGTGAAGGTCGCTTCCAAAGGCGGAGACTTGCCGCTGAAGCAAGTGCACCAACCGGAATACGGGAACGAGGTTCTGTATGCCGAGACTTCGAAAGCCGACAAAGGCGAGTACAAGTTCTCCGTGGACTATGACGTGGTGCGGAGAGAGCACGTGGTACTAGTGAACGGAAGACCGGTTACCCACGCGCCGTCTGTAAAGATGCCGCGGGTCGCGTTGGCGCGATTTCTTGAGCCCGACCGACTGGTGCCGGTGACGGGACTCCCGGCGCAACTCGCCGCGCAGGAAACGAGGGGAGCGACCACGCAGCTCGAAAAAGCTAAAGACATTTACGAATACGTTTTTCGCACCATGAAATACGACAAGAGTGGCACGGGCTGGGGACGCGGCGACACGCTCTGGGCCTGCGATTCGAAGCATGGCAACTGCACCGATTTCCACTCGGTTTTCATTTCGATGGCACGGGCCGAGAAGATTCCGGCGCGCTTTCAGATCGGTTTCCCGATTCCCGCCGACAAACACTCCGCCGAAATTCCCGGATACCACTGCTGGGCGGAGTTTTATCTCGACTCCGCTGGATGGGTCCCGGTAGATATCTCAGAGGCATGGAAACATCCGGAAAAGCACGATTATTTTTTCGGCGCGCACGATGTGAATCGGGTGCAGTTCACCGAAGGACGCGATCTGAAACTTGCGCCGGCGCAGGAGGGACCGCCGCTGAACTACTTTGTTTATCCGTATGTGGAGATTGGCGGGAAGGAGTATCCGAATGTTTCCATCGCGTTCTCGTTCGAGGACGTAAGCCAAGCAGTTGCGAGCGCGAGGACCTCACGCTAAAGCACCTGCGCGGAAGAGCCATGTATCATGCGAATGTATGACGCGCAAGTGTTCGTCTCGCAGGCCAAAGATTGGCGTACTTGATTCCGGCGTAGGCGGACTCACCGTCTTACGCGCCTTGCTTGATCGCATCCCCGACGCCAGCTACCTCTACTTCGGCGACACGGCGCGCCTTCCTTACGGATCGAAGTCAGCGGCCACGGTGGCGCACTACGCAGTCGGAGCGGTGCGCTATTTGCAGGATCAGGGAGCGGAGTTGCTGGTGATCGCCTGCAACACGGCGACCGCGCTGGCGCTCGACGAGATCAAAGCGGCGGCGGGAGTGAAAGTGATCGGCGTGGTTGAGCCGGGAGCGGAAGCCGCGGCGGCGGCCAGCCGGAAGCGGAACGTGGTCGTCATAGGCACCGATGCCACCATCAGCAGCCATGCCTACCGGCGCGCGCTTGAAGCTCGAAACGTCGCGGTGCGGGAGAAGGCTTGCCCTCTGTTTGTGCCGCTGGTCGAAGAGGGCTGGGTGGAGCATCCGGTGACCGAGCAGGTGGCAAAGATTTACTTGGCGGAAGCGTTTTCGCCGGAAGTTCTTTCACCGGGCCTTCTTTCGGAAGATGCGCGCGATGCCGACGTGCTGCTTCTTGGCTGCACCCACTATCCGCTGATCAAGCCGCTGTTGCGGCGAGTGGCGCCGGAGCACGTCGCCATCGTGGACTCGGCCGAGTCGACGGCGCTAGACGTGGCGCGTCAACTGCAAGTCGAGCTGCCGCCGGCTACGACTCAGACCAAGAACGAGCGGAGCGCAGTTCCCCAACTCAAGTTCTTCGCGACCGATTCGGCGGAGAAATTCAGGAAGATGGGAACGCGGTTCCTGGGACTTGCGGTGGAAGATGTGTTGCATGTGGATTTGAAGGAATAAGCCGCGGCGTTTCTTTTAATTTGTCATCTTTATAATTTGTCATCCTGAGCGAAGCGCCCCCCCTCCGATAACAGGCTGCTAAACAAAAACGGCCGCATTCTGCGCGGCCGTTTCCTGGGCTCCCAAACTTTTCGCTACTGCCAGCTTCAGTACAAAC
>Ga0209517_10005445_pt1 | contig 16215 bp, 12 predicted proteins | sample PeaSoiMetSII2010_FD_187695 | JGI IMG/M metagenome (GOLD analysis project Ga0209517, IMG submission 187695) | Peat soil microbial communities from Weissenstadt, Germany - SII-2010 (SPAdes) (version 2) | ecosystem: Environmental > Terrestrial > Soil > Wetlands > Peat | place: Germany... | reverse complement strand
CGCTTGGAGCAGGATGTTGCCGCGAATGCCGAAGCCGATGAAGCCGAGGTTCACGCGGTCGTTGGGGCTTGACGGTTTGGGAAGCGGCGTTGAAGGGAAAGTGAGCCACTCGCCATTCAGGATGAGGCCCAGACCCGCGGCGGAGGTCGCACTCTGCAACATGAAATCACGGCGCGTCGATTTTGACATAGCGGAGTTCTCCTGATCCCTCCGAATCGTATCAGGGACAGACCGAAGGGTGCGATGCCGAGTTGCTCGCCAGGCAGGCTTCAAGACTTCCAGAACGGAGAAGGACCGACGAGCTCCATTTCACATTGCCGCCAAAACTCCGGATCGGCGTTGAGCTTGGGATTCGCTCCGATATCCTGGAAATACTGTTCCATTTTTCCCGCAGGACAAAAGGCAATCAGCATGCGCGCAGGAGTTGCGCCGACGGAAGAGAACGTGTGAGGGATGCGACGCGGAGCCAGGACGGATTCGCCCGAATGCAGACTCACCCGCTGCTCACCAACTTGGAAAGCCACCTCCCCTTCCATCACATAGAACCATTCCTCCTGATTGAAATGCAGGTGAAGCGGAGGGCCGCCGGGCAGGAGATGCGCGTGCTCAATGAGAAAGAGGCCGCCGTTGGTGTCACGGCCCGCAACTTTGAAAAGAAGCGAGGAGCTAAAGCCCAACGCGCGAGGCTGTCCAAAACGGTCCTGGCCAGCGCCGACGAGGTGAAGTCCACTTGCGGGGGCGGGAACTGCGGACTGCGCTTCCACCTGGCGTGCGAGGATTTCCTGAAGACCCGCAGCGGGCACGATGGAAGAAATAGCGCGGAGAAAAGAACGTCGTTGCATGGGGCTCCTTTGCTGAGTGGTACCGAATGCGCAGAATATGTTGCTCTCCAAACTAAAGGATGCTAGGTGTTGGAGCACCCGGTGGTCAAGTCCTGCTGAGGCGCCAAACCGGACATCTCTAACAATGCCGGCCCTGCCAAACACTTTTTGAGGGCACTTCGGCGTTCACTCCGAAGAGTGGTCTTCCTTGCTGTCTTTTGACCTCTACGCATCCTGCTTCTAGTACGCAAATCTCCCGTCACCGCGTTTACCCGGCATGGGGACTCCCCATCCCAACGGCCAGTGTTTTGCCATACACACCTGTACGTCAGCATAGCTTCCCGCATCATCGATTCCCGCTACATTGGCACATAGATGAATAGCGAGAATGCCTTCTAGGGCGTTCCGGTCGCAGAGAACGCTACTTTCAGGAGAAAGAGATGCTTGGGGACCAGAGACTCAAACTCACAAAAATAGCGGCCCGCACTCTCTTGGCGATGGCATTGACCCTGTCGGCAATAAATCTGCCAGCGCAAGAGGGCCGCAAAGTGATCTCAAACCCCGTGCCCCCTTATCCCGAAATGGCGAAGACTCTCCGCCTTGCGGGCGTCGTGAAGGTGCGAGTGGTGATCGCCCCCGACGGACACATCAAGGCAACTCAGGTTCTTGGTGGTCATCCACTCCTCGTGGATACAGTCGAAAAGACGCTGGAGAAGTGGAAGTATGCGCCGGCCAGCGGCGAATCAACAACAGTCCTGGAGTTCGAATTCCATCCATAAGCTAACCCATCGGTGCGCTCCCAAGTTTTCTCCAACCCCGTGTAGGGTCCCGAGGTGGTATACAATTCCCCCGCAATCGTTGTAGGATGCGCACCATTCAGTCCACAGGCGCCCGACGGACGAAGATAAGATCACGGCGCGCCCATCCTTGCGGGGGGACTCATGCCAGAAGCAACAAAACCTGAGCAGAACGACCAGTCTGTGTGGGACCGAGTTGCAGCAAGCCACGAGTTCAGAGATCTCATGGCGACGAAGAAGATCTTCATCATTCCGGCCTTCATCTTCTTTCTCGTCTACTACTTTATGCTTCCCGTTCTGGTGGGCTATGCGCCGCATTTCATGTCCATCAAAGTCTGGGGCAATGTCAATCTCGCCTATTTGTTTGCGCTATCGCAGTTTTTCATGGCCTGGACCATTGCCGGCCTGTATGTCCGCGCAGGCGACGATTTCGACGAAATCTCCAAGGACATCATTGAAAAAGCGCTGGAGCACGAGAACTCCCAAGGAGCCAAGTAGCCCATGTCAGTTCCCCTCTTAATGTTTCTGGTATTCATCGCCATCACCCTGGGCATTACGTACTGGGCTTCCAAGCGCTCCTCGGGTTCCAGCGCCTATTTCGCTGCCGGGCGGCAGATCCGGAGTTGGCAGAATGGCGTCGCGGTTGCCGGCGACTACATGAGCGCGGCGTCGTTCCTCGGCATTGCCGGCATCATCGCGTTCCAGGGCTACGACGGTTTCATGTTCTCGGTGGGCTGGCTGGTCGCTTACCTCACGGTGCTGCTGGTCATTGCGGAACCCCTGCGCAACGCCGGCAAGTACACCATGGCCGACGTTCTGGCGTATCGCCTGAAGCCCCGACCGGTGCGCGCGATGGCCTCGCTGAGCACGCTCACCGTAAGCACCTTCTACATGATCGCGCAGATGGTGGGAGCCGGCGCACTTGTCGCGCTATTGCTGAAGGGCTCCGGGATCTCCTACCACACCGCCGTGATTGGCGTCGGCGTTCTCATGATTGTCTACGTCGTCTTCGGCGGGATGCTGGCTACTACCTGGGTACAAATCATCAAGGCTATCCTGCTCATGGCCGGCACGCTCCTGCTGAGCATCCTGGTGATGTCGCATTTCCACTTCAGCTTCGCCGCCTTCTTCGACGCCATCGGCCACGTCACTTATCACGAAAAGGGCCAGGAAGTGGTGAAAGACTTCCTGCAGCCCGGCCTGCGCTATAAGCCGCCGTATGGCCCGCTGGAGCTCATCTCCCTGGGCCTCGCGCTCATCTTCGGCACCGCTGGTCTGCCGCATATTCTGGTGCGTTTCTACACCGTTCCCGACGCCAGGACGGCGCGCCACAGTGTGGTTTGGGCCATGGCGCTCATCGGCAGTTTCTACATCATGACCACGTTCCTGGGCTTCGGCGCCGCCACCATCGTTGGCCGCGACTTCATCGCCACGCACGGTGGCACCAACATGAGCGCGCCTCTCCTCGCGCAGGCCCTCGCGGGTGACATCTTCTTTGCCTTCATCTGCGCGATTGCCTTTGCCACCATCCTTGCGGTCGTGGCCGGACTCACCATCAGTGCCTCCACATCCTTCGCCCACGATTTCTGGACCAATGTGATTCACCGGGGCGAGGAGCGCAAACCCGGCGAGGAAGTGCGTGTCGCGCGCATTTCCGCTTTCGTGGTGGGTGCGATTGCCATGGCCATCGCCATTATGCTCGGCCCTACCGCCAACGTGGCTTTCCTCGTAGCGCTGGCTTTTGCCGTGGCCGCTTCCGCCAACCTTCCCGTGATCGTGCTTTCCATCTTCTGGCGCCGCTTCAACACCGCTGGCGCGGTAGCCGGCCTCGGGGTTGGCCTGATTGCTTCGATTGGCCTCATTCTCGTGAGTCCCAGCTTGATGGCCATCGATCCGCCCACGGTCACCGGCGCGGCGCGCCATCTCATTCAGGCCAAGGCCTGGTTCCCGCTGGAGAATCCCGGGATTCTCAGTATTCCGCTGGGCTTTCTCGGCGCGATCCTTGGCACCATGCTCAGCCACGAACCGACGTCAACGCACAAATTCAACGAACTTCTGGTGCGCTCGAACACCGGCCTCGGCGCCGAAAAGGCCCTGGCCAAGCACTAAGTGGGTTGCGACGCTGTTCGAGCTGCTCGACTGGGGTGTCTGGCCATCGACAGGAATTAGTAGAATCAAACAGGAGAAAGAGAAATGACGAACAAACGACTTTCGCGTTTCGCCGTAGCGCTGTTCGCCGGGTTGCTGATTGCCGCCGGTGCGCAAAGCGCTCCGGCCCAGCAAACAGGCAAAAAGGCCGCCGAGCTTGCCCAGAGTAAGCCGGAGTCGCTGGGCTTTTCATCGGAACGGCTGGAGCGGCTGCACGCGGCGATGCAGCAGGAAGTGGACCAGAAACGCCTTGCCGGTATCACGACGATTCTGGCGCGCCACGGCAAAGTGGTCGAGGAACGCACCTACGGCATGAAGGACATCGCCAGCGGCGCGCCGATGACCAGGGACACCATCTTTCGCATCTACTCCATGAGCAAGCCCGTTACCGGCGTGGCCATGATGATCCTCTACGAAGAAGGCAAGTGGCATCCTACCGATCCAATCTCGAAATACATCCCCGAGTTTGCCCACCTGAAGGTTTTCAAGGGCATGGATTCCAGCGGCAACATGATCCTGGAAGACCCTGTGCATCCTCCAACCATGCACGAGCTGATGACCCACACCGCGGGCTTCACCTACGGTTTTTTCGGCAACAGTGTGGTGGACAAGATGTACAACGAGCAAAAAGTGCTGGGCTCCAAATCCTTGCAGGAGATGATTGAGAAGCTCGCGAAGATTCCCTTGCTCTACCAGCCGGGGAGCCGCTGGGTCTACAGCGTGTCCATGGATATCCAGGGCTATATCGTGGAGAAATTATCGGGCCAATCGCTGCCTGACTTCGAGCAACAGCATATTCTCGGGCCGCTCGGGATGAAGGACACGGGCTTCTATGTTCCCAAGGAAAAGCGCGACCGTTTTGCCACGCTCTACCATGGAAACGAAAAAGCCGAACTGACTCCACCGGCGGCGGGCGGAGAGCCCACCGATTTTGCAGAGCAGCCAACGATGCCCTCGGGCGGCGGCGGTATGGTCTCTACGGCGGACGACTATCTGCGCTTCGCTCAGATGCTCCTGAATGGCGGGGAGCTTGACGGGGTGCGCATCCTGGCGCCGGCCACAGTCCAACTCATGACATCAAACCATATCGCCGTCAATCTCATGACGGGCGAGGATCCCTTGAACCCCCGGCCTGGCTTGGGGTGGGGCTACGATTGCGCGGTTTTCACGGACCCGTCGCAAGCCGACGTCGTGGTTGGCAAGGGCACTTTCTTCTGGCTGGGAGCGGCGGACACGTGGTTCTGGGCCGATCCCACGAACGATGTGATTTTCATGGGCATGACGCAGCGTATGCTCGGCCCCGGTTGGCCGGATGTGGAGGCGCTGAGCCAACCCACCGTCTATCAGGCGCTTCTGCAGCCGAAGTTGTGAGGGAATGTGCGCACCAGTCGCGGCGCTCGTCTTTGGACGCGGAAGCTCCGAGCGGACGAAGTACTCGATTTCCGACAAATCAATGTTTCAGTTTTCCGTTGAGAGCTGAGCCGACTTTTGGTCGGGGAAATTCCTTGGTTGCTCAAGGGCAGGCCCTGTGAGGTGCGTATATCTTTCTGTGTTGACGCCGCCAACCCACAAATCTGGAACGCAACTGCATCGCGGACTTTTGTCCCTAATTACTTGGTGGTTCCGCAGAGTCCGGCGGGGGTTCTTGCTGCGGCGTCTTGACAGGCGCGCTAGCTTCGGGCCGCATCGCAAGGAACATCACGCGCCCACTTATCTCCTCAGAAAATTCGCTGCCATTCCTTTCAAAGGTTAGGCGAATCCCTTCCACCGAACGTTCGCGGGGCACATCTCCCAACGCGCAGTTTACTTGCAGCACCGCGGTTGTTGATGCTCCCGACATCGGCAAAAGCCGAATACGGAATTCGGCAAGTCCACCTGTCGGCATGGGGCCAGAGAACATCGGCAAACGCCTCGGGCCGAACGGTGCACGGCCAAACGGGACTCCTAGACGCGAAAGCGCGTTTGGTGCGATGCCGTACGAGTCGAAGCTCACCACTTCACTCGCAATCCACACGCCGGTCTCCAGCACATTTCCATCCGGCGACTTGTGGGCGTAACTCCCCGCTGCGGTGACCGACTTGCTCTGCGTGTTGAATGTGCCCACGCCGCTCATCTCGTAGGTATCGCCTTGAGCGCCCTTGGCCGTCGCGGGGCAAGTGGAAGAATCACCCGGATCGCAGAGGAACCCCGAAGCCACCAGGAAGGTGTAATTCGCAGCGCTGTTTTGGGCCCCGGCCGCACCAGCACCCAGAAACATCGCTAGGCTCGGTATGGCAACCCACGTAACAATTAGGGTCGAGAATACATTTTGCTTTGACATGGTTTCCTCCCCTGCCGTGGTGCCCCTTGGGAACCTGTGTGAAGACACTGACAGACTGCGCGGCTTGGACCGTACGTGCGGCGGTGGATGCGTTTGGGCAAGTATGTTAACTATTCGAAGTCAGGGCGTCGAGGCTTGAGCTTGTACACCACCCCGCACCCGTTCGGGCTGAACCCTACCCCCTCGTTGTAGCAGCTGAGATCTCCGCCATAGAGAGTGTTTCCGTAGAGGTTGCCCTGCCAATCCATAATCAAGGCTGAGCCGGGAGTTGCTCCATCAGCTAAGCCAGTAAAGGTGTAAAGCACGGTTTCCTTCCCTCTTGTATCCACTTTGAACACCACTCCGCAACCGGGAGGGTTGGGGGCCGCCCAGGAGCAATCCGCTGAATTCCCGCCGAACTCGGTCACACCATAAAGGTTGCCGAACCAGTCTGCCATCAGACCCATAGGGGGAATTGCCCCATCTGGCGCGCCGGTGAAAGTGTGCAGCACGCTATATTTCCCGGCGGCCGTGAGTTTGAAGACCACCCCACAGCCGGCCCCGCCGTTGCAAGTAGAACTGCCTCCGTTATTGGTGGTGCCGTAAAGGTTGCCCCAGATGTCCAGCACCAAGCTCCCGTTGGCGAGCGACCCATCTGTTAAGCCCGTGAAGGTATACAGAGCGGTCAATTTCCCCTTTCTATCTAGCTTGAACAACGTTCCGCAGCCATTGCCTGAGCAATACGCGGGATTCCCGCCATAAATGGTCACGCCGTAAATATTGCCCGCCGCATCTAGAGTCAAGTAGTCATTGGGGAATGCTCCATCTGCTCCACCGGTAAAGGCATGAAGCACGGTAAAGTTCCCTTTCGTATCCAATTTGTACAGCGTTCCACAGCCGGGAGGATTGTCTGGTGTCGAGCAACTCAGATCCCCGCCAGCGAAAGTAATGCCGTAGAGGTTGCCCGCCCAGTCCATGTTCAAGCCTTGCGGAATGTTCCCGTCTGCCCCACCGGTAAAGGTGTAAAGCACGGTAAAGTTGCCTTCTTTATCCAGCTTGAACACCGTACCACAGCCATAGTTGTTGACACAGTTGGTGGCAGTGGTGTTTCCGCCGAATAGGGCAACGCCATAGAAGTTGCCCTGCCAGTCCGGCAGCACATTCGACTGGGGAAAATATCCATCCGCGCAGTTCGCAGCAGAGCAAAAACTGTACAGCACTGTCTCCTTGCCTTTGCTGTCTACCTTATACACGGTCCCCCAGCCGTTAGCACCTCCAATGGATGTAGTGCCGTACACGATGCTGTTCACGTCAACCAGTAGATCGTTCCAGGGGTTCGCCCCGTCTGGGTAGCCCGTGAACGTGTACAAAGTTTCGAGAGTTTGAGCTTGTGCCGGTCTGGTCGAGAAGAACGCGGTCGAAACAAAACAGACGAAGACAACCAACATCAGAATACCGATGCGCCTCATAACTTCCCTCCTTGAAACAACCTTGCTCTGACTTGCTGGTCCGAAAGAGATGGAAATCTGAAAACCGTTAAAGGGAGTGGCGTGCTACCAATTCCACGACGGGCTTGCGGGGCGCAGGAAGCCGTGAGTTGCACCGTTTGCGTCTATGAGAACGCCCGTGATTGCGCCCTCGGGGCTAATGTAATAGGGTATGGTGCCCTGGCCGTTGCCGAGGCCCGCGCCCGGAGCATCGAACGATGCAATTCGGCCGTCGGGTGAAGCGACATAGCCGTGGTTGGCGCCATTCGCGTCGATATAGTTGCCTGTGATAACCCCTTCGTCGTTATTGGCCTCAGGCTGCGTACCTTGATAGGCGCCCGTGCCTGCAAAGGGAACATCGATTGTGGTGATCTTTCCTTCTTTGGTGCGCAGGAAGCCGTGGTAGAGGTTACCCGCGTCCAGGTAGTCTCCTACGGCCGCACCCTGCGAGTTGACGCCGGCCGCAAGCGTGAACTGCACGCCTACGCCCGGGCCATCGAAAGTGGCGATGTTGCCGTCCGGTGTGCGCACATAGGCATGATAGGTATAGGTTCCGTCGATGTACCATCCGGCGATCGCACCCTGCGCGGCGAGCCCCGCCTCAAAGGAGATCCAGGTTCCTTGGAACGGCCCTGTGCCCGCGCCAGGAGCGTCGAAGATTATGAACTTGCCGCGTGGTGAGCGCAGAAAGACGTGATACACATTGTTCGTGTCCAAAGTGATTCCTGCGATCTCGCCGACCGGGTTAATATTTCCGGGTATCGTGCCTTGAACTCCATTTGGTGTGCACGGCACGCTGGGAATTGTGCCCGCGCCCGTGGCTTCAAACGAGATGAACTCCCCGTCAGGTTCGCGGATGAATCCGTGCTCCAAACAGTTCACATCAACATAGTCTCCCGTGATCTCGCCCGCCGGGGTGATGCCCCAACCTCCGGACCCTTGGTAGGTTCCTGTGCCTGCGCCCGGGGGGTTGAATGTGATGATCTTGCCATGGGGAGTGCGCAGAAAGCTGTAAAAGGTGTTGTTGGCATCGAGATACCACCCTGTAAGCACCCCCGCGGGGTTAACGGCGTTGGCCGAGGTGCCTTGGCCGGAGGCCGTGCCCGCGCCGGGAGCGTCAATCACGATGATTTGCGGCTTTCCATGTTCATAGGCTTGCGGCGACGCGGCCGAAACAAAACAGACGAAGACAACCAACATCAGAACACCGGTGCGTTTCATAACTCCCCTCCTTGAAGAGGTATTGTTCTAATTTCTTGGCCTGATGGAACCGGGAACCCGGGACTCGCCTCAGGGGGTGTTGCGTCCCATGTGCGGAAAGCGCTCTTCGAGGAGGCGAGTTGCGAACTTATTAGCGCCAACGATGCGGCCTCAGAGGGGCTTCTGCTTCAGCGGCCGGAATGGCCCGCCAGACGCAGGAGCAGGAGCAAGGATCATCGGGGTAACTACGTTGCTGGACGCCGACGTTGACGGCGATGCGAACCAACCTGTCGGGTCTTTCTGCGCGACCTCACATACGCTGGAAAGCTGGTAATCGCGGTACGTGAAGTAGGTATGGTCGGGCAAAGCTGAGTGACAGTCTTCGGAATCAAAGAACTGCACGGATGGCTTGTGGGTGAGCGCATATTCTGGAGTCAGAATCCACCAATCCAGCCATTTATTCTTGTCTGGGCCACCAAAATAAGTGTCCAAAAATGCGATCATATACTTTGTTACCACGGTGTGCTCTTCCGCCGAAGAAAGCGTCACAGGGTCCCAACCGGTGTTCGCGCAGGGCCACGACGTTTGCCCCCATGCAATCGCGTCATCGGGCGAAAACCAGCCCCGGTTAAGGAAGACTTGGATGGCATCGCAGTAATCGGTGAATGACATGTGATTGGCCCCGTTCACATCCACGCGATAGGAATCCTCACGGTCGATTGCGGCATGCGGGCGTGCGTTCACATCCCTCCAGCTTCCGTCCGCGAAATAAGTTTCCAATTGGTCCACTGTCTCGCCCAAGATCAAGCTGGGCACCGAAATCCTGGCTAGCTCACGGTAATGAAGCACCGAAGAGGCACCTTCCATTGCGACCAATGCCTTTACACGGCGATCTCTGGTTATTGGAACGCATGTATTCGCGGGATAGGGCAATGTACCCATCCCCTCGAGGGCCACCCACAAGGTGTCGCAAACCATATTGTCTCCACCTGCAAGCGCATAGGCGGAATACCCACCAAGCGAATGTCCACTGGCGACAATTCTTTCGGGGTCGATCGTGCGAAACAGCAACTCGCCCGGCGTTCTGCTCTTGGCAAGCAATTGCGTTATGGCAAATGAAACGTCCAGCGGACGGTTGAGAGTCATCGTCCAGATATCATCAAGTGGGCTCCAGTCCCACTCCCAATCGGCCCATTGCTCGAGCACCGCGACAACATAGCCGTGACTGGCCAATCGCGTTCCTACGAAAATATATTGCCAATTGTTTGTATACATTCCAGGTGAAACCATCACCAGCGGAAATGGCACATCATCCGAGGCCTTTGGCCCCTCATATGCCCGGTCGTAACCAAGTGCCTCCCAGTCCGTCGAGTTAGTAGGCTCTGCAGTCCAGAACCAATAGGTGGGCGGAGCCAAATTCGTGTACGGGTCGGTGAGATACTCAGCTGGAGGTGTAGAGGCGTTAACGTCTTTGGGATCGACCGGGTACCAAACGCTGAAGAAAACAGGGCGATCGCCGCGATCTTTGTCGAACATTAAATAGTTGGTGTGTCCGATTGCGTAGTGTCCGAGTTGCCCTGGGTCATCGAGCCATTGGTGGCCTTGTGCATACACGACGCCGGCCGCAAGTAGACTCGTTGTAAGAAAGACCAACATCAAAATACCGATGTGTCTCATATCTTCCCTCCTCGAAACACGCTTGCTTTGATTTGTTGGCCTTATGGAACCAGGACCTGGGATTCGTCTCTGGGGGTGCTGCGTCCCGATTGGGGGAGTGCTCTTCGGGGAGGCGAATAGAAATGTTATGGCGCAGACATGGCCGCCAAGGAACCGGCCTTAGTCAAGTGAAGTGCTGGTCAAAAAAACAAACAGCCGAATCACCACTGGTGGTTTGACGCAACCACCTGCGGCAACTCGGCTTTCTCTAAATTTACTTCGGGTCCTGGGAGTACTGATTAGAGACCCGTGGCTTTCCGTCCCCCGCTCGCACGGGGTTTAGCTAGGTGCAGGCGGTTAGCACTAAAATAACGAATTGTCAGTGACCGGCATTACAAGGCAGTGTGATGCGACGCTTCCGCCGCTCAGGCCCAGCTATAGCCGTGCTTCGCCAGGGGCAGGGAACGAATGCGCTTGCCCGTGGCCGCAAAGATGGCGTTGCACACCGCCGGAAGTACGGGCGGCAGCGCCGGCTCGCCCAGTCCCGTCGGAGGATTATCCGTGCGCAGGAAATGCACTTCAATCGCGGCAGGCAATTGGTTCATGCGTAAGGGCGTATACTCGTGGAAATTGCTTTGCACTGCGCGCCCGCGGTCGATGGTGATTTCATAGCTCATCACGGAGCTCAAACCTTCCAGAACCGCGCCGCGTACCTGATTGTCCGCGTTGCTGGGATTGATGATCTGGCTGCCAATATCGCCGGCCACCCAGACGTTGTTTATTTTCACCGCGTTTTGAGAGTCGACGCTGAGTTCCACCACCTCTGCAAAATAGCCGCGATGTGAGAATTGGAACGCCACGCCCATACCTGTGCCTTTCGGCAAAGTGCGCTTGCCCCAGCCGGATTTCTCCGCAACCAGGCGCACGACGCCTTGCATTCGAGCGGCGTCCATATTGCCGGAGAAAGGATCCGGCTTTGCATCGGGCGAAGTCACGCGCGCCAGGTTGAGCAACTCCAGCCGGAACTTCACGGGATCCTGGCCCGCGGCGCGCGCGAGTTCATCCGTAAACGATTGGAAGACCCAGGAAAACGCATTGCTGCGCGGCGCGCGCAGAGCATACGTCGGCACGCCCAGGGGCATCAGGGAGGCTCCAAAATAAAAATTCGGCAAAAAGGTCCCTGGGAATTCGTTGCCGGGAATGTTCGCCGAGGGAGCAAACTGATCGCCCTGGCCGAACGTCACGAAGTGATTGCGCCACGCCACCACTTTTCCGGAAGCGTCCAATCCGCCTTTCAAGAAATGAAATCCCGCGGGGCGATAGTGGTCGTGGTGAAAATCGTCTTCGCGCGTCCACAACAGCTTCACGGGAACGCCTGCACGCTTGGCGATGGCAGCCGCTTCGAGCATGTAATCGTTCGTCAAGCGGCGCCCAAACCCGCCGCCGGCGCGCATCATGTGCACGATGATGTCGTCGTGGGGAATCCCCAGCACCTTGGCCACTTGCACGCGCCCAGCTTCGGGCGTCTGGCTGGGTGACCAGAATTCCAGCTTTCCGTCATGGAAGTGCGCCAGGCAGTTTTCAGGTTCCATCGGCGCATGCGCGAGAAACGGGTAGTCATACGCGGCTTCGACGATCTTCGCGGCGGATTGCAGCGCGGCCTCCGCGTCGCCATCCTTGCGCAGCGTGATAGTGGGCTCCTGTTTGGAAAGTTCCAGGGCGCGCCGCGCGAATGCTTCGCTGCTCTGTTGCGAGGTGGCGCCCTCGTCCCACTTGATCTTCAGTTTTTCGCGCGCGGTGTTGGCCTGCCACCAGGTGTCCGCCAGGATGGCCACGCCGCTGTGCAGCCCGAGCAACTCCGTCGTGCCTTCCACCACGAATGCTTGCCGCACTCCGGGCAGGGTCTTGATTTCTTCGACGTTGGCCGTTACGACTTTTCCCGCAAACACCGGGCACTTCTCGTAAATGGCCCACAACATTCCAGGAACGCGAAAGTCGATGCTGTAGATAGGCTTGCCCGTCACGATAGAGGGGACATCCACGCCGGTGATCGGTTTGCCGATGATTTTGTAATTCTTTGGATCTTTCAGCGTGACGGAGTTCAAATCCGGTGGCGTGAGTGTCGCGGCTTTTTGCGCCAGTTCGCCGTAGCTCAGCGTGCGTTTTGAAGCCGTATGGATCACGCGCCCGGAAGAGGTTTCACATTCCGATGGCGGCACGGCCCACGTCTGCGCAGCGGCCGTCATAAACATCTGCCGGCAGGCAGCTCCCACATGCCTGAGGGGATCCCAGTTCGTGGGCGTTGAGGTACTTCCTCCGGCGACCTGTCGCCCGTACTTTGTTTCGTCCAGATCCGCTTGCTCAATCCGGACGTCCTTCCAATCCACGTCGAACTCCTCGGCGATCAACATGGGAAGATGCGTTTTGACGCCTTGCCCGACCTCGGGATTCTTCGCGATGATGGTGACGATTCCACTTGCCGCCACGCGAACGAATGCCGTGGGAACATAGGCCTGCGCGGGCGGCTGGGGCGCCGTGGCCTGTCCCGCAAGCGCGTCCGGGAAAATGGGCACGCGGCAGGCGAGCAGAAAGCCTCCGCCGCTGATTGCGGAAACGCGCATGAAAGTGCGCCGGCCAACGGCAGTCGCAAGCATAGAGCCTCCCCACAGAAGTTGACGATTCCTGCTCACACGTGGTGACCGATTTCAGTTTGACGCCGGACAAGCGGAAATGGTTTCAGCCGCAAAGACCGCTGTCCCAGCTGATCCATTTTTCCCGTGCCGGTTACCTCGGTAGCCGCACCGGCACATCCGGGAGATTATGGGGCACAAGCCCGATTTGCGCTATTTCAAAATGCCGGAGTCATGCGATGGCTTCCGATGCTCCCAAAGCGGAATCTGGATCGGCGGCAGAAGTGGACGGCCATCGAGGAGATGACCGAACCGCGCATGCTGGTGATTGCGGGGATCACGTGAGGCCTGTCTCTACTTTGCGAGCATCTCCAGCATGGCTTTCACATCCGCAGCGTGCGGGCCGTCCGGGGCGAGGGCCAGATACTTCTCAAGCGCCTCTCGCGTCTCGGAAGGGGCTGTGATTTTGCCATGTGAGTCGATAGGCGCATCGGCAAAGAGATCTGACCCGAGGATGAACCAGGCATTGGCCCTGGATGGATCAGCTTGCACGCACTTGCGGCAGGCCGCAGCTGAATCATGCGTGTTGCCGATGTTGTAGAGCACGGCGCAAACATTAAAGTAAGCCAGCCCGGCGTTGGACGCCAAACCGGCGGATTGGTTATACGCCTCGGTCGCCTCGGCGGTGCGCTTGAGCTTGAGCAGCGCATTGCCTTTGCCAATGTAGATCTGCGCCAAACCGTCTTTCCAGTTGCCAATGGCTTGATCGTCCGCGGGCTTTTCCTTTTCCGCCGCGGCCAGGGCTTGCTCGTAGGTCGCCAGAGCCGCATCTGCTGTGCCAGAGTAGAGCTGCGCATTCCCCAGCAACTTAAGGTTCTGAGACGTTGCTTTTAGCGCTACCAGTTGCTGCGCTGCGGCGATGGCGCGCGGCCACTCCTTTGCCTGCATCGCCTGTTGATAGAGAGCAGTCAGTGCTTCCGGATCCAGTTTACCGGCGCTGTCGGACACTTGTGAAGCGGCCGGCAAGGCTAGGAGCAATAGCAAAAAAGCCGCCGCAAGAGTTGGAGCGGATCTTCGCATCAACTACCTCCGTTCATTGGGGACGCTTGAGTCGCTGGCAACACATTAGCCGGAACTTCCGATTTGGACTCCAAGCCCGCGTATCCCAACTCTCGTTCGTCCCTAGACACATGAATTTTAGGACCCCAGCAGCTCTCAGCCAGGCTTCGGCGTGCCGGCGACTCGGTCTTTGCCCGTGTGAAGCGCCACGCTTGTTGCCGCGTAATCGATTTCTCAGACACGGTGCCGACCTTCCTCATTCGCCTCCAGGTATTGTAACCGCAATGGGAGTGCTAAGCCGATGACGTCGGCAGCGTCGCGCCCCAGTCCCAGACCTCTGCGAACTGATCAATCGGAACGTCGGATCGGCTGCCAGTCGTTCAGCGTCATTGAGGTCCTCGTAGCCCGCCAAGCGGCTGTAAACCGACTGCCGCAGTAGATCGGCGAGTTGGAACTGTTTGTTCAAGCCTTGTCGCGAGCCGCTCAAGTGTTCTTCGATGAGCTTCTCCAGACCCAGTCTCTCATCCAACTCACGAACTAGGATTGGGCCACCATCGGAAGTCAATCGCTATCCCCGGAAATCGACCTTCAAAGAAGCATTGAACAAGAGCTGAAAGGGCTGATTTTGTTTCTCACCCATTGGGTACTGACCTCCGGAGCGTTTTCATCGCTTTCACACCCGCATGAATATTGATGGTGGCGATGATCCACAAGTTCGGCGGAACAATCGCAAGCTGGAAATGTGGGCTGAAAACCCTCCAAAACGTCGCGAGCAGGCGAAATGACTGTATAGTCGCCGTCTTTTATGTCAATAAAGAGAGTCCGGCTTTGCGCGCTTGCACAGGACTCCGCACAGGCGTATGAGTGTGTGAGCTACAACAACACAACACGATCTGACGGAGGCATTCTTGAGGGGAACTCTATGAAAGCGATTGTACGCACACGATACGGACCACCGGATGTGCTGCAGTTTACTGAGGTAGAAAAGCCTTCGCCTGCGGACAACGAGGTCTTGATCAAGCTTTACGCGGCATCGGTCAATCCACTGGACTTGTTCCAGCTGAGAGGTACGCCGTTGATCCGCGCAATCCCGGGGATGCGCAAACCGAAACCCCCAATCCTGGGCTGCGATATCGCGGGGCGCGTGGAAGCGGCTGGCAGTCAGGTGAAGCAGTTCCAGCCCGGCGACGACGTGTTCGGGGTAACGGGTTTCAGAGGCGGAGGGTTTGCCGAATATGCGTGCGCCACCGAAGACAAGTTGTCGCTGAAGCCGGCCAAGCTATCGTTTGAGGAGGCAGCAAGCGTACCCATCGCGGGAATCACCGCCCTTCAGGGTCTTCGCGACAAGGGACGCATCCGGCCCGGGCAGAAGGTTCTGATTGATGGCGCGTCTGGTGGCGTGGGCACGTTTGCGGTCCAGATTGCCAAATCGTTCGGGGCGGAAGTCACGGCCGTGTGCAGCACGGGAAAAGTGGACACGGCACGATCGCTTGGCGCGGACCATGTCATTGATTACACGCGGGAGGATTTCACGCACAGCGGGCAGCGTTACGACCTGATCCTGGGTGCGAACGCCCATCATTCGATTTTCGATTACAGGCGTGCGCTGAGTCAGGGCGGAATTTATGTCATCGCCGGAGGCGGCATGGTCCGGATATTGCAAGGTCTGCTTCTGGCGCCGCTCTTATCACGAATGGGGAGTAAAAAGGCGTGTTTCTTTATAGCGAATATAAACCAGAAGGATTTAGTTTTTCTGAAAGATCTTCTTGAAACCGGAAAACTTGTACCCGTCATAGATAGACGTTACCCGCTAAGCGAGGCGGCGGAAGCTCTCCGGTATCTCGAACAAAAACACGCGCGAGGAAAAGTCGTACTAACCGTGGAACATAGTAACGGCGGTTGACAGAACGCTACGCCAGCCCGAAAGGCTCGGCGAAACCCAGGATTCATAAGCTAAACTCAGCGCATCACCGCGTTTGTTCAGACTGCAAAAGCAGTCCCGCGCGTCAACGCCTTGAGCTCGCCAATTTTCCGGGCGACTTGCACGGAGTTCCGGCACGCCACGCTGCATTCATCGCAAAGTCTGCAAGCTTCCAGTCCTTTGCCCGCGGGAATTCC
>Ga0209517_10005443_pt1 | contig 16217 bp, 10 predicted proteins | sample PeaSoiMetSII2010_FD_187695 | JGI IMG/M metagenome (GOLD analysis project Ga0209517, IMG submission 187695) | Peat soil microbial communities from Weissenstadt, Germany - SII-2010 (SPAdes) (version 2) | ecosystem: Environmental > Terrestrial > Soil > Wetlands > Peat | place: Germany... | reverse complement strand
GGACTTGGCCGACAGTTCCTGGGGAGGGTGTTGAGCGGCGGGTGCGGGCATCTCCACTACACGCCAATCATCGGGACAGGATTCCAATTCCCAAAAGTTTTCCGGCCGGTCGAGCTGTGCGCCCAGCCGGAAGCCTTGTCCGTCGGGCTGGCAGAAAACCACGTAGGCCGTGGCCTGCCGGCCTCCTCGGCTGTGCAGGCGCAGGGCGCTTCCAGTGTCCAATTTCAGGGGGAGGCGGAACGCACACCCATGGGCGTTGACCACCAGCGTCTCACAGATCTCGGAGAACTGGGTATTGGGCTCCATGCTGGTGACGAGAACGGGAACTTGGATCGGTACTCTCGAACTGCGCCGTATTACGGTGTGACCGTTGGAAGGGGGCATAGTGATCCTCTTTGGCGAGGCGTGCGCAGCGGCCAGTTCTTCGAGCCTCTACATTAAAGTACCGCGATGGGATGGCCGATGCCTCTCTCGGGAGTTCGCTTCCAAAATGTTCGAGAGTACACTCGCCAGACTGCCCGTTTGTCAGAACCGCGATGTACTTTGGACTGAACTCCTCGGGTACAACTCGTCCGCCGCAGCCATGGCGCGGAAATGGCAGCATTTCGGAAATGAACGCCGTTGGGTTAAGCCATTATGACGAGGTGACGCAAAGCCAGAGCTGGGGAACAGCTCTCAGTTAGCGTAAACACCTGTGGGTATCGTCGAAGTCTCTGTGAGTGGTAGCAGAAACGTGGTAAAAGGAAGCAATCCTTGCCATGCTTTGCTGGATCACCATTCTCGGAGGCGTGCTGATCATGATGGGGCAACACTCCCGTTCCGAAGCGTCGTTCATGTTCCTCCTCTTTGCCGTCGGGCAGTCAGACCCCTTCAGTCGTCCATCTGCCACCGACTGGAGCCACCACCACCTTCTCTTCTCGCAACCTGCGACCGCGGAACAGCTCAAGCGCGTGCAGCAGAACCCTCGCTATTGGCAGCAACTTCTTCGCCGTTCGCAGGCGACGCCCCCGGAGGCGGAGCTTGATGTTGCCCCTACGAGGAGCAGTACTAGCGCCAGCCTTTGAATCAAGGATTTGGAAAGCGACAAGCTACCGCGCCCAAGGCCGCTGCCGCCTTGGAACGGAAATGTGAACGGGAGTTAAACCATGAAAAAACGGAATCGGAAAACGCGGAATCACAAACCTATGATTTGGCAGTTGGGGCTCGTCGCCCTAGCCTTGGCCGGCCTGGCGCTGGTCCTCGCGCACAAGGGCGTCCCACGGGTGTGGGCTCGGACTGGCAGCGAGGGCAAGCCCATCCTCATCACCGCGGCCATCGACGAAAACCAGCTGATCAGGCTTCGCGGCAACACGCGTCCGGAAGCCAACGCCACAAACGACCGCGGCCGCGTGGAAGACAGCTTCCCCATGGAACACATGCTGCTGCAGTTGAAGCGGGCGCCCGAACTGGAGCAGGAGTTCGACCAGTACATCGACGGCCTCACCGACAAGAGCTCGCCCAATTTCCGCCACTGGATGATGGCCGCGGAACAGGGGGAGAAGTACGGCCTGGCGCAGCAAGACATCGACTCCATCACGGGCTGGCTTGGCTCTCACGGCTTCACCGTTGGTTACGTCTACCCCAACCTCATGGTGATCGACTTCTCCGGCACGGCGGGCCAAATCCGCGAAGCCTTTCATACCGAGATCCACTACCTAGAGGTGCGCGGTGAGCGACACTTCGCCAACATGACCGATCCGAAGATTCCCCGCGCGCTCGGGCCCGCCGTGGTCGGCGTGGTCTCGATGCACAACTTCAAGCCGCGCGCCATGTTCAGACTGCGCGGTAAATTCACCTTCGCTGGTTGCGCGACATCGGCCAGCTTCCCCACGCAGCCCGGTACCTGCTACTCGCTGGTGCCGGCGGATTTCCAGACCATCTATAACCTGAACCCTCTCTACCAGCAGGGAATCAACGGTTCGGGCCAGACAATCGTGGTTGTGGAGGACAGCGATACCTTCGGCACCGATGTGGCTACCTTTCGCAGTACTTTTCTCAGCAAGTGGTCGGGAACCGTCACCACCACTCACCCGACTGGTGGCAACACTTGCACCGATCCGGGCACCAACGCGGCTGACGGTGAGGCGGATCTGGATGCGGAAGTTGCCAGCGCCATCGCACCCAACGCGGCCATCGTGATAGCGACCTGCAAAGATACCACCACCTTCGGCGGCCTGCTTGCCATCGAGAACCTCGTCAACGGCACCGGCCCTCCCGCGATCATCAGCATGAGCTACGGCGAGTGCGAAGCGTTCAACGGTGCGGCGTCCAACGCAGCCTTCAACACGGCATTTCAGACTGGAGTGACGGCGGGCACCTCCATCTTTGTTTCCTCCGGCGACGAAGGTGCATCCTCTTGCGCACCGCTCTTCTTTGGGGGGGGCGCCTCAACGTGGTCGTACTCTGGTGTCGGGGTTACGGGCTGGGGTGAAACACAATACAACGTCTCGGTGGGCGGCACGGATTTCGAGGACACCTACAACTCCAAGGAAGGTGGGAACCCTCTGAGCACCTACTGGAACTCGGGCAATACCGGGACTTACGGCTCGGCAAAGTCGTACATTCCGGAAATTCCCTGGAACGATTCTTGTGCGAGTGTTCTGATTGCGAACGTCGCGACCAGCTCTTTCGTGACGTACGGTAGCAGCGGCTTCTGCAACAACTCAGTCGCGACCACGACTGACGACTACCTCACCACCAACGCCGCTAGCGGCGGCCCGAGCAGCTGCGCCACCGGGGGAGGGGGCACTAATCAGACCAACCAAGCCGAGGTGGACGGGACGTGCACGGGGTATGCCAAGCCCGTGTGGCAGTCCGGCATCTTCGGTAATCCTGCCGACGGCGTACGCGATATTCCGGACGTTTCGCTCTTTGCCTCGAACGGCGTCTGGGGGCACTACGTCACCGTCTGCTTCTCCGACACTGCCAACGGCGGAACGGCCTGCACCGCCGGCGAGCCGAATGTGTGGAGCGGCTTTGGCGGAACATCTGTCGCTACGCCGATGATGGCTTCCATCCAGGCGCTGGTGAATGAGAAGTGGGGGTTGACCAAGGTGGGCAATCCTAACCCCACTTACTATGCCATCGCCAAGGCCGAGTTCGGCTCGACCGGCAACAGTTCCTGCTACTCCATCAATCAGCCGCCGCGCCGAGGCTTGGCCTCCTCGTGCGCGTTCTACGACATAACTCAGGGCGACATCGACGTGAACTGCGAATACAACGGCGCCGGTCACAGAGTAGGTTGCTACCGGCCTTCGGGCACTAATGGAGTCATCAGCACGCAAGCGCTGACGGCCGGCACCGTTACTGCGCCAGGATCAGGGTACACCGGCACGCCCGCCTGCGCGCTCGGCGCCCCGAGCAACCTGAACTCATACCTCTCACCTACGGGCACAACTCTCTGGGCGGGCGGATCGCAGGCCAACTGCACGGCTACGAGAACGGGCACAGGGGTGGGCACCATCACCATCTCTGCTGGTGGTAACCAGGGCTATGCGGGAGGAACGAGCTGTACGATATCGGGCGGTGGAGGGACGGGCGGAGCTTGCTCAGCGTCGCCGTCCGTCGGGACTGCTGCACCAGCCTACCAGCCCGCCTACGGTGCTACTCCCGGTTGGGACTTCGCCACCGGAATCGGCAGCGTTAATGCCTATAACCTGGTTTTCAACAGCGCCTGGTAAAAGAGGCAGGCGGTCGGCGGGCAGCCGCCAGAAAAGAAGCAAAGAAGAGAAAGAGCGAGGATCGAACCCATGAAAAGCGCAAGTGCGTCGGTTTCGCGGCTGGCCGTAATGCTGGTCATTCTGGCTATGACTCCAGTCTCAACCGTTCTGATGAACGGCCAGGAGGCGGAGGTGAAGCAGGCGAAAGGTGCGCCCTCGGACTGGACTCACCAGCACCTGGTGTTTTCCAATCCCGGCAGTGCCGATGAGGCTATTCGAAACGGCACCTACGAGCGCTGGCTCAAGATCTCGACCGATCCCCGCTACATTCTGCAGCAGAAGAAGCGAAGCGCAAACGCTTCAAGCACCGCCCTCCAACATGGCTCATCGCAGGACGCATCCGCGGCGAAGCCGGTGGCGCTCGAGCCCAGCGCCGAGCAGGCTGACGCTCGGGTCCAGGCGCGCGAAGAAGGCGCCGGGGCCATCGAGATGAGCCTCGAAGAACGAGAGGCCGCGCAGGTTGGCAACCGCCGGCTGCCCTCCGGGCTGGTCAGGGCCATCATACCTCCTCCTATCAAACAGGCCGACTCACCTCAGGCGACGAAAAAGAAGAAGCGCAACCGCATCAAAAAAGACTGGAGCGAGACCCTGGGCAGCAACGGGACCACAGGCTTGGGTGAGTTCCCGGCCATCTTCACCACCGGTGGGATCAGTTGCAACGATTTCGCCATCTTCAACACGGGCCTGCCCGGGGCGTCCGGTCCGGGCGGGCAGGCGAGCATCATCGCCTATAACAACCTCTACTCGATCTGCAACGGCGGCGTTCCTACCGTCTATTGGGCCTACAATACGTCGGGGACCGTCTTTAACTCGGTGGTCCTCTCTTACGACGGCTCGCAGGTGGCCTTTGTCCAGAGCAACTCCGGCGGCGTAGCGAGCCTTGTCCTGCTAAAGTGGAAGGCGGCAACCGGGACCCTCACCGTCCCAGCCGTCCCCACATTGGAAACCGCCGCGGCTTATAACGGCTGCACTGCGTCCTGCATGACCACGTTCACGTTTAGCGGGAGCCCCAACGACTCGTACTCCGCGCCGTTCGTCGATTATGGCACCAGCACGGCCTACGTCGGCGATGATGCTGGGAACCTCCACAAATTCACGAACATCTTCGCGTCAGGCGTCAACACTCCAGCAGAGGCAACGAGCCCCTGGCCGGTGAAAGTGAATACCAACGCTTCGCTCGGCAGCCCCGTTTACGATACGGGGAGCACGAACGTCTTTGTGGGCGACTATCTCTTGAGTTCGTCATCGGCGTGCGAGCCTTCGGCCACCAACTCCTTCAGCCCTTGTGGGTACCTTTACTCCGTTAATTCCGTAGGAGTAGTCACCAAGTCGGCGCAGTTGGACTTCAATTTCGGGATTATGGACGGCCCCATCGTTGACCCAAGCGCCGGGGAGATCTACGTCTTCGCGGGGGACGATGGTTCGACCAGTTGCACCTCGTCCACACCCTGCGCCGCCGTCTACCAATTCCCGGTGGGCGCCCTCGCCAGCGAAACCAAAGCCACGGTGGGCCCGGGCTACGAATTCATGATGTCTGGCACCTTCGATAACGCTTACTTCACCTCGTCCTCGTCCAAACCAACCGGGCACCTCTACGTAGTTGGAAACACCGGCCCCGCGAACAACACGTTGTACCAGGTATCCATCAACGCCAACGTCATGAGCACCACCAGCACCGCGGGCCCCGTCGTGTCCACCAGCTACACCAACGGCTATTATGCCGCCGGCCTTCAGGTCGCTGAGTTTTACGACGGCACCACCGCCAAAGACTACATTTTCCTGGGTGTGCTGGCCTATGGTGCCTTTGGTTCGGGTTTCTGCGGCACGGCCACGCTCGGCAACGGCTGCGTTATTGGCTTCGACGTGACCAGCGGCACGATCACCGGGAGCACGACGCCGACCGGAGCGACCGCTGAAGCGGGCGGCACGAGCGGAATCGTGGTCGATAACGGCGCTGCAGGCGCGCAGAACATCTATTTCTCGACGCTCCTCAACCAAGTCTGCACGACCTCCCTCGGCACGGGCGGCTGCGCCATACAAACCTCGCAGGTGGCGCCCTAGAGCAGGGCTAACAGGCGAGTCCGGAGCTAGGTCGAGCGGTGCACGCGGGGTTGTAAATCAGGCGGGCGAATGCATGCAGTGCTGTCAGTCTCTGGTGGAGGGGCGAGCGTCCCCGCCCGGCTCCCTGCTCAAGGCTTGACCCTTCGACTTCGCTCAGGGCAGGCTCGCGAGGGCGCACGTCGCTCCACCGTGTGAGTTCAATTACTCCACCGTGTGCTTCGCCGTGTAGCCTTCTCGCGTATACACGATACATTTCACTTCCTTGCCCTTTTGGTCGCGAACCTTCAACGGACCACCGTCCGGCGCCTGGAGTTCTACTTTCAACTTGCGATAGGTGCCGTCGAGCTTGGCGTTGGTGGGATGATAACTGATGCTGTACTGGTTGCGTATGTCGGCTGCGATGTCGTGAAAAAGCTCCGGCATTTCGGCTTGGAAGCGTGGGAAGTACGCGCGTCCACCGGTCAACTGAGTGAAGGTTCTGAGCTGATTATCGGCCTGCAGCCAATCCATTTGCGTAATCGCTCCCGCTCCGCGCGCCTGCATCATTTCTCGCCACTGCCATCCGATGCTGACCGCATAGATGGTCACGTCTTTGGTGGACTTTATTTTCTTCAGAGTCTGATCCAGGGTCACCCTGCTGAAGGTGTCGCGTCCCGAAGAAACCAGAATGACGTACTTCTTTCCCTCTATGCGATCGCACCGGTCGATCGTGTCGAAAAGGGCGTCGAAGAGATCGCGTTCCGAAAATCCCGGAATGCGCAGCATATTCAGCGCGCCCATGATGGCCCGCTTGTCCTGCGTGAAGTCCACCAGGATCTTCGGGTTCATGTCATAGGAAACCACGGCAACCCAATCATCCTTCTTTAATCCGCTGGCGAAGGTGTAGGAAGCATTTAGCGCGTCATACATATAGCTCATGTTGGTCGCGGCATACTCGATCAGCAGCACCGCCGTGATCGGCGCCTCGGTCTGATTGAAGGTCGCAATCTGCTGCGGCTTGCCATCTTCCAGGATCTTGAAATTTTCTTTCTTCAGTCCCGGAATAGTCTGGCCGTCCTTGGTGGTCACCAGCACGTCCAGGTTCACCAGCGGAACGCTTACCGTGATCGAGTAGTCGGGCATGTTCTCGATCTTTTTGGGCTTCTCGGGGGCCGGCGGCGGCGGTTCTTCCTTCTTCTTTGGGATCACATACGGTCCGACGTCGTTTTGCGGTCCACCCGCTTCCGGCGGAGACTCCTGCTGATTCGGATTCGCCGGGGGCTGGCGCGACGTATCCTGAGCCTGGGCCGAGAAGGTCGCGGCAGCCATCCAGACAAGAACAAACGCCAGTAAGATCACACGCTTACGGGAAGCCGACGGCAGCCCGTTCCGCCTGCTAAATTCACTGTAAAACATGGGAGGTCCTCGAAAACTATTGTGCTAGTATAGATGCAAGAACGCTGCGGTTGGGATTTTTTGCGGGCCTTAAGACAACCTCCTCTCCTGGCAAAACCTTCTGATAGCAGGCGGAGTCTTTAAAGCAGTAAGGTCATTTCGTGACCTCCGGGGTTGGTTCATGGGTAAAGTTGCGCGCACACTCGCCGTCCTTCTGTGTCTGCTGTCTGGTGTCTGGGTTATCGCACAAAAGGTGACAGTGCAAGACAGGCCAACGTCTGCCGTCGGTCCTCAGGCCGTCATTGTTCCTGCCGTCATGGTTCCTGCGGTCATGCCGCTCGATCAGATCCACGAAGGCATGAGAGGCACCGCGCTTACCGTGTTCCAGGGCGTGAAACCCGAATCCATGGACGTGGAAGTTCTGGGCGTGATGCGCAACGTGAACGGTCCCAAGGGCGACATTATCCTGGTCCGTCTGCACGGTACCAAGCCCGAATATACCGGCGTGGTTGCGGGCATGAGCGGAAGCCCGGTCTATTTCGACGGCAAGCTGGCGGGCGCGCTCGCCTTCCGCATCGGCGAGTTCTCGAAGGAACCGATCGCGGGCGTGACGCCGATCGAGGAGATGCTGGAGATCAATGCGCTTGATCATAGTCGGGGGCTAAGTCCGGCGGTGGGGTCGATGCGTGCCAGTAGTCCCGACACCACTTCTCCCAACCAGGGCGGAACCACGCAAACCGCTAGTCCCGGCGAAAGCGCTGCGCTCCCGCCCCAGAGCTACAGCAACTATCTGAAGCCAATCGAAACTCCTCTCGTGTTTAACGGCTTTTCTGACGAGACCTTGCAGCGCTACGGGTCGCAATTCGCGGCAGCGGGCATCGTTCCGGTGATGGGCATTGGCTCCCGGAGCGATCGCAAACAGCCGGAACCGATCGAGGCGGGATCCGCCGTCAGCGCCGTGCTGGTTCGTGGCGACATGGATATTGCCGCCACCTGCACCGTGACTTACGTCGATCCGCAGCGCTTGCTTGCCTGCGGACATCCGCTCTTGCAGTTTGGCGAAGTAGACCTGCCGATGACGAAGGCTACCGTGCTGGCCACGCTGCCTTCACCGCTGAATGCGTTCAAGATCGTCAACACGACCGAGACGGTCGGTGCGTTCGTGCAGGATCGCCAGAACGGCATCATGGGCGTGCCGGGGCGTGAGTCGAAGATGATTCCGGTCACCGTGGCCATGCATAGTGGAACGGCGACCAAGGAATTCCATTACGAAATTCTCAATAACGCGCGGCTCAGCCCGCTGGCCATGATGGCCACCGTCTTCAACGCGCTACACGGCACCAACCAATACGGCGAGGACATTACTTACCGCATGAATGGCGTGCTGAGCGTGAAGGGCTATCCCGAGGTCACGCTGCGGAACATGTTTGCCCCGCAAGACAACGGGCAGCCCGCCGCGGCTTTGGCCGCTGCCTCGATCGGTGAGCGTTTTGGACGCATCTATAGCAATCCTTTCGACGCTCCCGACGTTCAGGGCGTGAGGCTCGATTTCGATCTTGTCCGCGAGCGTCGTTCTGCTCGCTTGGAAGCTGCGCGCACGGACATGACGGAAGCTCGTCCCGGCGACCAGATTATGGTGGAGACCGTGATTCGTCCGTATCGTGGCGAGCGGCTCGTACGCCAGATTCCCATACGGATTCCGACCTCCACTTCGAAGGGAACGCTGCGCATCCTGGTCAGCGACGGAGACACGCTCGACCGCATGCACCGCGGTACGCCAATGATGAACCGCGGCTTGGGCCTGGCGCCCACGATCGCATTGCTGAACAAAGAGCGCGCCAACGATCGCGTGTATGTATCGCTGATCGGGTCCGATCCCGAAGCCATGGTCGCCGACAAAGTGATGCCGACGCTGCCGCTTTCCGTCATGAACGTCATGGAAAACATGCGCGGCACGCAGGATATGGTCGTGCTCGGTGAATCGTCGGTCAGCGAAGCTTCCACCGATCCGCTCGACTACGTCGTCTCCGGCGCGCAGATGCTGACGATTAACATCAAGTAGCCGGAGTTGGAGCGGTGTATCGCGAGTAGCGCCTTGTGCACGAGCAACATACTTCCATGTATCGTTCACCTTCATAATTTTGTCATCCTGAGCGCAGCGAGAGCTTCACGAAGTGAAGCTTTCGCGGAGTCGAAGGACCCCGTAGAAGCGTGCGCGACGATAAACGTTCCAAGGCGTTCTCACGATGCCGTCCAACATGCAAAGTCTGGGTCCGCGAAGGTTCATCGGTGTTACCGGGAGAACTCCCTGCAGCGGCATTGCCTGAAGTAACGGAGCCGGGGTCTTTCGACTCCACATGGTCATCGCCTTCGCCGATGACCATGTTCCGCTCAAGATGACAGAGTTTAAGTATAGTGAGAGAGGTTTAGGATGCTGGACCACAAGAAATACTGGACCTACATGGTCGCCAGCCGCACGGGCACTCTCTACATCGGAATGACGAACAATCTGTACGTTCGTGTTATGCAACACAAGAGTGGCGAAATCGAAGGCTTCTCCAGTAAGTATCAGTGCAATCGTCTGGTTTACTGGGAAAGTTTCGATGACGTGCTCAAAGCGATTGATCGAGAAAAGCAGCTTAAGGGATGGCGGCGAGCCAAAAAGATTGTTCTAATCGAGTTCAATAATCCACGCTGGGCAGACTTGGCGGGGAAGTGGGGCGCGGAAATGGCATTTGCGGGGCAATCGATCACTGGACGGTGAGACATTCTCAAGTATTGTCATCCTGATCGTGAGCGGAGTCGAAGAGGAGGGACCTGCTTCTTTGAGGCGAACTGCTGGGAACGCTGATTGGAGCCCTATCCGATGCGGAAGGGGCGAGGCTCGCGAATGTACACGTTCAGTCGCGCTGGAGTTCTAGGACTGTTGCTGTCCTCTTATCTTCTTGCGCAAACCGCACAAACCCGGCCGACCACAGCGTCGTCGAACCCAGAGGTGATTCTGCTGGGGACGGCGCACGATCTGCATTTCAAAGCGGAAAGTCACTACTCTCTCGCCGATCTGCGAAATGAAGTTGAGGCGCTGCATCCGGATTTGATTTGCGGCGAGATCACGCCAGAGGCTTATCAGGGACCGATGGAAGGCTATTTCCCTCCCGAGGCCGCATATCTGGCCGAAGTTGCCCCCACGCTGCACGCACGCTTTGCCGCGACCGACTGGCGCATAACCAAAGCATGGCAGAGCCGTGCCGAGGAGATGGAACCTAAAGAGGTTAAGGACAAAGTGGAGGCGCTGGCGGAGGAAACCACCAAACAGATGCAGTCGCAAACCGAGCCGACGCTCTTTGATTTTCTGCATACCAAGAGCGTGGCCCTCGCCGATTATCAGTTTGAGCAAGTGATCGGGGAGAATACGGCCTCTGACATAGCTATGGGAGGCTGGCATGAGCGCAATCGCCGCATCGTGGAGAATTGTCTGGATGCCGATGCTCGATCCCGCCGCATCGTCATCGTCTACGGAGCTGCCCACATTCCACAGTTGCAACGTCAACTGGCAGCGCGAGGAATTACTGCCCAGATCGCCAGCCGCCTCTTTGTTCCCGGAGGCATGGGAAGCGTGCCTTCGTCCGTGATTGCACGCTGGCAGAGTAATCTGGACAACTTGAAACGAATACTGGATGGAAGCATCGCTGTATCGCGCGATTCTCTCGCCAAGGTAAAAGACAGCCATCGCATTCAGGATCTGGAGTTGGCGCTGAAAACATACAGCGGCGGCGCGGAGAAGAAATAACTGCTTAAAATGAGGTGTGACTTTGGCCCGTACGACGCTTACTCTACTGTCCGTACTTATTCTTTCCACCTCCGCGCTTTCCGCATTCGCCCTCGCCGAGGGCACACGAACCTGGGAACAATCCCGGTTCGACGAACTGACCAAGGGCACTGCCAAAGGCGTTGCATTGCGCAGTGAGGGCGGCCTCGAACTTGCCCCGGCGTTCAAAGCGCTCGCGACCACGCCCTCGACCTACATCTGGTCGATCGCATCCGATTCCGCGGGCAACATCTACGCCGCCGCTGGATCTCCGGCCCGCGTCTATCGCATCACGCCCGATGGTCAAAGCACGACCATCTTCGAGCCGCAGGAATTACAGGTGCAGGCCCTGATCGTCGATAAGAATGACAAGACCGGCATCGTCTACGCCGCCACTGCCCCCGACGGCAAGGTGTATCGCCTGGAACCCGCGAAAGGCGCAGCCGCTGCCCAGGCTGGCGCGAAAGCCTCCTGGAGCGCGACGCCCTATTTCGATCCTGGCTCCAAGTACATCTGGGACATCGTTCTCGACCATGCCGGCACGCTATATGTTGCTACAGGCGATCACGGCGAAATCTACAAAGTCAGCGCCAACGGACAGCACTCGCTTTTTTTCAAGAGCGATGAAGTTCACATTCGTGTGCTCGCACTCGATCCCAAAGGCAACGTAATTGCCGGGTCCGATGGCAGCGGGCTGGTGTATCGCATCGCGCCAAATGGCGAAGCGTTCGTTCTCTACAGCGCGCCCAAAAAAGAAATTACAGCGCTGGCTATCGACGGCGCGGGCAATATCTACGCCGCTGCTGCGGGAGAGAAGCGGCCCGGCGCGACGATGCCGCCAATGGGCATCACGCTCGCCAGTCCAGCGCAGAACCCGACCGCACCCGGCGGCAATATCACCATCACCGCAGCTCCCGCCGCGCCTGTGATGACGCCGCCCTTTCCCGCTCCCGGCGCCGGCGCTACCGGCGGCTCCGAGGTTTATCGCATCGCGCCCGATGGCGCACCGTCACGCTTGTGGATCTCCCACGAAGATCTCGTTTACGCTCTCGGCTTCGACCGGCACGGACGCCTCATTGCTGGCACCGGCAATCGCGGCCACATTTTCGCCATCAACGGCAATGAGGCTGACGATTACACCGATCTAGTCCAAGCGAGCGCCACACAAATCACCGCCTTTGCCGCCGCGCCCGGCGGAGGACTCTATGCCTCCAGCAGCAACCTGGGAAAAATCTTTGTGCTCGGTCCTGGCCCCGAGTCGGAAGGCACGTACGAAAGCGATGTTTTTGACGCGCGCATTTTTTCCCTCTGGGGACGCGCCAGCGTCCGCGCCACCGGCAATTCCAATTCCAGTTCCAACGTGGAGCTTTATGCGCGCAGCGGCAACGTCGACAATCCCGACCGCAACTGGAGTCCGTGGACGCGCATCGATTTCGCGCTCGCCCTCGCTGGCGGCGCCGAACTCAAGATTCCGCCAGCGCGCTTCGTGCAGTGGAAGGCGGTGCTCCATGCGGGCAATCCCGCGCCCCGCATCGACGACGTCTTGTTGAACTACCTGCCCAAGAACGTTGCCCCTGAAATTGACGAAATCACGGTGCAGCCCGGATACCGCTATCAGGCGATTCCGCACGTGACCGGCAGCGAGCCGCCGCCTCCCGGGCAGCCGCGCTTCGATCCTCCACCTCCGGCCTTGCGCGACCGCGACTCGGTTGGCATCCGCTGGGCGGCCCATGACGACAACGACGACCAACTCGTTTACACCGTTTACTACCGCGGCGACGGCGAATCGCGCTGGCTGCTGCTGAAGAGCAACCTTTCCGATCGCTACTATTCTTTCGACGCCAGTCTTCTGCCCGACGGCGGCTACACCGTGAAGGTCATCGCCTCCGATGCGCCCTCGCATTCGCCCGGAGAAGCGCTCTACGCAGAGCGTGTCAGCGCCCGCTTCGAGGTCGATACCACCGCTCCGGTAATCGAGAACCTGACTGCCACTGTCGATGACAGGCAAGATGACAGGCAGATCGGAAAGCAGCTCGGCAAAAAGATCCGTGTCCGCTTCCGCGCCAGAGATTCCTTTTCGCCGATCAAGCGCGCGGAGTATTCGCTCGATGGCGGCGACTGGCAGTTTGTCGAGCCGGTCGGCCAGTTGTCGGATTCGAAAACGGAGGACTACGACTTTCTCGTGACCGTACCGCAACCCGAAGCTGCGCCGGCTCCGATGGCCGAGAACACCGCGAATGACCACGTTATCGTGGTCCGCGCCTACGACCGTTTCGACAATTTCGCCACGGCGAAGGCTGTGATTCGCGGGAAATGAACTCCAGTACTCCAGCACTGTAATGGCGTGAGTGGTCTGACGGTGGAGGCACGGGTGTCTCGCCCGTGCAGCAGTTCGGCGGCCGGGCGGGGACGCCCGGCTCTCCATCAACGAGTCTACTGCTGCGCGAAAATGATGGCGGGGTTCGGATTCGTCTTGTCCTCATCCATCATCAGAAGATCTTGTATGGCGCAGACAGGATTTTGGGCGGAAGTACCTCAGCGGAGATCTGATACATTCTGCCTGACACCTGAGACCTGAGACCTGACACCTGATTCTTCCCCAACCGTCTCCAAGGGCGCTTGCTTTGCCGTCTCCAGCAGCGGACGCAGCTCACTGACGGCGATCCCCAGAGTGCCCCCGGAGAAGCCGTCAATGTATGCGGAGTTGATGCCCACCACTTCGCCGCGCAGGTTTAGCACTGGTCCGCCGCTGCCCCCACGCGCAGTGGGCGCGTCATAGATCAGCTTGTCGCCGGTTACATCGCCGACGTGTCCGAACGTCGCCGAAGGCCGGATCAGCGATAGCGCCGCCAGTTCGCCCGCCGTGTCGGCATCATCCGGATGCGACGAAAGGCGGTCGTACACAACTGCGGGAGACTTTGCCACCATGCCCGTCACTCCCATCGGATACGCCAGCACGCTCACCGGTTCGCCCACATGCAGCAACGCCTGAGACAGAGTCAACGGGCGCAGCTTCTTAGTGAAGGCCGTGTCTTCGAGGCGCAGCACGGCGAGATCGCCATGCGCGGCCACTACTGCGGGTTCAAGTTTTACCGGAAGCGGCGAGCCCGGGAAATATGCCACCAGCTTTTCCAGCACTGGTGTTCCGCCCCGCCGCAATGCCACAGCGACCTCCCGGTCGCCGTACCAGGGCTCGGCCACATGGCGATTGGTGGCCACGAGACCTGGAGCCACTACAAACCCCGTTCCCGCCACGCGAGCACGGAAACTTTGCGGCCGGCCTGACACATGATAAATCCCGTAGATATAAGCCACCGACTCCCGCGCATCGTCCACTGCGGCCGCCGAAAACGATTGCTGTTTTTCCATATCGGCGACTTCGCGCGAGAGCTGGTGCACCTGCTGCTCCAGCCCGGTAGTCTCCGGGGGAACGTGGTAGTACGCCATGGCTAAGGCGCCTACCAGCGCCAGCACGCCCAGCAGACCCTGCACAAACCGCTGCCAGGTTTCGACCACTTCGCTTTCCCCGCTATCGGAATTGAACATGCGCCGTCCGGCCCGGCAAGAAGGGAGATGCCCGGGTAACAACCACTATCCTGACGTATTTGGGCTGGGGCTTGTAGGGTACAGAAGTCGGATAGCGAGGGACCGAAGGTAACTGAAGCGTATTCCGCCCCAGCTCATGACCCCAGACTGGCGGCTGCCTGTGGACACAGCGGCGATTAAGAGTTTGGTGTCAGACCCGGTCCAGCGCGTGCAAAGTCCTTTGGTTCTCGACATTGCCGGTATTCAGCGTAGTCGTAGGTTCAAACAGCAAGATCCAACATTCTTCCTCCGCCACCGGACGGTGCTCCACTCCGCGCGGCACCACGATAAACTCGCCCTCTTCGATCCATTCATGACGTCCGCGAAACTCCATGCGGAATCGTCCCTTCACCACCAAAAACATCTCGTCCTCGTTCTCATGATGATGAAATACGAACTCGCCTTTGAGCTTGTCAAGCTTCACATATTGGCCATTAAGTTCGGCGGCGATGTAGGGCTTCCAGTATTCGGTGATTTTGGCAAACTTCTCGACGATGTTGACTTTTGACATGGAATCCTCGAAAGCTGGGCGGTTCGTACCCGTTCCAATGGATGACGCTTCACGCCCGCGGGTCGCATGAAAATTGGCTGGCGGCTGCAAGGCTGCCGAGCTTCGCTCGGCTTGGACGAGCGAGGGCGCCCGTCCCCACGCAGTCACAAAAAAGCCGCCAGCTTGCGCTGGCGGCTTAATGCCGATAGATGACAGCTGTCTAGAATCCCGTCACTCCTGCGCTCGGATGTCCACCGCGCAGCATCATCCGCACGCCGCGCTGGCTATTCACGCGGGTGGTCGTGGTCCAATCTACTTCATCGGTGCTGATAACGCCGCTGCCGCCACTGGCGAGTTCGTAGCTGATGCGGCCATCCTGATAGGTGTAATTGCCCACCTCCAGAAGCATACCCGTCTTCAGCACAAACACTGGCACTCCCGGCGCCGTCCCGTCGAAGCGTGCATCCTTGACAACGTAGCTGGCGTAGTCGACCTGCGGAATCTCCTCAGCCGTCGGCGGTTCGCTGGCTGCAGCTCTGACCTGGCGCACCGCTAGCTGAGGCACGACATTGCTATCCGCTGGCGCGTAGGCCGAACCGCGGTAATACGAGTCGTTTTCCATCCGCGGACGCCCAAAGAAATGCCAGTCCGGTCCGTTGGTGGCCGAGACCTGCGGGATCTGCACGTCATCCATGAGGCGCAGCGTGAGCATGCTCTCGCCCTTCAGAGTGGGGCGCGGCCCGCGCGCGGGCAGCATGATGATCTTCCACGGCCAGAGAGGCGGAATCATCCATTCGACAATGTCGCGCTTGGCGTGCCCTTTGCCCCGGATGTCGCCGTCTTTATCGACCTTGTAGCCGCGGGTTGCGATCACCTTGGCGTCCAAAGGCATATCGCCGGCGGGCAATCCGATGCGATCGAACATCAGCTTCATATACCCTTTGCCCCAGAAATGTCCTGGGTCCTTGGCCGCTTCCAGATGCCCGACAAGGTAGGCACCGCGCGGAAACGTCTGCTGGCCGAATTCCGTCACCGAGTGCAGATGACAGAGCACGGGATCGCCGACCGCGACGGTCGAAGAAGAAAGATTCGGTTCATTCAAGGTGCACTTCAGGAGGGTACCGGCGGGCAGGACGGTCTC
>Ga0209517_10005441_pt1 | contig 16219 bp, 13 predicted proteins | sample PeaSoiMetSII2010_FD_187695 | JGI IMG/M metagenome (GOLD analysis project Ga0209517, IMG submission 187695) | Peat soil microbial communities from Weissenstadt, Germany - SII-2010 (SPAdes) (version 2) | ecosystem: Environmental > Terrestrial > Soil > Wetlands > Peat | place: Germany... | reverse complement strand
CGTGGGCTTGGAGCAATACATCAAAGCCGCGGCAAAGGCGGGTGTGGACGGTTTGCTCGTGCTCGATTTGCCGCCGGAAGAATCTGACAACTACGAGGCGCTCATGCGCCGTGCTGGTCTCTGCCACATTTACCTTGTCGCACCGACGACGCCGGAGGACCGCATGAAGTTCATCGTCAAACGTGGCAGCGGGTTCATTTACTACGTCTCGCGCGAAGGCGTGACGGGGATGCAAAAACAGGTTCCGGCCAATCTCGCGCAGCCAGTCGCCAGAATCCGCGCGCACACGAGACTGCCCGTCGCCGTCGGATTCGGCATCTCGACGCCCGAACAGGCGAAGACGGTTGCGTCCGCTGCGGACGCCGTGGTCGTCGGCAGCGCAGTGGTGAACCAGATTGCGAAACACGGCAAATCAAAGGATTTGGTGCAGCGCGTGAGTGAATTTGTGAAAAAAATGACGCAAACCGCAAAATGAAATCACATGACCTTTCACCGCCGAATGGGTCGTAAAAGCCGTAAAAGTGTTTTTTACTCAAGTTGTTCAAATTGCGTTACTTGTGTTGAAAATGGGTTCGTTAACGACATAATTCCGGATGTAACACGTCACCAGTTTTAATGACATGACATTGGGAGGCTTTTGTGAGAAACTCGATCAACCGAACGGACGATTGAAGTCCTAATAACCGTACAAACCTTAAGACTTATGAAAAGAATTGTTGTTACATTAGCTCTCGGGATAGCGGTTTCCGCCCTGCAGACGGCGACAGCCCAAACTATTTTGGTCAATTCGTGGGAAAATTCCGTGGAAGGTTGGGGAACATTGGAAGCGAATTGGACCAGCGGTGGTTTCAGTACCACGACCGGCGTAACCCAGGGAAGTTATAGTTGGATCCTAAATGCGGCAGGAAGCCCCGATTATGGTGCTGCGCTTGGTGGTACCGCCAGCACGGCACTGACGGCAGACCTTGCAAATGCTGCATCAGTGAGTGTGGATGTCTACGCCACTGGCTTTAGCTATATGCAGTGGGATCTTACCCTGAATGGCGGCGGCTTGGGTTATCAGTCAACAGATGGGTATACATATAGCCAAAGTCCTGTAATCGGGACAGAATCAACGTTAACCTTTACAATCCCAAGTTCATTCCGAGCTACATTGGCTGCCAATCCAACTATTGCGACATCATTGAACTTCCAAATCGGTGGCGGCAATCCCGGGACAGTTTATTTGGATAATCTCGTGGTTACAGAGGTTCCAGAGCCGGCCTCACTGGCCCTGATGGGCTTGGGTGCGGTCGGTTTGGTGCTGTTTCGCCGCCGGAATTCATAAGCGTTTTTCAGTTTTCACGCCGACTTCGGCAAAGGCTGAGGTCGGCGTTTTGCTTTATTTACGTTCAAAACAGGTTTTGCCTTTATCATTTTACCGGTGTTGAATGGGCAGAATGAAAGCGCAAGCTGACTCCCAAAACCGGTTCGTCATCATCCTGGCGGGTGGCCGCGGCGAGCGGTTCTGGCCGGTCAGCCGCGAGAAAAGGCCCAAGCAATTGCTCACGCTGCTCGGCAAACGCTCGTTCCTGCAAGGGACCGTTGACCGCGTGCTGCCGCTCGTGCCGGCCAAAAACATTTTCGTCATCACCAACGAAGCGCAACTGCCGGAAGTCCGCAAACAACTCCCGAAAATCCCCAAGGCCAATCTCATCGCCGAGCCGGTAGGCCGTGATACCTGTGCTGCCGTCACGCTCGGTGCGGCGCTCGTCGGCGCGCGTTCCACCACCGGCGTCATGGCCGTGCTGCCCGCCGACCACGTGATTCCCGAGGAGAAAAAGTTCCAGCAGGTATTGTCGGATGCTTTCGACCTGGCGTCGCGCGGCCAAGCCATCATCACCATCGGCATCAAGCCGACCGACCCGGCGACGGGTTACGGTTATATCCACGTCGGACAGGAATTACCCCCGGCGCAGGGCGCGAAAAAGACCAGGACGACGTTTTATCGGGCGGAACGGTTTGTTGAGAAGCCGCACTTTGATCGCGCGCTGGAATACGTCAACAGCGGCCAGTATCGCTGGAACGCGGGGATGTTTGTCTGGTCGTTTGTGACCGTCACGGAAGGTTTGCAGAAACATCAGCCGGAGATGTATGCCGCCTGCCAGCGCTGGTTCAAAATGGCCAATCAACCGGCCAAACTTGCGAAAGCTTTGGCCAAGGACTATCCGGGCATCAAAAAGGTTTCGATTGATTACGCGCTGATGGAGCACGCGCAAAACGTGATTGTGGCCGACGGCGCGTTCGAATGGGATGACCTCGGTTCGTGGACGGCGCTGGGGCGGCACCTCAAAGCCGACCCGGAAGGGAACTGCGCCGTGGCGGATTTCATTCACGTGGACGCCGCGCGAAACATCATCTACGACGCGCGGATAAAGAACAAAACGCCGATTGCCGTGGTGGGTTTGCGCGATTCAATTCTGGTGCAGACCGACGACGCAGTGCTGCTGGCGCACAAAAGCCAGGCGCAAAAGGTCAAGGAACTGGTCCGCAAACTCGGTGAGGACGCGAGGTTGAAGAAGCTGGTTTAACTGCGGATGGCGCGGATCGTACGGATTAATTTCCCATAAAAGCTTCCCGTCGTGTCTTAAACCAATTGCTGTAAAAATCGCGAGCCAGCCGACCGTTCGGATTTCGGGCTTCGGATTTTGTTCGGATTTCGGGTTTTGGCATTCGGATTTACTCCGCTTCATTTTCCTCCTGTTCAACCACGGGGGTTGTGCTATACTCACCGCTTACAAATTAGGAATCACGGATCACGATTCACAAGACATGCAGCACATTCGAAACATCGCCATCATCGCGCACGTGGACCACGGCAAGACGACGCTCGTGGATTGCCTGCTCAAGCAGTCCGGGACGTTCCGCGCCAACCAGCACGAGTCCTCGGAAGAGCGCCTGATGGATTCCATGGATTTGGAGAAGGAAAAGGGCATCACCATTCGCGCCAAAAACGCCGCGTTCAAATACAAGGAATATCACATCAACATCGTGGACACGCCCGGCCACGCGGATTTCGGCGGCGAGGTCGAGCGCATCATGAACATGATTGACGGTGTGCTGCTGGTGGTGGATGCCGCCGAAGGTCCGCAAGCGCAAACGCGCTTCGTCCTGCGCAAGGCGCTCGAAGCCGGGGCCAAGCCGATTGTGGTCATCAACAAGATTGACCGCGAGAATGCGAACCCGAAAAAGGTGCTCGACCAGGTTTTCGAACTGTTCATTTCGCTCAACGCAACGGACGAGCAACTGGATTTTCCGTTTGTCTATGCCAGTGCGAAACAGGGTTACGCGCTGGCTTCGCTCGACGAGGGGGGAACACGCGCCCCGCGTGTTGCAGCGGACGCCTCGTCCGCTGCGCGTCCGGCGAAAGATGTCTCCGGCGAGGCGCCGGAGACCGCACGCGAGGCGCGTGCGCTCCCCGAGAAAACCATGGGGCCGTTGTTCGACGCCATTGTGGAGCACATCCCGCCGCCGCGCGCGAAGGCGGGCGACGGTTTCCAGGTTCTTGTCGCAAACCTCGATTACAGCGATTATCTCGGGCGCATCGCATTTGGCAAAATCATGGCCGGCAAGGTGAAGTCAGGGGAAGCAGCGTGCTGCCTGCACGGCCATGGCAAGGTCACGCAGGGCAAAATCACGATGATTTATCACTTCGAGGGCTTGAAACGCATCGAAGTGCAGGAGGCGCACGCGGGTGACATTGTGGGCATTACGGGATTTGAAGACGTGTTTATCGGTGAGACCATCGCGGACAAACCGGAACACGGCGCATTGCCCTACATCCCGATTGACCCGCCGACCATCCAGATGGAATTTGCCGTGAACGACGGCCCGCTCGGCGGCCAGGACGGCAAGCTCGTCACCGCGCGCCACATTTGGGAGCGGTTGCAAAAGGAGATCCGCACGAACGTCGCCATACGCATCAAGCAGACCGACGACCCGAAAATTTTCGAGGTCGAGGGCCGCGGCGAAATGCAAATCGCCATCCTAGTCGAACAAATGCGGCGTGAAGGTTACGAGGTTTTGGTCAGCCGGCCCGAAGTGCTCTACAAAAAGGACGTCAACGGCAACCTGCTGGAGCCGATTGAAAAGTTGTTTCTGGAAATTCCGCAGGAATTCATGGGCGTCATCATGGAAAACCTTTCCGGCCGCAAGGCCGAAATTACCAGCATGAACCATCATGGCGATCAGGTGACCATCGAGGCGTTGATTCCCATGCGCGGCCTGATCGGGTTCGAGACCGACCTGGTGAACCAGACGCGCGGCCTGGGCGTGATGAGCCATCTGTTTCACGAATACGGCCCCGACCGCGGGGAAATCGCCGCGCGCAAGAACGGCTCGCTGGTCAGCATGGAAAACGGGCAGGCGATGGCCTACGCATTGAACATGATCCAGGAACGCGGCCGGTTGATGGTGGAGCCGGGCGACGCGATTTACGCCGGCATGATTGTGGGTGAAAACGCGCGCGACAACGACATCCCGGTGAATCCCTGCAAAGCGAAACGGCTGACGAACATGCGCTCGCAGGGCGACGGCAAGGGCATTCAGCTCAGTCCGCCGCTCAAGCTCTCGCTCGAACGCGCGCTGGAATATATCGGCTCGGACGAATATGTCGAAGCCACGCCGAAAAATCTGCGGCTCCGCAAAAAGATCCTCGATGAGACAAAGCGCAAACGCGCGGAAAAATCGCGCGTGATAAAAATTCTGGCGGAGTAGCAATTCGCGTCAGCTTTTCAAGCGGGCTTGCGGGCGTATTCCATCCCGACCAGGCAGACGTCGTCGGCGAATTCGTGGTCCACGGAGAAGGCGCGGATGGCCTCCAACAGCGCGTCGAACAATTCCCCGGCGGGTTTGGGGAGCAGGTTTTCCACGTCCAATATCATCCGTTCCTGCGAATACAATTCCTCGTTCTGCCCTTGCACTTCATAAAGGCCGTCGGTGAACAGCATCAAAAGATCGCCGGGTTGGATGGCGATTTCGGTGGTTTGGTACCGCGAATCCTCAAACAAGCCGAGCGCGGGTTCGCTGTGGCCGGCGGCATTGGCGAGTGGTTGAACCTGGCGCGTGGGGCGGCGCGCCAGCAGCGGTTTGGGATGGCCGGCGTTGGCGAAGCGCATGACGCCGGTCTGCCAGTCGGCCACGAGATAGCAAGCGGTGGTGAGCATCGGGGAGCCGGTGCTTTTCAGGATGCTGCACAAATCGGAATTGAGCTTCCGCAAAAACATGCCCGGCTCGCGCGCCAGCGGCTTCAATTCCTCCGCCAGCGCGCGGACCATGGCGGTGACGAGCGCGGCGCGGATGCCGTGGCCCGTCACGTCGCAAATGAAGACGGCGGCTTCGGTGTCGGAAAGCGCGGAGACGTTAAAGAAGTCGCCGCTGACCGTTTCAGCGGCCTGATAACGGTGGACGAACCGGAACGCGCTTTGTTCCGGCGGAACGTTGGCGGGAAAGACCGGGTATAGCTGCGGCAGGATGGCGAGCTGGATTTCGTGCGCCATGCGGAGGTTTTCCTCCATGAGCTGGTTTTTGGCGCGCAATTCCTCGCGGCTGCGGGCCAGCTCGGCGTTGGCCAGGTGAATCTGTTCCTCGGCGCGGTATTGTTGCGTGACGTCCCAGAAAATGCCTTGCAAACCGATGACCTGTCCGTTCGCCCCGTAAAGGGGGGTTTTGACGACCCGGGTGATGCGCTTTTCCTGTCCCAAAGGATGGTGTTCTTCGGTGATTTCGTAGGTCTGGCCGGTTTGCATGACCCGCTGGTCGTCGCGGGTATATTGTTCCGCCAAATCCTTGGGGAAAAAATCGAAGTCCGTTTTGCCCAGGATGTCTTCGAGCTTGCAATGATAATGCTGGCAATATTGTTGATTGGCGAAGGTGAACCGTCCCTGCAGGTCTTTGCGGAAAACGTTTTGCGGCATCGTCTCCACCAGCGAATGATACAGGGACTCCGAATTTCGCAGCTCCTGTTCCATCTGCCGGCGTCGCGTGATGTCCACCACCGTGCCTTCGTAGTAAAGCAATTTACCCTGCGCATCGCGCACGGCGCGGCAATTTTCCGAAATCCAGATAACCAGCCCGTCTTTGCGGTAAATGAGGGACTCGAATCCCTTCAGCGTGTCGTGTTCCCGCATCAACCGGATGAATTCCTCGCGTCGGCCCGGCTCCACATACAGCCGCTTCCCGATGTCCTTGATGCTCGCCATCATTTCCATCGGCGAGTGATAACCATAAATGTGCGCCAGCGCCACGTTGGCCAGCAGGTAGTGGCCGTCCGGAGTCGTACGGAAAATGCCCTCGACCAAATGGTCAAAAATGCCATGGTAATTATTCTTTTCCTCGATCAGGGCGAGCCGTTCGAGCTGGCGCGCAATCGCGCACCGGATGGCGCGCCGCAGGCTGGCGGCGTCCAGCGATTCCTTCACGAGATAATCCTGCGCGCCGCTGTAGATGACTTCGGCGGAGAAGCTTTCATCCTTCGGCATGCCGAGCACCACGACTGGCAGACGCGGCGCCCTGGTGGTGAGCGCGGTGACCTGGGACAGGCCGACCGCGCTGTCGGCGGGCAGTTCAAACAGGACGGCGTGAAATGAATTGGCCGCCAGCAGCGCCAGTCCGGCATCCACCGTGGGCGCAGAGGCGACTTCCGTGGCGCCGCCTGCTTGCAGCAGGTTAGCGACGGTATGCGCAAAACGCTCGTCGTTCCCGATAAATAAGATTTTCAACGGCTCGGATTCCATAATGCGATTTGGCCCGCCCCGCCGGCGGTTGCCTGTCTCACCTCGCAATCGTCCCATGAGCATACAAGGTTGGCGTGCGCTCGCAAGTGGGTTGCGTTCGCCCCGGATTCCTGTTTATCATCCGGGCGGATGAAATGGCGTGCCGTCAGTCGCGGGATTCATTTCCTCGATTTTTCTGTTCTCCGGCTTGAAATGCCCGCCGTTGCGACCGGCGCCTTTTGCCAGATTTAATTATGAAAACCTATCAGCCAGCGGAAATTCGGAACTTTGCCATCGTCGGCCATGCCTCGTCGGGCAAAACCATGTTGAGCGAGGCGATGCTCATGTGCGGCGGCGTCATCTCGCGCATGGGACGCATCGCCGACGGCTCCACGGTGTCGGATTACCACGTCAGCGAAAAGAACCGCCAGATTTCGGTTTCAGCATCGTTGTTGCACACCGAGTGGATGGGCAAAAAATTCAACATCATTGACACCCCCGGCTACCTCGACTTCATCAGCGAAGGCCTGGGCGCGTTGCGGGTTGGCGATTTTGCATTGGTGGTGGTCCACGCCCAGCACGGCTTGGGCGTCAGCACCGAGCGGGCGTGGAATTATGCGACCGGCTACGGCATCCCCAAAATGATCGTCGTGAACGCGGTGGACAAGGAAAACGTGGATTTCGGCGCCGTGGTGAAGCAACTGCAGGAGCGGTTTGGCCGGCACGTGTTCCCGTTGAGCGTGCCGATCAATCCCGGCCCCGGTTTCAATCGCGTGCTGGATGTGCTGCGCAGCGAAATCGTGACCTACGCGGCCGATTACAGTGGCGAATACAAGGAGGAACCGGCTTCCGGCGAGTGGGAGGCGAAAGGCAAGGAGATGCACGGCCAGCTCATCGAGCATATTGCCGAATCGGACGACGAGTTGATGAACAAATTTTTCGAGCAGGGCAGCCTGTCGGAAGAGGAATTCCGCGCCGGCATCCATTCCGCGGTGCAGAAACAATTATTCATCCCGCTCTTCTGCGCGTCGGCGGAAAACAACATCGGCGTCGCGCGGCTGATGGATTTCATCGCCAAATACGGTTCGTCGCCGGTGGACCGCAAAAAGGTCAAAGCCGTGGATAACAACGACAAGGAGATCGAAGTGGCGCTCGACAGCAACGAGACGGTGGCCTACATCTTCAAGACAATGTCCGAAGCGCACTTCGGCGAGTTGACGTTTTTCCGCGTGTATTCCGGCTCCGTGTCCACGGGCATGGATTTGTTCAACAGCGATCGCAAGGTCAGCGAGCGCATTGGCCAGATTTACCTGCTCAATGGCCAAACGCGCGAGGCCGTCAACACGCTCGGTCCCGGCGACATTGCCGCGACCGTGAAACTCAAGGACACCCACACCGGCAACACGCTGTGCCATCCCAAACATCTGGTGACGCTGGCGAAAGTCGCTTATCCCAAACCGAACATTCACGCGTCGCTCGTCGCGAAGGTGAAAGGCGAAGAGGACAAAATCGCCTCCGGCCTCGCCGCGTTGCACCATGAAGACCCGACGTTCCTTTACGTGGTGGATGCGGAACTGCATCAGACGATTATTTCCGCGCAGGGCGAGCTGCATCTGGAAGTGGTGGCCGACCGTTTGCGCCGGCGTCACAATGTCCACGTCGAATTGGCCGAGCCGCGCGTGCGCTATCGCGAAACCATCAAGGGCAAAGGCGATTCCAAGTATCGCCACAAAAAACAGACCGGCGGCGCCGGGCAATTCGCCGAGGTCTGGATGCGCATCGAACCACAACCGCGCGACAGCGGTGTCGAATTCACCAATTCGCTCGTCGGCCAGAACGTGGACCGCGTGTATGTGCCTTCCGTCGAAAAGGGCGTCAATCAGGCCTGCACCGAGGGCATTCTCGCCGGTTGCCGCGTGACGGACGTGAAGATTGATTTTTACGATGGCAAGATGCATCCGGTGGACTCGAAGGACATTGCGTTCCAGATCGCCGGTTACTTCGCATTCAAAGAAGCCTTCACCGCCGCCAGGCCGGTTTTGCTGGAACCGATTGAGACGGTCGAGATTCGCATTCCGGAGGATTGCATGGGCAAGGTGATGGGTGATTTGTCATCCCGGCGCGGCAGGATCATCGGCATGGACACGGACGGCGCATTTCAAGTTATCAAGGCCAGTGTGCCGACCAAGGAACTTTACCATTACTCCAGCACGCTGCGTTCGCTGACCGGCGGGCGCGGCGTTCACGCGGAGGAATTCAGCCACTACGAGGAAATGCCGCGTGACGCGGCGGAAAAGGTGATTGAAGAGGCGAAGAAACGCAAAGCCAGCCCCGAGCCGCATTGAAGCAGCCGGGGCAACTTTGTGGTGGGCTGCTCAGTGGACGAGCGCGGCTTCGTTTTTGACCACGGCCGAATAGAGCGCGTCTTTCAGTTTGGCGCGCTTGAACTTGAGTTCATCGAGTTCCTGGTCGGTGGCGTACTCGATGTCTTCCTCGATGCGGCAGATTTCGTCGTCGAGTTTGTGGTATTCCTCGAACATCGCGCGGAACTTTGCGTCCGCCAGCTTGAGCGAACGGATGGTTTCGCGATGTTCGGGGAATTCACTCACGAAGGGGTGATGGATGTCCATTGGAAGTTCTCCTGGTTGAAGTTTGACCTGCCGCGCCGTGGCGCGGCGTAGGCAGGCGGTCGTTGCACTGCATGCTTCATTCCCATGACCTGCGACTAATAAAGCGCAACTTGTCCCGTTTGGCCAGCAAAATTTTGCAGAAAATTAACAAAAATTTGTCCGCGCGCCGGAAAACCGCCGCCTTTCGGCCTTTTCAAGACGCCGCCGATGGCTTAATTTGCCGCTATTCTCGTCCCATGCCGAGTGTTTACATCAAAACCTACGGTTGCCAGATGAACGAGCGCGACAGCGAGGCCGTCGCCGCGCAACTCGTAGCTAAAGGCTACACCCTCGCGCCGTCCGAAGCGGTGGCGGACGTGATCCTGCTCAACACGTGCAGTGTGCGCGATTTCGCGGAGCAAAAAGCCCTGAACAAAATGGTGAACGTCATCGCGGAAACCCGGCGCACCCGCCCGAATGTCGTGTTGGGGTTCATGGGTTGCATGGCCCAAAGCCGCGGACAGGAACTCGTTGACCGGTTGCCGGACGTGGATCTCGTGCTCGGCACACAAAAATTTCATCACGCGGCGGATTACCTCGACGAACTGCTTGCCGGCCGCCGTGAAAAAATCGTGGACGTGGCGGCAGAGCAGGGCAGCGAGGCAACGATTCGCGAACATTTGCTTTATGGAAATGCGGCGGGAAATGGCGACGGTCGCAGACCGCCGCTACAGGTCACGGCATTTGTCAGCATCATGCAGGGCTGCAATCAGTATTGCACGTTTTGCATCGTGCCTTACACACGCGGCGAGGAACGCAGCCGCAGCATTCCCGACATCGTGGCCGAGTGCCGCCAGTTGGTGTCGCAAGGTGTGAAGGAAATCACGCTGCTCGGCCAGATTGTGACGAGCTACGGAAAACGAGGATTTGGTAGGGCCGAGCTGCTGCTCGGCCAGGACGCGCAGCAGCGCGTTCCTACCACCGTTGTTGGTAGGGCGGGCAGTCCTCTGCCCGCCGATGGTGGGGCGAGCGTCCCCGCGAGCCGGCTCGTCAGTAGCCTCGCCCCACCAAATGACACCGTCGCGCACGGAGTGACGCGCCCTTCCTTGCAGGAATCTCCCTTCGTCCAACTGCTCGACGCGGTCCACGAAATCGAAGGGTTGGAACGCATCCGGTTCACTTCGCCGCATCCGAAAGGTTATGGCGACGATTTGATTGAAGCTTACGCGCGGTTGTCCAAACTCGTCGAGCACGCGCACCTGCCCGTCCAAAGCGGCAGCGACCGCGTCCTGAAATTGATGCACCGCGGCTACACTCGCGCCCGATACGTTAGCATCATTGAAAAATTGCGTCGCGCCCGGCCGGGAATCGGCATCAGCACCGACATCATCGTCGGTTTTCCCGGCGAAACCGAGGACGATTTCGAGCAGACCCTTTCACTGGCGCGCGAGGTGGAGTTCGACCAGGCGTATATTTTCAAATACTCACAGCGCCGTGACACGCCCGCCGCCGAAATGGCAAATCAGGTGCCGCAAAAAATCCGCGAGGAACGCAACCAGCGCCTGCTGGAAGTCATCAATGAAATCGCCAAGCGCAGATTCGGCGCATTTGTCGGGCGCCAAATGCAGATTCTGGTGGAAGGGCCGAGCAAAAAAAATCCAGCGCGAATGACCGGCCGGACGCGCTGCAACAAGATTGTGGTGTTCGACGGCTCGGAACGTCATCGCGGCCAGCTCATGGACGTGAAAATAACCCGCGCCGGTTCCTTCACGCTCTACGGCGACCCGGCGATATTGGAATAAAATAGAATCTTGCGGGGAGGGTTTGATGGTAGTAATTTTCCATCGTGAGCAAAGTTGAGGAAATTGAGCGTGCGGTTGATCAACTGCCTCCCAAAGATTTTTCGAAGCTGGTTGCTTGGATAGACCGGAAGCGGCAAAACCGAACAACCCGCGACCACAGCGCTTTTTTGAACAGTTACGCTCCGGAGGACGAAGGGCTTTACGATGACGCCGTCGCCCGGTGAGGTCTGGCTCGCGGATATTTCTGAAAGCCCGTAGGGCTGTCATCTTTGTAGCTCCGTCATTCCAATTGAAACCAAGCTCCGTCAGGAGCGGCATATTCCCTATAGACTCCTATTGATGTCGCTCCTGACGGAGCTTTATCGGTTTGGGACGATGAACTACAAAGCTGTCGCGCCTACGGCGCTGGATTGCGCTTTTGAAAATCACCCGCGCCGGCTCCTTTACGCTCTACGGCGACCCGGCAATTGTGAATTTGTAATGGAATTGCCAACTATTCTTTTGAGTTCGGCAATTGGTATGGGCGGATAGCGGCGATGGAGCATTGCATGGCAATTAGGACAAACAGGTCGCAAATCTGCAACTGGGTCTGTTAGGCGTGGTTCGCCGAGTACGGCAAATGGTGTGAGGTGATGCACATGGATAAAGCCACTGCCAAGTTCGCCATAAACTTTTGCAAAGTCGAAACCGCATACATAACAAGACGACGAATAATGTTCGATACACTTTTTTCTGGCTTCCGAGTTGCGTTCGTATGCGCTTACAGTGATTTGACTCTTTGCACCTTCGGGGAATTGGAATTTATCTGGGAGTTCGTCGGGTGAGAGTTGTGACGATTCAGTAGGTGGAGTGGTGGGCCGTGAAAAATAACCAAATCGAGTTAGTCGCTCACGAGCTGTGTCAAGTTCCGCTGAAGTGAAGAGAGTGTTCCAAGGCGGTTGAAGCGCAACTGCTTCAACCGATAAATCAAGACGGTCGTGGTCGAGAAGCCTTTGAAAGCCAGATGTGGCTTTGGATGGTCTTAACCAATGCTTTGCTGCGGCTAATCCACCATCCCGAACGATTTTCTGACGAAAGCGATGAGCAACATAGCCGATTTGATTTTTGGCATCGTCGTAAATTTTGAGCGCACGTTTTGTAAATGGATCGTTTGTAGGGGCACTCATTGAGTTGAGCCAACGCTATTTTAAGCACAACCGGCTGTCCAGTTTGAATTTTTCATGTCCATTCGTGTCCATTCGTGGTTAAATCCTCACAATGAAGCTGTCGTTGTTATCCATCCTGCTCGGCGCCGGGATGAGCGTGCCGCAGATTTACGGTCTGACCAGGCCGGCGCAATTCATGGCCGCCGCGCGCAAGTTTCCGCGCAACCTGCCCGTCGGCGTCGTGCTGATGCTGCTGGGCACAGCGTGGTTTCTGTGGAACGTCAACAATGAGCCGATTGCCGATTTCTCGGCCTACAAACAGCCGATGATGGCCGCGTTTGCGGCGGTGGGCGTTTTGGCGTGTATTTTTGTCCAGGATTTTCTGGCCGTGCGCGGTCTGGCTATTTTGATGTTGTTGCTGGCGAAATTGATGGTGGATACCGGGCGTCCGCATCTGGGCGAGACGCCGTGGGTGTATGTGATTCAAATCTGGGCTTACCTGCTCGTCATCGCGGGCATCTGGTTTACCATCACACCGTGGAAGTTGCGCGACCTGGTGAACTTTGCCACGGCGACGGAAACCCGCGTTCGCATCGGCAGCGCGATTCGATTGGCGTTCGCCGGCTTCATCGTCATTCTCGGCCTGACCGCGTTTCACGCGATGTGAGCGCCATCAAACCCAAGATTCTGGTCATTCGCGGCGGGGCCATCGGCGATTTCATACTCACGTTGCCGGCCATCGCCGCTTTGCGGAAACAATTTCCCCAGGCGCATCTGGAGGTGCTCGGCTATCCGCATATCGCCCAGGTCGCGGTGGCCGGTGGCCTGGCGGATCGCGTGCAGCCGATTGAGGCGCGCGGACTGGCGGGCTTTTTCGCGCGCGCCGGCACGCTCGAACCGGACCTGATGGATTATTTCTCCGAGTTCGACCTGGTAATTTCGTATCTTTACGACCCGGATGAAATTTTCAAAACCAACTTGCGCCGCTGCCTGTTCGGGCAATTTATCGCCGGGCCGCACCGTCCGAACGAAGCTGAATTCATCCATGCCACGCAGGTCTATCTCAAACCACTGGAACAGCTCGCCATCTTCGATGCCGACCCCGTGCCGCGGCTTAACGTGGGACAGGCTTCCAGCCTGTCTCAAACTTCCTCCAAGATTTTGTCAAATCAAGATGGAGACAGGCGGGACGCCTGTCCTACTTTGGCCCTTCATCCCGGCAGCGGCAGCGAAAAGAAGAACTGGCCGGAAGCCAGATGGGCGGAATTCATCGCATGGTTGACGGGTTCAACGAAGCTGAATCTGCTGCTCGTGGGTGGCGAGGCCGAAGGCGGGCGGCTCAAGCGACTGGTTGCGGCGGTGCCACCAGCGCGGTGTCAAGTCCTGCAAAACCTGCCACTGCCGGACCTGGCACGGCGGCTCCAATCGTGTGCGGCCTTTGTCGGGCACGATTCGGGTATATCCCACCTGGCCGCCGCGCTCGGGTTGCCCACCTTGGTTTTATGGGCTGACACGCTCGAAGAAATCTGGCGTCCGCAGGGCCAGCGGGTGGTCATTCTGCGGGAACTCACCGGCGTGGGGGCAATCCGCGTGGAAAAAGTGATTCAGGAATTGCGCAAGCTGGCCGGCGGCTGAACGGCGGCTGGAGACGCGCGGATTTTAATGAATCCAACCGGTTAATTGCGAGAGCTTGACCAGCAGATAAGCGACTCCGCCGCTCGCGGGCAGGGTCATGATCCACGCCCAGAGGATGCGTTCGACCACGTCGAATTTAAGGTGATTGAATCCCTTCGCGCAGCCGACACCCATGATGGAGGTGGTGACGGCGTGGGTAGTGGAAACGGGCATGCCAAAAAGCGCGGCGGTGGCCAGTATCGTGGCGGCGGTGGTTTCGGCGGCGAAGCCATGCACAGGATGGAGCCGGACCATTTTGTGTCCGAGAGTTTTGATAATGCGCCAACCACCCACGGCAGTGCCGGCACACATCGTCAGGGCGCAGAGCACTTTTATCCACGCGGCAATTCCCAGCGGCTGGTTCCCCTGCGGCGGCGCCGTGCGCAAAAACGACAACCAGCCAGGGAGCTGGTCAAACAGGCCGCTGCTGGTACCGGTCAGCAAGGCCAGGGCGATGATGCCCATGGTTTTCTGCGCGTCATTCATGCCGTGGCTGATGCCCATAAAACTCGAACTGCCAAGCTGAAGGATGCCGAAGGTTTTGTTGACCCTGGCTGGCCGCCAGTTGCGCAACAGAAAGTAAAGCGTTCCCATGACCAGGAAACCAAAGACCAAACCGAAAACGGGGGACAAAATCATCGGAATAATGACTTTCCAAATCAGTCCGGTGCTCAACCACCAATGTTTTGGACTGGGGATGGACCAGACCAGGACGCGCCAGTCGTTGCGTGCGGCGGCCAGGCACGCGCCGCACAAGCCGCCGACGAGCGCGTGGGACGAGCTGGATGGCATCCCAAACCACCACGTCAGCAGGTTCCAAAGAATGGCGGCGATCAAGGCGCAAATCAGGACTTCAGACGTGGCGACTTTCGGGTTCACCAATCCTGAGGCGATGGTGGTGGCAACGGCGCTGCCCAGGAAGGCGCCGATCAAATTGGTGACCGCCGCCAGCATGACCGCCTGGCGCGGCGTCAACACCTTGGTGGCGACGACGGTGGCGATGGAATTGGCCGTGTCGTGGAAGCCATTGATGTAGGTGAACACCAATGCCGCGAGGATGACGAGAAGGATGAGGGTCATAGTGGCACGGGCGTCCCGCCCGTGTGTCGCGGAAAATTCGGAGCAAAATGAATACTGACCAGCGTCCGCAAGCCGGTTTCGTGGTCACGGTTTCGTGGTTTTGCAGTTTTATTTCGGAATTCTTTCGACATTCGGATTCGAGGATCAAATTTGCTCCGGGCATCGCACGGGCGAGACGCCCGTGCCACTAGGAATTCTTGAGCACGATGTGCATGACCACGTTGCCGGCATCGCGGCAACGGTCAATGACCTTCTCCATCAATTCATAAAGATCGCGGATGACCATGGCGCGCAGGGCGTCATAACGGCCGCTATAAAGGTCTGTCAGCAAGTCCATCATCAGCCGATCCGCCTCGTTTTCGAGATACTGGAGCTTGGTGTTCAACTCATGGATTTTTTCCAGATGTTTCATGTCCCTGAGCCGTTTGACCATGGCCAACACCACGTCGGTGGCCTGCTCCATAATTTGAATTTGCCGGTTGAAGTCCACGCCCTGAATCTGCTGATGGCCGAGGTTGATGCGTTCCGCCAGTTTCTCGACCGTTTTCGGAATTTTGCGCAGCGCCAGCGCCAGCGCCTCGATGTCCTCGCGTTCCAGCCCGGTCACGAACGTTTTCACCAGCTCCGTGGTGATTTGTTCCCCGATCTTTTTCTCCTTGCGCCGTGAGAGCGCAAGGTCGTCGAGGCCTTTGGCGGAGTCCGGCGATTTCATCAATTCAATGACCAGCCGGACGCTTTCGTGGGCTTCGCTGGCGGCTTCTTCCAGCAACTGATAAAAGCGGTCGGCCTTTCCGAAGAGCATTTGAAGCGAGAACATGGTGGGAACAGGGTCGTAAAAATGCGTCAAAAGTCCATGAAATTATATGACGGGAACTGATTGTCGGCAGGTTTGCAGGCAACCAACAGGCGTCGTGGCTTACGGCAGAAAGCCGCACTCTTCAATTTCCCTGGATTTGCGGCGGTCTGCCCCAAAAGCGTTCGGGGTGTGCCGCGGTGCCCCGACATCGAATTGGGTACCTTGCCCGTGTTTAAAATTTGTAGGCCAGTGCGCTGACCAGTTTTGCGTCGTTGTCCTTGTGTCCGGCGGCCGGGCGGTTGGCATAATTGTCCTGCACATAAGTTTGCAGGCTGAGGTGCCTGGTGAGCGGCGTCTCCAA
>Ga0209517_10005439_pt1 | contig 16224 bp, 13 predicted proteins | sample PeaSoiMetSII2010_FD_187695 | JGI IMG/M metagenome (GOLD analysis project Ga0209517, IMG submission 187695) | Peat soil microbial communities from Weissenstadt, Germany - SII-2010 (SPAdes) (version 2) | ecosystem: Environmental > Terrestrial > Soil > Wetlands > Peat | place: Germany... | reverse complement strand
TGTTACTTAGAGATCGTTGTCGCTACCTAGACAGCGGTAACGTTCTCCGCTTGCCAGCCCTTGGGGCCTTTGGTCACGTCGAACTGCACGGTTTGGCCTTCTTGCAGGCTCTTGAAGCCGCCAGCTTGAATCGCGGAGAAATGCACGAAAACGTCTTCGCCATTTTGACGGCTGATAAAGCCGTAGCCCTTGGCGTCGTTAAACCACTTCACTGTTCCTTGTTCTGCCATTGATGTTCCTTTTTTTGTTTCTTGATTGAAATGTGCTGAGCAGATTCGCTGCTGTGGAAGTGGGGTGACGCTGGTTGGCGGTACCGACCTTCAACTGCTTGTGAGTCAAACTTAGCGACTCCTAGTGTAGCACGATCAGGCGGAAAAGGGACGAAATTTTGGCCGGGGTGGTTTTCCGTGGTTTCGTTCGCGCCGCGTGGGGACGGGGCAAGCCCCGTTTCTACAGCGTAAACCCTTTTGGATCAATGAGGTGGAGTCGCTCTTTATGGCTGGTTGGGTTATAAATTGCCTATGATTGCTTTCCTCACACTGGAATTGCGCATCGAAGCGGCGCACTCGCTCAAAGACAAGCGCCAGGTCACACGCAGTCTCAAGGACCGGCTTCGTTCTTCATTCAACGTGGCCGTCGCCGAACTCGATCCCAGCCCGCTCTGGAATCAGGCCACCATCGGCGTTGTCGGCGTCTCGCACTCCCGCGATTATCTTGACGGGCTGATGAAGAACGTGGAACGCGCCGCCACCCGCATCGCCAACAACGCGGGCGCGGAAGTCACCGACTCGTTTGTGGAATTCCTGTGAGGGAGGGCTGCGAGCTTCGAGCAAGCAGACCGCTCGTAGCTCGCGGCCCGAAGCCTCTTTTCTGATATCCTTACAGGTTTTCCCCATTCGAGGTATGCCGTGGAGCATCGTGGGCAGAAATATCATCGCGGGCGGCTGAGCCAGGCCATCCGCGAGGAGATCGAAACCATCCTCGAAGGCGAACTGGGCGACCCTCGCATTGGGCTGGCCAGCGTCAGCTCGGTGGTCATGGCTCAGGACGCGCGTTCAGCGCGCGTCATGGTCAGCGTTGCCGGCGATGAGGCCGAGGCGGAGCGCACCCTCGAAGGGCTGGCGGCTGCCAAGAATTATGTCCGGCACGAACTGGCGGAGCGGTTGCGCTTGCGGCGGCCTCCGGAACTCTATTTCCAGGTTGATCGTGCCGATCAATTGGAGAGTCGCGTTGACGAACTTCTTGGGCGCGCGAAAAAACGCGCCCGGAAGAAAACTGAGCCCAGCCCCTAAAGGGGCGGCTGATTTCGGAGGAACTTGCGGCATCGCTAAAGCGATGCCCTGATACGAACCTAATGGCTAGGGGCTGGGAACTGATAACTGAAAGCTGAGAGCTGAAAGCCAAGAGCCAAGAGCATTTCATGCTAGAGCTGGTTCTACGAGAAATTCGGGCGCGTCGGCGGTTCGTCGTGACCTCGCACGCCCGGCCCGATGGAGACGGCATCGGCTCTGCCCTTGCCTGCGGCCAGATTCTGCGCATGATGGGCAAAGATGCCGAAGTCGTCATGTACGATGGCGTCCCTCGCATCTACCAGAATCTTCCCTTCGCGGACCGCGTGGTTCAGGCCGATGCCGTTCCTCCTAACGATGCCGTCATCCTGCTGGAATGCGACGGCACGCGGCGCGCGCTGCTCGAAGGGCTCGACGAATGCTTCCTCATCAATATTGACCATCACGTGAGCGGCCGCAATTTTGGCCATATCAACTGGATCGACTCTTCGGTGATGGCCACCGCCGAACTGGTTTTTCGTTTAGCCCGCCTGGCCTGCGTGCCCGTCGATCGCGACATTGCCACCTGCCTCTACACCGGGCTCATGACCGACACGGGTTCGTTCATGTTCGAAGGCACCAACGAGCACACCTTCACCGTGGCGCGCGAACTGGTGCTGGCCGGCGCCGACCCGGCGCTTTGTGCTCGCCATATCTATTTTGGACATTCCACGGCCAAGCTTCGGCTGCTGGGCGCCGCGCTTTCCAACCTGCATCGTGAAGGGCCGCTCGCCTGGATATGGGTCACGCAGGAGCAGATGCAGCGTTTCGGCGCTCGCGAAGAAGATTGCGAGGGCCTGGTCAACTACGCGCTCTCCATCGGGGACGTGCAGGTCGCTATCTTCTTTCGCGAGCTGCCCGATTGCCGCTTTCGCGTCAGCTTGCGCAGCAAAGGAGAAGTGAATGTCTCCACCGTGGCCGAGCATTTCGGCGGCGGCGGCCACAAATGCGCCAGCGGGTGTTCGATCGAAGGGCCTCTGGCCGTCGCCGTGTCCCGAATTGTCGACCGCCTGCGCGCGGAAGCTGTAGTCTGGAACGCGGACTCATCCACCAGTTGAGCGCCAAGCGCAGCGCCTAAAGGCGCATTCATAAAGCGCCAACTACGGTATGCCTGAAGGCATACCCTGATACAAATCTTAGTTGCACCACCTTAGTTGCACTACAGGCTGCTAGCGGAGATAACTATGGACCTGACCCGCCAACTCATCTCTTTTGCCGGCGCGCTCCTTATCTTGATCGCATACGCCGGCCACCAAATGGGATGGATCAACGCCCGCCGGCCCGCCTACAACATCCTTAACGCGGCCGGGTCGGTGATTCTGTGGTGGATCGCGATGCATCCCTTTCAGGTCGGCTTCGTCGTGCTCGAAGGCGTTTGGACGGTGATCAGCCTTTGGGCATTAGCAAAACCGCGCCCTGCCTGATATTCCATGAATCGGCAGAAAACAAATCCGCAAACCCGCACCGAACTGTTGCTGCTGGCGGCGTTCTGCGGATTCCTTTTTTTCTATGGTCTGGTCTTCTATGGTCGGGGCGCCTTCGGCCTTGTGGGCGCCGACGAGCCACGCTATGCGCAAGTGGCTCGCGAAATGCTTGATCGCGGCGATTGGGTTACTCCTACGCTGCAAGGCAGGCCGTGGCTGGAAAAGCCGGTGCTGTATTACTGGCAGGCAATGCTGTCGTTCCGTGTGGCTGGCGTGAGCGACCAGGCTGCGCGCCTACCCGCCGCCTTTGACGCGGCTCTCCTGATCGCGGTCATTTACTTCTTTCTTCGCCGCTTTCGACCAGGCAGTGAGCTTGATGGCGCGCTCATCACGGCCAGTTGTGCCGCCGTCGTTATTTTTGCCCGCGCCGCCGCGACCGACATGCCGCTCGCCTCATGCTTTGTGATCGCGCTGCTTGCGTGGTATGGCTGGTACGAAAGCGAGCGGCACACTTATCTTGCCGTCTTTTATTTTTTTCTGGCGCTTGGAACCTTAGCCAAAGGCCCGGTCGCGCCTGCTCTCGCGGCCGTTATCATCATTCTCTTCGTCGCTCTGAAAGGTGACTGGCTTGTCATCCCGCGCACGCTCTGGATCCCCGGCATTGTCCTTTATCTTGCCGTCATGTTGCCTTGGTACATCGCCGTCCAACTGCGTAATCCAGGATTTTTCCGTTTCTTCATTCTGGAACACAATCTCGCCCGCTTTTCGCAGAATGTTTATCACCACCGCCAGCCTTTCTGGTTTTACCTGCCCGTGTTCTTGCTGGCCATGATGCCTTGGACGCTCGCGCTCATCGTCGCTGTCGCCGAGCGCGCTCGCCTGCTTTGGTCAGAGGGCAAAGAAGCGTTCTCCAGCCCGGAAGATTCGTGGCAACTATTTCTACTGATCTGGATGCTGGTGCCCATCCTATTTTTCAGCGCGTCGCAATCGAAGCTGCCCGGCTACATTCTGCCCGCCGTGCCTGCCGGAGCGCTGCTGGTTGCGGAATATCTCGCTGCCCGCCGCGGCTTGGAGGAAGAAGAGAAGGTTTCGCCCCTGTTTGCCGCGGCTCACGGAGTTCTCTGCGGACTGCTGGTGTTTGCCGCTCTCTCGGCCGCGTCCATCGCCACCCATCGCCACCTGCTGTGGGGAAGGGGAACCTACGTTGCCGCGGCGATTGGCGCAGTCTTCGCGTTGGGCATTACCGCCGCGCTTCTCTCCCGCGCCGGACTCCGCCTGTTGAGCCGCGCCACCATGTTCGCCGTGGTGGTCAGCGTAGGGGCCATCATTCGTCTCGCCGCTCCCACGATCGACGCCACACAATCCGCGCGTCCCATTGCCGGAGCCATTCAAGCATTTTCGCGCGAGCCCGTCCCCATCGCTCTCTATCGTCTCAATCGCATGCAGGAATACGGCCTCGAGTTTTATCTCAATCGTCCGGCGCAACCTTACGAAAGCGGAAATGTTCCGGTCGCGGCACACGTGGTGGTTGCCGCACAAGGTACGAAGTCCCAAGTCGAGCAACAGGTTTCCGGACGCCGCGTATCATACTTAACCAGCATCCCGGAGCAGAAGGTGGATTTGTACTGGGTGGGAAAGTGAAAGAAAGGTCTCAGGTGTTAGGTCTTAGGTCTTAGGAAAACCTTGGAGCTGATCTGGCGCATGGTTTTCCTAAGACCTAAGACCTGAGACCTAAGACCTGAGACCTTGTTTTATGGAAATCCTCGATCTCCGACACTTCGCTTCCGCCGACCTTCGACCGCTGCTGGAAGACGAGATCGCCGTGTGGGGACGCCTGCTTTCGTGGGACTACTCCACTTCCGCGGAGATGATTCTCCGCTACATGGACGCCAAGATTCTCCCCGGTTATGCCGCCATCGAGCGGGGCAGCATCTTCGGCTACTCCTTCTTTGTCTACGAGCAGAGCAAGGGAGTAATCGGCGACCTCTTTGTTCGCGAATATGTTCGCGAATATGTCCGCAACGGAGCCCGCGACGCGGTCCGCGAAGGAGGCCGCAATTCGGGCCGCCACGAGGTCGAAGAACGCCTGCTCACCCACGTCATCGAAACCCTGCAGCAGTCGCCCGGCATTCATCGCGTGGAGGCGCAGTTACTGACGCATCACACAGGAGAGGTCTCGCAGCCCTTCCTGCAGCAGGGCTTCAGCCGGCATCCCCGGGTGTTCATGAATTTCGATATTGGCAAACACCCGCAGGCTTCGCTAAAGACTCTGCCGCCGCTTCCGCCGCAGTTCGAAATTCGCGGGTGGTCGGAGCAGGAATACCAGTCGGCAGCGGCGCTGATCACCGCCGCCTACCGCGGCCACGTCGATTCGGAGATCAACGATCAGTACCGCACGCTCACCGGCTCGCTGCGCTTTTTGAACAACATTGTGCGTTTCCCGGGGTGCGGGACGTTCGATCCTCAGGCCTCGTTTGTCGTCGTCGATCGCCGTACGCGCACGCTGATCGGCCTTATCCTGTGCTCGCAGGTGCGCCCCGATGTCGGCCACATCACGCAGGTGTGCGTGCTCCCCGAATACCGCTCCGCCGGCCTTGGCGAAGCCATGCTGGCCGCGTCAACCAGGAATTTGCGCGTGCGAGGATTCCATTTCATCTCGCTGACGGTGACGGAGGCGAATGACCGTGCGATTGCGCTTTATAAGCGCATTGGATTTGAATCTACGAGGGTGTTTGACGCGTTTGTGTGGGAAGGATAATGAGGCGGTGAGCGCGCACTCCCACACATTATGGACTGAGCGGGTCAATAACTAAATTTTCACCCCCAGACAAAAAACCTCCGCGTCGTCCTTCCCCGTGACGACGCAGAGGATTTAAGTGGAAACCGGGAACGCGATGCAGTTCGTCGCAAGCCACGGACCCATTCTTCTCAGTTGGACCCAGCACATCGCCGAGGGGGTGAGCGGTGAGTCCAGTCGAAGATGGCTTCCACCTCATAAAACGAAAACGCCCGCCAATTCCCTTCACGCCGGGAAGAAAAAATCTAGAAGCCATCCAGCCGTCTTATGAAGTACCGGAGGGAGCGACCGCAGTAACAATCACGCGGTCGCTGCTCTAGAATAGCGGCAACATGCGAGCGATTTTTCAGTGGAAGGTCGGCAGTCGAGTCCTGGAGTTGGGACGGCGCACTCTGATCATGGGCATCGTGAACGTAACGCCCGACTCGTTTTCCGACGGGGGACTCTACATCGATGCCGAAAAGGCCGTCGTCCGCGCCGAGCAGTTACTCGACGACGGCGCTGCCATCATCGACGTAGGTGGGGAGTCGACGCGGCCCGGCGCCGCGGAACCGGTGCCCGAAGAAGAAGAGCGTCGGCGGGTGCTGCCGGTGATTCGGGATTTGAAGCGCCGGCGTCCGGATGCGGTCGTAAGCGTCGATACCAGCAAAGCAAGCGTGGCGCGGGCGGCGGTGGATCTGGGGGCGGAAGTTGTGAACGACGTCAGCGGGTTCCGTTGGGACCCAAAGATGGCCAAGACGCTGGCCGAACTCAAAGTGGGAGCCGTGCTGATGCACACGCGCGGACGGCCGGAGGAATGGCGGACGCTCCCGCCGATTGGCGATCCGGTCCTGCTGGTGAAGCGGGAATTGCGGCAATGGGCGGAGACGGCGGCGCTGGCGGGTATCAAGCGCGATCGCCTGGTGCTGGATCCGGGATTCGGGTTCGGAAAAAGCTTTGAGGAGAACTATCCGCTGCTGGCGCACTTCGCGGAACTGCAGCAGATGGGATTCCCGTTGCTGGCGGGAGTGTCGCGCAAGTCATTTATCGGACGAACCCTGGCGCGCGCCGGCAAGGATAAGGATAGAGATAAAAAAAGAGACGTGGAGGCGGCCCAGCGCCTTTACGGGACGATGGCCGCGGAAACCGCGTTGATCCTGAAGGGAGCGCACATCATTCGAACCCACGACGTGCGCTTTGCGGTAGAGGCCGCGAGCGTGGCGGATGCGATCGTGGCCAGTGGGGGATAGTGTAGAGACGGGGCTTGCCCCGTCTCCCGTCGCGAGCGGAGACGCGGCAAGCCGCGTCTCTACAGGGATATTGGTGGCCTCAGACCCGAGCCGCCTCGGCGAACGGCGCGGTCGTTCTGAGGACGGGCAGCCGGATTTCAAACACGGCTCCGCCTTCGGGCCGGTTATAGCAAGTGATTTGTCCCTTGTGGTCCTGGATCACACCATACGTCGCGCTCAGTCCCAGACCGGTGCCTTTGCCGACTGGTTTGGTGGTGTAGAAGGGATCGAAGACGCGCTCGGGATCGCGCAGGCCGGGGCCGTTGTCGGCGAACTGCACGACCACTTCGTTGCCCTCGCGCCACAGGCAAACCTGGAGACGCCCGCCGCCGGTTTCCTGCAATGCGTCCACCGCGTTTTCGACAATCTGAAGGAAGGCCTGCAAGAGTTGGTTGGGGTTGCCGAGGACGCGAGGCAGCGCGTCTTTGGAACTGGAACTGGAACTGGAGTTGGGACTGCTTTCCACGGTCAGGCTGATCCGCTTGTTTTCGAGCTTGAATCCTTCCATTTGCACGGCGCGCTGCAAAAGCGGCTTCAGTTCGACAGGACTTTTTTCCCCTGGAGTCTGCTGGGCGAAGCTGAGCAGATCGCCGACCAGTTCGCGAGTGCGCCGAGCCTGCTGTCCGATTTTCTGCGCGTTCGAGAGTTGCTCGCGGCTGAGGTTGCTGCTGGCGGCCATGCGTTCCGAGTTGGCTAGAATGGCCGATAGCGGGAACTCCAGTTCGCCGGCAGCCAGCGCGACCAGTTCTCCCAGAGAAGCCAGCTTGGCTTGTTGGATCACTCTTCCCTGCAGACGCTGCAGGCTGTCGAAGCTCCGGCGCGAATGCTTGAGCAGCCGCAGAAGCCTTTGGTCGAGCAGGTGTTGCTTGAGGAAAACGACAAAGGCCAGCAGCGCGACTCCGCCCATCGCCACCGCGAAACGGACGCGGCTCAGATACGGCTGGTCGTGGTTCAGGAACAGCGCCCAATAGGCCATGACGGGCAAAGAGACCAGGGCAAGATTGGCAAGTAGAGGAGCGACCCAGCGGCTGGCACGCGTGATCGCAGGGACCGCCAGGGTTTCGTGAAGGGTATCGTGAAGACGGCGTCGACCGTCGATGGCTACCCAGAGAAAACCCAGCAACGCGGCGAGGAAGGGAAGATCGTAGATTCCGCCGGTCCGGTAGGTGCCGCGCACGATGGCGGCATTCATGGCTTCCGAGGAGATTGCGTAAAGACTGCTGGCGAAAAAAATGTCGCGATAGAGTTCACGCCATGCCCCCGAACTGGTGAAGAACGCCCATGCCGACACGCTAACCAGCATCAGTCCTTCGATCACATACAGAACATCCCAGCGCACGGTGTACACCGGCACATTGGTGATCAAGTATTCGTCGGGAAAAACGAAGAAGGCGTACACCACGACCCACCACACCACCACCATGAGGACATTCAGCGTACTCGGCAACAGCCCCTCGCGCTCTTCGGCCTGATGCGGCTGCAGGGCCACCGCCGCCATGATCGGGACCACGTGCAGGAACAACACAATATCTCCCGCGAAAGGGTCGGGCAACGGCTTGCGAACCACCACTTCAACCCACACCCACATGGCCTGGTTGAAACCCCACATGACCAGGCCCGCCGTCATAAGACTCCAGAACAGGCGCGTATGCCCGCGGCTGTCGCAGGCGTTTCTGGCGGAGGGGATGCAAGCAGCCGCGATCGCCAGCAGCGGGACCAGGTCACCCATGGCGGTACGAAAGAAAGGGTTGGGAACCACTGCGGGAGCCAGAGCAAAGGCCAGCAGCAGGCCAACTCCGCAGAGGAGCGACGGGATGGGGCGCAGAGACACCACTTTGCATGATACGACGTTCGCCACGATACGTTTAGATGACGGATCGGTGACCTGGGAGGTCACTACGGTAACGGTTCCGGCGCTCTTCAAAAAGACAGGTAGAGGCGGGGCTTGCCCCGTCTCCGGGGACGCGGCAAGGCGCATATGCGCGGAAACGGGGCGCGGTTTTGTCGAAGCGATTCAGGCGGCGGCTGCTAGAATTGCCTGCTATGGCATTCCCCACTAGCCGCCTGCGCCGTTTGCGGCGCACTGAAACCCTGCGCACCCTGGTCCGCGAGACCCGGCTCACGCCCGAATCTTTCGTGTATCCGCTGTTCATTTGCCCCGGAACGGGAATTCGGAAAGAAGTGCGCTCCATGCCCGGCGTCTTCAACCTTTCGGTAGACGAAGCCGTGAAGGAGGTGCGCGAGACGCGTGCCCTGGGCGTGTCTTCCATCATTTTGTTCGGACTTCCCGAGAAGAAGGATGAAGTGGCCACAGGCGCCTGGGCCGAGGATGGCATCGTGCAGAGAGCGGCGCGCGCCATCAAGAGCGAAGTGCGTGACGTGCTGGTGATGGCCGATGTTTGCCTGTGCGAGTACATGTCGCATGGGCATTGCGGCATTGTGGCTCACGTTGGCAGGCCGCAATCGCCGGGCAGGCCGCAATCGCTCAGCGCGGCTGCAAAAGACGTGACCAAGGCGATGGGGGTGGCGGTCACGAGTCCTGAGGAAAAGGAAAGGGCTATCAAACGGGGGGCTGCGGCTGCGACTCATGCGGCGGCGCAATATGAGTACGAGATCGTGAACGACGCGAGCCTGGAATTGCTGGCGCGCACCTCCGTCTCCCTGGCGCGGTCCGGCGTCGACATTATCGCGCCCTCCGACATGATGGATGGACGGGTTGGCGCGATTCGCGCCGCGCTCGACAAAGCTGGTTTCGAAAATACTCCGATTCTTGCCTACGCGGCGAAGTACGCTTCCGGCTTCTTCGGTCCGTTCCGCGAGGCGGCGGATTCCGCGCCGCAGTTTGGCGACCGGCGCTCCTACCAGATGGATCCGGCGAACGTTCGCGAGGCTATGCGCGAGATCGAGTTGGACATTGAAGAGGGCGCGGACATGATCATGGTGAAGCCGGCCATGCCCTACCTGGACGTGATTGCCGCCGCCCGCGACCGTTTCGACCTGCCGCTCGCCGCCTATCAGGTATCGGGCGAGTACGCGATGATCGAGGCCGCCGCCCGCAACCAGTGGATCGACCGTGACCGCGTGATAATGGAATCGCTCGTCTCGATCCGCCGCGCCGGCGCCAGCATCATTCTGACTTACTACGCCAAGGAAGCGGCGAAGCTGCTGGCCTAGCCCGGATTTTTCACCGCGAGTCCGGAGAGCGTGTGGAGACGGGACTTGCCCCGTCTCAGACTGCTGACAACTCTGGGTTGTTTTGGTTTTGGAAAGGGCGCGACTTCAGCCGCGCCGCAGGTATTGCCAAATCAACGGCGGCTTCAGCCGCTAAGGGTGGATGCTTGACGCGCTACGCGAAGTTCTCGTCGACAGAACTAGTCGCAGCTTGCGCTGGCTCGAAAGACGAGTGGGCGTGGGCAGAGTTCGTCCGGCGATTCCATGGAGTGATCGCCGCTGCGGCGCTGCGCACCGCCCGCCGCTGGGGCGAACCCTCCCGCCCTCAACTGGACGACTTGATCCAGGACGCCTACCTGAAGCTCTGCGAGAACCATTGCCGTTTACTGCGTTCGTTCCAGCCTCACCACGAAGATTCCATTTATGGGTTTCTGAAGGTGGTTGCGGCCAACGTCGTCCACGATCATTTCAAGTCGGCGCTCGCCGCAAAGCGGGGTGCGGGACAAACCGAAGCGCTCATGGACCAAGTCCCCATCGACCCAAAAACCGCCAGCACCGACTGTTTGGACTCGATTGGCCAGCGCCTTCAGCTCGCGCAGATCGACAAGATCCTGACCCAGGTTACGGTGGGCAAGGATCAGGAAAGAAAGCGTACGATTTTTTGGCTCCGCCACCGCCAAGGCCTTACCGCCAGTGAGATCGCAGCCATCCCTTCGATCGGACTGACCACCGAGGGAGTGGAAAGCGTCCTCATGCGCCTGGTGGCCATGATTCGCAGTCACATGATCAATTCAGGTCCGCAACCGCGCAGTGAAGGTTTTGGATAGACAAAGTCGTTCTAAGGTATTAGGAGTTAATATTGGATAAGAATCCCAACGGGCATCTGGGAGCGGCGGACCTGGCGAAACTGCTGGAGGCATCTCGCCAGCGCGCGGAATCCGCTCTAGACGCGTCGGATCTGCACGCTCATCTTGCCGCCTGTCCGGCCTGCCGGAAGCAATTTGAGGAACTGGTGTCGCTGGAGTGCAACTTAAGTCGTCAAATAAAGGGCGAGAAACCGGCCGAGTCCGCCCCGCGCGACGGCGATTGTCCGGACCCGGCGGTCTGGCGTGAGATTGCCGGCGGGCTGACCCCCACCAACGAGGCGCTTGTCCACATCGAACACGCCAGCCGCTGTGATTCTTGTGGCCCGTTGTTGCGTGAGGCCGTTGCCGAATTGACCGATTTGAACCGCGACATCACCGCGGCGGAATGGCAACATATCGCGGCCCTCCAAAGTGCGAGCCCGGAGTGGCAGCAGCGACTCGCCCAGCGGATCGCCGGGACGCCGCATTCCAGTCTGGATTCGCAATCGACGCCGTGGTGGCGACGGGGGCTAAGCGTTCCGCGCCTTACAACCACGATGGCTGCGGCGTTTCTTCTGGCCGCTGTGGTTGGCGTGGGATCGTGGGTTGTCGTCCAACGCAACCAGCCCGCCAGAGCCGGCCGTCTTCTCGCCCGCGCGTACACCGAGCAGCGCACCCTCGAACTCAGAATCGCAGGCGCCGATTATGCACCCCTGCGCATCTCGCGCGGACCGGCAGCCTCCTTTACCAGCCGTTCGGAGGCGTTGTTAAGGGCGGAAGATCTGATTGCCGGCCAACTCGAATCCCATCCCTCCGACCCCTCCTGGCTTCAAGCGCAGGCGCAGGCCGACTTGCTGGAAGGCAAGTACGACGCGGCCGTGGAGGCTTTGCGCCGCGCTTTGGAGTTGCAGCCGGACTCATCCGCTCTGATGACCGACCTTGCCACCGCTTACTTCCAGCGTGCCCAGCAGGAAGACCGCAAGGACGATCTCGGCGCGGCGTACGAGTACCTGAGCCAGGCTTTGAGACTGCGCCCCGACGATCCGGTTGCGCTCTTTAATCGCGCCCTGGTCGCGGAACGCCAGTTCTTGTATCAACAGGCGCTCGACGACTGGGAGCATTACCTGCGCGTCGATCCGGGCTCGCCATGGGCGGAAGAAGGCCGCAACCACGCCAACGCCGTGCGCGAAATCTTGAAAAAGCACGAGAGCAACGCAAAGCCCCTGCTCTCTCCTGCCCAAGCGGCGGACGCGGCCAGCAGCGCCAGTCTACGCGCGGAAGTCGACCAGCGTGTCGAAGAATATCTGCACGAAGCCGTCCGTTCCTGGTTGCCCCAGGCTTTCCCCGAAGCCAGGGCCCATGCGAAAGCCGACCCGCAAGCCGCCCAGGCGCTTTTTTTTTTGGCGGACCTGACCACCCGGCAACACGGCGACCTCTGGCTGGCTGATCTTCTCCGCGGCTCCTCCGCCCCAAGTTTTCCGCCAGCCGTAACCGCTCTCGCCCGCGCGGTGAAAGCGAATGACGCCGGCGAGTATGGCGTCTCTCGCGAACAGGCAGATCGTGCCGAACAATTACTTCGCGCGTCCGGCAACCAGGCAGGCGTGCTGCGCGCGCAGTTCGAGCGGACTTTCGCGGCGCAGATCGAGCGGCACAGTGAAGAGTGTCGTCGACAAGCGACGTCAGCGCTGGCGCAGTCCGACAAATATTCCTATCCCTGGTTGCAGATTCAGCTCGGGCTGGAGAAGGGCGTCTGTTCGTTTCTGATGGGTGATATCGGCGCCGACGAAAAGGGTGCCCGCCAGGCGATGGAGTTGGCAGAGAAGAATGGCTATGGGGCTCTTTATCTGCGAGCTCTCAGCTTCGCAGCGGCAGATCAGATCGCGATCGGCGATCAAGCCGGCGCTTGGAAGCTAGCTAGCACAGGGTTGGGACGGTATTGGTCAGGGGAATTCCCCGCGATGCGGGGGTACAACGTGTACTATGCGTTTGGCTACGCGCTCGCAACTGCTCGCCACCCCTATTTGCTGATGGCAATCTGGCGCGAAGCAGAGGCGTTAATTGACTCCCACGAAAATCTTCTGCTACGCGCTTGGGCGCACAGTTACATGGCCAACGCGGCGGCAGCAGCTCATCAGCCCGAAATCGCCGCACCGCAGTATGCAGAAGCAGCCCGCCTCTTTGCGCTTGCCCCACGAACCGAGGCCAGCCGCGGCTACGCTCTCGAGACCGAGATCCGGATTGCTAGAGTGGAGGCACGGCTCGGCCGCTTTGACACCGCCATCGGGAGACTGGCCTCAATACAGGACCAGATCCGCCCGCTCTCGAACAACTACCTCGTGCAGATGTTTTATACCACCCTTGGCGAGTTGCAACTCCGCAGGCATCGTGAGGCGGAAGCTGAGCAGGCCCTGCAGCCAGCTCTGGCTCTGGCAGAGCACAATCTCGCAACCCTCAGGTCCGAGTCGGAACGTACCAATTGGAGCAAGGACGCAGCCCCAGCGTATCTCGCACTCGTCGAGGCAGAACTGGCGCAGGGTCGTTCGCAGGATGCCCTCGAAACGTATGAGTGGTACCTGGGAGCGCCCCAGCGCACGGCTACCGATTCTCGCCCCCACCGATCTGCGGCTGACCCGCCGATGCCGAGTCCGTCCCCGATGGGCTCTCGCCTTCCGCTCCTCGCCAAAGAGACCGTGCTCGCCTATGCCGTGCTGCCCGACGGCCTTGCTATTTGGGCCTATGACAACCGCGGTATCAACGCGCGCTGGATTCAGAAACCCACCGATAGCCTGCGGGAGTTGGCGGAAAGGTTTCAGGACTTAGCGTCGGACCCCAAGTCGGAGCTGACCGCCTTTCGGCGGGACGCTCGCAGCCTGTACCAGGCGCTGGTCGCTCCCGTGGAACAACACCTCGCGCCGGGACGCACGCTGGTGATCGAGGCCGATGGATGGATGGCCCGCGTGCCCTTCGAAGCCCTGCTCGATTCGAACAATCATTATCTGATCGAGCGGGCACCCATCGTTCATTCCCTGGGTCAGGATTCCGAGGCGCGGCTGCGCAGCGACACCGGTGTTTCAAAAGACTTGCCGGCCCTGGTGGTGGGCAGTACCGCTTCATCGTCGGCGGACGGACTCATTCCTCTGCCCGATGTGTCCGCGGAAACGGACGCTGTTGCCAGCGGCTTTCATTCCCTGCGCGTACTCCGAGGTGAAGAGGCCACCCTCAGCGCAGTCCGAAACGAACTCCCCATGGCTGCAGTTTTCCACTTTGCCGGACATTCTCTGGCCGCGCCCCAAAGCATGGGTTTGCTGTTGGAAAGAGACGGAAAAGCAAACGCCCCCCGCCTGTTGGACGCAGCCGCGCTGCGGCAGCTTCGCCTGCAACGTTTGCAGTTGGCCGTGCTCTCGGCCTGCAGCACTGCTTCCGGCAGCGGCGGCTCCAGCGGATTCGACAGCGTTACGGACGCTCTTCTGCGTGCCGGCGTGCCCCACGTGGTTGCTAGCCGGTGGGCAGTGGACTCGGTCGAGACGCGAGGGTTTGTCGAGGACTTTTACCATAACGCACTATCCGGCCAGCCCGTTTCCGGCGCACTCCGCCAGACCGCGCTGAAAATGCTGGCCAACCCGCGCACCGCGCACCCTTATTACTGGTCGGCTTTTTCGGCGTACGGACGACCCTAATTTCTAAGCTGGTTTCATAAATCCGTTTTGGGTAGGGGCACGGCTTCTCAGCCTGCGGGGAGACGCATTTGCGCAGCGCTTCCGCGCTGCGATAACTTGCCTGTCTCCATCGACAGCTTTAGCCGATGAGGAACGCGCCTTCCGAGCGGAAGGGCATTTTAAGAAACCATTTCCAACACAGGAGACCCCGATGCGATCCAAACGCTACTTCGCCACCCCCATGGTTGCGCTGGCCAGCGCTGTCCTGGCCACGCTCTTCCTCATCGCCTGTCAACAAACCCAGCAACCAACTCCAGCGGCTGAGTCCAAGGCTGCCAGCACCGAGAAAGTTTTCGTGGTCTTCGAAGGTCCGTGGGCCATCGTGGACGACCCTAAAGACCCCAACACCGTCCTGGCTCTCGCGCCGAAGACGAAGCTTCACCGCGATCTCTACGTGGCCGCATCCAATGACTCGGTGCTGGCCGCGGGGACCTACGACCTTTCCGTCCCAGCCCATGCAGCCGCCTTTTCCGGGGCGCTGGACCCCAGCTTCGCCCAGGCCAAGATCGACGCCAAGAGCCTGCAACACGCGCTCGATGACAAGTCCGGGCGCTACGTGATTCGCCTGCCCAAGCCCGAAGCCTACGTGGCTGCCAAGAGATTCCGTAGTCGCGTTGGCGCTACGTACGTCCCCGAAGCTACGACCGAGCAGAACTACGCGACCCAGGTGTCGTTTCGTTACACCGTCAGCACTCTGAACGGTTTCTCTTTGGCGGGCACACCGGACACCGGCACCTTCAACCCGCTCCTTCTCCAGCTTGAGACGCCAGCCATTCGCTTCGCGATTGAACCAGCTGTGCCTGATAGTCCCACGGATATGTGCCACACCCACTCCCGTGAGGCTTTCCGCGATACGGTGAAGTTTTTGGGCTTGACTCTGTATGTCGATTTCCCAAACGACTCGGCAGGCTGCCACAAGACCGACGCCCAGGTCCCTCGCTCGACCAAGGCGAAGGCAGTCCAACCGTCGCGGCTCGAACGGATGGCCTCGCTTTTGAGTGGAGACATTACCGACGTGCAGACGGCAAGCGCAGTTGGCGCCGCTTTGCCCAACTATCTGAGGTTTCATACCGAGGGGAGAGTTGGGAGTACGGTGAGGGATCTGATGGCTGCGGTGTATTTGTTCCACGCGGGGGGCGGGGGTTGCATGGCGCCGATCCTGTTCCTCACGACCACCCCGTAAAGCCTTTCTCGAATTCGAGGCGGAAATAAACAAACTATTTTCCGCCTCGCCCGTTTTTGAAAAGTTCCGCGCACACCTCGCCATGCACGCAGGCAAGCTTTCACTTAGCGGGAAATTGACAGTTGACCGCAGCAGGTATAAATAGAACTTACTCGAATTAGGGTATCAGGGTATTCGAGTTTCGCATCCGTGCATCGCTTTAGCGATATCGTAAAGTTCGCCAGTTCTCGCGCCCCATTAGGGGCTGACAGGGATCCGCTTTGAAACCTGAAATGCGCATCGGCTACGGTTGGGACTCGCACGAATTCAAGCCCGGCATTCCGCTAAGAATCGGAGGCGTGACTCTGCCGCACGATCAAGGCCTCGGCGGCCATTCCGACGGCGACGTCCTGCTGCACGCCATCACCGACGCGCTGCTCGGCGCCATCGCCGGCCCCGACATTGGAGCGCTGTTTCCGCCCTCCGATGCGCAATGGAAAAACGCCGACTCCG
>Ga0209517_10005438_pt1 | contig 16225 bp, 12 predicted proteins | sample PeaSoiMetSII2010_FD_187695 | JGI IMG/M metagenome (GOLD analysis project Ga0209517, IMG submission 187695) | Peat soil microbial communities from Weissenstadt, Germany - SII-2010 (SPAdes) (version 2) | ecosystem: Environmental > Terrestrial > Soil > Wetlands > Peat | place: Germany... | reverse complement strand
GGTTTCATCCTGGCGCAATGTGGCGGAATCGTATTCCAGTTGTGCACGGTCGACGGGCGACTGCAAAGAGGTCTGCCCCAGCGCTCGCGCGACTATCTCGATCGCTTGTTGCTTGGCTTCTTGGTTGGCTCCTTGGTTACCAGCAGCCGCGGCGCGGGCTTGCACCCAGCTCAACCACGCCGCGCCGAAGTCCGGGTCCAGGTTCACCGCGTTTTCATACTCGCCGCGGCCCCAGGCGGCAACGGCTTGGGGATTAGCGGAGGAAAAAGCGTGCGCGCCGGCGTCGATTTGCTTGGCCAGCCGATCGAGAGCGGGCAGCATTTCTCCGTCTCCCGCCCCGGTATGAAGCGCCTTGTGAGTCTGGGCATCCTCCACCACAAACTCAAAATGAAGCTGATCTTCTTTATTCGAAGCGCGACGCTTTTCGAAATATCCGTGCACCAGTTGGGTGACACCAGAAGCGTAGGCGTCGCGCAACGCGCTCACTTGGATCGGAACGATGGCGGGAACGGACTCGCCGCCGCCCAGAAGCTGATCGGTTACGATCTTCGGGCCGGCTGCGGAGATCCAGTCCAGGGCCGAATCGCCGGAGAGATTTTCAAAGGGCAGGATGGCGACGCGCTGAACGGACTCCCGAGCGTTGCGGGAACGGGAGCAAGCCGCGCAGAGGGCGGCCACGAACAGCAGAGAGAACCGAAATGGCCGCTTCAGAGTACCTTGTACTCCGCGGCGAGAATCTGCTGGAATTCCATATTATCCTGCAAGGCGGAGAATTCCGGTTCGGCTTTGAACTTATCGCGGTCCTTGAAGCCGTTTTCAAGCGCCTTGCGGATGTATTGCAAGGTCCGGTCCGTCTGGCCGGCTTTCGCGCAGGTCTTGGCCAGGATGTAGTAATAACTGGCGCGCTCCTCTACGGTGCGTTCCTGGACCAGCACGCCCTGGCTGCTGTGTTGATCGAAGACTTCGGGATCGATGGCGACCGCCTGCGCGTATGTTTTCATCGCGTCGTCATACTGTTTGCGCGCGAAGTATGCGGTTCCCAGGTTGCTGAGGACGGAAGCGGAATTAGGCGTGATGCGCAATGCGTTCCTGTACTGATTCACCGCACGCCGGTAGGACTTCTTCGCGTAGTAGACGGTTCCCAGGTTGTTGATGGCTTCGGGATACTTCGAGTTCAGCTTGATCGCGCGGCGGTAGTACTTCTCGGCGTTGTCCAGGTCCTGCAACTGGTGATAGGCGATTCCGGTCTTATTGGCGAGAATCGCACTCTTTTCGGCCCCCGGTTTATAGAAGTCGATGGCTTCGCGGTACATCTTGCGGGCCATCATGATATCGCCGCGCAGTTCGGGCGTCAGAGCGGGGTTAATCGGCAAGCCCTGATTTTGCGTTGGCGTGCGAAACCCGTCCGAGGTTTGCACCGTGGGTGGAGTCTGAAACACCAAGCCGGCACCCAATACCAGCAAGGAGACGAAAGACGTCATGATAGCCTCCTCAGTTATCTTTAACTGTATCATCGGCAGTGCTCCGCCGCGACTGGAGGCTTACGGTTTGAACTGCGGAGGCGTAGGTACCGAAACCACGCCTTTGAGAATGTCCTCCAGCGACGCCGGCTGGTAATCCGCCGGAATCTGGAAAATCGCATCGTCCAGGGGATCGGTCGAAAGTTCCACCAGTTCCTGGGTCATTTGCATCAGCGGAGCGTTGGGATCGAGACCGGCGGGAGGCGCCTGCCCCGCCTGTTTCGGCATCTGCTGGCTCAAAAGCGCCAGCAAGGGCATCACGATTTCCATATGCGTGCGCAACGCCATAGCGCCATCCTTGCTCACATCGGCGAGCATTGTACTGAGGTTGTCGCCGAAGCCGGGAATGGCTGCCCCGAGTTGCTTCATCATCTCCGCCGGATTCATCGCGAAGGTGGCGGATGCCATGTAATTCTTGTATTCCCGCAAGGCCAGGACGCGCTGGACCTCTTCCGGCTTGGGAGTCCATATTTGCATGATCATCTTCATGAACGGGGCGCCCGTGGAAGGAACACCGGGAATCGCCATGTCTATGTTCACTACAAATTCATGTTCCTCGGTCTGGATTCCCTGGATCGTCGCCGTCCGGCCGGTGATGTGGGATTCGACGCTGGTCTTCATCGAAGCGAGCATGGCGCGCGCTTGTTCGGGTATGACCGGCATTGCGATGTTGGCCTGCTCCGCGTATTGACTCGCAGGCACGGTGGCAAACCGCTTGTGAACTGCATCCAACGTTGTCAGATCCTGGGTCTTCAGGTCCATGATCGATACCAGGTGGCCTTGCTCGGAGTAGGTCTTGTCCCCTTTAATCCGAAGGATCGTGTCCGGATTGCCGCCCAGCGCCTTATCGATATCGGCCGCCGGAACGATGGGGGCCACTTGAATATCGGAATGGTAGCGCAGCGTGGCGTCGGCACGCGTTAAAGGTGCAAGCGGAGCAAGCAGCAGCGCAAATCCGGCGCAGCGAAGGAAGGTACGCATAGTTGAAGCTCGACTATTTGAAAATGTCTCTGAGCCGCCCGAAGAAACCTTTCTTCTTTGGCTCCGGTTCCGGCTGCGCCGGTTGCGGAGTAACCGGAATACTTCTTGGCACCGCCCCTGCTGGATTTGGACGCCGAGCGGTCTGCGCCGGTTGCGTACTCTGGACGGCTGCCACTTCGGTGCTGCTTTCAGCCTCCGACGTGGGCGCCGCGGCGGGAGCTGTCTGTTGCACCGGATCCCAGCTCGAGACCAAAGTCCGTCCGTTGCCGTGAATGTGGCAGATCTGGAGCGGCTGGCTCCCGGCGATGAACACCTCGCTGCGCACCTTGTCGCGCGGACAGTTGGGCGCGGCCAGCTCACCGGTGCCTTCGTCGATATCCGCCGTTACGATACCGTCCGGCGGCTGGAAGGAATGCACATTTTTATATTCCTGATGCTGATGCGCCCGCTTCATGAATTCCGTCCAGATGGGAAGCGCGCTCTTGGCGCCTTCCAGCTTGAAGTCGCGGTTATCGTCGAAACCCACCCACACCACGCAGATGATCTTGGACGTGAATCCCGCGAACCATCCGTCACGCGAGGTGCCGGTCTTTCCCGCTGCCGGAAGCAGGAATCCCATGGATCGCGCGCGCGCCCCGGTGCCGGTTCCGCGCAGAACGTCTTCCATCATGCTTTCGACCAGATAGGCCACCCGCGGATCGATAGCCGGTTTCCGCTCAGGCTTAGCTTGAAATGCGGTCGCGCCGTTTCCATCACGGATTCCCTTGATGAAGCCGGATTTCAGCAGTTCGCCGCCGTTAGGAAAGACCGTGTAGGCAGTCGCGATTTCGAGCGGCGTTACTTCGTAGGAGCCCAAGGCGACGGACGGTGTGGGCTGTATCTGCTCGTTCATTCCCACCGCGCGGGCCACTTCGACTACTTTGTCGAAACCCACCATTTCCGCGACTTTCACTGCCGGGACATTTTTGGAATGCGCCAGGGCGTAGCGCAGAGTCATGGGGCCTTCGAACTTATCGCCGAAATTGTTGGGCGTATAGTTGCGCGTATCATGCTCGTACCAGAACGTGGTTTCCTCGTCTACCACCACGGAGGCCGGTGTCAGCACCGTGTGGCTGGACGGATCCAGCGCGCTCATCATCGCCGCGGTGTACACGAACGGCTTAAACGACGATCCGGGTTGCCGCAGTGAAGTGACATGATTCAGTTGGCTGCTCCCGTAGCTGCGTCCGCCCACCACCGCCAGCGGCTCGCCAGTTTCCGTCGAGAGAGCCACCAGCGCCACCTGCGCGGAAGGAAACTCGGTGGTGCCGTACTTCTTGTTCCGGCGCTTCCATTGCGCGTCGGTTTCGGCGATGCCCGCGCGAACGGCTTCCACGGCGTCGTGCTGCAACTCCAGATCCAGAGTCGTATAGACACGGCTCGAGCTGGTATAGAAATCGCGATTCTGAAAGCGCGTCTGCAGCTCGTCGTTGACCAGATCCACGAAATACGGCGCATCGCTCGATTCCACTTCGCCATGATTCACCTGCAGTGGACTTGCGACCGCCTCCTGGTATTGATGCTCGGTGATGAAGTCGTTCTCGCGCATCTGCTTGAGCACGATGTTGCGGCGAGCGATCGCCCGGTCCGGATGGCTGAACGGATTGCGTGCTCCCGGACTCTGGATCAGGCCGGCCAGCAGGGCCGCATCCGGCAGAGTCACCTTGCTCAGTTCCTTGCCCAGGTACACCTGCGAGCCTTCACCGAAGCCATGAATGCTGAAGCTGCCTTGATTGCCCAGGTAGATCGAATTCGCGTAGTAATAGAAAATCTGCTGCTTGGTGAGTTTCTGCTCCAGCTGCATGGTGATCAGCGTTTCGGGGATCTTGCGCCGCCACCCGCGCTCGGTGCCGAGCCATAGAGTGCGCGCCAGTTGCTGGCTGATGGTCGAAGCGCCTTCCAGGCGTTTCTCGTCCAACAAGTCCCGCCAGGCCGCGCGCATGATCCCGACGGGGTCGAAACCGGCGTGCTGGAAGAAATGCTTGTCCTCGGCGGCGAGCAGCGCGTTCACCATCACCTTCGGAATATCGTCGAAGGCCACGATGCGGCGTTTCTCGCGTTTCTTGTCGTAGAGATTACTGATCAGTTCGGGTTCCAGCAGGTACTGGGTGCGCTCGGTATGATCGCGCAGGGAAATGATCTGGGTGACGTGGCCGCCGGCGATCTTGATCGTGCCTCCTTCCGGATCGTACGCGTCCGGTCCGGGGTTGACTTCCACGGCATCGGGACGCACCAGATACCATCCCATCCGGCTGGTGTTGGAGGTCGAATAGCCGCATCGCCGCAAGTACGCCGCGATGTCTTCGCCGGTGATATCCTCGCCCAGGCTTACCGGGCGGGGAGCCGCGTACAGCAGCGTCGCGCTCGAAAACGGGCCGGCTTTGAGCTCCGCATCGATCATGCGGGAGTACTGGAAATAGTAATAAGAGAAGACGCCGACAGCCGTCGTGCCTAGCAACAGGCACGTGACGATGAAAGCCCGGCCCCAGGGATTCTTCAGAATCCGGAACACCGGAGAGTTTTTGGAAATGCGCAGTTTTACCGCCATTTTCGAGCTATGACTCCGCCTTTATAAAGGTCGCCACTTCTTCGAATCGTCCAGCGAGACGAGCTCTTTCCACATGTCTTCGTGCGGTTGCCAGTCCGGCACCTGACGGCCTGTGATCTGCACCTCGTCGACTTTCAGCGTCCCGTGGCCGAACGGACAAATGTACTCGGTGCGTGGCCGGCCCAGCAGAATATGCGTCCAGTCGCCGGTCAGGATCGGCATACGCAGACGGCGCAGGCAAGTCCGGCAGCGGTAGCGCTGATCCCAGATCGCCACCCAGATCACTCCGATCGCCACCAGCGAGTACAAGAACATAATCAGGGTATACAGCAGATCGTGTCCGAAGGGCTCGGTCACGTTGAACAGGGGTTTGGGAGCAGGAAGCAGGTACGCGAGGGTCCGGCGCAGGCCGACCAGAAACACGCCCGCCACCACCAGCTTGGCGACCAAGTAAGCCCAATACTTCATATACTCTTGGACACCCGCCCTCGCTCTTAGTGTCCCACACTTCTCAACATTACATGAGGTCTGGGCCCACTCAAACGTTTCGCGAAACCTTTGAGCCACAACGTGGGAGGGGGGGCTTTGAACCCTGGCAGGCCCGCTAAAGCTTAGCCCCGATCTTGCCGATAAACCCCTGGGACTTTGTGTCTCCGGGTTCTAGGACCGCGCGACGGCGGATGTAGTGAGGAGGATGACGTGGGAGTTTCAAAAAGTCTGAATCGATTGGCAATCCTAGGGATACTGGCCTGTGGAGGCGCTTGGGCCCAAAGTGTCGTGGGCGTGCAGGTGGGCTTAAGCGAGCCCGGCCCATATTTCCTCGTGGACGGCCAGCCCTATAACACTCCTCAAATTTTCCAATGGCAGGTTGGAAGCGTCCACCAGATTTACTTCGTTCAGTCTGTCGAATCGGATGGATCCCTTGGAAATCACCAGTATCCTTCCACCTCTCCCGGAACTCGCTACACGTTCTCCACGTGGGAAATGACGGGCCAAACCCCGCCCGGGACCGACCCGCTATTGGTCTTCACGGTCTCGCCCACTCTGACCAAAATCGTGGGGGACGTGATTACGGAAGTGCAGTTATACGTATACTTCGGCGGGTTCACCGACCCGACCCTCGCCTGTTCCACGGCGGCGATTCCCAACGACCCGCGCCAGGGTGTTGTCATGGTCGGTTCCACCTGTTTCAGCGCGCCGTCGACTATTTGGATTACTCCCGGGTCCGTCAGCATCTCAGCCGCGGCCTTCCCCGGATACATCTTCACGAACTGGCTGGTCAACGGGAACGTCGTTACGGGGCAGTCTATATCCGCGTTTCCGATCGTGATGCCCAGCAATCTGGAGGCTGTGTTTGTGCCGGCCAAGCGCGTGCGCATTCGTTCCAACCCGCTCGGCCTGAGCATCGTGGTGGACAATCAGCTCATCAAGCCCGGTCCGATTTTCTCCACAGCTTTTTCCGGAGATCCGTACTGTCCGGTGAACTTCGCCCTGCTGCCAATTGGTTTCCCGGTGGGATACGTTCCGTTGTGCGTGGGCGATTTCGACTTCTTGCCCGGTTCCCAGCACCTCCTCGCCGCGCCGGCGGTGCAGGCGGACTCGTCTGGGAAAACCTGGGTCTTTACGGGATTCAGTAATGGGATGGGACAGAACGCAGTCTATACGGCTGATTCCAATACCAGCGTGCCGGATATCCTGGCCGCGAACTTCGTCGCCGCAGTGCCCACCAATGTAGTCACGTCACCCGCCGGCCTGACCGTCAACATAGACGGCCAAAACGATTCCACCGGCTCCCAGTTGCTCTGGGCCGTAGGACAGACCCATCATTTGATCGCTCCGGCAACCCAGACCGATTCGACCGGCCGCCCCTGGCAGTTCTCGGGCTGGTCCAACGGCGGTCCTGCCGACCAAAACTACACCGTTCCATCCGGCCTGCTGGGGCTGGTCCTGACGGCTACCTATCAGCCTGTCGGGAAGCTGCAGGTGGTGAGCGTGCCGCCCGGGTTGCCCTTCATGGTCGACGGCGCGGCCTGCACGACGCCTTGTGTACTTCTCACCAAACCCACCGGAGCTCAGGTGCAGGTAGTGGCCCCGGCTACGGCAACGCCGGACGCCTTCAGCCGCTACAATTTCGTTTCCTGGGATAGCGGAAGCACTTCCACTACGACCCAGGTCACCATCACCGATCAAGCGCAGGTTATCGTCGCGACCTATCAGGGCTTCTTTAAGCTCAGCGCCAGCTCCAGTCCGGCCGACCATGTGACGTTCACGTTCGGTCCGAGTTCCCCGGATGGATTCTTCGCCGCCGGAACGCTGGTTAATATTGTGGCCACACCCTACAACGGCTTCACTTTCAAGCGTTGGTCCGGCGATCTCTCCGGAACCAGCTTGTCGGGAACGGTGATGATGAACGCTCCGCGATCCGTTGTCGCGGTTCTGGATGGGTTCCCCTTCATCTCCGATAACGGCGTCAGGAACGCGGCGGGTCCTACTCCCACCGGTACCGTCGGACCGGGATCCGACATCTCCATCTATGGAGACGATCTCGCGGCGACAACGCTGTCTTCGCCGCCGGGCCAACTCGCACAATCGCTGGGTGACGTGTGGGTGACGGTCAATGACCGGTTGCTGCCGCTGCTGTACATATCACCCAATGTGATCAACGCGCAGCTCTTCTCCGATCTTCCGGACGGCAACTACACCCTGACGGTCCATCGCACGGCTCAAATGGATGCGAGCGGGAGTTTCACGGTCAAGCGAGACTCGCCCGGGCTGTTCCAGTGGTATTCGCCGCAAGGCAGCACCGTAGCCGCTTTCCATGCGGACGGGACCATCCTCAACGCCGCCAGCCCGGCCACGCAGAATGAGACCATCACGATCCTGGGCACGGGCTTCGGCTTCTACGACAAGCCGCTGGTCGATGGCTTCCCCACTCCCGCTACCGGGGTCTGGAACGTGCTGGATCCCGTGACGGTGACGGCGGGTGGGCAGACCTATACCCCGATCTCCTCGCGCGCCGCAAATAGCCAAACCGGCATGGTAGTGGTCCAGGTCAAACTGACCGGCACGCTGCCTTCCGGCCTGGACGACCTGAAGGTGACGGTCAACAGCGTGGATAGCAACACCGTGAAGCTGCCCGTGCAGTAGTCAGCGTACAAAGAACGCCGGCTTGTCGACGGACGCGTCCACCGCGACGTCGAAGAACCCGACCATCATCTCGTCCCAGCTCTGGTGCCCATAGCGCACATCGGCCGAGGGGTCCGGATTACGCGGATTCGCGGCCGAGTTATCGTAGGTCGCGATCCAGTTGAGCCGGGTTCCCTTCTTGAGCGGCATCGGCTCGGCCAGCCGGTAGTAGAGCTGCCAGTAGAAATCGTACGGTTTTACGCGCAGCAGCGTCTCCGGGAGGCCACTATCCAAAATTCTGGTGTATTCAAACGCGACGCCCCGCAGGTGCATGTGCGGGAAGAACCCCAACAGTAGCGCGTCGTTCGGCAGCGTGCCCCACGCGCTGATTCGGAAATCGCGCTCTCCCGAGGGGATCAGGAACTTGTCGTTGTCCATTTGCAGCGTGAGAACGCGCTTAGCCGGCGGCGTCGCGGCAAAAACCATCCCGACCTTCGTCCGGTCCTCCATCGCTTTACCTAAAAGAGCTTTGCCCGACGGAGTGTAGTGAATCTCGAACACCAGGTCTGATCCGGCTTTGACCAGTTTGGCCATGCCCGCCGGATACACGTCCGGCGCACTGCCGGGTGCATAGACTGCCAGAATATCGGCCTTCGTGGGTCCGCGCGTCCAGGTATCGCCAGGCTCGCGGATGTAAACCACCGCATGATGCACGACGGCACGCTGGCTGGGACGCACTTCGACCGACTGCACCCAGCGATCCTGCTGGAATCCCGTGGGCACGACGAAGTATTGATACTCGACCGCTCCGGTCTTCGGCACACGGAACGCGCTGGGCATTTCGATGACCGCATCCGGTTTCGCAATGTTCCATCCCTCCGTCCAAGCCTTAGGCGGCGGACCGTCCAATTCCCTGCCCTGCGGCGCGCCCGAATCCGCCCACCGCGCCAGCGTTTCGCGCTCAGCGACGGTGAGTGATCGGTCGTTGGAGAACTTCCCGCAGCACGGATCGGCGAACCACGGCGGCATCTTGCGCGTGAGGACCGCCTCGCGGATAGCCTTGGCCCACGGCCTGGTCTGCTGGTAGGTGGAAAACGCCACCGGCGCCATCTGCCCCGCCCGATGACACTCCTGGCAGCGATTCTGCAGAATCGGCAGGACGTCGCGGTAGAAGGTGACTTGCTGCGCGATCACCGGCGCAGCGAGCAGAACGGCGGCAATCGTCCGCAGGATCACGTTTCCACTATAAAGGAGGGCGGGCTTCAGCCTGCGCGGGGCTTGAGCCCCGCAGAGCGTTAGCGGAGACTACGGGTCGATAACGCTCAAGGTTAACTGCTCCGCGTCGCCTTGATGGCCTACGTGCACGACGCAGTCCGGCGGGATCAACCCCGCCTCCACCATCGCCGCCAGCGGCTGCGTCAGCTTGCGGAGAATCACTCGTTTCAACTCCCGCGCGCCATATTCGCGACTGGTCCCTTTCTCCAGCAGAAAACTTCGCGCGCCCTGATCCAGCTCCAGCGTGAAGGCCCGCTCTTCCAATCGATGCGCGATATGCCGCTCCAGCGCCGCGATCTGCTGATCCAATATGGCCTCCAGCGCCTCTGCGTCCAGCGGCTGATAGGTGATCACCGCGTCGATCCGATTCACGAACTCAGGGGCGAATTTTCGTTTCACCGCGCCTAGCCCGATGCTCGACAATTTCCGCAACGTGCCATCGCCCGACGCCGGCGCGGTAGCCGCGAAACCGAAATCCGGCAGCACTTCCTTCCGCATCGCCGAAGCCCCTAAATTGCTGGTCAGAAAAATCAACGTGCGCTCGAAGTTGACGGAGGTGTTATCGCCCAGCCGCAACACCGCCTTATCCAGGACCCCCAGCAGCAAGCGGGTCATACTGGGCGCGGCTTTTTCGATTTCGTCGAACAGAACCAATGCCAGATTGGATGCCTCACTGGTCACCGCCCCGAGCTTCTGCTGCGTCAGCATCGGCGTCGTCTCGCGATGACCCAGATATCCCGGCGGCGCGCCGATCAGCTTGGCGATTTCATGCTCCATCTGGAACTCGCCGCAGTCCACCCGCACCAGGCTCTTCTCACTGCCGTGCAGAGCGTCCGCCAGCGCCTCAACCGTGCGGGTCTTGCCGGTGCCGGTGGGTCCCAGGAGCAGGAACACGCCCGCCGGACGGCCTTCGGGCCCCAGTCCCGCGCGATACATCTGTACGTAAGGAACGATCTCCGCGATGGCGTGAGCCTGCCCCACCAGGCGGCTCGCAAGCTGCTGCGTGAGTTCTTCGCGTCCGCTTGCGGGGTCTGGAAAACTGGCGGCCATGCTCCGCCCCGGACGATTGGAAAGACGAATAGGAATGGGTTGGCCGCGCACACACCTCATTCTCGGTATGCGCTGCATCGGCACGCTCGGTGCGCAACGCTAAGAGGTGGGAAACACTGTGTTATTTATGGCGGTAGGTGATGCGTCCCTTGGTCAGGTCGTACGGGGAAAGCTCCAAGGTGACCCGGTCGCCCGCCAGCACGCGGATACGATTGCGGCGGAGCTTGCCTGCCAGGTGCGCGAGCACACTGCGTTCCTGGTCCAATTGCACGCTGAAGAGGCCGCTGGGGAATTTCTCGACTACGGTTCCGGTGACTTCAATGCAGTCTTCTTTACTCATCGTCCTCCCAGAAGGTGATTATACACGGACGGCACTTCCGATAGAATCGTAACCCGGAGACTCATTCCCAAGACCCATGGCCGAAAAACTCGGGACGTTATTTCAACTCTATTACCGGCCTGCGAGCGCCCTGAGCACGATCCTCGACTCCGGCAGCCTGATGCTCGCCGTCATCGCGGCGGCTGCATTAGGCTTCGCGATGGGCGAAATCAGAAGCGTGGTGCTCATCGCGGTGCTTTTCGCACCCGCGTGTATCGCGATTATCTCGGTGTGGGACCACCTGGGCAGCCTGGGCGTGGTGCTTCGCCGCGACTATTCACCCCTTCTGGTATGCACGCTGATGTGCTGGATCGCTGCCAAAATCCCTGCCTGGCTTGCGAGCTTCCTGGCGCCTGAGCTCAGTTTTTGGATTCACTCCCTTGCGGATGTGTATTTCCTGGCCCTGGCGGCCATCGCGATTCGCACGGTATTTGGGACGAGCATCGGGAAAGCGATAGGAACTGTTTTGGGCGGTGCGGCTGCCAGCGTGGGAGGCTTCTACGCCTATGCGATCTTTGGCGGAATGCTCTCCTATTTCGCCTCGCCGCTCGTCCTCCTCTGGCTCTATTTCCTATTCCGTCCCAATCTCGATATGTTCACTGGCCTGGGTGGCGGCCTCCGCTCGCGTCAGAACTTCAACCGGCATCTGGAGGCGTTAACGGTGAATCCGCGCGATTCCGACGCACACTATCAGCTCGGCTTGATCTATCAGCAGCGCCGCAACTATACCGAAGCTATCTCCCGGTTCACGAAGGCCGTGGAAATCGATCCCGGCGAGACCGATGCGCATTATCAATTAGGCGTGATCGCGCTGGAGCAGAAGCGTTACGAAGATGCGCGTAAGCATTTCGCCGCCACGCTGGCTCTGGATGACAAGCACTCGTCGAGCGAAGCCTGGCGCGGCCTGGGCGCGGCTGACTTGCAATTGGGAAATACCGAAAAGGCGCTGGCCGAGCTCCAGAAATATACCGATCGCCGCGAATTCGATCCCGAAGGTTTGTATTGGCTGGGCGCGGCGTTGAAGAAGCTAGGTCGCACCCCGGAGGCCAAGGACGCGTTCCAGCGCGCGGTGGAAGCAGCCCGCACTGCTCCGGCCCATCGCAGGCGATATACGGCTGCCTGGGGTCGCCAGGCCAAGGCCGAATTGCGGACTCTTTGATGGAAAAAAAGGGGACAGCCGCCACGCTAAATGGGGACAGCCCTTCAGGTGGATAACAGCGCGCGTTGCCGGACACGCGGGGCTGTCCCCATTTAGCTTCCCTATGGCGCTTCCGCCGCCAGTGCGATGCGGAACGCTGGGCGAAACACCCGGGCTCGGGGTTTTCGCAGCCCGGCTTTCCGCGCCAAGTCTTCCAGCTCCTTCCGCCGAAACGCCGCCTCCACCGAAATCGCCCCGTCATGCACCGTCACCGGATCCCAGCCCAGCAGCGGCCGGCTCCAGGAGATGAAGTAATACGGGATGGGATTCCGTTCCAGGTCGATCACCAGGACCGCCTTGCGAGCCACTGCACCAAAATTCCGCAAGAGTTCGATCACCTTGTCATTCGGGAAATGATGCAGAAACAGCGAACAAAAGACGTAGTCGAAGCTCGCTGAGCGGAGCGGCAGTTGAAACGCGTCCGCAACCACTTTCCACCCTGCGCCCGTCAAATGCGTAGCCACGTAATCGAGCGACGTGACCTTGGCCGCCGGATACCATCGCCGGATGCAGGCTCCCATATCCCCCGAAGCGGCCCCGACGTCCAGAACCGAGAACGCCTGGCCGGCCGGAACGTTCTCCTGAAGCAGCCTGCGAAGCGTCGAGTGGCCTCCCCAGCGCCGGTTGATCCGAACAAGATCCTGCAGGCTCGCGCGCGCCTGCTCCGGCGGCAGGGTATCGAGAAGTTCCGGCAGAATCAGCCGCTTACCCAGGCAGTGCATCTGTAACCTACTAGTAGTACTCTAAAGCAACTGCTAAAATAGGACGAGAGTCCGTAAAAGGAGACTATACCGTGGGCGACAGCTTTGATCCTTCCGGCGGTTCGGGCGGCGTGAAGATTCCAGTGCTCTTTGGGGCGGTGGTAGCCCTGGTTGGGGCGTCCCTGTATCAGTTCTACGAGGTTCGGCAGGTGCGTGCGGATTTGGAAGCTACTCGCACGGCGTTGCTGGAAGAGATTTCCAAAGTCCACGAAACCTCTACGGTTTCAAGCAAGACCAACCGCCAGTCCGTGGATTCGCTGAAAACGCAGATGGATGAGGCCCGGCGCCAAGCCAGCATTCTGGCGGGCCAGGCCAAACTCGACGCGACCAAGCACGCCGATGACCTGGCTGCCAAGCTGGAGAGCGCGCAGGCACAGGAAGCCGCTGAGACGGCTAAGGTTGCGGCAAGTGTCAACGCGGTTTCCGGCGATCTGTCCAAGGTTCGGGAGGACGCCAACTCCACCAAGAGCCGCGTGGGCGAAGTTGCAACGGATGTGGCGGGCGTCAAGTCCGATGCCGCTGCCACCAAGGCCGAACTTGAGAAGACTATCGCTGATTTGAAGAGCACCCGCGGCGATCTGGGCGTCCAGAGCGGCCTGATCGCGACCAACGGCAAGGAGCTAGCCGCACTGCGCCAACTGGGCGAGCGCAACTACACGGAATTCCGGCTGACCAAGGATAAGGCGCCCACCAAGGTCGGCGACGTCCAGATGCGCTTGAAGTCGGCCGACATGAAGAAGAACCGCTACACCATCGAGCTGATCGCCGACGACAAGCTGGTGGAGAAGAAAGATAAGACTGTGAATGAACCGGTCCAGTTCATGCTGTCCCGCGCCACTCAGCCTTTCGAGATCGTGGTGAACGAAGTGAAGAAGGACATGATCTCGGGTTACATCTCCGCTCCGAAGGTGCAACAGGCTCGTAAGTAAACTTCTCCTTGTAAACGACTAAGGGCGGACCCTCGCGGGCCCGCCCTTTTTATTTGTCGGATTGTTATTGGCCGCTCGCTGTCGCTCACGGTTCAGCGATCCCGAGCACCGAACCGCGAACGCCAGTGAGCGGCTTCAGCTTACTTCTGGGCGATGGTTCCGGCCCCGCCCCACTGGTCCTTGTTACGGAGAGTTTTCCAGACATGGTCGCCCCACCAGTCGTCCTTGGCGACCGTGGCGTTGTGACGTTCGATAGTGGCGAGCAGGGCGTCCGCGTCTACCTTCGACAATTCGAGCGTCATGGTCTGGTCCTGGCCGTTTTCGTTCGTGTAGGCCAAGTTCATCTGCCGGGTTTCCGATTTCATCAGCCGTTTGGGCAGCGCCCAGACCTTGTAAATCGGTTCGGGTTCCGCCGTATGAACCAGTACGGAGCTCAGCTCCGCCTTCGAAATCTGGCGATACGGGACCTGAACCTTATGGAGCGGGGTCCGAAGTTCCATGGACTGCGGATTATTCAGGTACAAGGTCGCGCCGGTTTTGGGCGCAAGCTCGGCGATGTTTCCGTCGATATAAGTAACGGTTGCCGAATCGGCGGCTGCCAGTAGCCCGCCGGCGAGAATCGTGAGTGTGGGGAGAGTCAAAAAGCGCATGGTGGTCCTTTCCAGAGCAAAGATCGACAGGATGGAAGATGAGCTTTAGATCTCTCACGTCCTTAGTACTATGCGAGAATCGGCTCGTGGGTAAATCGTTTCTGGTCTGTCTACTGGCGCTCAGCTCCGCATTCGGAGCGGATTCCATAGAACGATATCTGAACGCCCCCTTCGCTTCCGAGCTCGTGGCCGCGCCCGGCGGGGGCAAGGTCGCCTGGATCCTCAATGAACGCGGTGCGCGGAACCTGTGGGTCGCGGCCGCGCCGGATTACAAGGGCCGCCGGCTCACGTCCTATAAGGATGATGATGGCCAGGACTTGGGCGAAGTCGCCTGGAGCGCCGACGGACGCTTCCTGGTTTATGCCAGGGGCGGCGATCTCGAAACCAACGGCGACATTCCCAATCCCAAAAATCTTCCCCAGACGCCGGAGCAGGCGGTCTACGCCATTCCCTTCGATGGCGGTTCCCCCCGGAAACTGAGCGATGGCCGCGGACCCGCTGTCTCGCGCGACGGCCATGTCGCGTTTCTGAAAAGCGGCCAGATCTGGATGACCACGCTGGATGCGGAAAAGACCGGGGCCAAACCCGAGGAGGCGGTCCACACCAAAGCGTCTTCCTATGAGCTGCAATGGTCGCCAGACGGGTCGGCGCTGGCTTTCACCAGTTATCGCGGCGATCACAGCTTCATCGGCGTGTACCGGGTCGCCAGCAAAACCGTCACCTATCTGGACCCGAGCGTCGACTTTGACACTGCTCCTGTCTGGAGCCCGGATAGCCGCCGCGTTGCGTTCTTGCGGCGTGCGTACTCTTCCGCGATCTCGGTTGGTCCAGTGCGCGACGCCGCGAATCCCTGGTCGATTCGAGTCGCGGATGCGGTGACCGGCGCGGGCCGCGCGGCCTGGCACGCAGAAAAGGGTCCGGGCAGCGCGTTTCGCGGGATCGAGGGCGCGACCCAAATCCTCTGGGCCGATGGAAATCGCCTGGTGTTCCCGTGGGAGCGCGATGGCTGGCTCCACCTGTATTCGGTCTCGGCTGATGGCGGACGCGCACAGGTTCTCACGCCCGGCGATTTTGAAATCGAGCACGTCTCGCTCTCGCGCGATCGCCGCGAGCTGCTCTTTTCCTCCAATCAGGACGATATCGATCGCCGCCATGTGTGGCGCGTGGCTGCCGAGGGCGGAAAGGCGTCGCCGATTCTGGGAACGAACTCCGCTGGAGGCATGGGCGAAGGTCTCGAATGGGAACCGGCGGATGTTGCCGATGGAGCGGTCGCATTTCTGCGCTCCAGCGCTACCGAAATCAGCCGCGCGGCTGTCAAAATCGCCAGCGCGCCGGTGCGCGATCTGGCGCCCGATTCCATCCCCGCGGATTTTCCCAAGGATCTGGTCAAGCCCCAGCAGGTGATCTTCCCTGCCTCGGATGGTCTTCCCATTCACGGGCAGCTTTTTCTGCCTCCCTCCGGCAGCGCCGCGAAACATGCGGCCGTGATCTTCTTTCATGGAGGCTCGCGGCGCCAGATGCTGCTGGGTTATCATTACCGGCGATATTATTCGAACGCCTATGCGATGAATCAGTATCTGGCCGCGCGCGGGTTTGTCGTATTAAGCGTGAATTATCGCAGCGGCATCGGATATGGGCTAAACTTCCGCGAAGCTCTGAATTTCGGCAATGCCGGCGGCAGCGAATTTAACGACGTGATGGGCGCCGGCCTGTATATGGCCGCGCGAGCCGACGTCGATCCGAAGCGCATCGGTGTGTGGGGCGGGTCT
>Ga0209517_10005436_pt1 | contig 16226 bp, 14 predicted proteins | sample PeaSoiMetSII2010_FD_187695 | JGI IMG/M metagenome (GOLD analysis project Ga0209517, IMG submission 187695) | Peat soil microbial communities from Weissenstadt, Germany - SII-2010 (SPAdes) (version 2) | ecosystem: Environmental > Terrestrial > Soil > Wetlands > Peat | place: Germany... | reverse complement strand
TCGTTTCTCGCCTTTCATAGGAACGATTTCAGTAAGTTTCTTGGCAAGATTTATTCGCGGTTCGCTTGGCATTTCCGCCCATTGAGTAAGTCGTTCCGCTTGATCCTTTATCGCTTGAACAATATCGGGATGGGACAATCCAGCATTATGGACCCCGAATCCACCCATGAAATCCACGTAGGTATTCCCGTCTACGTCGGTCAGGGTAGCTCCTTTTCCGCTCTTCAAAACGGGCGGACATCGAAATACTGCCCAATGCAAATGACCAACTGACTCATACTTGACAAGCTCCGTCATTAGCCTCTTTTGTTCTGGTCCCATAGATTCTTTTTCGATACGATCTAACAACGCTTCACGAGGCACTCGATACTTATTGCGTTCCTCAGAAATTCTTTTTTCGAAAGGCTCGACACGAGCTGACATAAAATATCCTGCAAGTGCGGATTTGCCCAATGCTGGTTATATTTGTTTCCGACGGAATCAGTTCTGAAAACCGATTAAGTGAGAATCTTTCCGCGCTGACTTGTAGTAACCCTGCCTTCATACAACAGTTTCTTATCTACTGCAACGAAAATATTCTCGCACTTAAGCAGTTAAGTGCGATAGCTCAGTTTTGCGTCGATTAAATATCATGCAGGGATTCCAGTTCTGGGCCTTGAATGATGACGAAGAGCGTCTGCCCGAATGAAGTGAGAGGCTGGGAGCCTGAGCCTCCTCACACCAAAATATGAAGGAGACCCGAATTGGTTCGCGGAAACCCGAATAGTCGGCTCAAGCGGTGACGGTTTCTGAGAACTCCTCTGTCGACTCAAAATTCTTTGCAGTTTTCCAGAGTCTCTCAAACACGGCGTACATTCCTTCGATAAATTTTGCGTTGTTGGTCCAGATGTCGGCTTCTCGGTTATTTCGTTGGGAAGCTTCTTCATCGCTTAAGGCTGGGCCGAAGATGATTTCAGCTTTGTCGATTAGGTCGATGTAGAAGGAAATGTCATTGAGTCTCCTCAGTTCTGCGTATCTTGATAGGTAACGGGCGCTTCGCAAGTTAGACTTGTCAATTTCAGAGATTATCCTTATACGAACCCCGCGTTCCTTTGCGTTCCTTATCGCGCTTGCGAATTCATCTGCGAGTAAGCCTGCTCCTCCTATTCTTCTCAATCCGAATTTGCTGGTGAGGGAAACGTATTCTTCTTTGGCTACTTCTACCATATGCAGATGCCTGGTGATAGCATTGCTTCCACCCGCGATGAGATCGAATCGTTGTTCTCTCCACGCTTCTGTCTGCTTACCATAGCTCGATAGTGAACCGATAAGGAAAGGTTTCTCTCGATTCAAAGCAGCGAATTTTTCGGAGAATCTACCTAACAAAATATCGACCACTTGGACCGCAGGGAGTGGTGTGTACGTTGAGGGCGATCCGGGGCTGCGGACAGCTAGACCTTTGTAGCATAGTTCGTGAAGCGCACGGTAAACCTCAGGGCGAACAGTTTGCAAGGCCGAACTTACGTGACGAGCACTACAAGGACCAAGCTTCAGGAGCGCAAGGTAAGTCCTAGCCTGGAGCGAGGTTAAGCCGAATTCAATTAGCCCGGCAAGATCTTCTGCTGACATGTAGTAACCTGGCCTTAATACAACAGACTCTTATTTGCAGAACCAACTATATTTCTCTTCTAGAGGTTTTAAGCAGTGAATGTCGCAGCTCCAAGATTTCTGAGAGACGCTACAGGCCTTGTAAAAGAAGCTACTGCATTTGACATTTTCCAATTTAATACGGTTTCAGTTTGTGGTGCTCAAATGGTTCCTCCTTGGATACTTTTGGTTCCTTTCATTGGCGCTCCTCTGGGAGCGACGTTTCTAATGGTAACTGTTGGAGCACTTGCGATTGGCGCGATGTACTACATTCTGGCGATCTCAATGCCTAGAAGTGGAGGAGACTACGTTTTTGGTTCAAGGTTGTTGCATCCGCTGGCGGGTATTTTTGCGGGCGTAATGTCTGGAGTGCTTCTGGGAATAGTGAACGGAGCTTGGGGTGCGACGACATGGGTGCCGGTAGGTCTCAGCCCGCTATTCACCTATCTTGGTGCAGTGTGGAATAATCAGTCTCTACTAACCATGGCGACAACAGTCACTAACCCAATCTACTATGGAACCTTGGCTGTGATAGTTACTGTCGGTTTCGCAGCGCTATTGATACTCGGCGGCATGAGAAAATACTTTGTTGTGCAAAACGTACTATGTGTGCTAAGCATCATCACCCAATTTGTAATAATTGGCGTGCTAGCGGTCACGGATCGAAACACCTTCACGCAGGCGCTCAACAGTTTTCTTACGACCTTTAGCCTGGGGCATGATCAAATAATATCCACTGCTCAGAGTCTAGGGTGGACGTCGCCTGCCGCAGTTTCCTTAGCGTTAGCCCTTCAGGCAGGACCAGCTGTTTACGGTTCAATGTTCTGGGTTGAGTTCTCAACATCCTTAGGCGGTGAGATTAAACAGGTTAGACGGTCTCAACTAATCGGAATTGTCGGTTGTTTGCTGTTCTGGACAGTCCTAACCTATGTTACTTTCTTTCTGATGGTCAACATGGTGGGCTATGAATTCATTTCTGCGCATGACTACTTGATTCTGGCAGCCCCACAGGGCTTGGGGTCGCTTCCGGCTGTTCCGCCATATCTTCTCTATGTGATGGTGGCTGGGCGAAATCCATTGCTAGCCACGCTCGTAGCAATAGGTCTCATAGCAGGTACAATTCCGACTGTAGCTTGGGCGTTAATTCTGTTCTCGAGAAGTATTTTCGCAATGTCCTTCGACAGAGTTCTACCATCAACCCTGGGAGAGGTAAGTGACAGATTCCATACTCCGATTAAGACTCTGGTGATCGGTGCGTTTATCATGCTAGTCTGGGTGGTCGCGACCATTTTACCACAAGCAGCATCTTTTGCATCTTACTTTGGTGTTGCCCAGGGTTTTCTCTTGGTGATCACATTCATTGTGATAGGCCTGGGCGCTATGTTGTTTCCGTACATAAGGAAAGAACTCTATGAAACAGCTTGTCCTCAAGTCCTTAGACGCAAGATCCTAGGGCTTCCAGTAATTTCACTTCTCGGCCTCATCGTATTCATTTACAATCTGCAGGATGCATACTTCCTCATGGATTTCCCACAGTACTACGGAATCACACCAATTTTCTTGGGAACGCTCGTAGGAGCTGGCATATTTGCTGTGGGCGCATACTTTGTCGCAAAGGCTTACAGAAAGAAACAGGGATTGGACATAGCGTATCTTTTCAAAACACTGCCGCCCGAATAAGATACCGTGTAATCAGAGAGGATGGGTACTCAGAGGTTAGACCATCGCTTTCCTTTTCGTCCCATTTCCTCTTTGGAATACAATAACCATGAGAGATCCTGCTTAAGGTGCAATTTCTTGAATTTCCAGAGGCCTGAAGTAGTGACGATCATAGGGATCTTCTGCTGTTTGAACACGTCATAGATATCTCTAGCCACTAGGACTGATATTCCGGCATTTGATTCTACTTGGGCAAGATCCTCACTTGGATCTGCCATATCCATCCTTACTTCGGGACACGGGAGCGAATATGGACCCTTTCTGCTTCCAACATACCGATGGCTGAGCGTTATCAGAACTGAAGATTCGTTCGCACGCTTGGCTTTAATGAACTCGAGTGCTCCCTTAGTGAACTCAGCGCGTACAGATACGTTAACGAGTTGTTTGTCTAACCACTTCTTAACTACAGATTCATGCGCGTGAGGGAAGAAGATCTGACGAATAGACCATTGCATGTCATACTTCTTGCATAGACGGACCACTAGTAAACCGCATCCGATAAGGAGGGCGATCAGCGTGAGGTTTGTGACCCAATCGAAACTTCGTCACCTCCAACAATCTTGTTGATTTGACAAGCGCAGGTACATAGTAGTGATATGGTAACCATTAGGTTTGCCTAGAAGAAACCTAAAGAATTGAGAGCGAACAACAAATTTAGAGATCTTTCCGTTGTGTCACGATCAAATTAAGATCAATCGCGTCCGAGAAGCTATGCAGGGCGAGGGGCTTGACGTCCTCCTGTTGCGAATTCCTGAGAACGTAGCCTACATCTCTAATGCTTGGTGTGCACAAGGACTAACGTACCTGGTTTTTCCGCTAGAAAAGGATCCGATTCTAATCTACCCTGCCAGCGAGGTTCCTCCGTCTACGTGGGTGTCTGATGTGAGAGAGTATTCGACGGAAACACCTGATCGACTTAGCGACGCACTTGAAGTTGGCGGAGACTTCGTTCGAAAAGCCCTAGCCGACATCGGTATTAGTTCTGGCACGGTCGGGGTAGAGCAGTCATGGGAGCTCGTGGCCGGCACGTACGCGCGCTATGAGATGAATGTGATGGGTGAACACACGCTTGCGGCGTTGAAGAAAAAAATTGCAGACTGTAAGTGGAAAAGTGCGTCCTCTCTGCTCATCAAGGCTAGAGCCATCAAAACCCCTAAAGAAGTCAGCATGCTCAGAAAAGCAAACGAAGTTGCTGAAATTGGCCTTCACATATTTGATCACAACCTGAAGCCAGGCCTAACTGAGACTCAGTTGGCTACGAGTATTGAACATGGAATTGTGACCGGCGGATTATTGAAGCATAGCACCAACAGAGTCATCGCTTGCGCTTTCGTTGCCTCTGGATCAACAACTGCAGATGCCCACAAGTATGCATTTGGAAGCACCAAGCGAAAGCTTAGACGCGGTGATCTTGTGATGCTAGAGCTTGACGTAATTGCTGACGGTTACAGCTCGGACATTACCAGAACCTTCGTGGTTGGGAAACCCAGCAAGCTACAGAAACGGCTTTTTGAGGCTGTGCTTGATTCTCAAACCACAGCAATAAACGCCATCAAACCAAACATTAGGGCGGCTGAAATAGCCAGAGTCTCAAATGACGTGATACGACGCCACGGTTTTGCAGAGTATTTGGTTCACGGACTTGGGCACGGAATCGGTGTGGCCGTTCATGAACCAATTCCGACATTACATGTAGAATCGAATGATATCCTACAACCAGGAATGGTTCACAGCATTGAACCCGGAATATATGGAAGAAGAATTGGCGGTGTTAGAATAGAAGACGACATTCTCGACACTGAGCGAGGGTCAGAATATCTTTCCACATATGCGAGAATCCCAGAATAACTGCTGAGTAACTGAAACAAGGATCATTGTTGTTATAAGACTGAGGACGTAGGCACAACGTCGAAGTGATCGAGATGACTCTGAGATTGGGATATTTTGCAGCTCACGAGCAGTTTCAACCTAATGTTCTACTGGACCGGGCGGTGATGGCTGAGAGAGCGGGCTTCGGCACTGTTTGGTGTAGTGACCACTTCCACCCATGGGTGCATTCGAATGCTTCAGCAGGTTTCGCTTGGGTGTGGTTAGCCTCAGTAGCGGAGAGGACGAACATTTCTTTTGGGACAGGAGTCACACCAATTACTTTCAGATATCATCCTGCCGTGGTTGCGCAGGCGTTCGCTACGTTAGCGACGATGTACCCGAACCGCGTGATTCTTGGTGTTGGAAGTGGTGAACCATTGAATGAATCACCTCTAGGATACGACTGGCCGAGTTCCAACGTGAGAGTCGAAAAGTTTGAAGAGGCTCTGCAGGTCATAAAACTACTCTGGACTGAGAACTTCGTTAATTTCTCCGGGAAACATTATAGACTCAACGGCGCCAATCTCTACACAAGGCCGACTAAGCCTCCACCGATTATTGTTGCCGTGGGTGGACCGCGCATGTCGAAGATCGCAGGTAGATACGCCGACGGAATAATTATGGCTCCTTCTCCCGGATTGGATTATGAATTCTACCAAAAACGGATCTGGGGTCCCCTGGATGCCGCTGCGCAAGAATTTGATCGAGGAAGTTACAAGTTCGAAAAGGTTGCGCTACTGAAAGTGTCGTACAATGAAGACTACGACAAAGCGCTCAAGGCTTGCAGGTTCTGGGCTAGTGAACTTCTGCCTTTCATTGCAAAATACGACGTCCATGATCCAAGAGAGATAGAGAAATGGACTGAGGTTGTCGGAGATGAATCCATGGAGAAGTTATTCATCATTTCGAATCGAGCTGAGGATCACTTACAAAGGCTGCAGGAATACGTGAAGTTAGGTTTCACGCACCTCATCATACATAGTATGAGTCCTAACGAGGACAAGTTTCTGGACGCCTACAGCAAACATGTCCTTCCGTACTTAAAATCCGAAGAACGCTAGTCAATTCGTAGACAGTTCGGGAGCGGCAGAATCGTAATGTCGCAAGTGCAGAAAGTTGGTCTCGACCTGATGGAGGGTGGTCGACCTATCGATCTCTACGTATTGACCAACAGGAATGGAGTGAGTGCGAAGATTCTGACTTATGGTGCTACTTTAGTGGAACTGCAAGTGCCTGACCGCTTAGGCGAATTGAATGACATCGTGCTGGGCTTCGATACGTTTGATGGCTACCTGAAGAACGATCCGAATTTTGGAGCGATAATCGGTCGTGTGGCGAATCGTGTCGCAAGGGGTAGGTTCACGTTAGACGGGAAAGAATACCGGTTGAGCATTAACGATGGCCCAAACCAGCTCCACGGTGGTTTGAAGGGCTTCGATAAGGTCGTGTGGTGTGCCGAGCCAATCCCAAGTAAGGATGGTGTAGGCGTAGGGCTCAGTTATTTTAGCCCTGATGGCGAGGAGGGTTATCCTGGTAATCTGTCTGTTAGGGTTGTGTATGTGCTTACTGACGATAACGAGTTGAGGATCGATTACGTCGCCAATACAGACAAGCCGACCCCTGTAAATCTTAGCAACCACGCTTACTTCAATCTCGCAGGTGCGGAGAATGCTGACATACTCGGCCACGAACTCCAGCTGCTGGCAGACCGTTTCACCCCTGTTGATGATGCCCTAATTCCGACGGGGGAAATTATGCCGGTGGAAGGTACCCCGTTAGACTTCCGTACGCCTACCCCCATAGGTGCGCGTATCTTGGAAATTCCTGGCAATCCTGGTGGCTATGACCACAACTTCGTGCTGAATAATGACGGCGGGAAGCTAGCTATGGCTGCTCGTGTTTATGAGCCCTCCACAGGTCGCGTAATGGAGGTCTTAACCACCGAACCCGGTGTCCAACTTTACTCAAGCAACTCTCTCGATGGCTCAATTAAAGGTAAGAAAGGTGTTTTTTACAGGAAACATCATGGCTTGTGTTTGGAGACGCAGCATTTCCCAGATTCACCGAATCACACGAACTTCCCTTCCATCATACTGAGACCAGGAAAGACCTACACTCAGACGACGATCTATCGATTCTCTGCGAAGTAGCATATCGATGTTTATCCATCTACAGAAACCATATCGTGGGACGTTACTTATTTTTGATGCAGCATAGTTCGATTAACTTCGTGAGCTCGTCTTGAAACCGAAAAGCCGTTTAGTATCAACTGATCGGAAAAAATCATCAGCGAACAACACGCGCCGTTTCATTAAATTCGTATTGAACGGCAAATGGGTGAAAGTTCGAGCGCCTCCTGCCAAGACACTTCTTCGTTTACTTCGCGAAGAATTTGATTTAATTGGTTCAAAACCTGGTTGCGAGGCAGGCGAATGTGGAGCCTGTACCGTGTTACTCGACGGATTTCCAGTCACCTCATGCATGGTTCTCACTGCTCAAGTCGAAGGTAGACAGGTAACAACCGTGGAAGGTCTTTCAAAACGTGGACGCCTTGATCCGATAGTAAAGGCTCTGGTGGAAGAAGGGGCGGCGCAGTGTGGCTACTGTATACCCGGTTTCGTCGTAGCTGCTAGGGGACTAATGAAGGAAGTTCCGCATCCAACCCGTAAAGTGATTCATGTAGCACTCTCAGGGAATGTTTGCAGATGCGGCGGTTATTCGAAGATTGTTGATGCCATCACCAAAGTAGCGGGGCGAAAAGATGGGAGGGCACGTTAATTCTATTCTCGCACATCAACGTAATATCGCCACGTTCCATCCATGCGGCACTGAAAGCCTTAGACTTTCACCGAGAGAATATCCGAATCGTTGCCGGATCGACTGATGTTTCCGTGATGCTGAAGGACGGAAACGTGAAGGAGAGATTGTTTCTCGACGTTTCTCGTCTCGACGACTTAAAATTCGTCAAGATGGGAAGGGACGGTTTAGTTCACATTGGAGCGGTTGCAACTTATGGAGACTGTATCCGTAGTCCCATCATCCGGAAAAACGCGAAAGTTCTAGTAGAATCGTTCCTCACGATTGGGTCTCCACAAATACGCAACCTGGCCACAATTGCAGGCAACCTGGGAACCGCATCCCCGGCTGGAGACTCGATTCCTGCCCTTTTCGCATTGAATGGAGTGGTGGTTCTTCAGAGCCTTTCCGGGAAAAGGGAGGTGTCGGTTGAAGAGTTTCTTGAGGGTTATAGGAAGACGAAACGCGAACCAAACGAACTGATCACGGAGGTTAAGTTACGTCGAGTTAGGAGAGGCGAGGTTACTTTCTTCAGGAAGCTGGGCTTGCGACACGCGAACGCCATATCTTTAGCAAGCATCGCTTTCTGTGGTCAGGTTGTGGAAGGTCCTAGGTTCGCGGATGCACGATTAGCGTTAGGAGCAGTTGCTCCAACTGTAATAAGAGCGGAACGAGCGGAAAAGATTCTTGTCGGAGGACCCTTCAACTCTGAGGCAATAGGTGAAGTTGCTAGGTGCTGTGCTCAGGAGGCGCGTCCAATCTCCGACATCAGAGGATCAGCAGAATATCGGAAGAATGCAGTGGAGGCTTTGACGCGAATGTGTTTCCTGGAAGTTCTGGATGAGTTAACTGAGGCAAGGAGCTAATGATCGTTAATTCTCGCGTTACTTCGTCATTTCGATCGCCCTGAGAACACGTTCCGGTGTGGCAGGGATCGTCATAATTCTAGCTCCAACAGCATCATGTATAGCGTTACATATGGCGGCTGGTACCGCTATGGTTGACAGTTCTCCCCCGCCTTTCGCTCCAAGCGGGCCCGTGGGCTCGAAGACGTTAGGTACGGGCACAACAATAGGTTTGATTGCATCATCAACTGTGGGCACTAGGTATGTAGTGAAGTTCGGTGCCTTCACTTTCCCTTCCGTTACTTCCATCTCCTCCATCAATGCGAAACCAATAGATTGGGTAATGCCTCCTTCGCACTGAGCCTCAAGTCCTTTCGGATTAATTACCGCTCCCACTTCAGGAACGAAAGTAATGTTAAGCACCTTCACCTGGCCTGTGAACTTGTTTACTTCCACGTTGGCCACGCAGGCTCCGTAAGAGAATAACGCGACGGGTAAGCCCATGGTGCCTGGTAATTTGCTGGCTGGCCGCAGAACGGAGTATGAAGTGACGGTAGTTAGAGGGTGTGATCGAACTAAGTCACGTAAGCTCACACGTTTCCTGCCTCCAACGACAGCAGTAGAAGTCAACTTGAGCGCTGTCGGTTTCATTTTCAGTTTTAGGGATGCGCGATTCAGAATTTTTTTCTTCAGTTCATCTGCAGCTTTGATTATTGCGTTGCCTACCACGTAAATGGCTCTGGAAGCATCTGAGCCACCCGAATCGATTTCATATTTCGTATCGGCCGCGTTGAGTTTCACTTTTGAAAGAGATGTGCTGAGTGCATGTGCTCCAATCTGGGTAAGGGCAGTTGTGGCTCCGCTTCCCATCTCAGGGTTACTCAAGTAAAGTTTGTAAGTTCCGTCGCGGGTGAGTTCAATTTTAACTCTTACCTTCTCAGGGAAAGCTCCGTATCCAGTACTCTTCATTCCAGCCGCAATACCTATCCCTCTGGACAACCAGGATTCTCGGCCCTTTCCTCTGTAAGTAGCCCTTCTCTTCCACAGCCCCGTACGCTCAATCGTTTCCAATGTTTCCTTTAGACGTGGTTTTGTGATTGGAAGAGAGCCCATACCGTCTAGTTCGCCTTCAATTAACGCGTTCAGTTTCCTCAACGTAACTGGATTCACTTGGAGTTTTTCCGCTGCTATGTCCAGTTGAGTTTCAAAGGCGAAATTGGCTTGAGCTACGCCGAATCCTCGCATGGCGCCGGCTGGCGGGTTATTTGTGTAGATGCAGAGCCCTTCAACATGAGTGTTCGGTATCCTGTAAGGTCCGTTAGCTTGTGCAGATCCAACTTCAATGACGGTTGGTCCGTAGGACATGTAGGCTCCCGTGTCCGCAAGTAGGCGGGCTTCGTTCCCGAGGAGAATCCCGTCCTTTCGGAAAGCCGTCTTATACTCAATGTCCATTGGATGCCTCGTTGTGGCTGCGATTCCTGATTCCTCACGTGTCCAAATCATCCTAACCGGTCTCTTGGTTTTCATTGCCAGCAACGCCAGGTGGATTTGTACAGTGATCTCTTCTTTACCACCAAACCCACCGCCCAGATCTACTCCTACTACCCTCACCGCGCTTTCACGAAGGGAGAGTGCTCTACAGATTTGCACTCGGTCTTGGAAGGGTTGCTGAGTAGCCGCGTAAACCTCAACGCCTCGTCTTGTTGGGAAACTGAATCCTGCTTCGGTTTCAACGTACATGTGCTTCTGCCGAGAAGTATGATACTTCTCGGAGATTGTCAGGTCTGCTTTGCTGAAGGCTTCTTGCACGTTGCCTACTGAATATTCTACTCGATGTGCCAGATTTCCTTTCTCATGGATTCTGGGAGCATTAGCCATGAGGGCTTGTTGGGGTGTTGATATAACTGGTAACGGGTCATATTCAATTTTGATATGTTGCATCGCCAACTCTGCTTCCTCTTCAGAATCGGCGGCGACTATGGCTAGGGCATCTCCCACATATCTGACCTTATCGTGACATAGGACTGGTTGGTCTGGAATTGTGGATCCGAAAATGTTCGGGCCGGGTACGTCACGATAGGTTAAGATTGTTCTAACGCCAGGTTGAGTAACCGCTTGTGACGTGTCGATGGTCCTAATGAGAGCGTGTGGCATTTGACTACGCAGGACCGTGCCTACTAATGGGTCCTTGAGACGTATGTCGCCCGCGTACCGAAAAGAACCTGACGCCTTAGCTATCCCGTCAAGCCTTGGCACGCTTCGACCAATCTGAATCATGATTAGGCCAGATCCAGAGAGATTAATTTTGTAAACATGAAGAGAGTGCTCCTACTGTTACCTCATGAAGTTATCACACTTAACGGTTTACGAGAATGTTTGAGTAAATCTGGTTAATGCGATTAACCAGGTGAGGCGGTGCCAACGCCGAGTTCCTCAAGAACTTCCAGCAGCCTCTTTCCCTTGTCGGTGACTTCATAGAACGTTGGTTGAATTAGTCCGTTCTTCTCTAACACCTGAACATGCTTATCGACAGCTTTCCAATCAATTCCTAGCGCCGTTGCCAGTTGCAGCTTATTCTTGGGCCCGCTCAGGTTATGTAATAGTTTGAGCCGCGTTTGGGCACCTCGCATGCTAACGATCAACCTGAACGTATCATAACTGAAGTGGCTCTTGCTCCAAACTGAGCGTATATGACCACGCCAGATAACCGCGCCCGCGAACCCAACCCAAGAAGCAACCGCCGTGTAACCGTAGTCCTGGACTGTAATTTGAGTGGTTGCTAGTGGCCCCGGTATCATTTGGGCCGTGCTTGCGAGTGTTTGATTCCCTTGAGTGGCAGTCATGGCAGCGGTGAGCGGTCCAGAATATGATGCGGACAAAGAGAGTATGGTTAGAAGCGTGGCTCCGGTTCCGAGGATAAAGGCCGACGCCAAAATGAGATTGTTCAACAGTAAACGTTTTCGGAATTTCTCTATTTCGCCGTCACCTGGTGCCATTCAATTCCACCTCGTCTTTCCTGTTGCTGTTCGGAAAACGTTTCAGGACGTAAATTCGTAAGTCGTCTGGACTTGGGCAGTCAATTGCAGCGTGCCTGGTTGGATTGGAGTAGGATTTGCACTAGGAGCGGCACTTGTCTGGTAGTAGGGCTGGTTGTAGCTTGGAGTGATCGAAGTGGGGCCGATAATTTTCAGACCGAGCGTCGACGCGATTGCATTCGCCTGATTCGCTGCGTCTTGAGTTGCGAGTTGGATTGCCTGCTTTTGGAGAGAAGCGGTTAGTTGAGGGGTGAATGTGAAAGTTATTCCATTCACTTCGTTCACACCTGCACTCGTAGCCGCGTCTAGGGCTCTGCCAACTAGACTGGTATTCGTTAAGGTAATCTGAATTGCGTTTGTCGCAACATATTGAACTGCTGCAGTCGCATTTGATTTTGAGGTAGGTTGGATGTTTTGCATAGGGTATGTGGTTGAAGTAAATGTTTGAATCGATAACGTGTAGGAGGAGGTTTGTATCTCGCTTTGATCGATGCCGAGTGCCGTCAGGGCTTGCATAACTTTTGTCATTAGGGCTGCGTTTTCGTTTACAGCGGTGGTGGCAGAGGGGTCTTGCGTTTGAACTGCTAGGTAAATTATGGCTTCGTCTGGGGCGGCTGAAACCGATCCGGTTCCAGATACCTGAATCGTTTTCACTGTATCCATCTTTGTGTTTAATCCGCGAAGTCCGCTGAAGCTGATCGAGACTACGCTAACCAAAATTAACCCTACAAGTGCCAACAGCAAGATATTACGTGACGGTTGATCATTCATGAAATTTTCACTTATCCTTGATTGACAGTTGCGGTTCGGTCTTCATATATAATTTAGTCCAAACGTTCTCATGCATCACAATTTCGGAAAGCTATGAGCTGTTGTTTTCTATCTCAACGTTCGGATTCGGGCGTTGGCGCGTTTTGACTTGTAGAAGAAATAGCCGATTATCAAGAATGTGGCTAAGGGCGAAAACCAGGGTGGGATGTGTGCATTGAAGCTGTCAAGTATCATTACCATCCCGAGCACGAAGACGGAGTACATAGCGCCGTTCTTCAGATACTTATGCTTCTTCACTTTCTCGATATTGCTAAGCGTGAGTTGCCTGACAACTATTGCGCCGATTCCGGTTCCGATGAGTATCAGAGGCACTGCGAGAGTGAAGGCGAACGCGCCTAGCACACCGTCAATGGAGAATGTTGTATCTATCACTTCCAGATAGAGCAACTTGCTTATTGCGGACAGATCGGTTGATCCGTTGAGTACTCTATTCTCCATCTGAGTCGCGTTCTCCTTGAACCCGTGGGTTATGAAGAAACCAGTAGAACCAACGACGGCTCCGAAGGCCATTGCTGGATTGACCCGAATACTGAACCATACGACGATGGCGAGGAGAATTGAGGCCGCTGCGTAGAACCATACTCCGTGCTTCTGAATCGCGGCTTCACCTCTCAAGCCGTAGTGTTTCGGTTCAAGAAACAACCAGAAAAAGAAAAGGAACACCAAAAAAGTTCCACCGCCAATCAACAGGACTGGGGCGGACGCCTGGACGGCCTCGATCAATGCCGGGTTGGAACTGACTGTTATGATTTCGAGGAGGCTGAGGTTGGGATTGCCGCTCCACAGTATGAGGATTGGGAGGAGCCCCCTGACGAGGAAGACGGCGATTAGGATCCCCCATGTGAGGAACAATTTACGGGATTTCGCAGACATCGTTGAGAGGACTTCGGAGTTGATTATGGCGTTGTCGAGGCTGTTTACGACTTCGAAGATACTCAAACCGACAACAACTAGCAGAGATTCCAGGATCCAAGCTGAACCGTCCACTGTGGGCACCGTCGCTGCTAGTCTTCGAGTTCCCAAAATGTGCCAGCAGTGCAGATAGGGTTATGCATTCTGCTGCTCAAGTGGGGCTGAAATGCCTAGACTGTCGAGCGAATGTTGGCAATTGAATCAGCATAAACCAAGTCATCACACTTACGATGAGTGACTCTAGCTCGCTTCATCAACTTTCTTCAGGACACTAAGTGCCGTGAGGGTTATCCATTTGCTAGGGTGATTTTCTCTCTCTAACGCAAACCGCTTCGGACGTTTCTTTAGCTTGTAGTCCGCTCCTGTTCCCAGATCGGGATGGATGGAGCCGAGATCCCACGTTTCGTCTTCTCGACGTTCGCCCTTTAGGATCTCAAGTGCTGGTTTGAGTCTCTTGTCATCTGCATATCCAAGGCTAGTGAGGACGTCCAATCCCACGAGTATGTCGTAATAGTAGTGGACTGGGTAGTGGAATCTGAACCATGGGATGTAGCGACGTCCTTCCTGGAATAGCTTCCTTTCAAGGTAAAATGCTGCGCCATTCTCAACTGAACGCTTAATCCGCCTTGTCCACTTCCTTCGCGGGAGAACCGAATAAGCGCTCAGTGCTTCCCAGCAGTCCAGAGTCCCTCTGCCCGCTGCCCGTTCAATGAAACAATGCCATCCCCCATCGTCCATCTGGTGATCCACAAGCCAATCGTAGGCAGCTCGCACGCGGGCATCTTCTAAATATCCACAACGTACCAACGTCCTCGCTAAATTGCCCGTTAAACATACTTCGCTTCTTGATAATGGATTAGTGGAGTCATCGAAGCCTCCGTCCGGTCGAGTGTACTCGTTAAGAAAGAATTCGCACGGTCGCTTAATCCGCGGATCTTTAGCGGTCAGTCCGAGGTCAGCGAGAACGATAAGACACCAAATCGTCGCAGTATATTTCGGTCGGTAGAGGTCTTTGCGTGATTCCCAGAAGCCTCCAGGCCTCTGCGACGCTAAGATCTTATGCGCCCACCCGATTCGAGTAAGACGTGAATAAGCGGTCCGAACTTCCCAATCATCCTCCTTACGATCCAAAAGCCGTAACAATGCATGATACCTAACGGCAGGCTGCCTAGGGTCCAGTAACCAATTCAAGACGCCTTGTGATGGCTTCAAAGAATCATCGCATATCCACCTGATCCAATCTTGCTTAAGAGAACGCGGACCTAGATTCTCACCTCACAAAACTAAAAGATCGCACTTAACGCGTCACGGAAATCTTGGACACAAGAGTATCTAAATAACAGACATTTGTATCCGAACTCGTTTCAATGAAAAACATCGTTTTTCTGGCACTCAGTCTTCACGACAGGGATAAACCACCGCTGCGGATACGCGTGAACTCAAAGTACGTTATGACACCTTCTTCATTGACCTGCCTGCTCGCCGAAAACCTAGACGTGCCCAGAGGATCAGTCGTGGCAGACCTAGGATGTGGCTGTGGGATTCTATCTATAATTGCTGCAAAACTTGGCGCGAAGCTCGTCTATGCGGTGGACATGAATCCCCACGCGTTAAGCGACACCAACTTCAACGCGACGATTAACGGAGTGTCGAGCATTGTGCGGCCAGTACTGTGCGATATTAAGAAGAGTAGCCTTGTCCTGGAGCGCAAGCTCGATGTTGTAATCTCTAATCCACCACAAATGCCGGCTAAGTATCAGGCTGGGACTGGGAAATGGTTATCAATTTCACGAGACGGTGGAGTTACAGGAAGAGCATTCCTGAATGCCATTGTTGCACAGTCTCCACGACTTTTCAGAGAGAAACAGGGTTCAGCCAAGTTAGAAATTGTCACAACTTCACTTCTAGGGATACGCGCGACGCTAAACTATTTGGAGAAGCACGGGTTCTCTCCATCAATCGTGGCTAACAGTCTTACACCAATTTCAGCGGCTTGCAAGCGTTTGAGCGCTAAAGACAGGGGCACAAGGATTTGTGACCTGCCTTACGTGAGATCGGTTGTCCTGCATGCTACCTACAATCGTCGTCATCGAGGCAAACATCTTAACGGCTCGAACGACGCCTAACTAAATGATTGCATGGGTTATGAAAATGTTCGAGTAAACCCGGATTAATTTTTCACATTAGAATAGCACATTACCCTTTCTCTCAGTCGGATTCAACTATTCCTGAGCGTCTCCAAATAACTCATAAGTTTGAGAGAGAATCTAAGCGAAAGTGTTACTTGATTGGAAATTCGTGATTTTAGAACGCATTTGGTAGGCAATCCGTGGAAACGTTGGGTATTTCTTGAGCTTGAAACTAGCACTGGGTTGATTGGTTTATCCGAAGCAACACTTTACCTAGAAAGTTCAGCCGTAATTTCAGAACTCGAAGAGAAGAGGAATTTCTTCATTGGAAAGGATCCTGTCCAAGTTGAAAAGATTTGGAATGAGTGGTACAGGGATTCGTTTTCCCGGAATAACTCTGCTGTTAACGTTACAGCAATGAGCGCTGTGGAAACTGCCTGTTGGGATATTATTGGAAAGATCCA
>Ga0209517_10005435_pt1 | contig 16228 bp, 18 predicted proteins | sample PeaSoiMetSII2010_FD_187695 | JGI IMG/M metagenome (GOLD analysis project Ga0209517, IMG submission 187695) | Peat soil microbial communities from Weissenstadt, Germany - SII-2010 (SPAdes) (version 2) | ecosystem: Environmental > Terrestrial > Soil > Wetlands > Peat | place: Germany... | reverse complement strand
TCCGCGAAGTGGGCGAGTACAAGTGGCTAAAGACCTCCTGGGCGTTCGACGAAGTGCTGAATGGCACGCTAAGCGTGATTGAAAACCGGGGCAGCGAGTGGGCTGTGCGCTATTTCGAGCTTGCCCAGGAGACGTTCGACAAGAAAATGTCTCTGAAGTCGCGCGGCCTGCCCCTGTTCACCAGCTTCGCCGAACGTGAGATGGAATTTACGCCCCACGTTGTGCGCCAGGAGAATTACCACCACGCGCGCCGACTGATGCTGAGCCTGCTGGCCCTTGACCGCATGATCAAGCGTGCGTCGGGCGACCACTGACGAGAAAGGTAGGTAGCCTTCAGAACATCTAGCCAAGGGGTGGCATAGCAGGAATCAAATGCCCTAAGTCGTTTGACGCTTGAGTGACAGATCGGTGGCCAGAGCGCACTTGCTCTGGCTCACTTGCCAGACGGAGCAATGACTCGACGCCTTCATGCCGGAGTGGCGGGACAGGGCGCCTATTGTTGCCAGCCACCGCCCAAGGCGCTGTAAATCTGCACCAGGGAGAGCATCTCATTCAGCCGCGCTTGAGAGACCGCCAGTTCGGCAGCCAGGTAATTGGTTTCGTTAATCAGAACTTCGAGGTAAGCGGTCGCGCCGCCATCGTAGCGGACGTGCGCCAGGCGGGCGGAATCCTGGGCGGCGGTGGTTAAGAGCTCTTGTTGCTCGCGCGCCTCCCGGGTCTTTTGGTACGCCACTAAGGCGTCGGAAACATCGCGAAAGGAATTGTGGATCGTCTGCTGGTACGCCAGCAAGGCTTCTTGCTGCTGCGCTTCCGCGAGCCGGACGTTAGCCTGCAACTTACCGGCAGTGTAAAGCGGCTGAGCGGCGGAAACGGCGACATCCCAAGTACCGGCAGGCTTCGAGAATAGCTCGGTCAAAGCGGAGCTGATGAACCCGGCCGTTCCGGTCAGGGAGATGGTGGGAAAGTAAGCGGCCCGCGCCACACCGATCTGAGCATTGGCCGCGATCAAGCGCTGCTCCGCCTCGTGAATGTCGGGACGGCGCTCAAGCAATTGGGATGGCAGCCCGGCGGGAACCACGGGCGGGCGTACCTGCTCGGTGAGGCTGTGCCCTCTGGTGATAGGCCCGGGATATTGAGCAAGCAACAACCGGATGTAGTTTTCTTGTTGTTCGACCTGCTGTTCCAGATCAGGAAGGGCGGCAGAGGCCGCATAGACAAGTTGTTCGGCCTGGCGCACGTCCACCATTGAAGCAGCGCCCTGATCCGCGAGGAGCTTCGTCAGCCGGAAAGATTCCCGCCGGGAGGTGAGCGTGCGCTGCGTGATATCCATCTCCAGGTCCAACGCCCTGAGCCGCAGGTAGGCGGCGGCAACATTCGCAACCAGAGTACTGAGGATGGCGCGCTTCCCCCACTCGGTTTCGGCCAGATTGGCGCGCGCCGCCTCGGTGGCCCTTCGGTATTTCCCCCAGAAGTCGATGTCCCACGACGCGGCTCCCCCCACCTCCAGGTAATCCCAGCGGTAGGCGGGGGAAAAGGGACTGGAGGGCTGGCGCTCAGTCGTGCCGCCCAGCCCGATCCCGGCCGAGGGGTACTGGTCGGAACGCGTGATGCGGAGTTGCGCTTGCGCCGCCAGCACGCGCTCGGCGGCGATGCGCACGTCGTAGTTCTGTTCAAGCGCCGTCCGAATCAGCGACTGAAGCTGCTCATCCTGGAAAACCGTCCACCACTTGGCATCCCCCAGCGACTCGGAGGAAGCAGCCCCCGCTGCCGCGGCTGGCGCTCCCCGATAACTTCCCGGAATGTCGGTCTTGGGGTGCTGGTAATTCGGCCCCACCGTGCAGCCCGGCACGAGAAGCAGCAGAAGCAATACAGGAAAGCACCAGGAAACGGTTAAGAATGAGATTCCGCGTTGCCAGGAAGACGCGCGAAGCGCCTTGGAGTGCGACAGCACAGCGGAGCGAAGCTGCCGCCTTTCAAGAGGCGAAAACAAGGCGGCAGCTGGCGCTACCGCACTCAGAGGCGCTTCGCGCATGTTCACACATCGTGGAGAGCGTATCATGCTGGCTGCTCTCCCTTTGGGTCCACGGCTGCCGGTTGCAGTTTGGGGTGACGGCTCAGCCGGGAAGAGAGGCCCTCAACCACCGCAAAAGCTACCGGGATCAGGAAAATGGCTATCAAGGAAGCCGCCGACATTCCGCCAATCACCACGGTTCCCAGAATGCGCCGCCCCACCGCCCCGGACCCTTGAGCCATCCAGAGGGGGACGCAACCCAGAATGAAGGCGAAGGATGTCATCAGGATGGGACGCAGGCGGAGCCGAGCGCCGTCCAGGGCAGCCTCCACCGTATTCTTCCCCTTTTCGTGTTCGAGTTTGGCAAACTCCACAATCAGGATGGCGTTCTTGGCGGTCAGACCAATGAGCATCACCAGGCCGATCTGCGTGTAGACATCGTTCTCAAAGTGCCGCAGCATGAGCGCCAGGAACGCTCCGGCCACGGCAACCGGCGTGCCCAACAAGACGCTGAAAGGCAGGGACCAGCTTTCGTACAAGGCGGCAAGGATCAGGAAGACAAACAAGAGCGAAAGGCCGAAAACTGCTATGGCCGGAACCCCCTTGGCGGCCAACTGTTCCTGAAACGACATGCCCATGTAGTCAAAGCCCATCTCGCGCGGCATGGTTTGAGCGAACACTTCTTCCATGGCTTTCATGGCCTGGCCCGAGCTGATTCCCGGAGCGGCAGTGGCGTTGATCTGCGCCGCGTTGTATTCGTTGTAGCGCATCAGGAACTCGGGGCCGGTGATGGACCGCAGGTTGGCCAGCGTGCTGAGCGGGACGCGATCGCCGCGGGAATTGGTGACATAAAACTGGCCGATGCTGCCGGCGTCGATGCGGTAGTTGCCTTCCGCTTCCAAGTAGACCTGCCATTGGCGGCCGAAGCGGTTGAAGTAGTTCACCAGGTAGCCGCCCATGAAGGTTTCGAGCGTTTGGTAGACATCGGCGATGTTCACCTGTTGGCGCAGCACCTTCTCCCGGTCTACATCCACGTAGACTTGCGGCGCGTGGGCCGTATATGTGGCGATGATGCGCGCCAACTCCGGCCGCCGTTGCGCCGCCGCCACAAACCGGTCCAAATTGTCGGAAAAGAAATCCCCACCCGTCCCCGACCGGTCCTCAAGCACGAAGTTCACGCCCCCCGCCGCACCGACGCCCGGGATGGCGGGCGGCGAGAACGCAAAGCAGATGCCTTCGCTCACCTGCGAAAGATCCTGATTGAGGCGCATTTGGATGGCCTGGGCCTCCTGCTCCGGCGAGCGGCGCTCGTCCCAGTCTTTGAAGCGCACGAAAAAGATTGCATCGTAGCTGCTCTGCGTTCCGCTCAGGATGCTGAATCCCATGATGGAAGTAACGCTTTGTATTCCAGGTATCTTCCAGACGACGTCTTCGACCTTCCGCACCGCGGCTGAGGTGCGCTGCAGCGACGCGCTGCGCGGCAGGGTCATGGTAATCATCAGGTAGCCTTGGTCCTCTTCCGGAAGGAACGAAGTCGGCAGCTTCTTTCCCATGCCCACGCCGAGCACGGCGATCAACGCCAGGAAGAGCAGGCTGAGAGCGGATTTGTGGATAAGAACGCGGGAGAAACTGACGTAGCCCTCCCGGGAGCTTCTGAATGCGCGGTTAAACCCTCTGAAAAACCAGCCAAGCGGACCGCGCACGGGGCGGCGCGGCTTCAGAATCAGCGCGCAAAGGGCCGGGCTCAAGGTAAGCGCGTTGAAGGCGGAGAAGATCACCGAAATCGCGATGGTCACGGCAAACTGCTGGTAGAGTCTGCCGGTGATTCCGGGAATAAACGCGGTAGGTACAAAGACCGAGGCCAGGACCAACGCAATGGCGATAACCGGCCCGGAGACCTGTTGCATTGCCAGCAGCGTGGCGTCACGCGGCGTCATCCCCTCTTCAATATGGTGTTCCACCGCTTCCACTACCACAATCGCGTCGTCCACCACCAAGCCAATGGCCAGCACCAACCCGAACAACGAGAGTGTGTTAATCGAAAACCCCAGCAGCGGGAAAACGACGAACGTCCCAATCAGCGAAACCGGCACCGCCAGCAAGGGAATCAACGTGGGGCGCCAGCCCTGGAGGAAGACGTAAACCACCAGAATGACCAGCAGCAAAGCCTCGAATAGCGTAAGCAGGATTTCGTGGATCCCTGCCGTGACCGCTTTGGTGGTGTCCACGCCGATTTCGTATTCGACGTCTTTGGGCAGTCGTGGGGCCAGTTCCTCCAGCTTGGCACGCACGCCCGCAGCCGCCTGGAGAGCATTCGAGCCGGGCAACTGGTAGATGCCAATGGCAGCCGCGGGCACGCCGTGGAATCGCGCATCGAAGCTGTAGGTCTGAGCGCCCAATTCGAGGCGCGCCACATCCTTCAGCCGCAGGGTCGATCCGTCCGGATGGGCACGCACTACGATTTCGCCGAAATCCTCGGGTGTCACCAGGCGTCCCTGGGCCCGCACCGTGTAAGTGAACTCCTGCCCCTTGGGCACCGGTTCGCCGCCGATTTGCCCCACTGGGTTGACCGTGTTCTGCGCCTCGACCGCAGCCACAATCTGCGGCACCGTGACGCCCAACTTGGCCAATTGGTCCGGCTTCACCCAGATGCGCATCGCGTAGGGGCCTCCGAACACTTGCACGCGTCCCACCCCCGGCACGCGCGAAAGCTCATCCACGTAATTGATGTAGGCGTAATTGGTCAAGAAATTCCGGTCGTACGTCGAGCGGGGTGAATAGAACGAGATGACCATCATCGCGGCCGCCCGGGACTTTTGCACGATGACGCCAGTGGTATTCACCATGGCCGGTAACTGCGGGGCAGCTTGCGACTCGCGCAGTTGGGTCAAAATCTGATCGATATTGGGGTTGGTGGCGACATCGAAATTCACCGTCAAAGTGGTGTTGCCCCAGTTGTCGTTGGTGGAATACATGTAATTCATGTAGTCCACGCCGTTCATCAGACTCTCGATTGGCGTAGCCACGGACTCCATCATGGTTCTTGCGTCGGCGCCCGGATACGTCGCGCGCACCTGGATTTCGGGCGGAATAATTTCCGGAAACTGGGAAATCGGAAGGGTAGCCATGGCCACGGCTCCCACAATGACCATCAGAATCGATATCACCATCGCGACGATGGGGCGATCGATAAAGAACTTGGAAATCATCGACTTCCTTCCGGCCCCGAAGTCTCAACCGTAGGCGTAACCAGCATGCCGTCGCGGACCTTCGAGGTGCCCTCAGCCACCACCGTTTCGCCCGGCGCAAGCCCCTCGTTGATGACCCACAACAGGCCCTCGCGTTCGCCCACCTTCACCTTGCGGATCGAGATGCCGTTCTGGGCCGTTACCAAGGCCACTTCATAAGTTCCCTGTAACTCCGTCACGCAGCGCTGCGGAACCAGAACCGCCCCCTGGCGCATGCCAACCAGCGCCCTTACGCGCCCGAACTGGCCGGGGCGGAGGATGTTCCCGGGATTGGGAAATGCCGCGACCACCCGGATCGTTCCGGTCTGAGGATCCACCTGCCGGTCAGTGAAGATAACCTGCCCCTTGTGGGGATAAGTCGAACCGTCCGAAAGAACCAGATCCAGCGCCGGCGAATCCGAGGCGCGCAGTAAACCACCGGCTGAGTTATTCTTCGGCAGCTTGGAAGCAAATCGGAGGTACTCCTGCTCGCTGATGGGGAAGTAAACTTTAATGGGGTCGACCTGGGAAACCGTGGTCATTACGGTTGAGGGCGAAACCAGGTTGCCCATCTGGGTTGTGGCGATTCCCGCGATTCCGTCCACGAGGGACCGGACGCTGGTGAATCCGAGGTTGAGTTGAGCCTGCTCGACTGCCGCCTCATCGGACTGAATCGCGGCCTTGGCGAGCATTTGCGCCGCCGTTTCGGTGTCAAGCTGGCTCTGCGCGATAGCCCGCTCCTTCACCAAGGGCGTATCACGTTTCACATTCACGTCCGCCAAATAAAGTTGAGCACGCGCCTGTGCGAGTTGCCCCTTGGCCTGGTCGAGCGCCGCCTGAAACGGACGCGGGTCAATTTCAAACAGCACGTCGCCCTTGTGGACGTAGGAGCCTTCCTGATAATTCTGGCGGATAAGATACCCGCTCACCTGCGGCTGAATCTGGGCGTTGACGTAGCCCTCCAGGGTCGCAACCCATTCGGCGTGGACGGGTACGTCCATTTGCACTGCCTTTACGACCACCACTGGTGTGGGCGGAGCGGAAGCGGCGGATGGCGGCTTCGGACCGGCGCAACTTGAGCCGATGCACATCACGGCCGCCAGCGTGGCGAGGACAAGGCCGGCGCGCCCGCGGAGTAGGGCAGACCTGCCTTTCAAGGTCCTCGGCTTTGCGACCAGCGCCGCGCTGAAAAAGCCGCGGAGAGCAACCGTGGTGCGCGCTGATATTGCGGGAAGGGCGCCCGGAGGCCGCGCCTGCGAACGGGATGGTACTGACCGGCGCCAAGACACAAAATCCATGCTCATCAAATTCCGCACCCTTTCTCGACCGCGGTTGAGGCACCTGACCTTCTGACTGCCCTCCCCGCCTTCCTTCCCCTCACCGGCGTCCACCGCCCGCACTTTCACGCCTGGCCGTCTCAAGCGAGCCCATATTTATAAATCATTTGATTGATACAATCCATACCTGTCTTATAATTATCAGCGTGCGGCCGGGGAATCCCGTGAAACCGAAACGACAGACCAGAACCCGGCCAACCAGCGACCGCGGCGAGGCTACGCGACAGCGCCTTCTGGAGGTGGCGATCCGGGTCTTTGCGGCACGAGGCTTCGATGGCGCTCGCACCCGGGATATCGCTGAGGCGGCGAAGACAAACCTGATCTCGATTGCGTACTATTTTGGGGGCAAACGGGGTCTTTACCGTGCTGCGGCGTTGCGGGTGGCCGCCCGCTGGGCCTCGCATCAAGAGCCCCTGGTCCGGCAGGCACGAACTTCCATGGCCCGCTACGGGGTCACCCGACGCGAATTGGTCGGGATACTCTGCACTCTGTTGCGCGACTTTGTTCGGCTTATCTTGGGCGACTTCCTACCCGACTGCTACGGAAAGTTTCTGGGCGCAGCAGCTTCCGGACCAGCTCGAGAGTTCTCCATCATAGACAAGAGTCTGGCGCCGCTGCGGAACGTGGTGGCCGAAGCCATCGCCGGGCTGACCGGAGAATCTGCAGCCTGCCCTGCCACCCAAGCGCGGGCACTGGCCATTATCGGGTCCTGTGTTTGCTTCCGCCGAGACCGTCCTGCAGTGCTGCGCGCCCTGAAATGGAAACAGCTCGGCGCGAAGGAGCTCAAGGTGATCGAAACGGCCATCCAGGCGAATACTCAGGCCATGTTCTCCTGAGGGGGGGTAGATTCAGTTCCTTCGGGGCTCGCTATTAGCTGGCCGGTGACGGTGCAAAAGCAAGCACCAAGCTGATCCAGGATTGGCTTTCGGCTTGCGAAATGGGATCGCGCACCGTGAAGCTCCGGTTGCTCAATTCGCATTTGAAGTGAGCCACGATGGACGTTTACACAGGAACAGTCGAACGGGATAAAAAAGAGACCGCCGGGCGGGTTGCCACGGCGGTTCTAGGAAACGTTCAGTGATAGAGCACCTAAACAAACCCGAATTTAGCTGCTGGAATTTCCCGTAACTCTATGAAAGAGTTGGTTGCGGGGGCTGGATTTGAACCAGCGACCTTTGGGTTATGAGGGGAATTCAGTCCCGCAACCGAACCAACTCGCTACAAGTAACCCCAAGAAAAACCTGGGTTACAGCCTTCCGGTTTTGGTCTGAAAAGTCGGCATTCGAAAACAGTTTACGGACAAAACCCGGACAGCAGCACACCCGCGAACCGTCTGGCCTGCTGAGGCGTGTATCGATCCCCTCTGGGATTTCAATGATCTAAAGAGGATTCTTTCGATGCTCAAGGAGCTCTCGCAGCCCGCAAATAAGCGGAGTGACCGGGAAACGGTGCCGAAACGCAAGTCCACGCCGAAGACGAAGAAGAATCCTGCCGACAGTGTTTAAGCGCTCTTGAGGCGAAAGAATATTTTCAAACTTCTGCCAAGTGAGGGCAGCACAGCTGGCGGCAAGCCCCGTCCCTCAGGCTGGGCACATGCCGTCCGAAGCCTCCAATCCCACGTCGTCCTTAGTCATTTTAATAAACGAACGGAACGAGCGCCCTCGTCCGCTTCATGTATTCTGGATACTGGTCCGGGAACTGCCGGGTCATGAGAGACTCTTCCCCCCGGGAAGCGAGCACGAAATACGTCCCGAAGAACAGAAACAAAATGAACCACACGATGCCGCACACGAGCGCGGACCCGAGTAGGGCGAGGAGGATTCCCGAATAGATCGGATGGCGTATGAAACGGTACGGTCCCGAAGTAACAAGTTCAGGATTTTCCTTGAAAGACATCGGCGTGCCCCAGTTTCTGCCGATACACACTCGTGCCCAGATGGCGAGCGAAATACCGAGGGCGCAAATAACCAAGCCCGCGATGTTAAATATGGGACCGGTTGCGCCGATGGTGACGAATCGGCGGAATCCCCGCACTCCGTAGAGCAATGCGACGAGGATAATGATGAACCCTATCCGCACGGCGGCGTAAGGTCGGTTTGAGCGGACACTCTTCTTCGTGCTGATGGCGGAGATCAGCCAGTAAAGGTAAAACGCGATCCAAAGCGCCGCGAGGATCGAAATATAAATTCCTTTCATATCATGCATGTATGACACCCTGCCCGATCATTGCGTGGCGAATCATCTTCACCTATGCATCTTTCCGGCTTTAGTTCTCGTTCATGAACTCCTTCAGTTTTTCGCGGGACCGTTGTCGCTCCCTTTCCTGCGCTTTTTGCAGCCGCAACAAGGACTCGGCCAACTCGTTTTCCGCGATGCGCCTCTTGAGCGAAGTTTTCCGCCTGGCTTGCTTGGCGGCGGGCGGTCGGGTTTCGTCCGCGCTCATGTTCCCGCTCCAGCCCGAAAATACCACGCGCCGGACGGAGCCGCAACCGCCGCCAGCGCCCCTTCCAGTGAGCGATTCGTTAACCGGACGGGTGGCGCGGACCGCATATGGGAATCACCCGTAGCCCCGGCCTAACGAGTCTCCCGCCACGGGCCCCATTCGGGTCCTGTACTCAAGCGATAAAACGGAGACCTCGAAATCATGGGCACGCCTTTGTCAACAGATCCAAAAATGGGGTAGTGGGTTAAATGTGCGGTGAAGCCACCCGCGCAGGGTTAGGAATGCCCCTGACCGTCGGCAGGAAGAAGAACGCATCTGGACTTGTCCGGAGAGTAATCTGCGCTTTAGAGGATCTGCTACCCGTGTTCCCTCAACTCGCGCCAGGTTTGCCGGTGCAGGAAACTGGAATCGACGTTGCTTTCCATTTCGAGGAACGCTGGCCACGGCGCGGTAAGCGACATCAGGTTTGTCCCGAGCGAGGCACGTACGGTGTTGCGCGCCGAGATGTCGGTCATGCCGATCAAAGCGCGCGGGTGTTCGCGCTCCAGTTCGCGATATCCGAAGATCCCAATTACTTGGCAGCCTGCCGCCCACGGCACGGAAACGTTCTCTCTCTGCGGGTCTGCGTAATTGGCAAGGATGACCAAGGCGGAAAGCTGATCTGGGTCGACGAAGAAAGTGACGCTTTTGATGTCGTCCCTCTCGGGATCGGTGAGGCTGAGCGGTCTGATGACGACGTACTTGGCGGGGATGTCGCGCATGGGTATGTATTCTAGAAAACGCTCCGTCACCTGCGGGGTCTTCAGATACCTTTCGCCTTCGAGGAAGTCGTCGGCCATGCGCTCACCGCCCCACGCGGCCATTTGCGCGCCGATGGCCCGGCCCTCCTCTGACCCTTTGTTACCGCCGGCAAGAAATCCGCAGAAGCCTGCAATCCCGCCCGGAAAGGTCTTGTAGCAGTTACCGAAGCCAAGGCCGACTCCGCCTCCCCAGCAACCATAGGTCTCGCGACTGAAAGCGCCGATACGGCCCTTGGAGGCGACGGTGGCGAACACCGCCATCACACAACCCCATCGTCCCGGCTTAAAACTGATCGCAGGGTCGGGCAATGTGTCCGCCCAGGTCAGGGCGACAGGATTCGTTTTCAAACCAATTGCATTGGCTATTTTGCTAATCATATGCTCGTGCTTTGCACGTCGAATGCCGTACTTCACCTTCAACTCTGCAAAATTGCACCTGAACCGGCACGGACGGCAGGCGACCCGGGCTCCTTTGCTCTTAACACGATGAACGGGGCTGCGGCCGTCGGGAATGGGATCCGCGTTGGCGCGTAGTGCCTTCCTGCATCCACATTAGATCTCAGAAAACTCCCCAAAGTGGCCTCCCGACATTGCTGGGTTTCCAGGCGGGCAGTCATGCATCGCACACCTGCGAATAAGTGGACCATATTAGAATTTCGGGAGGACACGCCGATGACCGATCCCAACCCCGCCGCTCCCCACCACACCTTGGCTCGGCAGCGGGCGCAGCTAATCATAAAGGTAAGGAGCGGGCTGATGAGTGCCAAGGAAGCAGCCCGGCAACTGGGCATCTCCCGTAAGACCTATTACAAGTGGGAGCGCCGGGCCTTGGCGGCGATAGTCGAGGCGCTGGGCAACCGGGAACACGGGCGCCCACCGTTGCCGGTCGACCGGGAGAAGGCACCTCCCTATTCACTCTTGGCGAAGAATAATAGGTTGCGGATAAGAGAGCGCTGGTTTCTCGCGTTCATGTTACGGTTCGCGCTAGGCATTGTCACTCCTGAACGTTTGAAACGACGCCTTGGCAACAAATTGCCATCGAAAGACCTAGCCGCACTTTACTCTCATTTGGCTGGTCGTTCGTGTAGCAGAAGAATCCGCGCCCTCATTGTACTGTCTCATCTCTGCGGCGTGCCAACAGACTCCATGGCCAATGGTCTAGGTATCCGCCGCAGAGCAGTAGAGAAACATGTTCGGACTTTCGGGCAGCTTGGAATTGACGCTGCGTTTGCTCCCCGAAAAGGCGCCGGAAGGTGGAAAGACCCCAAGTACAGGGACGCGCTGTTCGGCATCCTGCACTCTCCACCAAGGGATCATGGTTTTAATCGCACGACCTGGAAAGTGAAGGATATTGCGTGCGTGATGGGCCGGATTGGAATGCCGATTGGGAAGAAAAGGGTCGGCGCGATTATCCGCAACGCGGGCTATCGCTTCATGAAAGCAAGGGAAGTTCTGACGAGCAACGATCCAGATTACCGAGAAAAAGTAGACCGTATCCACCGAATCCTTTCCACTCTGAAACGGACTGAACGTTTCTTCTCCATTGACGAGTTCGGCCCGTTTGCGATCAAGAAGCACGGCGGCCGACGGCTTGTCGGTCCAGGCGAATACCCGACCGTTCCTCAATTTCAGAAATCAAAGGGACGTTTAATCGTCACCGCGGCTCTTGAGCTATCGACAAACCAAGTGACGCATTTCTATTCGAGCGGCAAGAATACGGACGAGATGATCAGGCTGCTGGAGGTCCTGCTGAGTCAATACCGCGATTGCACGCGACTTTATATCTCCTGGGATGCCGCCGGCTGGCACGCATCAAAGAGGTTCGCGAAGAAGGTGGAGGAAATCAATTCCCGCAGGTATCGCCGAGCGCAAGGGACCCCGAAAGTGGTACTGGCGCCGTTACCAGCAGGCGCTCAATTCCTGAACGTGATCGAATCGGTTTTTAGCGGTTTGGCGGTATCAGTGATCCATAGTAGCGACTACGCCTCGGCGGGCGACGCGAAGACTGCAATCGACCGCCACTTCGCTGAGCGTAATTTGCATTTTCAACAGAATCCGAAAAGGGCTGGTGACAAGATATGGGGAAAGGAACGTGTGGCCAGCATTTTTCAGGAAGGTCAAAACTGCAAGAATCCGCGCTTCCGATGAAAGATTTAGTGTTCGACTCTGTTCCCCATTCACACGAAAAGAACTGTGCCCGGTGAAGCGTTCCCAGTCGGCTCACTCCATATGTGAGTGACGGGCGGGTGGGGGTGGGGGGGGTACCGTTTTCTGGTAGGATTGGGTCCCATCGGAAGGGGTTACTTTGCCGCTGCGCGCAGATCCATGGGTCTTCTGAGGCTTGGGACAAGGACGTGAAAGCGGGGGCTGGAAATCCGTAATTACGGTTCGGGACCAAACTTGTTCAATGGATATAAACCGAGATGAAAAAGATAGTCAGTCCCAGGGAGAACAGGGCGGTCGTGATCAGTGTGGTCTTCGGATTGATCCAGCGGCGAGTGAAGGCTGCACCCAGGATTGCCACTCCTATCGCGCACTTGAGCGATGTTTCAGTCAGGGATTCGGTGGCGTTCGCAGGCAGATTGAAGACCTCCGAAATTGCCCAATCACAAAGAACGACTCCGCTTAACAAGGTCACCACATACTTCAAGGCCAAGAGCCTCCGCCTCCAGCGATTCTCATGCTCTACCGGAAGGCCACCTATGCCAACCAATTTCTCTGCTCTTGTGGTTAGGTCAGACTCCTTTGGAGTTCCGGCGGGGAAATCATATCCGCAGTCACAACGGAGCGCACCCGGCGGGTGTTCCAGCATGCAAGTTGGGCATTTCATTGTTTCGCCTTATTCCGGCCTAGCTGTACAGTGTACACCCCTCGCAGGCTATCGGAGCCGCCTTAGCGTGCCGTCGAGTGGAGGGAACGTGACCGCAATGGGTGAGACGCGCGTACACCCATCAGGAAGTCGCTATGACCAGCATGAAGCACATCCCCTCCACGCCCGACGTCTTATATAGGGAATACTCTGCGCACTCCACCGACCTTCGTCAATCGTACGAAAGTACCGTTCAGCAGCATGGTAAAGCCATAAGCTTGAGGCATACACCTGTTCAAGGTTGGCCCTTCCGCGCGCGCGCGCGTGGCAGGAAACGCGAAATTCAGGCATCGTAGCGGGCCGCACCATGCGACGGACACAGGCGAGCAAAGAGGGGAGCAGGAACCTTGCCAAGGTCCCCCCGGCCTTCGGTTATAGCCGATGGGCCCCCGGAATGTGCGGGGAACGCGCAAACGAGACCGACGACACTGAAAAAGGTTGTCAACAGTTTTGGCGGGGGCGCCGTCTCTCATTGAAACTCGACCTTCGTCACTTTGACATCGACCTTCCGATTCCAATCAGAGGGCGCGTCGTACAACTTGACGCCAAATTGCCTACAGTAGCCCGGTTTTAACGGCTGTCCTGAGTCGCCAAAACTCAACCCGGAAACCAATACGGGATCGTATGTTTTCTCGAATACAGGCTTGCCGTCCGCGCCGAGACAATAGACGGTGATTTCGACCTCTTTCAATGTTCGGTCGCCGGTATTCTTTATTTCGCCAAACGCGCCGGTTTCGTCGAGTACAGACTTGCCCACCGTGACGTGGCTCACAAGCACCTTGCTCAGATAAGCGGCCTCGACAGGGCCGGGCCGAGGAGACTCGCCCTCCTTTGAGGAGGCCGTAGTGGGGCAGTGGCTGGCTTTCCCGCCGCTGACCCGCTGAGGGATGATCTCCACCAGGACCCGAAGATGCCGAGCGCGATGCCCCGAAAACCGCCGCTAATACAAACAGAAGAATCAGGGCTGGGATGGACGCGATGGAACACCTTGACTCTTGAGGGAGATCAAGGCCTCAGGCGAAGTATCAAAATTTGTTGCGCTATGCTGGATGGCCAACACAACGGTGCTTTCGGCCAGCCCAGCTTTGACCATGCTGATCACATCCGCATTTGTGAGTGGCTTTTTTTCACCTTTTTGTGGCTGGCTCATTTGCGGGTCCTTCTCCCTCGCGCCTTGACCAGATTCCCCACCTTGGACCGAAACCTTCATGCCGCCCGATTGCTGGCCTAGAACGGCCCACACCGGGCAAAGAAGCAGAAGAAACACCATGATTACAGCTTTTTTCATGGGGTATGCCCCCTCCTCGGATGAACGCGACTCGGGGATGACTGGCAAGTTTCTACCGCCTGCTGAGAGCGCAAGCCTCAACCCGCCGGTTGTCAAATGGATACCGCGAGGGTTGTGGAGTGCCCCCCGGGCAGTACTAGAGGAAGCTCGTACTAGGACTGACGGTCCATTGTGGGATTCTCAGAAACCTCTAATCTAGTAAGCGGAGTCTGTGCGAGAACCGGGGCTGGTTCTTGAATACAGAAGGTCCGTCAAGGATGGTAGGAAACAGATCGAGGTTTGCCAAGAGAGGTTGAATTGACTCTCAGGAACCGTGCTCAGCGCTTTGGAATACAAATCCACCTGCGTTATCGGCTCGGCGGAGAGAGCAAGTGGTGGAAGGGCACCACCGAAAACATTAGCCGTTCCGGAGTGCTGTTCCGGGGAGAGGGATTTGCCGACCCCAATACTCCCCTCGAATTGAGTTTCATGCTGCCCAATGAAACCTTCGGGGTGCGACGTTCGGAGGTGGTTTGCAGGGGCACCGTGATACGGTCCGAACGCCCAAAAAGTGCAGGGGTCTTGCCCGTGCTTGCCACCACGATTTCGCACTACCGATTGGTTCGTCCCTAGGACCGAAAGCCGAAGCTCGCCGATTAGACTGGGATTACCATTATCGAGTTCCAGTCCGACCGGTAACATACGCATACTGTTGCAGAATGTAAGAGGAAAGCAGGCCGATAATGGCCTCCGCGCATGATATAGAATCCGCGAAGCTCTGTATGCTGGAAGCTCGAAAGGAGCTTGAGGACTACGAAACGCGCAAGGGCCACGCTACCTGTACCGAACACATAAGGTTGATGCGGGTATTCAGCAAAGCCACAGAGACCTACCTAAAGCTTTCAGCGAGCCAACGATGAACATGACTGTGGCGCTTCCGCACCCACGGCTGCTGTACAGCGCGTCAGTGTTTCTGCAGGCCGCTCGGTACCCCGAAGCTGTCTCTTACAGCCTAGCAGTTTTGAAGAATTGCAACTCGGCCCGTTTCAACCATGCCGCCCACCGCCGAGGTGCCTCACGCCGGAAAATCGAAGGGGGTGCCGGGGGTACGTGTTGCCGTGTCCTTGCGCCAGAGTCCTTACAGGCCGTCGTGCAGGCGGTCAGATCGCTTGATATTTGTAGGGAATTAGGCCCGGTCATGCGGCTTCTCCTTGCCGCGTTTCCAACCGTCCAGATTACTATCACAAACGTGCTGGAAATTAAGGGTGGAAACGTCTAGAGTTGGAGGCGGAGGCTGCTATGGAAGACAAGAAGCGCGAGGAAGGTCCGTACCTGGCTAGGTCGGTTCAGGCCGACATTTACCGGGCTGGCCAGCGGGCCATTGGTGCGGCCAGAGCTGCGAAGAGCAAGCGGCGGCACGGCCGGGCGCGAGCGGAGAAGCGGCAGCGGTAACACCCATTCTCGACCGTGGTAGAATGCCCGGAGGGGGAGACTTTGGAACGGTTCTACAGTCTTGTGGTGGATGTGGGAGGCCGACATGAAGGAGGTGCGCTATGCTCTCCGCTCGCTTGGTACAGATAATTGAGGACCGCGCGGAGAAGTTGACCCGCGCTCTCATCGATGATCTGCTAAGTAACAATCGCACACCACACTACCATCACCTTACTCGTGAAGAGTTGCACTATCGAACCTATGAAGTTTATCGCCACCTCGGACGATGGCTCAGCAACGAGAGCGAAGCGGCCATTGAGTCCAGTTACACTCACTTGGGGAAGGAGCGGTTTGCTGAGGGGATTCCTCTCCGCGAAATCGTTTACTCGTTGTTCCTGGTCAAACATCATCTCCTGGAGTACATTCACCTCAGTGGCATGATTGATTCTGCTGTTGACCTACACGGGGACCGAGAACTCCATCGCCTCGTGGGGCGATTTTTCGACAAGGCCGTATATTACACAGTAAGTGGGTTTGAGCAGGACGTAGACTTGCAAGACCTCAGCACCACCCTCAAGCGTGCAACGGCGAAACATCAAGCCCCACAGAAGTAGCCTGGGGAGATTCCTTCGGTACGGCTTCTCGTTGCTGCGTTTCCTGCCGGCGTAAAATCGCCGGTCCTGCCTGAAAAGCGAGGCAAAAACCTGGCTCCCTAACCCGCATAATTCATGATTTTGGAGACAAGAAAAGCCTCCTGTGGTACAAACACGTTCAGATGACGATGTTTGAAGCACCAAAGGAGGCTTTTGCTTGGGTCACGATATCACAACAGAGTGTCTTTTG
>Ga0209517_10005434_pt1 | contig 16231 bp, 15 predicted proteins | sample PeaSoiMetSII2010_FD_187695 | JGI IMG/M metagenome (GOLD analysis project Ga0209517, IMG submission 187695) | Peat soil microbial communities from Weissenstadt, Germany - SII-2010 (SPAdes) (version 2) | ecosystem: Environmental > Terrestrial > Soil > Wetlands > Peat | place: Germany... | reverse complement strand
CGTGGCCCAGCACGCCCGCGGCGTAATCGCGAACAGCATCGGCCATCAGCATGCCCAGCGCCGAGAGAGCCCCTGCGAATTGAGGCACGATCACCGAACCCATTCCTAACTGCGCTGCGATCTCACAACAATGCAGGCCGCCGCACCCGCCGAAAGCTACCAGCGCGAATTCTCGGGGATCGTAGCCGCGTTCGACCGAGACGACTCGAATCGCGCGCTCCATGTTGGAGTTGGTGACGCGCAGAATGCCTGCTGCCGCTGCTGTTCGGTCGAGTCTCAAGCGGCGGGCTATGCGATCGATTGCAACCGCAGCCCGATCCGCATCCACCTGCATACCGCCGCCCAGCAATGATTGAATGCGGCCCAGCACCACGTGCGCGTCCGTTACAGTGGGCTCCGTCCCCGAGCCGTAACAGGCTGGTCCGGGATCAGCACCAGCGCTCTCCGGACCTACGCGGAGCAGCCCGCCCGCATCCACCCGCGCGATGGAGCCGCCGCCTGCGCCAACCGTGTGAATATCGAGCATCGGCACGCGAATCGGAAAGCCGTCGACGGATGCTTCGGTGGTCTCGCGCGCAGAACCGTCGGCCAGGCTCACATCGGTGGACGTGCCGCCCATGTCGAAGCCCAGGATCTTTCGAAATCCGCTACGGCGCGCGGTCTCCATCGCACCGACGACGCCTCCTGCCGGGCCGGACAGTACCGTGCGAACGGCATGACGTCGGGCGTCTCCCGCAGAAAGGAATCCGCCGTTCGATTGCATGATGGCGATCTGGAATCGGCGAGCGTGCTCCAGCTCAGCCAGGTAGTCTTCCATGAGAGGACCGACGTAGGCGTTCACCGCAGTCGTGGAACTGCGTTCGTATTCGCGGAATTCCGGGCTAACATCGTGCGACGCGCAGACGTAGACGCCGGTCTTCTTCAGCGCTGTTTTCATTGATGTGTTCACCGTTCGCTCGTTAACCGCGTTTTGATACGCGTGCAGAAAGCAGATGGCGATCGAGCGGACTCCCGCGCGCTTGAGCCGCGCGGCCAGGCGTTTCAACTCGGCCGCGGAGGGCCGGAGCGCGACAGTTCCGTCATGATAAACACGCTCATGGACGCCGAAACACAGATCGCGAGGGATCAAGGGGCGGCGAGGCGTCGGCGTGAGGTTGTACAGCTCGGGGCGGTTCTGACGGCCGATTTCGAGAAGATCCTCGAATCCGGCGGTGGTTACGAAGGCTGTTCGCGCACCTTTGCGCTCGAGTAAGGCGTTGGTCGCAACGGTGGACCCGTGGACCACATCGACCTTCTTCTGACCCGCAGCCGCCTGTTCCAGTCCGGAGAGGATCACTTGGGCGGGTGAGCGCGGATTAGACCGAAGCTTGAAGGTTTCCAGGTGCCCATCGTCGTGAAGAACAACGAAATCGGTGAACGTTCCGCCCGCGTCGACGCCAATTCGCATTAACTCACGATTCTACTAAGCCACTCATCGCAGTGGCGTGGTAGTTTATGTTTCACTGGTATCCAGAGTGGCTGATCGAACATTCATTACCCGTGTGATGCTCAAGAACTACAAGAGCATCGCGGCGTGCGACGTATCTCTCCATTCGCTGACTTTCCTGGTGGGACCCAACGGGTCAGGCAAGAGCAACTTCTTGGACTCACTGAGGTTTGTGGCTGACGCTTTACGTAGTTCGCTAGATCACGCCCTCAGAGAGCGTGGCGGGATCGCCGAGGTGCGTAGGCGGTCAGGTGGCCACCCGACTCATTTTGGCATGAGACTCGATTTTCGGCTTCGTCAGGGTGTCGGGCACTATTCATTCCGTGTGGGTGCCCAGCCGTCAGGTGGATACGAAGTGCAAGACGAAGAATGTCAGCTTCACGGCGGCAAGCACACATTTCGAGTTAGGAACGGCAAGGTAAAGAGCACCAATCAGGTGATGCCGCCAGCCTCTCCCGATCGTTTGTATCTCGTAAATGCATCTGGCCTTCCCGAGTTTCGACCTGTGTACGATGCGCTCTCCCACATGGGTTTCTATAGCTTGAATCCCGATCGCATACGAGACTTGCAGACTCCCGATGCCGGGGACCTCTTGGCGCGCGACGGAAGTAACATCGCGAGCGTCTTCGCACAAATGCAAAAGCGAAGTCCCGGTGACAAGAGCCGAATCGAAGAATACCTCAGCAAGGTTGTTCCAGGCGTTGAACACGTAGATGCAAAGGTGATAGGTCCGAAAGAGACTCTAGAGTTCCGGCAACGGGTCGCTGGCTCACCGGAACCCTGGCGCTTCCTGGCAGCGAACATGTCAGACGGCACGCTTCGCTCCCTTGGAGTCTTGGTCTCGTTGTTTCAGCTGTCGAACGGCGACGCGAGTCCAATACCACTGGTGGGAATCGAAGAGCCTGAGGTTGCTTTGCATCCCGCAGCGGCGGGCGTGCTTTTAGATAGCATTCTAGATGCCAGTCAACGGTCACAGATTATCGTGACAAGTCATAGTCCCGACCTGTTAGATCACAAAGATCTTCCGATCGAATCGATTCTTGCTGTAGTGGCTGAAGATGGCAAGACCCTCATTGCGCGCCTGGATGAGGCGGGCAAATCCGCCCTGAAGAGGCATTTGGCCACGGCCGGAGAGCTACTCCGACTGAATCAACTCCATCCGGACCGTGAAGAAATCAATCGCGTTTCCCGTCGGCAACTAAAGCTGTTCAACGACTAGCTGTGAGCATCCGAATCGCGTCCATTGTAGAGGGTCATGGTGAGGTTGAAGCCCTACCGATCCTGCTACGAAGGATTGCTGGTGCGCTTGACCCACAGATCGTTCTGAGCCTGCCTCAGCCGATTCGTATCTCCAAAAGCAAATTGGTTCGACCAAACCAGTTAGAGAAAGCAGTTGAGATCGCTGCAGTCAATACGGGCGGGCAGGGCGCAATTCTAGTGTTAATCGATTGCGACGACGACTGTCCTGCGGAGCAAGCGCCAGAGTTGATGGCCCGAGTCACGGCGACGCGGGCAGACTTGCCTGGGGCCGTTGTCCTTGCTAAGCACGAGTTTGAGGCTTGGTTTCTGGCTGGTGCAGAGTCTTTGCGAGGTCAAAGGGGGCTGCAAGACGACTTGGTCGGCCCTCCCGATGCCGAAAGCGTACGCGGCGCAAAGGAATGGCTAAGTGCCAGAATGCCAGCGGGGGCCTCTTATCGAGAAACCCTTGATCAGGCAGCTCTCGCGGCAGTCGTCGATCTCGAAATGGTCAAACGTGCTTCCCCTTCCTTCAGGAAGTTCCACAAGGAAGTCATCCGTCTCTGCACCGAACTGCGCGACGCCTAAATTTGAGGGTGTCATCATAGAAGTAAGTGATCCTTCTCCGGGGTGTCTCGAAAACATTTGAGGGAAAGCGCAAGGTAACGGCGCTCGAAGGGATCGATCTTTCGATCGCCAAGGGCGAGATGGCGTCGCTAGTTGGGCCCTCGGGATCGGGGAAATCGACCATGCTGAACTTGATCGGAGGGCTTGATAGACCCAGCCAGGGCGAGGTCGAGCTGGATGGACAGCCGCTTTCGAAACTCAGCGACGACGAGCTAACACGGGTACGGCGCGACAAGATCGGGTTCATTTTCCAGTTCTTCAACCTGCTGCCGACGCTTTCCTGCCTGGAGAACGTTTCGCTGCCGCTGCATCTGCGCGGCTGGCCCCGCAAGAAAGTGGAGGAGCGCGCCCGTGAGCTGCTCGACACGGTCAAACTCGGTGCGCGGGTTGATCATTTGCCTGATGAACTGTCGGGCGGCGAGCGCCAGCGCGTGGCGATCGCGCGTGCGCTGAGTGTGTATCCCCCGATTCTGCTTGCGGATGAGCCCACGGGGAACCTGGATACGCACACCGGCGCTGAGATCCTGAAGCTGATTCACGACCTGCACGATCGTCTTGGAGCGACGGTGTTGGTGGTCACGCACGACAAGACAGTGGCGGATAGTTGCCCGCGCACGATTCAACTGCGCGACGGCCAGGTGTTCGCCGACACGCGCCGGGAAGAAGTTCGCCGATGATCTTGCTGCGGCTTATCAGTTGGCCCTACGCGCGCAAACATTTGCTGCGATGTCTGCTGACCACGGCTGGCATCGTACTTGGCGTAGGAGTATTCGTGGGCATGCGCACCGCGAACAAGCGCGTGCTGGCCGCGTTTAACCAAACCATCGACCGCATCGCAGGCGCGGCGCAGCTCCAGGTTACGGCCGGTGATGCGGGATTCGATGAAGATGTGCTGGATAAGATCCGCGAGCTTCCCGAGGTTCAAGCAGCCGCGCCCGTGATCGAGGCTACCGTCGGCACTGGGCAAAACAATCTTCTGGTACTGGGCGTCGACATGCTCGGCGACCGCAGCATCCGCAATTACGATCTGGAGGGAAGCGACACAGCCATTGACGATCCACTGATATTTCTCGCGCAGCCGGATTCGCTGATGGTCACCAAGAAGTTCGCCGACGAACGAGGATTGGCAGTCAACAGCAAGTTGCCGATGCGCACTATGCAGGGCGATCAGGTTTTCACCGTGCGCGGAATCATGAAGCCGGGCGGCCTTGCGAGTGCATTCGGCGGCGACCTGGCGATCATGGATATCTACGCGGCGCAGAAGATGTTCGGGCGCGGGCGCAAGTTCGACAGGATCGACATTGCACTCCAGGAGGGCACTGGTCTTGAAGGTGCGACCGCGAAATTGCAGGCGCTGCTGGGCTCCGGTTTTCAGGTGGAACCGCCCAGTTCGCGCGGACAGCAGTTTGAATCCACGTCGCGCATGTACGCGCTGGCGTCGAACATCACCAGCGTATTCGCGCTGTTCATCGGGATGTTTATCATTTACAACACGTTCGCGATCGCGGTGACGGAGCGGCGCGCGGAGATCGGAATCCTGCGCGCGCTGGGAGCCACACGCGGCCAGATTCGGACGCTGTTCTTGACGGAAAGCGCGCTGGCAGGATTGGCGGGAACCAGCGTGGGAGTGCTGTTCGGCATCGCGATGGCGCGCGCCATGTCGGGATACATCGGCGGCATGCTCACCGAGATTTACGGAGTCGCGCAGAGCCCGGGCGATCTGACGCTGGACCCATGGTTGATCGGAACCGCGGTGGCGATGGGGCTGGTCACCAGCCTGGTGGCGGCGGTGATTCCGGCGCGCAGTGCGGCGCGCGTGGATCCCGTGAAAGCGCTGCAGAAGGGCGGATTCCAGTCGCTGGGCGAGGGCGAAAATCGCGCGCGGCGCCGGTGGGCGATAGTTTTCGGAGTAGCTTCCATAGCGGCATTCGCGTTCAACCGATTCTGGATCATGACGTACGTCGGCTACGTGCTGGCGATTCTCGCGGCGGTGCTGCTTTCGCCGGCACTCTCGTTCTGGCTGTCGCGGGCGCTTCGACCACTGTTGGCGGGACTGAGACCGGTGGAAGGTGCGCTCGCGGCGGACAGCCTGATCCAGGCGCCGCGCAGGACGTCGGGCACGATTGCGGCACTCATGCTGTCGCTGGCGCTTGTGATTTCACTGGGTGGACTTGCCCGGTCCAGTTACGATTCGCTGGCGGAATGGATGCGGATCGCGCTGAATCCGGATTTCTTCGTGACCACGGCGGAAACGTTGTCCTCGCGGAGCTTCGTTTTCCCTGGATCGCTGGCGGACGGCCTGCGCGCGATTGAAGGCGTCGCCGAAGTGCAGCCGGTGCGCAGTGTGCGCGTGATGGTGAAAAACGCGCCGATCATGGTAATCGCGATCAATGTGGGCGCGGTTGCGAAGCGCGTGCATCTGCCGCCGGTCGAAGGAAACTCGGACGAAATGTACCGTCTGGCAGCCCAGGAGAAAGGCGTGGTGGTCTCGGCAAATTTCGCGCGGCTGCACGACGCGCATATGGGAGAGATGTTGGAGATTCCCGCGCCGGCCGGAGTTCTGCGCCTGCCGATTGTAGGCGTGGTGGACGATTTTTCCGATCAGCAGGGAACCCTTCTGCTCAATCGGGATCTTTTCATTCGCTATTGGCACGACGATTCAGTCAACGTTTTCCGCGTGTACGTCACTCCCGGCGCGGACGCCGCGCAAGTCCGTCAGCGCATCCTTCAGGCATTCGGCGGTCAGCAGCGGTTGTTCGTGCTGACCAACCGCGAAGTGCGCGATTTCATCACGCGCCTGACAGACCAGTGGTTCGGATTGACCAACGTGCAAACGGCGGTGGCGATGCTGGTGGCGATCCTGGGCATCGTCAACGCGCTGACGGTTTCGATTACCGACCGGCGGCGCGAATTGGGCGTGCTGCAAGCGGTAGGCGGGTTGCGGAACCAGATCCGGCACACGATCTGGATGGAGGCGATCGCCATCGGCATCATCGGCGTCGCGCTGGGTCTGGCGCTGGGCGCGGTCCAGTTGTTCTATAGCATCGAGATCGCGCGCCGGGATCTGGTCGGTATTAGCATTAGCTACGCGTATCCCTTCCAGACCGCGCTCATTTTGATTCCCGTGATTTTGGGATCGGCGCTGCTGGCCGCTTTGGGTCCGGCCGAGAGCGCCGTGCGCGGATCGCTGATTGAGGCGCTGGAGTATGAGTAAGCTTTTCTTGTTGGCCGCGCTGGCGCTGCCGGTGTTTGCGCAAGACCCCCGGCAGATCATTCTCGAAGTGCAGAAACGCCAGCACGCCGATTCGGAACGCTACGAAGGAACGCTGGAAGTAACCAGCCAGGGCAACCAGGTGGCCACCAAACGCTGGGTCTACCAACGCATCGGATCGTTTGGCAACAGCAAGGCGATTCTGCGCTTCACAGCTCCGGCGGAAGTGAAAGGCGTCGGCCTTTTGATTGTGAATCATCCCGCTCGCGCCAGCGACCAGTGGATGTGGCGCCCTGCGATTGGCCGGGATCAGCGCATTGCCCTGCAGGATCGCTCAACGCGCTTCTTCGGAACGGATTTCAGCTTCGAGGATCTGGAGGAGCGCGACGTCGATCAGTACGATTACAAGCTGCTGGCGGACGAGGGCGGGATGTGGAAGCTGGAATCGCGCCCTCGGAAATCGTCACAGTACGAGTATTCCTACTTCTGGATCAAGAAAGACAACTATACATTCGTCAAGATCGAGGCCTACAACAAGAAAGGCTTGGTGCGGACCATCGATTACAAGAATTACGAACAGATCAAGGGCATCTGGACCGCGCGGCTGACCGAGGTGTATGACGTGACGCGCAAGAGCCGCACGGTTCTCAAGTACGAGAAGCTGGAATACAATCTGCCGATGAAGGACGATGACTTTACTCTGCAGGCTCTGCGCCGCGATTTATGATTGACGCCGGCGTACTGCTCGTTGCGCTGCTAACACAGCAGTTTGAGCAGCGCGGGTTTATCGAAAACAGCACGGCAGTGTATCCGCAGACGGCGCCGAATGATAGCGGTCGCGTGGTGGACGACCTTCTGTTCCGCGAGGAGGCGTCCTACAAGTTCGCGCCCTGGTTTACGGTTAGCGGCGCGTTCGATGCTCGCACCGATTCTCACCGGCAAACTGCACGCGACGGAGTCGTCGACGCGGACGATCGCAGCATCCAGCGTCCGGCTTTCTCGGTACGGCGTATGAGTGCGACGATTCATCGCGGCAAAGTAACAGCGGAAATAGGACGTCAACTGATCCGCTGGGGGAAGACGGATATCCTCAATCCCACGGACCGGTTCGCGCCGAAGGATTATTTGTCGAGCGTCGTGGATACGGATTTCCTGGGAGTGTCGGCGGCGCGCGTGACGTATGAATCGGGTGGCGATACCGTCGATCTGGTGTGGCAGCCGTGGTTCACGCCCAGCCGCACGCCGTTGTTGGATCAGCGCTGGACGGCGCTGCCACCGGAAGCCGCGGGCGTGAGCATCGTCGATGCGGGCGCGCGTTATCCAGGCGGATCGCAGTATGGGGCTCGCTGGAACCACATCGGATCGGGGTACGAGTATTCGTTGTGTTTTTTTGACGGGTTTCAGAACCTGCCGTCGTTCGATGCTTTGTTAACTCCGGTGACGGCGTCAGTGGCATTAACGCGCACGTATCCGGATTTGCGGCTCTATGGAGGCGATGCGGCTGTTCCGCTGCCTTGGCTCACGATTAAGGGCGAAGCGGCGTACTTTACGTCGTCGACTCCAGGAGCAGAAGAGTATGCCCTGTACGTGATCCAGCTCGAGCGCCAAGTGAAGGAGTGGTCGTTCGTTGGTGGGTATGCGGGCAGCGTGGTGACGCGCGATTCGGCATCGCCCTTGCAATTCGCGCCCGACCGTGGATTTGCGAAATCGTTCGTAGGCCGCGCAGGGTTGACGATCGATGCGAGTCGCAGTCTGGCGATCGAAACGGCAGTGCGGGCCGCAGGATCGTTCGTACGTTTCGAATACTCGCAGTTGTTTGGACAGCACTGGCGAGCGACCGGCGGCATCGCATGGATCCGCGGAGACATGACGGATTTTCTAGGCGAGTACCGGCGAAATTCGTACGGATCGCTGGCCATTCGATATAGCTTTTGATGCGGGGCTGAAAGCCCCGCGCAGGTCTGGAGACCTGCCCTACTTTGATTGGGGGACAATGTTGGTATGTCGCTGACCGCCTCGACCATGATGGAGCTGGGGACTGAAATCCCCGCGTTTGCCTTGCCGGAAGTTCGCTCCGGCAAGATCGTACGTGTCCCGGATCAAGGGCCGATTCTGGTGATGTTTATCTGCCGGCATTGCCCCTATGTGATCCACGTCCAGAATGAGCTGGCGCGGATCGGCCGGGATTACGCGGGCAAAGTGGCGATCATTGCGATCTCGTCCAACGATGTTGGATACGTCGCCGACGATTCGCCCGCGCGGCTCAAGGAGATGGCTGAAGAGCTCGGCTTCACTTTCCCGCTGTGTTACGACGAGACGCAGGATGTGGCGACCAGCTTCAGCGCTGCGTGCACGCCGGATATCTTCCTGTTCGATAAAGACCGGCGGCTGGCGTATCGCGGACAGCTCGATGGCAGCAGGCCGGGTAACACAGTTGCGGTGGACGGCCGCGATCTACGGGCGGCCATGGACGCGCTGCTGAAGGGCGCGCGTCCCGCAGCCGAGCAGCGTCCCGCCACCGGTTGCAACATCAAGTGGAAGCCTGGCAAGCAGCCCGTGTATTACCAGAGCGCTTTGGTCAAAAAACAGTGACACGCGCAGCCGCATTGCTGTACGCCACCGTCGCCTTTGGGCAAACCCCTTCCCAATACACAATTGAAATGGTGGCCACCGGCATGCGCTTCGCGGATGGGCCGGTGTGGTCGCTGGAAGACTTTCTGTTGTTCAGCGACACGGTCACGGACAAACAGCACAAGTTCACACCCGGAAAAGGTGTTTCCGATATCGGTAGCCATGCGGGCGGAACAGCGGGAAACGCGTACGACGACAAGGGCAATCTGTACACCTGCGAATTTCGCGAGCGGCGCGTCACCCGGACCGCCAAGAACGGAAAGGTGGACGTGATCGCGGCACGCTTCGAAGGCAAGCGTCTCAACGCTCCGAACGATGTGGTGGTGCGGCGCGACGGCAACGTGTACTTCACCGACCCGGCGTTCGGAAATCAGGAAGACACACGGGAGCTGGATTTTTATGGCGTGTTTCGCGTGACGTCGCGGGGACAGATCGAAGCTATCGCGAAGTGGAAGACGCGGCCCAACGGGGTGGCGCTTTCGCCTAACGGCCGCACGCTGTATGTGTCGGACTCGGACGGCCAGTCGATTCACGCCTTCGATCTGGATCGTGCGGGTGTGGCATCCAATGATCGCGTGGTGGTGTCGAAGATTCCGGGCGTGCCCGCGGGTCTGCGAACCGATGAGATGGGCAATATTTACGTCGCCGCCAAGAATGTCCTGGTATATTCGCCACAAGGCGAGCTGCTCCAGACCATCAGCATGGGGGAGACTCCCTCCAACCTGGCGTTCGGCGATCCGGATTTTTCCACGCTGTACGTGACCGCGCGGACGTCGGTCTATCGCATCCGCCTGGGCGTAAAGGGGGCGGTGCCGTATTCCCCCTAAGTCGTCGTCCAAAGCTTCGAGAAGATATCCTGCACATCCGTTGCCGGGCGTCGGCGCGCTGATTTTTCGCGGGCGGGGAAAGCGTGGCCCGATTCTTTTGGTCGAGCGTGGCGGCCATCCCCTGAAAGGCTACTGGTCGCTGCCGGGCGGGCTGGTCGAGACCGGCGAAAGTCTGGATGAAGCCGTGCGCCGCGAGGTGCTGGAAGAGACCGGATTGCGCGTGAAACCGGTGGAGATGTTCGGAGTTTTCGAGCGCGTAATGAAAGACGCGCGCGGCCGCACGGAGTATCATTACCTGCTGGTCGATTACGTGTGCAAGATTACCGGCGGAAAGCTTCAGGCGGCCGATGATGTGGCGCGCGTGGAATGGGTGCGGCGCGAACGGCTAGGCGATTATCAGATGACGGAAGGGACTCGCGAAGTCATCGAGCGGGCATATTCTGGTGCAAGCCGAAAAAGCACTTGAGTTCGAGGATCTGCGGGCGCTGCTCGGGCGTTACGTGCGTAGTCCCATGGGGCAGCGCGAACTGCAGGGCATCGCGCCGTTAAACGATCGTCCCGCCATCGAAAACGCGCTGGCCGACGCCGCCGAAGCAGTGGAGTATTTACGCGCCGCCTCGAATCCACAACCCGCCGGCCGCGGTGCGGCTATCAAGCCGCGATTCGACCTGGGCACCGATCCCGGGCCTTTGGTCGCGCGTCTGCGCATCGAAGGAGCCACGCTCGAAGCGACCGAAATCTTCGAGCTGGCGCGGCTGCTGGAGGTCGCATCGGAAGCGCGATCGGTAGTGCTCTCCGCGCGCGAGCGTTTTCCGCGCTTGGCGGCTCACGCTTTGGCGATCGCGGATCTGCACGAGCTGGCCCGTGATCTTAGAGGCAAGATTCTGCCGGATGGCACGCTGGCGGACGACGCGAGTGTCATGCTGGCGCGCCTGCGCCGCGATAGTGAACGGCAGCGCAGGCAGATCGAGGAATCGCTGGCGCGCTTCCTGCGTACGCATCATGAAGACGGAACGCTGCAGGAAGATTTCGTCACCATCCGCAATGACCGGTTCGTGGTGCCCATCGTGACCGGCCGTGAGCGGCGCGTGGATGGCGTCATTCATGGGTCGAGCGGGTCCGGGGCCACGGTGTTCGTCGAGCCGCTGGAGACCATAGAGCTCAACAATGAGCTGGTCCGTCTGCACGAGGAAGAGCTGCGCGAGGTGCACCGGCTGCTGCGCGAATTCACTACGCGGATGCGGGAGCATGCGGCCGAGATCGCGGCATCGGTCGCTGCGCTGAGCCGCCTGGAACTGCTGTTCGGCAAAGCGGAGTTCGCGATGGCGTTTCGGTGCTCCGTGCCGCGGCTGAGTCCGGAGGGTTCACGGAAAATTGTCCTCCGCGCCGCGCGGCATCCTCTGCTCGAAGATATCCTGCGTAGCCAGCGGAAGACGGTGGTTCCTGTCTCTTTGGAGCTGAACACCCCACAAAATACACTGCTGATCAGCGGACCCAACACCGGTGGCAAGACCGTGGCGCTGAAGACCATCGGATTGCTCGCGCTGATGACCCACGCCGGTCTGCCGGTGCCCGCCGAACATGCCGAAATCCCGCTGTTTGATGATGTTTTGGCCGATATCGGCGATCATCAGTCGCTGGCCGAGAGCTTGAGCTCGTTCTCGTCGCACATCCTGGCCGTGCGTTCGATGCTGGAACGGGCAACCGGGGATTCGTTAGTCCTGCTGGACGAGCTCGGCCGGGCGACGGACCCCGAAGAAGGCGGAGCGTTGGGTGTGACGGTGCTCGAAACGTTTCGCGCTCGAGGGGCGTTTACGCTGGCATCCACCCACTTGCTGGCGATGAAGGTATACGGAGCGTCGACCAGCGGCGTGTTGAATGGATCCATGGGATTCGACGAAGCGACGCTCCAGCCCACGTACGTGCTGCGGCTGGGCGCGCCGGGGAAATCGGCGGGTCTCGATATCGCGAGCCGTCTGGGGCTGGATCCGGCCTTGATCGAGAAGGCGCGCGGGAGGATGGCGGCATCGGATCGGGATGTCGGGCGGTTCCTGGGAGAGATGCATCAGAAGCTGGAGCAACTGGAAGCCGAACGCGCGGAGATCGCCGCGAGGAGCCAGGCGCTGACGTTGCGCGAACAGGGACTGGAGCAGACCTGGGAACGAAAATACACGGCGAAGCTTCGAGAAGTGGAAGACCGTGCGGCGCAGTTATCGATTGAGTTTGAACGCCGCGCACAGGAGACCATCGAGGATCTGAGCCAGAAGGCGCGTGCCCGGATCGCCAAAACCAGGCGCGAGTTTCACGAGCAGGTCGCGTCGCTAGCGCCTCCGCCGTCCGCAGGATCTGCCGCAGCGCCGTTGAAACTGGAAGAAGGCGCGCAAGTGCGGCTCAAAGGAATCCGGCAGCCGGCGACGATCCGTAAGGTTTTAGAGAGTGGAGAGGTCGAGGTGGAGGCTGGGTATCTAAAGATGCGCGTACCGGTAACGGACGTGGAAGAAGTGATTCCTAAAGTGCCAACGCAGACTCGGAGTCAGTCGATTACCTTCAACCAGGGACCCGAGTTTGCCACTTCCATTCGCGAGATCAATCTCATCGGCCATCGCGCCGAAGAAGCGTGTGAACGCGTCGACAAGTTTCTGGATACCGCTGCACTGGCGCAAGCGGAGTTCGTGAGGATTGTCCACGGTCATGGAATGGGGATTTTGAGAAAAGCGATCGCGGAACTGCTGGGCCGGAATCCACACGTCGCGAAGTTCTATGCGGCAAGGCCGGAGGAAGGCGGGACGGGAGCTACGATCGTGGAGTTGAAATGACCGCTCCATTCTGTCGCGGCTCTGAAGACAACCTAGTCGATGAAGCCCTTCCAGGTGTTGCCGCGGTCGTCGCGCAGCGTGACGGTTCCGCCGCTCGAAATGCCCGAGAGGGCGTTGCCTCTGGGATCGCGGAAGCGATACACGATGGAATTGTCCGGATTGCGGATCGCGGAGCCCAGCCAGACGTTCCCGTACTCGTCCTTGAGCTTGATGTGATCGCCGTGCCCATATCCGAAAACGCGCGTCTTGCTCTTCTCTTCTTCCAGGTGGAAGAATCCGCCCGGCAGTTGTTCTTTCTTGCGCAGTCTGGCGTAGATCATGATGGCCGCGGGTACTACCGCATCCATTATGTGGTGAATAACGTGCCGCAGCGATAGGGTTTCTACCCTAGTTCGATACAGGGGATCGCGGCAGAGTACACTCTGCGGTATGCGTGCCGTGGTCCAGCGAGTTACTCGCGCGAAGGTTGAGGTGGAAGGGACTATTCGCGGGGAAATCGGCCCGGGAGTGCTGGTATTGCTGGGAGTTTCCCGCACCGATACCCCGGAAAATGCGGAATTCCTGGCCGGCAAAGTCGTCCACTTGCGAATCTTTAACGATGAGGCCGGAAAGATGAATCGCAGTCTGCTGGATACCGGCGGCGCGATGCTGGCCGTCTCGCAGTTCACTCTTTACGGTGATTGCCGTAAGGGCCGGCGGCCCAGTTTCGACGACGCAGCGCCGGCTGATCAGGCCAAACAATTGTACGAACATTTCGTGGAAGCGTCGCGGCGGCTGGGAGCCCACGTCGAGACGGGAGTGTTCCAAGCCGATATGGCAGTGACCCTGGTGAATGATGGCCCTGTGACGCTGATCGTCGAGTCTGCGTAGGCAGGCGACAAGATCGCCTGCCCCACTATGAATACTCCCAGTGGAAACGCTGGATGACTTCAATGACCTCACCCTCTCCGGCGATCTTTCCCTGATCGAAAAACACTGCACGGGTGGTCAGGGCTCGCGCCAGATTGGCATCGTGCGTGACCACCACTTTCGACTGCGGCAGGCTTCGCAGCAGCGTGAGCAGATCGCGGCGCGTCGGCGGATCGAGAAACGTGGTGGGTTCGTCGAGCACCAGTATTTCCGGATCCATGGCCAGGACGCCGGCGATCGCGACACGCTTCTTCTCGCCGGCGCTCAGATGGTAGGGAGCGCGCTCGAGCGCATGCGCCATGCCGACGCGCTTCAGGACCGTGCGCGCCCGGGTCAGCGCATCGTCAGGGGACAAGCCCAGGTTCAAGGGGCCGAAGGCCACGTCTTCCAGAACCGTAGGCATGAAGAGCTGTTCGTCGGAATCCTGAAACACCACGCCGACCTTGGATCGGATCTGCTCGAGCGTTGCGTCCGCAAGCGGAAGGCCGCAGATTTCGATGGCGCCTTCGCCTCGCAGCAATCCATTCAGATGCAGGACGAAGGTGGTCTTGCCGGATCCGTTGGCTCCGAACAGCGCCACGGATTCTCCGGCGTCGAGATGAAAATCGATACCGTCGAGCGCCTGGGTACCGTCGGGATACCGGTAGCGCAGCCCCTGAATTTGTATCGCTCTACTCACAGCAATATGCGGACGGCGAGGCATCCGGCGAGACACGTGAAGAAAAAGACTGCGTCGGATGAACGGAACGGCACGGGAGCGGCGGGCACGAAACGTCCGCGGAATCCGCGCGCGAGCATGGCGTGATAGATGCCGTCAGCGCGCTGCCAACTGCGTGCGAAGAGTACTCCGACCAGGCCCGCTGCTAAGCGAAACGAACCGGTCTTTGATCCCTTATGGGACCCGCGACAAAGCGCTGCCCATCGCATGCGCTGGGCTTGCTCGGCGATGACGAAGAGGTAGCGGTAGACGAACTGGATCACCAGAATCAGCATGCGCGGGACCCGCCAGCTTTCGAGCGCGGCAGTCCAACCGGTCAGCGGCGTCGTGCCCACCAGCAGCAACGCAGCCATGCCGGAGAGGAAGCTTTTCTCGGCGAGTGATAGGGCGCGGAGGGAATCGCCAGACCACCAGGTGAGCAGTGCGAAAGTGGCCGAGAAGGGCAGAACCAGCGCGGCGCGGCCAATAAGTCCGCCAATCGGAAGACCAGCCAGATTCGCGGCCAGGAACAAAAGAACCGCATAGCCGGCGAAGGCCGCTTGTGCCGCGGGCCGTGTGGTCGAGAGCACGATCAGAAACACCAGCAGCGCGGCCAGCTTCGCGCGAGGATCACGTTGATGCAAAGGACTCGATCCGCGGCTCCAGCGGTCGATTACGAGATGATGCACCGTCAGGCGCTCCGCCGGCGCGATTTCAATTTCCCGCCCAGGTAACACAGCGCGAAAATCATCGCGATACCCGCCAGGCCGCCCATGGTTCTCTGGGGCCATCCCAGGGAGTCGACTCCTTGCCCGGTCAGGCGCTGGATTCCGTCGGGCAAAGCCGAGGCGATCAGCGTCCCTACGACCACCAGCAGCAGTGCGGCGAGGGCTACACCGGCCAACGTGCGTGAAGATGCCGGCCGCGGACCGGCGACCCACGCGGGATTCAGCCTTTCGATCGCGCGCACCGCGGCGACCGTGATCGCGCCTTCCATCAGCGCACTGACCAGGAAGAGTCCCAGCGAAGCCCACAACACGCCGCCCATCATCGGCACGCCCGAGATCAGGAGCTGTCCGAGCGCCAGGCACGCGCTGGTCATGACGCTGAGCGAGCCGGCGGCGAAGATCGCGCCGGAACGAGACCGATCGGCCAATAACCGATAGGGAAGGTATCCGGCGGCGACTCCCACCAGCGCCATGTTGAATACATTCGCGCCCAGCGCGAGGACGCCTCCATCCTGAAATATGAGCGCCTGCAGGACTAAGATGGCGGTCAGCACCAGGGAAGCGGCGGCCGGTCCCAGCACGATGGCGAGCAACGCGCCGCCCACCAGGTGTCCACTGGTGCCCGGACCCACCGGAAAGTTCACCATTTGCGCCGCGAAGACGAACGCTCCCATAACGCCCAGCAGAGGGATCCGGTGATCCTGAGTATCGCGCTGAGCGCGGCGAGCCACCCACGCCACGGCAGGGGCGCTGACCACGTCCAGCGTGGCCCATACCGGGGTGCTCAGGAATCCGTCGGGGATATGCATCGAGGAAAGTTACGACAACGCCGTGCGCTCTTTCATTGGTAACACGATTGCTGAATCGGTGTCACCAGTTGTTGGCTTACAATCGAACACATGTGGGGCTGGATGTGATCGTGGGCACGGGTGTCGACCTGTGCGAGGTCGACCGGATCAAGAAAGCCATTACGTCGTCGCACGGGCGCCGTTTTGTGGAGCGTATATTCACTCCGCGGGAAATCGCCTACGCCGAGCGGCGCGCGAACCCCTACGAGCGCTAT
>Ga0209517_10005433_pt1 | contig 16231 bp, 16 predicted proteins | sample PeaSoiMetSII2010_FD_187695 | JGI IMG/M metagenome (GOLD analysis project Ga0209517, IMG submission 187695) | Peat soil microbial communities from Weissenstadt, Germany - SII-2010 (SPAdes) (version 2) | ecosystem: Environmental > Terrestrial > Soil > Wetlands > Peat | place: Germany... | reverse complement strand
GCAGCGATTGCGTGAACCACAAGCTCTCCCGGAACACACTCGCCGAGATCTTTGAGAACCGGTTTCTCGAGGCCCCACTCCTGAATCCAGTCCTCCGCGAGATCCAGGTGTGGCATGGCCACGGCGCGGCCACCCTGAGGTCCGTTCACGAAAGCGATCACGCCGGACGCCCCGCAACAAATGGCTTCCGTGCTAGTCGAACCGGGGAGTGTCCCGGCATCCAACACAATCCCCGTGAGCCCGTGGAACGCCGCTCCAAAAAGGTGCGCCTGGAGTCCGCTTGTTCCACCGTAGACATGTCCTTCGGAGTTGATGTCGAGCGCGGTGATGCGGCTCTCGTCGTGTGTAATCGGCGTAGTCATGCCCGGCAGGCACGTGGGAAATGCCACCATGGTGCCCTCGCGGACAAATTGGTGCGCGAGTTCGCTCAGATACGTCTTGATCTCCGGCGAATCCGGATCGAATCTGGATTTTGTCTGCATCGTGGTCGTCCTTAGCCCCACATCCGGATAGGAAGATGTGCGTTTATGCGCTTCCGTTCGGTCGGCATCGAAACTTTGAAGATGCCGGAGGGGTGATTCCCAACGTGGCCGAAGAAGAGATCGCCGTTGTGGTCCACAGCACCTCGGGAAACATAGTGCGCCACGCCCGTGGGATGCTCGAGTCGAGCGACTTCCTCTCGTTTAAGGGTCTGCGGATCGAGGCGCCAGACTACGCCCTCATTTTGTTTCCGTGATTCGGCCGTCGGGTTATATTTCGAATCGCGCCACCGCGAGGCCACGTAGTAGAGCTTGCCATCGCCCCCGAACGTCAGCCCACCGCAGTGGTCCCGGTACATATCAATTGGGAAACTGGTGTCGCGAAGCTGCGTGGCCGGTCCAAGGTCCTCGACTCGCGCCCACTCGCCCTCGTTCGGCCAGATACGCATCAGGCGCGGATTCGGGCACCAGGTGGAAGCGTAGACGCATTCGCCGTCGGGCGAGGGCGCCACGTCATAAAACACGCTGTGCCAACCGGTTTGATAGTTCAGGTCATGCGCCAACAGACCGGGAGAGATTTCCAGGCGGTCTGTCTCAGGCGTGTAGCGCACCAGACGTCCGTAGTCACTACTGGTCCAGACACGATGCCGCTTGTCGAGGAACAGAGCCTGGGGATTGATGGAGCCTATGCGGCCAACGTCGCGTCGTTTGCGGGTACGGAGATCATAGATGATGAAATGATCGCGCGGGTAGCTCATGGCGTAGAGCAAGCCGCGCTCTTCATCGTGCAGTAGGCAGCGGCAGCCCTCCTTCGGGATGAGCGTGTCCCACCAGAGAATGCGGTCGGCGCGGGTGTCGAAAGCGAGCAGCGCGGAGCCGCGAAAGCACCGCTTTGTGTCGTGCCAGGAATACCACGGCGAATAAACGGGCAGATCGATAGGCGGGCCTGAAAGATGTGTCGCCATGTACAGTACGCCGTCGTGCATCGAGGGCGCGAAGCTGTAATGGATCTTGCACTGCGAAGCACGGCCTGAGTCGCCGGGATCGTCCACCTTTTCGGCGAGGTCGAAGAGGTAGTCGAGATCGTCGCGCTGTTCGTTGTAGCGGACAGGCTTGACTACACCCCCGGGTACGCTCTCCGCGCAAGCAGCCGCATAGATCCGGCCGTCGGGCCCGACGGAAAGCGACCAACAGGTGTCCGAGTCAGGATGACCTGTAAATGGGTACCACTTGACGGGATACAGCGGTTCGCTGAGCGCCCTGGCTCCAGCCGCCTGCCGGTTAGCCTCAGCCCCAAGCGAGGGCGCCAGGCCCGCCGCCAACACTCCGCCGCCAACCTTCATAAAGGTACGGCGATCAATTTCCGGTCGTGAACTCATCGACCTCCTTCCGAGCGACGCTGCAAGCCACGCACATACGCTCCATCTTGCCAAAAGTCCGAAATTTCCGATTGGACCACTGTCCCACGCATCGTACGCTTCCCCTGTCCTCGACGCAACGGACTTGCCAGCAGTGAGAGCAGCCGGGTTGGAGGGCTTTCTGGCACTTGGCTGATCAAGTCCTGTTGCGGCACACAAGGCACGTATGGGGGTGGAGCGCCATTGTCCACGAGCGAACCCCTGATCTTCAACGTCGTTAGAATTGTAAATGCCACCGCCAGCGGCGCCGCGCAAAACTAAAACTGCAAATCACGCAAAGCCAGCCACCCTTCCGCTGTCTTGCTGCACGTCACCGCGCGAACCAGAGTCTCGGAGACCAGGTCCGCTGCCAACGCCCCAATAACCGATATCCCAAGCTCCGAATGTATCCTGTTGGTTGACACCGCAAACGTGGAGTCACCGTCGCCGGTGGTGTGGTAAGGATTGATCGCTCGCGCAGCCCCCGTTGAGGTCATCATGGCAATCTTCGTCAGCTCGGTCTTTGTGAACGAGACGTTCGTCGCAACCACAACCAGCGTGGTGCTATGGAAGGGCTCATCGCTGAGCTTGAACGAGGCGGAATCGGCGCGCGAAGCCAGTTTCTTCAGCGTTTCACTGAGACTCGCAAATCCCTTGCCATCGGGCCGCAGCGCTCCAGCGACGATTTTCCCTGTGTGCCGATCCAGGATGTCACCGGCCGCATTCGCCACTACCAGTGCGCCGATAATAACTTCACCTAGCCGCAGGCTCGAGGTCGCCAGACCTGCCTTCATTCCTTTGTAACCCTCGTTCTTCAGCATTTTTCCGACCGTCGCCCCTGCACCCGCTCCAACATTTCCTTCTTCCAGTTGCGCCGAAGACGCCGCCTTGCACGCCTTATACCCGGCGTCTGCGTCCGGGCGAATTCTCCCGTCTCCCAACGACAAATCGTCAATCACAGCACCGATTACAATCGGAATCCGAACGTTGGGGATTCCCCAATCCAATCCGATTGTGTGCTCCTCAAGGTAGCGATCCACTCCTGTTACCGCCGCCAGGCCCAGGGGTCCTCCACCCGCCAACAGGATTCCGTGGATCGTGTCGACTGGGCTCACGGGCTGCAGCATGACTCCCAAATGTGACCCGGGGGCCGAGCCGTCGTAGTCCACGCCCGCGGTAGCTTTGCCTTCGAATAGCAGTGCAGTGCAACCCGTAGGTCGCCGCGTGTCCGTCCAATGACCGGCTTTGATGCCCGGAACATCCGTGATCGATCCCGCCGAAGCCGGCTGTTGCATCCCTTGGTAGGACCTGGCCCCCAATAAATCGGGGTGCAAACTCGTACCAATCGCTGCCATCAGCGTCTGATTGAATTGACGCCTTGTAATCGCTGCCATCTTCATCCTCCTTCGTGATCGGAACCGCCAATCATTCGAATTACACAATTCCTACGCACTTATGAGTCAGTCCTGACTGTGCTCTTGGGTTCCTCTTCTCTGCGAACTCTGCGCTCTCTGTGGTCTCTGTGCAAGCTTCTTCGTCCACTTTACCTGGCATTTCAATTCTCGAAGCGTGGTCCAGGCACGGAGTCTGTGTCTGGGTCTTGGGTTCTCCGGGATACGTAGTGGCCGGTCTTTAGACCGGTTCTAGGGTTCCTCTTCCCGTGGCACATTCACTCCTGACCTACTCCTCGCTCGCAGTAAACTTCGAAACGCCGAAGTAGTTCCATTGATTGTCGTTCTGGTTGTCATAAAACCCGATGCCCGGCGCGCCAGAAGTGAACACCGGCCGCCCTGGCCCGCAATCCGTCCCTTCGCCGCCCTCGTTTCCCGTGTCGGACACCTGCAGGATCTGCACGCCGTTAAGGTAACCCGTAATCAACGCCGGATTTGAACCCGTGACCGTGCCCATTAGCACGTCTCCGTTCACGAGATTCATGCTCGGCGACGACGGCTCAATGTTGCAATACATACCGTTCGCCCCACTCCATCGCGCGATATGGCAGTATTTGCTCCCGGGCACGATGCTGCAGTAGACCTCATAGCCCGTGATGCTCTTGGCGCTGATCGTCACGCGCAGCCGCACCTCTATCTCGTGGCAACAGACCGTCGGCGTCTTGTTGATCTTGACGGTCGCTTGCGCTTGTTGATTTGCGGCCCAGGAACCAGTAAGTATCGCGGTGGGGTCTCCAAAGGTCGTCGGCTCGCTTACACCATAAGCCATTCCGCCGCTTGTCCGCACGTCGCCCCAAAGATTTCCACCGGCCGACTGTCCTCCGATCCACTTGCCTCTTTCCGAGATAGGATTCTCGATCAGTGGGAAGGAAGTTGCGTAGGTCTGCGAGAACTCCCGCATTGGCCAAAACACCAAAGCGATAGCGAGGATGAGTTCTTTCACTTTATCGCGAATCTCCTTTTTTACTTCAAGAACGGGCCCATTGTACACCTGGCTCCCTGTCCCACAGAGTCTGCAAACGTTCTCATCCCCATTTGGCAGGGTGGGGTCGGCTTGCTCGAGGACTCGCCTTGTTCGCTACAAGCTTTCGATATATATGTGGATCTCCTTTCGTAAGCAACCTTGCGAAGCGCGTGGAGAGTCCCGCATGCCGAATCCGAACTACACTGCCTACAAGCCCGCTAAACCTTACTTCGATCTGGTTCGAGGGGCGCTAGGCGACCTCGTTGATGGCGAGCACTTCTTCGACATCGTCACAGACGATGTGATCTACGAGGTTCTCTACGACATTTCAGGTTGGCCTCGCATTATCCAAGGACGCGCCGATCTGATGGCCCGGTTCAGGGGCTATTGCGACAGCATCGAGCTTCAATCTGCCGATAACTTGATTACTCACAAGGCAGACAGCGGCCGTGTCGTCGTCATCGAATATGAAGTCCATGGGACCATCCTCAAGACAGGCGTGAAGTACAACAATCGCTTTTGTTCAATCATAAAGATCGAAAACAGAAAAATTGCGCACTGGAGAGACTATATGGACTCTCTCGCTGCCTGGAACGCTTTGACGCCGCGCGCTCGCTAACAAGTCTGAAATCCTGTTAACCGGGATGGCTGCGGCCGCAATCTGTCTTTCGATTCGGTCCCCGAGTGGGGGCCAACTCCCAATTTGTCGCCAGACCGCACAAGTCAAGTTCTACGACGGGCCCGGTTCCGTGGTCTTCGCCGGCAGCGCCGCGAGATAAGCGGCGAAGTTTTCGTTGAACAACGCGCCGGGCCGCTTTTCCCTCAGAAGCGCCACGGCATCCTCACCTTTCATCCCGAGATAGGTCAGCACCAACCCCGCGACCAGAGCCGACCGGTTGAAACCCATGCCACAGTGCGCCAGAACTTTCTCGCCGTTGGCCACCAATCGAGCCCCGAGGTTCGCCAGCGCGTGCAGTTTGTTCAAATCCGGCAGGTCCTCATCGCAGATGGGAAAGTAGACATACAGCATGTGATTGGGAATGTTTGGAATACCCAAGTCGAGATCACCGTCCAGGTCGATCACCGCCGTAATGCCATAATCCTCAATCGACTTCCAGTCATCGATCGACGGGGAAATAAACAGCTGATGTTTCTCATCGAGTGCTACGATATCCATCGAGGATTTTCCCGACTTATGAGTTCAACAGTAACGACTTGGTGAGAATGTTTCAATTGCTCCTGGTTAGTCAGCGTGCCGGCAACTTGGTTACTTGGACTCGGTTGTACGGTTTCGGCGTTTACCGGGACTTGGCCATCACTACCTGTAAACATTTTCCAATTCGAGGACGCTATCTCGGGACGATGAGTAAATTTCGTGAAATTTAACTCCGTCAGTCCACAGTACAGCGGGTATTGCTCTCTCTGCGGAAAGCCGCAAGACGATTTCTGCATGTTCGCCAACAACCGCTCCGGCAGGGTTGAGTCTCTTCTTCCGTTCAATTACCTTCACTGCTTTCGCTAGTTGCTTCTCCAAAAACGCCTGCGCACTCGCGGGGCTTCCGAAGTCTTCGTATAGCACACTCAGGGTGTTACCGTCTGACGCCGTGAAGTTCGTGAACCCAAATGAACGCCATCTTCGTCTCGCATTTCACCCATGCCGGTATTCTTAAAAGTTATTTTCTTCGGGGCGCTCTGACCCTGGTTCATGAATGCCCTTGAGTCGACGCTTAAAAGCGTGGCTCCGACAGCAAAACACCCCAGCCAAAACAGCAAAATGGATGCCCAGTTAGTGTGCATGCTATCCTCCCTTCTGGCACCTGATTTTACGATGGTCCCATTTGTTGCTGGGCCAATCTACTTCAACGGTCCATCAACTGCCGATTTGTCGGCAAACCGCAGAAGTGGTGGCCAATACCCACTTCGGCGCTTTCCGCGTGAACCAGGACTTCAGCGGTTCGTCGACTATTATGTTCGGCGGACAGTGACTTCCAAGAGTTTTTTCGGAGGTTGCGAACCAACTGATATTTCCGCGAATTCCGTCCATTCGCCCCGCTCGTTTATTCGCAATACGGAATTGGTTCTGACCTCTCCCAGGGTAAAGCCCCAAGTCATCCCGGTACCCCCTTCAAGAAGCTTCGTTTGGGTTTCCAGAAAACGGCCATCGTTGAAAGCCCGCAGACGATAGGTTGCGCTTTCATCGTCATAGGAGATTATTCCAAAAGCTTGTAGCAGAGCTTGGCCGTCACGTTTTGTTCGGCCGACTCCCTCAATCACAACGATCAATCCGTCGAGCTTGTACTGTGCTTCCTCCGTCTGAAGCAATTCCACCAGTTCTGTGGGCCCACGCAGAAGGCGGGCCTCCCCGACCCATTTTCCTACCAGAAAACCAAGTTTTTTCATTGCTTCGCGCTGTGTTTCAAGGTTCGGAACTCGGGGTAGCTGAGCCATGAGAGTGACCAATACTACCATTGAGGGGACGACTTCACTTCTCCGGTTACCGCGTTACAAGACTTGTTGATTACTTCGAGTGGTTCGTCACTCGACCGCGACGCTGGCCTGCTCCTTCCATCGTTGGACGTTCACGCCCTTCACGATGAGCCACAGTTCCAGTGGGATTTCCCCGAGAGCGGAGGCGACAGCGATATATGGCATGAACAGATGGTAGGCGAGCGGCGGATACAGATACATCACCCAACCCAAACCACTGATCGTCAACAGCACTCCCAAAATTCGAGGCAGGAAGGTGGACCTGAAAATGAGGTAGCCGGTCAGGACGCACCACAATCCGAAGAAAACCAGGTAGATGTCGTTGGCGTAATTATTAAATTTCAAAAACATGAGCGCCAGCGCCTGTAACTGTTGCGGCGTAAATGCACTCAAGGAGCTCCCGCCTGTCAAGACGAGCAAGGGGGCGAGGTAAAAGAAACTGGTAAGAGCCTGAATAGCGCATCCGACAAGAATGACAAACGCTGCGAGTAAAGAGACGCTCTTGTTCACAGGTTTAAGCAACTCATACATCAGAAATGCCCAAGCGATATGGCACGCAATTCCGATAAGCAAGGATGCGAACCCTACCCAAAATAACCGCTCGTGTCCCAGGATATTGGCTGCTGTAGCCGCGGCGTTGCCAGAGACAACAAGCTTGCCGAGAACGAACACCCCGGGGGATGCTGCCGTGATGGCTTCGAGCAGTTGAAAGACACCGGCCATCCTGGCTTTAAAACGCGGCGACGATTCTGCAATCCGATCCATCATTTCATAGCCTCCAGGGAAAGCCGTTCAGGTTGCGTTGTATCACCGAGACGTCGGAAACGCGGCTAGCTCCTGATTTGTCGGCGATCCGGAGAAATTCGTTCTGGGACCAAACGGCTCGCTGCAACGCGGCCCTATTCGGCGACTATGCGATCGGCCCACTCAACTAGCGAAACAAACACGGCTGGGTTACCGTACTTCGCATTCCAATTAGCCAGATCATTTTCCGAAACCCCACGGGCTCGGGAGCAAGCTCCTCAAGAAAACACAGGAATGTGTTTGGCGACGATTTTCTCGCGCAGTTCACTGAGTGGTGGCCAACCAATCGGAATGACTGCATCGGACGTGGCCTTACGCATCAGATAGGTGGCGTCGGCAGTCAGGAATATCTGAACTTCGTGACCTGCGTCGGACAACGCGAGCGCATGTGCAAACACAAATGAGGCTCGGGTGGGGTCGTCGGTTCCCCAGGAACTCCTCATCATGATCTTCAGAGCTTTTTTCGATTCCTGGGTTCTCGCCCCCAGTGCAAGAAAAGGAAGACCGATCAACTGTGACAAGAATCTGCGCCTGGCCATGGCTGTCTTCTCCCGTTTGCTCCATCCGAATAGAGGATTCGGAAGAACCTACATTGGCGTAGTTAGTTCTGTCAATTGATTAAGTCCGGATCTGTCGGCAAACCGGACATGTTCGTACTAAAACCCACTTGTCCGGGAAGGGCGTTTACCAGGACTGACCGCTTAATTGGTGACTTTCAGGATTGTTTCCGTGTTGCCGACCATCCGAAGAGAATACCAATCTGGAGGATCGGTTTAAGCCAGGCGGCGGGCGATGAGGAACCAGCCGCGCGGGTCTTCGCCGGAGAAGGCTCCCGGTCTATACTCGGGGCGGATTTCGAGGCACACGGGCTCGAGCGATTCGATTTCCCAGCCATCGGCAAAGGCATGGCGCAACTCGGATTGCGAGACGCGTCGCGGTCCTTCCGTTCCCGGGGTGGCGTCGCTGAAACAAAGCAGGAACAGACGCCCGCCGGGATTGAGGACGGTCTTGAGCCCGCGCACGTAGGGAATTCGGTCCGCGTCGGAAAAAACGTGAAACAGGCCGGAGTCGAGCACGTTATCGAAGCGTTCGGTCAATTCATGGAGTTTTAAGGCATCTTTGACCAGGAACTTGACCATGAGGCCGCGCTCGGCGGCCTTGCGCCGCGCCGCGGTGATGGGTTCCTCCAGGAAGTCGAAGCCGGTGACAGCGTGGCCCCGTGCGGCGAAGAACAGGGCGTGTTCGCCGGTGCCACAGCCCGCATCGAGAACCGAGCCGACGACCTTATCGGCGGCGGCCTTGAACGCTGCCTGGGGCTTGCCGATGTCCCATGGCGGGCTGCCGACGTATGAGTTGCGAAAGTGTTCGCGGTCGTGGGTCAAGACGTTCTTCCAGAAAAACTCTCTCTCAGTTTAATACATACAGTGAGCTAAAGAGAATGGTTCCAATTCCTCTTAATTTAGGCTTCCTCCTCGAAAGTCGGCACATGGGAACTGACCGCGATTGCTCCCAGTTGACGGGGTGGCCTCAATGGGTCGACGCAGCACTCAGGTCGAACCCGACTTGCATTGAAAACAAAGCCTAAATCGCTCCCTAGAGTTAGATCAGCCGGAACACTCCCCTGGCTAGGTTTTGACCGAGCACAGCCAAACAGATCCCTTCTCCCGGGGAAGCATTGTCGAATCAGCGTAATGGATGGTGTTGCATCGACCGGTTGAACCCACCGCGTTAATCGGGACCTGACCCAAAGTCATTGACCGGGCCAGAGTGAGTTAGTTATAAGATGATCTTACGGATTCTTATATAGTGGGTGACGTTGGCGGAGGTCGCCATGAAATGTCTGCGCCGAATTGTTATCGGAGTGCTCTGGGCAGGATTGTGCACGGGGGTTTGTGCAGGGCAGGCGGAGATGCCGCCGGCAGCAGGAACGGCAGCAGCGCCGAATGTAACGAAGAACATTGTGGAAGGGAAGGTCGTGCAGGAGCCGGGTGGGCAGGGAATCCGCAAGGTGAAAGTGATGCTCATAGCCAGGGTGAGCCAAACACCTCCGGCGTATGAAACGATTACGGACCAGGCAGGCCAGTTCAAAGTGGAAACTGTGGAGCCGGGAGAATATACAGTGCGGTTGGAACGGTCGGGATACGCTGCGGATGCAAAGACGAAGCGGGACAAAACGGTTAAGGTGATTGCCGGGCAGGACACGAAGGACCTGGTGTTTCAGATGCTGGCGGCTGCCGTGATCTCGGGAAAGATTGTGGATTTCGAGGGGGATCCCGTCCCGAACGTGGACGTCATGGCGATTGCGAGCAGCGGGACCTTAGCGACTGGGAGTGCGGGTGCGCTGGCGAGGGGAGCGACCAATGATTTGGGAGAATACCGGATCGCGGATTTGTCGCCCGGAAAATATATTGTCCGAGCGACTCCCCCTAAAAGTCAGGTGCCCAGCGCAAATGAGAAGGACGCGGCAAATGGCCGGCTGGTCTATGTGAATACCTATTTTCCGGGAACTTTGGACGAGCTGCAGGCTGCGGCCGTGGAAGTGTCCGCGGGAGGAACCGCGACGGCGAGCTTTGCGGTGCTGGCGAGCCACGCCTATCGTGTGAGCGGAACCGTCACGGGAGTGGGTGCGCAAGGGATGGCTCAGCTCATGTTGTCGTCGAAAAACGGACAAGGAGAAGAGCAGAATTTGGCCCCAGGCGGGAAATTTGATTTTCCGAACGTGCTGCCGGGAACATACCATGCGCAGGTAATAATGATTTCGTTCGGGAATGGACAAAGCCCTCAGATTAAGATGCGAACTATCCGCACACCTGTTGAGGTGAATGGATCAGACGTGGTTGGGTTGCAACTGCAGTTGGATGCTGGCGGGGATGTGAGCGGCAAGTTTCGCGTGGAAGGCGACGAGAAAATTAATTGGTCAGAGTTAAATGTCAGCCTGCTCGCGGTGGCTGAGGGCGAAGAGGAGCCAGGAGGGCTACAGGTGGCATTCACACAGCCCGCCGGGGTGCAGGAAGACGGCTCGTTCGTAATCAAAGACGCGCCGGGAGGGAACTGTCAATTGGCCGTGGGCGCACGTTCGGAGAAATTTCGCGACTACTATACGAAGTCGGTGCTGCTGGGCGGACGCGAGGTGGTCGATACGGGGTTTGCGGTGAGTCCAGGGACGATATTGGAGGTCGTGGTAAGCGCGAAGGGCGCGGGAATTGAAGGAACAGTAGTTGATCGAGAAGGGAAGCCTGCGGCCGGTGCGAGCGTGGTGTCTATACCGGGCGGCGGAAAACTCGGGCGGCCGGATGCCTACCAATACGCTAGAGCGGATGATAGTGGGCACTTCGTCATGCGTGGCATGAATCCAGGAGAATTTATGGTGCTGGCGTTTGAGGAACTGCAGGGAAACTACCGCGCGCCGGAGTTTGCGAAGAAGTATGAAGGAAAAGGGGAAAAAGTGGAGTTGGATGAGGGAGGGAAGAAGAGCATGGTGGTGAAGTTGATCACGGAATAGCTCCCGATTCTGGAAAGTTGGCGCTCAACTCGTCCCAGTTCCCACTTCGGTGGTTTTGCATTTACCGGACCCAACCGCCCGATTTGTGACTTTGAAAGTCGCTTCCGAGTTGCCCACTAGCCGGGCTTTAGCCGAAACCGAACGTTCGCGTTTTCTGTCCCTGCGATTCCTATGCTCAGATCCGAAAACTGGCGAATGCACGTATACTGGATGCCGCCGGAAAGCCCAAAAAGGAAATTCCGGCTGACGGCTCTGTCATGGCCGGTGCCTGCCTCCGGTCGCGCGTTGTCATCCCTGAGGCGGGAGTCCTGACATGGAAAACGACAAGTCCAGAATTCTCGTGATCGGCGCGGGCGTGAACGGCTCGGTCTGCGCCGCCCGCCTGCACGCCGGCGGCGTCGATGTCACTGTCCTCGCCCGCCCCCAGCGCCTCGCCGTCCTGGAGCGCGACGGCATTGTCATCGAGAACCCCTTCAACCAGCGGCGCACCGTCGCCAAGGTCCCCCTCATCAGCGAGCTCGCGCCCGCGGACCGCTACGATTACATCCTCGTGGTGGTCCGCCGCAACCAGGTCTCGGCCCTGCTGCCCACGCTCGCGGCGAACTGTTCGCCTAACGTCGTCTTTATGTACAACAACCTCCTCGGTCCCGCAGAGATCATCCAGGTCATGGGCCGGGAGCGCGTCATGCTCGGATTCGTCTTCGCCGGCGGCAAGCGCGACGGTGAGATCATCCGCGCTATCAGCGCCCCCAAGCGTTCCCCGATGGGCGCGCCCTTCGGTGAGCTGGACGGTTCCGTCACACCGCGCCTGAAGCAATTGGTGAGCACCCTGCGCCGCGGCGGCCTGCCCGCGCGCATCTCGACGAACATCATCGATTGGCTGGCCACTCACGCCGCCGGTGTGGCGGCCATGGCGCCGATGGCGCTGCGCTATCACGCGGACCTGCGCGCCCTCGCCCGCTCCCACGACGATCTTCGCCTGATGATTGCCGCCATGCATGAGGCGCTTTCGATCATCAAGTCCCAGGGCCACACGATCGTGCCCGCGAGCCAGAAGCTCCTCCTCATCCTGCCGGCCTTCGTTTCCGAGTTGCTCTCCCGTTGGTTATTCAGCTCCAAACTGGGCGAATTCGGCGCCTCCTGGCACGTCCAGCAGGCTCCCGACGAGATGCAGGCCCTCGCCGGCGACCTCCGCCAGATGGTCCTCGCGTCCAGCTTGCCTGTTCCGGCCCTCAGGAAAGTTCTGGAATTGCCCTCTTAAGTCCGAATAGCACCACGCAAAGTACACCCTTCGCCCAAACGTTCATGTTCGTACTAAAACCCACTTGTTCGGGATGTGCGTTACCAGGACATGTGCCGTTAAGTGGGAAGTTGAGTTTTCCGCCAGCACATCTCGCTGAGAATACTTTAGTGCTGCGAGCGTGGCGAAGGTTGCATTTTAAGGCAAACCTACCAACATGCACCCCCCTACGGCTTGCCTCCTTCGGGTCGCTTGGGTTCTGCTTCGGTTGGTGCAGCATCTTTCTTGGGCGGGTTTAGACTGCCGAGATTTAAGCCGTTACCCACAGTCGTGATACTGCCGTCCGGAATGAGTTTTCCCAGATTTGAGATCAGCGGAGCCAGATCCTGAACCTTTCCTTCGGCATTGCCGATATTCAGACCGTTGGCCATGAAGACCACTTTGCGGTCCAGAATAGCCTGAAGCAGTTGACGCACGAGGGAGGGCTTTTCTTGCGGTTCAGGCAAGAGCTCGACCCGCACGTCATCGCCTTCAACGACCAGAAATCCGAGCGGAACCTTTGTCGAGCTCATGCCGCCACCTGATGCGATGTTGGCATCGCCGCCGATAAGCTGGAAATCCAACGAAGCAAAGGGAATGATAGCCGTTCCCCCTGCGCGAATGGGCTCGCCCACCAACGAACTCGACCTTAATTGAGAAACGAGCTTGTCATACTCGCCCAGCGGCCCATCTACGGGCACTTGGGCACAGCAAGAAATTCCCAACAGCAGGAGTGCCGCGAATAGGAATGCGGATTTTGATTTCATAAGCGCCGCCTCACTTTGTCTCTGATTTCACGAGGTTGATGAAACGTGTTCCTTTTCCAGTTATGGCGACAAAGCCCAAAGGCCGTGCCTCACCACTCATCCAAAACAGATTGGCTTGAGACTTGGCAGTTTGCGGCGCGCTTGCTCCACTCGGCGCCTTGGTGGCCGCACTGCCGAATTTGAGGTCGATCATGAGGATCGGGATTAGCGTGACAGAACCAATTTTGATCGGCTCTCCTATGATCGTTTTTACGTTGAGATCGTGACTCAGGCGCTGAGCTAAGCTGTCAACGAGATCCGATGTTCCGGGCGGTTGGACAGGCTGGGCCTTTTTTTGCGGTCCATTTTGAGCTATTGCGAGAGAGCAAACCAACAGGAAAAACATCATTGCGAAAATGATTTTCTTGGCCAAGAGATACCTCCATTCTTAGGTCCAGCCGAGGCGGGATCCTAGTGGGTCCGCGAAGACCCAGATGTTGTCCGATGCTGATAGGTTTTTACGCTACCGGGGCCACGCGTGTCGGTGCCGAGGGTCACTCCGGCTAGAGCAGTCGAACAGTGCCTTCGGCCAGGAGTAGCAAAGTCCTGGTTTGTCGGCAAACCGGAAAAGTGATGGCTAGTACCCACTTCGGCGGTTACCGCGTCTACCAGGACCCAACCGCTTGTTTTCCGGCTTTGAGAGTCGCTTCCGAGTTCCCGGCTTCACCTCGGCTTACCCGATGTAGAGCACAACAGAAAACAAATGATCATGTGAAGACGGCAACCTGTGGAACTACAGGCGTCTGGACAGGTTGTTCAACTCCTGCTGGCAAGGATTCTCTGCAGCCGGACGGCAGTCTGAATTAATCTGGCATCCTGCCCGTGGTCTGCGGTGAGTTGTAGTCCAAGCGGCAACCCGCTCGGAACTGGCAGGGGAATCGAGATTGCCGGTGTTCCGAGGGCAGTCCACGGAGAGTTCATTCTCGAATCGCCTGTCGATGACAAGCCTGGCGGTGCGGGCCCTGTCGCGGCCGGCACCAGGATAACCGGTGTGGCCTTGTACATCTCAGCCACTCGGTCCCTGCACTCCGCGATATACCGCCTTGCCTCGTCATAGCGTTCTTCAGAGATCTGAAGGCCATCCCGAACCAAGTCTGCGAGGTCTGCGAGCCGGGATCCATATTCCTTATAACGCTGCTGGTGGAAACGAGCCCCCTCATAGAACATAACCGTCTTGCTCTCATCGGCCAGCTTTGCCAGCATCCCGGCAATATCAACGGATTGCATGGATACGCCAGCATTTCGCAACGCGGAAATCGCATTCCTGAACGCGGTCTGCATTGCAGGCTCTACTTCGGGCACGGGTTCGGGGGCGGCGAGGACAAAATTCTCCGCCCCGCCGATAGGATGTCCCATTGATTCCCAGAGCAGCACCATATCAGCTGGTGTATGTGTGAAGAAGCCGAGCGTGTCCAGGCTTTTCGCCAAGGGCAGCACGCCATCCATGGAAAGCAATCCGTAGCTGGGCTTGAATCCGGTAACGCCGCAATAGGAGGCTGGCCGCAGCACAGACCCCTGTGTCTGTTCTCCGATGGTGACCGGAACCATCCCTGCTGCGACCGCGGCTGCCGAACCGCTTGAGCTTCCGCCTGGCGTGTGTTCCAAATCCCTCGGGTTGCGCGTCGGGCCTGGCGTGCGATATGCGAACGCGGTTGTTTCTGTCTTTCCAACCAATATCGCGCCGCGTTGACGCATCTCCCGAATGATGGCCGCATCTTCCGTTCCAATTCGTCCTTTGTATATTGGCGAGCCGTATTCGGTAGCCAATCCCCGTGTCTCGATAATGTCTTTTGCCCCGAAGGGGATTTCCGCCAACTTTCCGTTTCCGGTTGGCCTCTCCGGCATCACTTGGACCCAGGCGTGAATGGAGGGATCCATTTCCCGGATGCGATCTAGGCATGGCTTCAACGCAAGTTCGCGCTGCTGACGGGTGGCGTTCAACCACTGCGTTAGCGTTTCAAGACGAACTGTTTCCGGGGTTCCCGCCTTGCTGCTCAGGACCGCTGCGAAGCTGCCAAAAAGCAAACTCCGCCGATCTATCTTGCGGCTTTCAAAGATGGTCACAGTTTCCGCACGGTATCAGACGGTAGGAGCAATCTGCAACGCAAAAATCGTGCCAATGCCGTGTTTGCTCTTATCAAGTCGAAAAGGGCTGAGCGCAAGCTCCAGCCCCCCTCGACGATGTTGATCGTAGCCTCGGCACGGCAACTCCCGATGAATCGAACGCCCGCCGAGCACCGCGCCTCAGCTCGGTCCTTCGTGAAATCGCGCGTTCGATTAAGCCCTAGCGTTAATCAGGCTTGTGGATTACTTCCGTGCGCCGCGTCACTCGGCTGCGCGGCGCTGGCCTGCTCATTCCATCGCTGAACGTTCACTCCCTTCACGATGAGCCATAGCATCAACGACATTTCCGCGAGGAAGCCGAGCACCTTAAGGTAGGGGGTTAGATGGCTTGCGAGTGGCGTCAGAAAAGCCAGCCAGCCCAAACCGGCAAGCGCCATCAGTACCCCCAGAGTTCGCGGCAGGAAGGTCGACCTGAAAATGAGGTAGCCGAGCAGGAGGCAGTAGGGTCCGAAGAATACCAGGGAGTTGATTTTGTAGGGCGCGAGATGAAAGAGGTCGAGTAAATCATTCGCGCATCCTGCGAGGCTGAAAACCGCCGCCAGCAAAGAGAGGCTCCTGTTCACCGGCTTAAACAGGTAATAGAAGAGCAGCGTCACAGCGATGTAGAACGCATGCGCGATCAGGTTGACGGCGTCATAGGGAACAAGCCGGCCCCGGCCTATAAAGACTTCGGCGGATATTGCCGTCAGAAAGTAGAGCAAATAAACGACACCGGTAATCCTGGCCCTGGGATGCGACGAAGCTTCTGCCATCCGTTCCATCATTTCATGGCCTCCGCGTGCGGCCGCTTCAGCTTATGTTGTATCACCGATTCGTCGGAGTCGCCGCTCACTCCTGCTACGTGGTGTCGCCTCAACCGGTCGATGCAACACCATCCAATGCGTTGATTCGACAATGCTTCCCCGGGAGAAGCGATCTGTTCGGCGCGTGTCAACGAG
>Ga0209517_10005432_pt1 | contig 16232 bp, 14 predicted proteins | sample PeaSoiMetSII2010_FD_187695 | JGI IMG/M metagenome (GOLD analysis project Ga0209517, IMG submission 187695) | Peat soil microbial communities from Weissenstadt, Germany - SII-2010 (SPAdes) (version 2) | ecosystem: Environmental > Terrestrial > Soil > Wetlands > Peat | place: Germany... | reverse complement strand
GTCTTTTAACAGCGCGCGATAACTGGCGAGTTTTTCCGGCGTATCGGGATGATTGGCACGCCATACCAGTTTTTTTCCGTCCCGCGAAAAAACGGCGCCGCCGTCGTAACCTTCCGCGGTAGTGATGCGCTTCTTGCCGCTGCCGTCTTCGTTCATGGTCCACAGGTCGAGATCCCCTGAAGCCAGCGACGTGTAAACGATTTTCTTGGTTTTCCAGTTAATGGTGCCTTCGGCGTCGTAGCCGGGCGCGTCGGTCAACTTTTTGATAATTTTGCCGTCGTCGGTGGCCAGATAGACTTCGAAACCCGGGTAAACGGCCCACACATAGCCTCGGCTGCGATCTGGCGGTGGAGGACAAGCGGGATCGGTTTCGTGAGTGGAGGCGTAAATGATGTGCTTGTTGTCGCCGAGGAAATAGCCGCAGGTGGTCACGCCTTTACCGGTCGATACCAGGTGTTGATTGGAGCCGTCGGCGTTCATGATGTACTGCTGATCGCAGGAGCGGCCGTCGCGCGTGGATTGAAAGATGAGGCGCTTTCCGTCGGGCGACCAGTACGCCTCGGCGTTTTGGTTTCCGCCGGAGGTGAGCTGCTTCAGATTGTCGAGGTGTTGCGCCGAGCAGACCAGCGGCAGGAGGACCCAAAGTTTCTTCATCGCGACCATTGTAAAGGGTTAGAGTTGCTTTGAAAAGGTAATGCTGCGGTGCGAGTCGGACGGCTTGCTCGCGCGCGCGGCTCGGCAAGGAACGCGTGTTAAAAAGGGCCGGAGCCGCGACCGCAAAGCTGCGCGGCGCGACGCAGTATGTTAACAATAAAAGATGAAACTCGGGATCGACTTCGGTACGACGCGGATGGTGGTCGCATCGGCCGATCGCGGGAATTATCCGCTGGTCCCGTTTGAAACGCCGGAAGGCGTGTTCGAATGGTTTCCGCCGCTGGCCGCGATTCGAGGCAGCGAACGGCGCTTCGGCTGGGATGCGTGGAACGCGCAAACCGAACCCGGCTGGACCATCATCCGTTCCATCAAGCGATATCTGGAAGACGCCGGTCCTGAAACGCTGATCGAGGCGGGAGCGACCACCACGCCATTGGCCGGATTGATGCAGGGCGCGGTCGGGTCACTTCGCGAAGCGCTGGCCGCGCGGTTCGGAAACGCGGAGCCGATGGAAGCGATGCTGGGCGTGCCCGCGAATGCGAACAGCAATCAAAGATTTCTGACCGTGGAGGCGTTCCGGCGCGCGGGATTTTCGGTGCTCGGCCTTTTGAACGAACCGTCTGCGGCGTCGATTGAGTTCGGGCACCGGCAGAGGACCACTGGGCGGATTCTGGTCTACGATCTGGGCGGCGGGACGTTCGACGTTTCGCTGGTCGAGCTGGATGCGCGGACCCACACTGTGCTCGCGTCGGAGGGAATTTCGACGCTCGGCGGGGACGATTTCGATCACATCCTGGCGGCGCTGGCGATTGGCGAAGAGCGCCTGGCGTCGCTGCCGGCGGCGGCTCTGTTTCGTTTTCAGGAAGAATGCCGACGGCAAAAAGAAGCGCTGCATCCCAATTCGCGCAAAATCGTGGTGGATCTCGACGTGATTGAGGAAGGCATGGGGCAGACTACGGTTCCGGTCGCGGATTTTTATGAACGCTGCCGGTCGTTGCTCGAAGAGACTCTGGTGCCAACTTCGCGGCTGGCGGCGGAGGGCGATCTGGAAGCGGTTTACATCACGGGCGGCGGCAGTGAACTGCCGCTGGTGGCTCGGGTGCTGCGGGAAGAGTTCGGGCGGAAAGCGAAGCGCAGCGAATATACGCGATCGGCGACAGCGATCGGGCTAGCGATTCAGGCCGACGCGACTTCGGGATACGCGCTGCGGGAAATGTTCACGCGTAATTTTGGCGTCTGGCGGGAGACCGACGCGGGCCGCAAGATGGTTTTCGATCCTATTTTTCCGCGCGCGACGCGCCTTCCCGCCGCGGGCGATCCTCCATTGTGCGTGCGACGCCGGTATCGTCCCGTCCACAATGTCGGCGATTTTCGCTATCTCGAAGCAAGCCAGGTGGAAGACGGGCAGCCTTCGGGCGACATCGCGGTGTGGGATGAGATTCTGTTTCCGTTCGATCCCGCGCTGGCCGATACGCGGGCGCTGGAGGCGACGGAGGTGAACCACTCCGATCTCGCCGCTATCCAGCAGATCGAGGAGCAGTACGCCTGCGACGCGGCCGGGGTGGTCACCGTGACGATCCGCAATCTGACATCACATTACGGGCGCGAATACAAGCTGGGCCGCTGGAGCGGAAAAACGGCGGTAGTGAAGCCGGCCGCGCGAAAGAGGTCGCGTAAGGCCGCATCGTGACTTCCAAGACAGTCTACGATCTGGGGCAGCCGCTGTTCCCGGGCATGCCGCATTTCCCGACGCATCCGCCGTTTCTTTTCACGCTGAACAAGATTCACGGCGAGTCCGTGCTGGACAATGGAGCGAGCTCCGCGTCGGAGACGATTACGCTGGGCGGGCATGTGGGCACGCACATCGACGCCCTTTCGCATTTTTCCTGCGATGGGAAGCTGCACGGCGACTTGGTTCCGACGCAAAGCTATAGCGGCGGCGTGAAGGAACATTCTGTCGACTCGATCGAGCCGATTCTGCGGGAGGGCGTGCTGTTCGACATCGCGGGGCTGATGGGAGTCGACGCGCTGGCGGAGGATTTCGTGATTACTCCCGAGCACCTGGGAGCTTGCAAAGTGGAACCGGCGGCGGGCGGGATCGCGCTGATCCGGACGGGATGGGCTCGATTCTGGAGCGATGCGAAGCGGTTCATCACCGGCGGGCAGGGCGCTGTGGTGGTGGGGCCTGGGCCTCAAGAAGCGGCGGCGCGGTGGTTGAGCGATCGCGGAATTTTCGCGGCGGGATCGGATACGGTGGCGTTCGAAAAAGTGCCGTCGAAGATGGAAGTTCACGTTCATCTGCTGGTGAAGAACGGGATTCACATTATCGAGTGCTTGAATCTGGAGGAGCTGGCTCGGGACGGGGTGAAGAATTTCACGTTCGTCGCGCTGCCCCTGAAGATTCGAGGCGGGACGGGATCGCCGATACGGCCGGTGGCATTGATTTGAGTTAGACGCGGATTAAACGATGGTTACTCCGCAGATTCGATTCAGTCCGCTGGTTCGCAAGGCACTGCGGTTCCGCAGCCGATTCGAGGAGGCTAAACGAGCTGAGAACGCAAGCGGGCTTCCGTGGTATCCGTACGACTCGTTTGCAAGTCTTTTTTACTTACAGAAGTTGCTCGGCGCGGCCGGACTTTCGTTGGACCATGCCGCTGCCGGACGCACCATCCTGGATCTTGGAGCGGGGGATGGCGCCTTGGCCTTCTTCTTCGAGTCGCTGGGTTACCGAGTGCGAGCGGTGGACTTTTCGGGAACGAATATAAACCGGATGCAGGGAATCCGGGCGCTGGCGCGTCACTTTGCGTCGGGCATTGAAATTCAAGACCTGGACTTGGACCGTTGTCCTGAGTTCGGCGAAAAATTTGGCCTGACGTTACTGCTGGGCGCGCTTTATCACCTGAAGAATCCATTTGGCGTTCTGGAAAACGTCGCGGCGCATTCCGGCTACTGCTTCCTGAGCACGCGGGTCGCGCGGATGGATCCCGAGCATAGAGTGCGCCTGGATGGTCTGCCGGTGGCGTATCTATTGGGCGAAGGGCAATGCAATTCGGACTCGACGAACTACTGGGTGTTTTCGCCAGCGGGACTAGAGCGTTTGGCGAGTCGCGCGGGATGGGAGATTGTCGGCTCGGCGACGTCGGGCTCGAACGACTCGGATCCCAGCAGCGAGCGGGGCGATGAGAGGATGTTCCTGCTGCTGAGAAGCAAGCGAGCTGAAAACGTTTCGAACCTCAGCATCTAAATTGCATCAGACGCTGTATCGGCGGAACTGGCGTGCCCAGTCTGTCCAATTCTGCTTTGAACGATCCCAAGGCCACTCGTCGGCATCACAACGCGTACCAGTCGATTATGGTCTCGCGCACCAAATCCGATTCACGCCGTGTGGGTCGTCGCACCCAACTTTTTTGCCCTTGCCATCCCGGCCAAAGTCAGGAGGAGCACAGCCACGCAGACACCATATCCAGGCTCGGGCGCAGCGGAAACTGTCCCCGACGTGATCGGCGAAAAGACTCCGTTGTTTCCGGCGGATACGACATAGAAGTAGTATGCGCTTCCGTCGCCAATGCTAAACGTTCCTGGCCCGGAACTGCCGCCCGATCCCGGGATCAGGTCCAGAACGCCCCCGGCATCGGTTAATGGAGTCGCAAAGTCGAGAACCAGGGTGGAACAGGTCTGGCTTCCGCAGTCGGTTAGCTGCAGCGACGTACCGCCGCTGGACACTCCTCCCAAAAAACAGTTTGGGCATGGCCCTTGCACCTGAATCAATTGTGGAGGGATCAAAACGTTTATATCCCAGCTCAGAGTGGTGTTGGTGTCGGCATCGTACGTAAATGTTCCGCCGATGCCTCCGGCCGCCGGAGCAAAGTCAGCACCCAGCGTCCACGTGACCGGCAGCGCATTAGCAGCCGTGGACAAGAGAAGGAGCGATCCGCAAATCAAAAACTTCCGAACCACGGAAAAGGGCATATGAATCCTCCCGATTCAGTTAACGGCTCGCGCCACTTCTCGGTGAGGGCGTGAGCATCATGAAACTCGTTTTTCCCCCTGCCTTACATCGGCGGCTCGCCGGTCTTGGTGAGAAACGAAGCCCACTTAGCACCTCGACGATGGTTCGCGGCGATATCGAAAATCCTCCGTACCTTGGGGCGGCGCAGCGTCCAGCCGAGAGCCAGGACGAAACCGAGCGGACCTAACGAGCCAGGCTCCGGTAGACTGGCATCTCTCACCGCCACATCGGCTGTCGGCAGCAATTGGCCAGATTGGTCGAACACCATGAAACCAGAAAACTCCGCCGTTGCCCCCGACCCCCCCTGATAAACTGATCCCCCCGACGCTTCCAAACTGAACTGCTGGGTCTGCGATACGCCGAAGGCGAATGGAATGGGTGAGCCGCAGCCGGAAGAAAAGGCCAAAACATCTGACCCGAACGTAAGTCTTGCATCGCCTGCCCCAGGTGGAAAAGACCCCACTCCGATTGAGGCGCAAGGCTCGTAAAAGCCGAATCCGCTCTCGTTCCCGTCCGTTATGGTGAGCTCAAGCAGGGCCGTGTAATCGGCGCTAGCCCCCGCGCCTCCGGACGCGCCTACCTGGACTGACACCGACGAAGCATCCGGGCCAGAAGAAAACGCGAGGGCGAAGGCGGTGGGGTCTGCGGAACAACACGGCGCCAGTTGAACGTGGCCTGAACACTCAATGCCCAAAAAACCGCTTGACGCGTAACTCTGGTTGCCTTGACCAAGGCAGTTGACGGTCAAGCTAACGGTCGCGGCCCTGCTGACAACGGGCGCAAGGCCAATCAGAAGAACGAAGAAGATCAAACGTTTAGCGGTCGGTGACATCGAAGACCCTCCTTCAACCCGTTTCCGTTCACTTAGAACGCGTGGAGCCAGGAAAGATCCAGCGCCGTAACACCTTGCGCGGCGTGTCAGTTGGCAAACGCCCTATGAATTCTCAAAGTAGATTCGTTAAATCGAGATTCGATACTCTTTTTTTCTTAAGCGGCGTCGCCATTATTCTGTAACGTTAGATTCCGCGCGCTCCTCGCCGAGCATCAAAAATTACCGATGTGAACTCGGCCGGCCAGCCCATTCAGTTGGAAGCCGCAAGCCTACAGGAATCGATGTTCGGAATCACGGCAGTTAAGTCTTGGTGCGGTATGGGAAACAAATTGCGAGATGGGATTCGGGACGAAGGAATACACGGCGCCGGATCGTTCTTGATACAGCGACTCGAAAAAAGTCTTCGACTCTACGGGCTTTCGCGGCTACGGCGTTTCTCGGCTATGAGACTTCGGCTTGTTCAGATATGCGTAGAAACCCATGTCTTCGCCGGTCCATAACTTGGTCGCGAAGATGATTTGGCCGGTGTGGCCGGAAAAATGTTCGACCACGTGAAGGATCGCCTCCACCACCGTCACATCGTACTTCTGAATCGTGCCGCGCTCGGCTAGACGATGGTGGGGAACCGCGCGGATCACGGCGACGGCTTCGTCCACCGTGCCGCGGAGGCGGCGCTTCAATTCTTCGGGGGTCACATTGCCGCGGGCTTCGAATTCGGTGTCGCGCTGGCGATGGTCGGGGGCGCCGCCGATCCCGTGGAGAATCCATTGACGTACATTGCCGGCCAGGTGGAGCATCAGATTGCCGATCGCGTTTTCGTTGTCCGCGTGACGTGACCAGATCTGCTCCGGAGTGAGTTTATCCACGCAGGTTTCGATGCGGCCGCATTGCTGATCGAGCTTCTCGGCGCTGAAGTTCAAAATAAGCGTTTCAAGCGACATATTGGTGATCCTCCACTTTAGGGGACAAGGGCAGGCGCGCGCCAGTGGCCAGGCCAGCGACCAGAGTCGCCGCGGCGATCAGCAGGCTGATCGGCACGCCGACGCGACCGGCGATGGCTCCCCAGGTTCCACTGCCGGCGGCGAGCGAGCCTTGAAAAACCAAGATATAGACGGCCAGAGCGCGAGCGCGCATCCACGCGGGCGGCGCCATTTGCGCGGAGACGTTGAAGGTGGTCATCACCGTCATCCACGCGACGCCGCCGGCCAGCATCGCCAATGCGACCGGACCAAAATGATGAATCGTCGCCAGAGCCGCGGTCGCGAGCGCGAATACCACTGCGCCCGACGCGACCAGAACGTCGGGCGAATAACGCGAGCGCAGAAATCCCATGGCGGTAGCGCCCAGAATCGAGCCGATGCCGAGGCATCCGAGCAGAACTCCGTAGCCGGTGGAGGTGAGGGACAAACTCGTGCGGGCGACCACGGGAAGCAAGCCCCACAGCGCGCTTCCGGCGAAGGAGAAGAGTCCGGCTCGAACCAGTACCGCGTGGTATGTGGGGGTTGCGCGGATGTAGCGCACGCCGTCGCGCATGGCGTGGTGCAACCGCGGATTTTCGCCTTCTGAAGCGGGTCGCGAGTACCGCCATCGCGTCAGAACCAGAATCACGCCCAGGAAAGACACTGCGTTCAGGAGAAAAACGATGCCGGCGCTGGATGCGGCCATCACCATTCCGCCCAATGCGGGCCCGATGGCGCGCGCGATGTTGAAGCCGACGGAATTGAGTGCGACGGCCGAGGCGAGTTCCTCTCGTGGAACCAATTCGGGGATGGTGGCAGACCATGCGGGCTGGTTCATCGCCGATCCGAGGCCGAGCGCGAACGTCAAGCCGAGCAGCCACCACGGGCCGATGACTCCTTCCAGCGTCAGAACGCCGAGCACCGCGGCCATCACCAGCATCCAGGATTGGGTGAAGATCAGCATGCGGCGGCGATCGGTCATGTCGGCCATCGCGCCGGCGGGCAGGCCGAGAAGAAAGACGGGCAAGGTGGTCGCGGTCTGGACCAGGGCCACAGGCAGCGGCGACAGGGCGAGAGTGGTCATCAACCACGACGCTGCGACGGTGTGCATCCAGGTGCCGATGTTCGAGACCACGGACGCGATCCACATGGCGCGGAAAAACCCGTGGCGCAGCGGACGCCAGACTGCGGTTACGGCCATGTCACCTTCGGGAGCCGGTTTTCAATACTCGGGCGAATCGATTCGAGCCATGGCGGCAGTTTGAGGGTCGATCCCAGATCGTCGATCGATTCGTCGATCAGGAAGCCAGGACCGTCGGTCGCGATTTCGAACAGGATGCCGCCGGGTTCGCGGAAATAGATCGACCGGAAATACTGGCGGTCGATCACGCGGGTGACTCTTGCGCCCGAGTTTACGAGTTTGGCTCGCCACTCGGCTTGCACTTTTTCATCGGTGACGCGCCATGCGATGTGGTGGATCATCCCGGCGCTGAGTTTGCCGCGTTCCAGAGTCGGCATAGAGATAACATCGACAGGCGAGGCGCCTAAGTCCAGACGGGTGCGGCCGGATTCTTCGCCGATTCTTTGCGCGTTCAGAATGTCAATCAGAAAGCGGAGGGTCGGTTCGGCGTTGGCGACACAGAGGCTGGCGGAATGGATGCGTGCGATTTTCGTGTCGTCCGATTCGGGTTCGGAGGCGATCAACTCGACAGGAAGATCTGCGGGGTCATGGAGCGTGATGAAGTCCTGACCGAAGCGAGTTGCGGGGCCATCAAAGTCGAGGTTCGCCGATTTTGCGCGGCCGATCCAGGCGTTGATGGCATTTTTCGGGATTGCGAGGCTCAGAGCCGGAGATTGACCGGTGCCGCGGCGGCCGGCGGGGGCGTGAGGCCAGGGGAAGAAGGTGACGATGTTCCCCGGCGTTCCCACCGTATCGCCGAAATAAAAATGATAGGTCCCGGGATCGTCGAAGTTTACGGTGCGCTTGATGAAGCGCAGGCTTAAGAAACGGGTGTAGAACTCGAGATTGCACTGCGGATCGCCTGCGAGCGCTGTGACATGATGAAGACCCCGGACCACTTCCTTCAGTCTGGCAGATGTGCGGCGCGTTACGCTGAAACTGAATGTCGAAGATGCTGGATGAGATCCGCGAGCAACCGGCCGCGCTCGATCGCACTTTGCGGGGCGGGCTGAAAGCCGCTGAGCGTTTGCGTCGGGCCGTGGAATCGCGGCGGCCTGGGTTGATTCTTCTGGCCGCGCGCGGAACGTCGGACAATGCGGCGCAATTCGCGCGGTACCTGCTGGAGATTGCGACGGGGATTCCGGTTTCGCTGGCGGCGCCTTCGATTCTGACGCTGTATCACGCGACGGTGAATCTGAAGAATGCGCTGGTGGTTGCGATTTCGCAATCGGGCGAATCGACGGATACGAATCTGGTCCTCGAACGGGCTCGCGAGCAGGGAGCCTTGACAGTGGGGATCACGAATGAGCCGCGGAGTTCGCTGGCTGCGCTCGCGGAGCATGTGTTTCATGTGCGCGCGGGTCGAGAGCGCAGCGTCGCCGCGACGAAAACGTATACGGGTCAGTTGCTGCTGTGTTATTTGCTGGCGCATGCGCTGGGGGCTCGGATGAGGCTGGATCATCTGAAACGCATTCCAGAGTTGGCTGAGTCCGCGCTGAAGTTGGAGGGCGAGATGTCGGGGCGCGCAGAGCGGTATCGCTTCATGGAACGCGCGGTGGTGGTGGGGCGCGGGCTGAATTATGCCAATGCGTTCGAGTTCAGTTTGAAGCTGATGGAGACCTGCTACATTCTGGCGGATCGATTTTCGGCGGCGGATTTTATGCATGGGCCGATCGCGATGGTGGAGCGATCCTTCCCGATGTTCCTCTTCGCGCCTCCGGGTCCGACGTGGCCAGGGATGCGCGACATGCTGGCGACGCTGAAGGGTTTGAAGGCGGATACGCTGGTGTTTACCGATGCGGGCCATCGCGAGGCGATTGCGCTGAATCCGGGCGCGGTGGTGGTTCCTTCGAAGATGGCGGAGTTGTACACGCCGATTCCTTACATCATCCCTGCGCAGCTTTTTGCCGCGTTTCTGGCGGAGCGGAAGGGGCTGAATCCGGATCGGCCTCGGACGCTGAGTAAAGTTACGAAGACGATGTAGAGGAAGAAAAAATGGGGACAGACGGCTGTGTCCACTAGAGGGACGCTTTGGGTGGGTCCAGGGTATTGCGTTGGGGACACAGTAGTCTGTCCCCATTTTTTCAACGTTACCTTGGTAGAGCGAAAGCGACGATGCTGCTGCCGGAATCGGCTCCGTTCTTGCCTCCGCCGCAGACGATTACGACATATTCGCGTCCGTTGAGTTCGTAAATCGATGGAGTTGCGTTTCCAGCGGCGGGCAGGATCGTTTCCCATAAAAGTTTGCCGGTGAGTTTGTCGTAGGCCCGAAATTTCTTGTCGAAATTCGTCGCGCCAATGAAGAGCAAGCCGTTTGAGGTAACCACCGGACCTCCGTAGTTGTCGCTGCCCGTGTTCTTGATTCCCTTCGCGATTAATTCGGGATATTCGCCGAAGGGGATCTGCCAGCAGATCTCGCCCTTATTGAGATCGATGGCGTTCAAAGTGCCCCACGGAGGCGTGAGCGGAGGATAACCGTCCGGATCGCGGAACAGAATGTAGCCTTCGTTGCGATACTTCTGCCAGTTGGCGTCCTTGACCACAGCCGAACCGGTGTCTTTGCCCGTCAACAGGAAATCGACGATCTCGTTGATGCCGCGGCCCAGATAATCGAAGCCGGGCATGCGGCCGGTGCCTTCGCGGATGATGCTCGCGATCTGTTCGCGGGTGCGGCGCTGACCGATGTCGACCAGCGACGGAAAGGTCGGAGGAGTACCGGTGCGGTCGGATCGATGGCAACTCGCGCAGTTGTTGTTGTAAAGCGAGGTGGTGTCATGCGTCACCATGCGGATGATCCAGGGTTGCTCGTTCGAATTGACGTAGAGGAGCGCGGTGTCGGGGTCGAAGGCCGCGCCGCCCCATTCGCCTCCGCCATCGGTGCCGGGAAACAGCATGGTGCCGCGCAGGCTGGGCGGCGTGAATATGCCCTTCGAGTCCACTTGTTTAAAAGTCGCGAGCACGGCCGCGTGGGCTTCCGGAGTGCGATTGGTGATCATGTCTTCGGTGAACGCCTGGCGAGTGAACGGAGGCGGCTTCACGGGATAGGGCTGAGTTTCCGAGAGCTTTTCGCCATCGAGAGGCGACGGCGGGACTTTGCGATTCGCGATGGGGAATAGCGGCGCGCCGGTCTTGCGGTCGAGCACGAAGACGTAGCCGGTTTTCGCCATCTGCGCGACGGCGTCGACTTTCTGGCCGTTGCGGGTCACGGTGACCAGACTTGGCGCCGCGGGAAAATCGAAATCCCAGACGTCGTGACGGATGCCTTGGAAATGCCAGATCCGTTTTCCGGTGCGGGCGTCGAGCGCGAGGACGCAATTGGCGAACAGATCGTCGCCGATGCGATTCGAGCCATAAAAGTCGAACGACGCGGAGCCGGTGGCGGCGAACACCATGCCGAGTTTGGGATCGACGCTGAGTCCTGCCCATGCGTTCGCGCCGCCGGAGATTTTGTAGGCCTCAGGCGGCCAGGTGTCATAACCGAACTCGCCCGGATGCGGGATGGTGTGGAAGATCCATCGCTGTTTGCCGGTGTTCGCGTCGAAGGCTCGGATGTGGCCGGGCGAGCCGGGCAGCGTTTCGGGAACCGTGCTGCCCATGATGAGCATGTCTTCGAAGATCACGCCTGGGCTGCTGGCACTGATGGTGATGCTTTCGGGGGGACGGTCCAGTCCTCTGCGCAGATCGATGCGGCCGTCGTCGCCAAAGGATTGAATCGGTTTGCCGGTCTTGCGGTCGAGGGCCCAAAGATAATTTCGATAGGTGAACAGGACGCGGTCTTTATAGAGAGTGACGCCGCGGTGGCGGAAGCGGCGCTGCGCGTCGCCGGCTTGATTTGGGTTGAACGACCAGACTTCGCGGCCGGTCTCGGCGTTCACGGCGACGACGCGCATCTTGGGAGTGGTCGCGTAGAGAATGCCGTCGACGACGATCGGGTTGCTCTGCATTTCCGAGTCTTTGAAGGCATCGTGGGCGTCATAGGTCCAGGCGACCTGGAGGCGGCTCACGTTGGCGGGCGTGATTTGAGAGAGCGTGGTGTAGCGGATGTTGTAAGGTCCGCCATTCACGGGCCAGTCGACATCAGCGGCGGCGGCGGTTATCGATAAGAAAATCAGCCATTTCACGCACTGAATTCTATCGCATTCCGGTGACAACGATATACTGAAATAGTCCATGGCGAACGGGAACGGACAGGAAAAATCGAGGCTCGATCGGATCGAGGAGATGATCGAGAAGCAGATCCTCGCAAACGAGGCGGCTCACGAGCGCTTCGAGGCCGAGGATCAGCGGCTGTTGACCTCGCAGATCCTTATGAACGAGGCGATGGCTAAGATGGCTGTCGCGATGGAGCAGGCCGAAGCGCAAATGAGGCTACTGGAAGTAAAGATGCTCGAAACTACCGAAAAACTCGATGCGCTAATCAGAGTTGTGGACGGACTGATTCGGCGGCCGGGCATCACTTAAATCACCCGAACAAACCAGGTAACCGTTTCGTCGTCTATCCAGTAGACTCTTTATGGGCAAACTCTGGACCGATTTGCGGTATTCCTTTCGCTCCTTCCGAAAGACTCCGGTATTCACAGCGGTAGCTGTGTTGTCGCTGGCCTTGGGAATTGGCGCGAATACGGCCATTTTCACTCTGCTCGACCAGATCCTGCTGCGCCTGTTGCCGGTGAAGGATCCGCAACAACTGGTGCTGTTGACGATGCGGGGACGGAACTATGGGAGCAATTGGGGTGGCAACTCGATCTCCTATCCGATGTATCGCGATTTTCAGGATCACAACCAGGTTTTTTCGGGAATGTTCTGCCGCCGCTCGACTTACGCGAGCCTCGGCTTCGGCGGCCAGACGGAGCGCGTCGCGGGTGAGATGGTTTCGGGATCGTTTTTCCAGGTGCTCGGCGTTACGGCGGCCATGGGACGGACGTTTACCCCGGATGACGATCGCATTCCGAGCGGGCACCCGATCGTTGTTCTTACACACCAATACTGGCAGACGCGCTTCGCATCCGACCCTGGAATCCTGGGCAAGACGCTGGCGATCGACGGGCACAACATGACCGTCATCGGCGTGACACAGCAGGGGTTCGATGGCGTGGAGCTGGGGTACTCGCCGAAATTCTTCGTGCCCATCATGATGCAGCCGGTGTTGGGTTTCGGCGATACCCACATGCTGACGGAGCGGCGCAATCGGTGGGTGAACGCGTTCGGCCGCTTGAAACCGGGAGTCTCGATCACCCAGGCAAAGGCCTCGCTTCAACCGTTCATGCACTCGATGCTCGAAATGGAAGTGAGAGACGCGGCGTTCGCGCATGCCTCGGAGTACGATCGCGCGGAGTTCCTGAAATGCTGGATGGATGTGCTGCCGGGGTCCCAAGGGCGCGCGGCGTTCCGGCATCAGCTTTCCTCGCCGTTGTGGGTGCTGATGGCGATTACGGGAACGGTGCTGCTGATCGCATGCGCGAATCTGGCGAATCTTCTGCTGGCGCGCGCGACGGGGCGGCAGAAGGAAATCGCTGTGCGGCTGGCGATTGGGGCGAGCCGGGGACGCATTGTAAGCCAGCTTATGGTGGAGAGCCTGTGCCTGTCCTTTCTGGGAGCCGTGGCGGGGCTGGCTTTCGCGCTGTGGGCCGACAAACTGCTGATGGCCGCTTACCTTGGAAACGACGCCGCTGGGTTGAATATTTCGACTACCCCGGACATTCGCATTCTCGGGTTTACGCTCGCGGTCACCGTGGTCACCGGGCTAGTCTTCGGTTTGGTCCCGGCGCTTCAGGCTACCAATCCAGATGTTGCGCCGACGTTGAAGGATCAGGGCGGCGCCGTGGTCAGCGGGGGCGCAGTGGGGCTCAGGAAGGCTCTGGTGGTCGCGCAAGTGACGCTTTCTCTCCTGCTGCTGATCGGCGCAGGATTGTTCTTGCGGAGCCTGAATAATCTCCGGAACCTGGGGCCGGGCTTCCCGGTTGACCGGCTGGTGGGATTCGAACTGGACCCGACGCTGAATGGGTACACGTTCGATCGCGCCAAGGCTTTTTATCAACGGCTGCATGAAAACCTTAGCGCAGCGCCCGGAGTTCAATCGGTTGGATTCGCGAGCATGCGGATTCTGGCGGACAACGAGTGGGACAGCGGCATGACCGTCGAGGGGTACACGCCCCCGCGGGCCGGCAGCCATCCACAGCCTTTCATGAACATGATCAGCCCGAACTATTTCGCGACGCTGGGAGTGCCGGTCGTCGCCGGGCGCGATTTCACCATCAAAGACGCGCTGGAGGTCCAAGTCGACAACGATCGCGATCACGATGAGCCGTCTACGGTGATCATCAACGAGACGTTCGCGAAGCGCTATTTCGCGGGCCGCAATCCAATCGGGTATCACATCGGATTCGGCACCGATCCGGGAACCAAGACGCCCATGGAAGTGATCGGAGTGGTGAAGGACATCAAGTACACCGGCCTGCGCGACGAAATTCCGGAGCAGGCGTTCGTTCCGTATCTTTCCAGCAGTTACGTGGGGCAAATGGTGGTGTACGTTCGCACGTCGATGGACCCGAATCAGTTATTCACCGCGATGCGCGCAACCGTGCGGCAGTTGGACCCGAACATCCCGGTGTATTCGATGCGGACCACGGACGAACAGATCCGCAACTCGCTCACCACGGAGCGGCTGATCGCGAGCCTGTCCTCGGTTTTCGGATTCCTGGCCACGTTGCTCGCGACCATCGGACTATACGGCGTGATGGCGTACACGGTGGCCCGACGGACGCGCGAGATCGGCATTCGCATGGCGCTGGGAGCGGTACAGGGCAACGTGATCTGGATGGTGATGCGGGAAGTGCTGGCGCTGGTCGCGATTGGAGTCGCGGTGGGCGTGCCGGCGGCTTTGGGGCTGACCAGGCTGGTTAAGGCTCAGCTTTTCGGTTTGACTGCGCATGACCCGCTGACGATCGCGGCCGCGAGTGTAGGACTTGGGCTGGTCGCGTGCCTGGCGGGTTACGTTCCCGCTCTGCGAGCGAGCCGCGTGGACCCTATTCGCGCCCTGCGTTACGAGTAGCCTATGGCTACTCTTCGCCGCCGCGAGGAATCGTGGCGCGGGATTGTTAGTTCCCTTTAGCCGCGGCCGTGAACTTTTTCGGATCGACCCCGGTGCAATTGAAGCCGCCGTGTCCATCCGCTGCGCAGTTCCCGCCCGCCGACTGCATCCACTGTTTGACTTGCGAATTCTTCGTATTCCATGTCGCGTTGGATCCGAGCTGGTTGCATCCCGAATTGAGCGTGTAAACTTGCGACCGCGGCGCGTACGCGAAAATGCCGCTGGGTCCATAGCAGGTGTCGCACGCCTGGCGGCTCCCGGGGCAATTCGCCCACCCGAAACGCACCGGAGAGCACTTGGTGTCGCGCGCGGGGGTGTAGCAATAGGCGCCGCTCGAGAAGAAATTCTGATTGCTGCTGACGCTGCCCTGGAGCGGAGGCTGATTGGGGGATTGGGTGCGCGCCGCAAACGACACGAAAAGGAACGCCGAAAGAGCGATGAACGTTGCTGAACCGCATGCGCTTCAGTTTATCCCGTTGGCTAAGATCTTGTGTATGACCAAAGCCACCTTCGACCCCGGCTTAACCCAGCAATACGCGGGCACGCTGACCCGCGCGATCAATAAAGACGGCAGCTTCAACGTTAATCGGAAAGGGACCAGCTGGAAGGACATTCATCCCTACCTGCACCTGATCAACATGTCCTGGGCGGGATTTTTCGGAGTCGTGTTCGCGATGTATGTGGTCGTCAATTTGATCTTCGCGCTGATTTATTTTACGCTCAGTCCTAACCAGATCCAAGGCGTGGTCGCGCAGACCGAGTGGATCCGGTTCCTGAACGATTTTTTCTTCAGCGCGCACACGCTGAGCACAGTGGGATACGGAAATCTGGCGCCCAGTGGAATCACGGCGAACGCGGTCGCGGCATTCGAGGCGATGGTGGGTCTGATGGGATTCGCGCTGGCGACGGGATTGCTGTTCGGGCGCGTGTCCAGGCCGTCGGCGAGAATCGGGTTCAGTCGAAACCTCCTGGTGGCGCCGTTTCAAGAGGTGTCCAGCCTGCAATTCCGCATTGTGAATCTGCGCTCGAACACGCTGATCGACCTGGATGCGAGCGTAATGCTGATGACGGTGGAAGGCCCCCCCGGCAAGCTCATGCGGCAATATAAAGCGCTCACACTGGAACGGTCCAACATTTATTTTTTCCCGCTGACCTGGACCATTGTGCATCCGATCGACGAATCGAGCCCGCTGTTCGGCAAAACCGCGGCGGAACTGGAACGAGTGCAAGCCGAAGTGCTGATTTTGATCAAAGCGTTCGACGACACGTTCAGCCAGACGGTGAATGCGCGGTATTCGTATCGCTATGACGAATTCGTATGGGATGCGAAATTCGGCCCGGCGTTTCACATCGACGGCGAGGGCCAAATCGTGCTGGAGGTGGACCAGGTGGGCCGATTCGCTCCCCTGAAGGCTTTGGCCGACGGCGGATGAGTCTAAAATCCCGCCGGCGGCGTCTATTGGTACAGTGAAGAATATGAATATGCGGTTGCTGGTCGCCGCGCTTGC
>Ga0209517_10005431_pt1 | contig 16233 bp, 17 predicted proteins | sample PeaSoiMetSII2010_FD_187695 | JGI IMG/M metagenome (GOLD analysis project Ga0209517, IMG submission 187695) | Peat soil microbial communities from Weissenstadt, Germany - SII-2010 (SPAdes) (version 2) | ecosystem: Environmental > Terrestrial > Soil > Wetlands > Peat | place: Germany... | reverse complement strand
TCATCCCCATGTCCACCTGCACTTCATCCCCACCTATAGCTCTTGGCTCAACCAAGTCGAATGCTGGTTCAGCATCATGGGCCGAGCGGCGCTTCGAGGCGCCAGTTTCACGTCGCCCCGCCAACTCCGGGACGCCATCGACGCCTTCGTCAAGGCCTACAATCCGAAAGCCGCGCCATTTGAATGGACCAAGGCCGTCGTCCACCAGTCCAAGCCCAAATCCTTTTACTCTGATTTATGCAAGTAAGTACTAGCTCTTCCACCGTGGCGCCCACTCCCAGCAGGACGTTTTTAGGCTTGTCTTGCTTGGCGTCCACGGTGACATCGGGAGTCACCGCGGTCTTGCCCTGGGACAGTCCTTGTGGTTGCGAGACCTCCAACTCGGTGCGGATCTCCACGCGCAGCCCACCTTGCAGAATCGCCACCGGGGAGATGTGCACGTCCTTGCCGGCGACGATGGTGCCGGTACGTTCATTGACGATCACCTTTTCGCGGTGGTCGGCCTCGATCGTCAGGCTTTCTATCTCGGCTACGAATTCGACGATCCGTGCGGAATAGGCCGGTGGAGCGGCCACCGTCACCGCCCCAGCGCTTTCGGCACGCGCCACCGGTGCGCCGGTGCCGGCAAAGTGGCGGTTAATGGCATCGGCTACGCGGGCGGCCGTGGTGAAATCGGCGCGGTGTAGTTGCAGGGTGAGCTTGGCGCCGGGCGCGACCGAGGGTGGCGCGCGCTCGACGATGGCTCCATCCGGAACCCGGCCCACCGTGGGGTGATTCACGGTCTGCGAATTGCCTCCCCGTCCGGCCACAAAGCCTCCGGTCACTAGCGCGCCTTGGGCTACGGCATAATCCTGGCCGTCGGCGCCCTTGAGCGGGGTGAGCAGCAGCAGTCCGCCCTGTAGATTGCCCGCATCGCCGACGGCGGCGGCGGTCGCGTCGATGCGCGTGCCGGGTTGCGCGAAGGGGGGCAGCGTGGCCGTCACCATCACCGCCGCGGTGTTGCGCACTTGAATGAGCGCCGGATTCACGGTCACACCCATGCGCCGGAGCAGGTTGGTGAGCGACTACGCCGGGAACAGGGCTTGGATGGTATCGCCGGTCCGGGCCAGTCCCACCACCAGTCCGTAGCCGATGAGTTGGTTGTCGCGCGCGCCCTCGAGCGAGGCGATTTCTTTGAGGCGCGTGACGGCCCGCACCGTTACCGGAGTCAACGGGACGGCCAGAAGCGCCAAGGCGCAAACGATTCGCATGCAGTGGATCCTCCAGCCGGGCTTCAGAACGGCAACAATCCGAGCAAGATCCGGTACAGTGCGAAGGGCCGCCGGACAGCGTCGCCGATCACGCCCTTCCCATTGATCTGAATGCTCAGATCCGCGACCTGATTGGAGGTCACGGTGTTAGCCGGCGTCAGATCGGCGGGGCGCACCATGCCGTGCAGCAGGATGGTCTGCTTTTCGGAGTTGATGCCAATATGCTTCAAGCCTTCGATCACCAGCGAGCCGTTGGCGGTGACGTCTACCACGCGCGCCGAAACGGTGGTCGAAATGGTCATGTTGCGCGAGGTCTGCCCTTGCCCTTGCAGTTGTTGGTTCCCGGTAGCTCCGGCCAGGTTCGACAGCCGCCCGGCTGCGTTGGTGAAGCCCGCGAGGCCGGTGATGGAACTGCTGACCGGGGATTTGCGCGAGGTGTTGGTCACGCCGTTAGCCACCGCCGAGGCGGTATCGCTGACCACGATGGTCACGATGTCGCCGATTTCCCCGGCGCGCACATCCCGGGTGGGATCGGCCAAGCGTCCGGAAGGAGTAAACAACGATCCGGGAGAGCCCCCCCAATTGGGCCCGGGCTGTCGGGGATGACACTAGGACTACCTTTAGCCACGATCTACGCTTTTCTGCTGGTCTTGGCGCGCGCCTCCGGGCTGGTCGCGTTTCTGCCCGTGCCGGGGTTTCGCAACGCGCCGGATCCGGTCCGGATTGTGTTGGCCCTGGCGCTGACGGTGGCGATGTTTCCGGTTTGGCCCGCGCTGCCCAGCAACGACCCGTCCCTCGGCACGCTGACCGCCTGGGTGGTGTGCGAGGCCGGCTTCGGACTGGCCGCCGGGTTGGCGGTAGCGTTTCTGACCGAAGGGTTCCAACTGGCGGCGCAGGTGCTGGGCTTGCAGGCGGGCTACGGTTACGCCCAGGCCATCGATCCCAACAGCCTGGCCGATTCGAGCGTCCTGCAGGTGTTCCTTTCCCTCACCACCGGGCTGCTGTTTTTTACGCTGGGCATCGACCACAGCCTGATTCGGGTTCTGGCGGAGAGCTTTCAACACTTCCCCGCGGGCGCTTGGACCTTAACAGCCACGAGCGCCGAGGGAGTGCTGAAATTGGGCGGGGCGATGCTCTCCACGGGTCTGCGACTGGCGTTGCCGGTGACCGCGTTACTATTGCTGATCGACGTGGCGCTCGCGCTGATGGGACGGATGCAACAGCAATTGCAGCTGCTCTCGCTGGCGTTTCCGGTGAAGATGCTGGCGGCTTTGGGGGTGCTGGTGGCCCTGGCGCCGCTGATCCCCAAACTGTTTTCGGCAGCTGCGGAGCGTACCTTGAGCACGCTCCTGCGGGTTGTGCATGGCGGATAGTTCACGCACTGAGAAACCAACGCAAAGGCGCGTGGATCGGGCCCGCCGGGAAGGCAACCTTCCCAGCAGCCGCGAATTCATCTCTTCGGTTCATTTCCTGGGCTTTGTGGCGTTGGCGGTGGCGTTTGGCGCAGCTTGGCTGGCGCGCACGGCTCGCCTGATGCGCGTGTTGCTGGAGGCGGCGTTCACTACCAGTGTGACCGTCGAGGGGGTCATCGTAATGGCCCGCGAGTTTCTGGCTCCCGCGCTGACGCCGCTGTTGCTGTGCGGCGCCGCGCTGATGGGTCTGGCGATTGCGGCGCAGTTGGCCACTACCGAAATGGGCGTGTCCTTCGCCAAGCTGGCGCCGGACGTGCAGCGGCTCAATTTCCTAAACCGCATCCGTTCGCTGCCGGCCCAGAACCTGCCGATGTTCCTGCAGGCTCTGCTGCTGCTTCCGGTAGTGGGGGCCGTGGTCTATTTTGAGATTTCGGAAAACCTGAACGCATTCCTGGAACTGCCTTGAATGGGTCCGCAACCAGCGGCGGCCCGCGTGGGCGGAGTGATCGCCACACTGCTGTGGCGGGCCGCGGGGATCTTTCTGCTGGTGGGGTTCGCCGATCTGATGTGGCAGCGGCGGCGCTACATGGGGCAACTGCGCATGACCAAGCACGAGGTGCGGGAAGAGGCCAAGGAGCAGGAAGGCAATCCCCAGATGAAAGCGCGGGTGCGGCGCATTCAGCGCGACATGGCCCGCCGCAGGATGATGCAGGCGGTCCCCACGGCTACGGCGGTAATTGTCAACCCCACCCATTTTGCCGTGGCGATCCATTACACCATGGAATCCGGATCGGCCCCGCGCGTGGTGGCTAAGGGAAAGAATTACCTGGCGGCGAGGATTCGCCAGAAAGCCATTGAGAACCAAGTACCGGTGGCGGAAATCCGCCGTTGGCGCAGGCGCTATATGCGTCGGTGGACGTGGGCCAAGAGATACCTAGTCATCTTTACCGGGCGGTGGCCGAGATCCTGGCCTACATTTACAAGCTCATGAACGGGCGGATGCCCGGTTAGCCACGACTTCGGCGCCATCGCGGCCCTACTGTAGAGAGACGTTAACGCGGCCTCCCAGGTTCGCGCATTAATTCGCGCTTATTTTGATACCGGGTTGCAACTCTCGGTGGGGCGCTCTCGTCCAATGGAGTAGAGAACAGGACGGGAGCAAAGAATATGAAAGGTAAGCGTGAAGTAGCGGTTTCGATTTTGATGGCTCTACCCGCGCTCGCGTACGCGGCGAATTCCCTTTCGAATCCTGGCGGGACGGATCCTGCGGGAGTCAGCTTGGAACAACGCGTCCGGCACGAACTGCGGATGCTGCCTTATTACAACGTGTTTGACGACCTGAGTTTCTCGGTCTCGGGTGACCATGTGACGCTGGCCGGACAGGTAACCAATCCGGTGCTGAAAACCGACGCGGAGAACGTGGTGAAGCGCTTGGCGGGCGTGGGTACCGTCGACGACCAGATCGAGGTTCTGCCGCTTTCCGATTTCGACCGCGCCATCCGGATGCGAACTTACTTTGCGATCTACGGTTACGGACCCTTGCAACGCTACGGGTTGGGCGCGAGGCCCTCGATCCACATTCTGGTCAAGAACGGGAATGTGAGACTGGCCGGCGCGGTGGATTCGAACGCCGACCGCGACGTGGCCTACATTCGGGCTAACGGCGTTCCGGGAGTGTTTTCGGTGACCAACGAACTGCGGGTCGAGAAGCCGTAAACACTGCCGATAAGTTAAGCGCAAATTCGATTTCGGTTTGGGACCCGACGCAGTCACCCCCCACCGCTCGCGGGGGCCGGATCCCACGGCGGCCCATCACCTCCTGAATGGGCCGCCGCTTTTTTTCGGGGCGCGGCGGCAACCTTCCCGGCCGCCGCCCCCAACGCCGTTGCCCCAACATGGAGCGGCCGCTCGTCGTATCCGGTTACGCCGGCCGGAGCGCTCCCAGCGCCGCCTTTACTCGCTCCGGCGTGAATGGAGCCGTCCGCAACCGCACGCCAGTCGCATCGAACACCGCGTTGGCGACGGCGGCGGGCACCGTGACACAGGCGGCTTCGCCCGCGCCATAGAGCCGCTGTTCGGGCCGGTCGATCAACTTGACGTCCACTGCCGGAACTTCGGGGAACCGAAGGACCGGATAACTCACCCAGTCGACGCTGGTGACGCGCGAGCGGTCGAACTTCACTTCTTCATGCAGCGTTCGGCTAAGCGTCTGCAAGATCGAGCCCTCGATCTGGTTGCGCAGCGCATCCGGGTTCACCACCAGCCCGCAATCGTGGGCGCACGTAATCCGTCGTACAGCGATCCTGCCGATGGCCGGATCGACTGCGGCTTCGAGGGCCAACGCGACGTAGTTCTCAGCCTGCTTATAGCGCGCGTAGGCGATGCCTCGTCCGATCCGCAGGTTGCCTTGCGTGGGTCGCGGATTTGGTGACGTCCGCGACTGCCAGCCGATCATCTCCGCCGCGGTCTTGAGCACCTCGATCGCGCGCGGATCGTTCATCCCACGCAACCGATAGTCCACGGGGTCCATACCGGCCGCCGCCGCAAGTTCGTCGGTGAACGCTTCCACCGCGAACACGTTGGCGATCTTGCCCGGCGCGCGCAAGTTCGACGGACGCAGCGGTGTTTGCTTCAACCAGTGCGCCGTGACGCGTACCTTGGCGCCGTCCGACGCCACGTAATAGGGCGGATCGGCATTTTGCGAAAGCAGCCCCGCGCCTTGTCCGTGGTCCTGCGACATGCCGGCGGCATCCAGCGCCGGATACGGCCGGTTCCCCGGTACCGACGCGGGCAGCCACATCTGCGCATCCCAGGCGACGATGCGTCCCTGCGCATCCACACCCGCGCGCATGTCCAGCAATTGTTGCGGACCCTTGGGGTCCCAACCATGCTCGTCTTGCCGCATCCACTGCACTCGCACCGGAGCGCTCACCGATTTCGAGAGCAGCACCGCGTCAGCCGCCACGTCGTCGTTGCCGTTGCCGCCATAGCTGCCCGCGCCGTCCAGGAAGATCGTGCGCACCTTGGCTTCCGGGAAGCCGAAGAACTTGGCGATGTTCTGGCGCAAGGCGTGCGGCCCTTGCGTCGAAGTCCATACGGTCGCGCCGCCGTCGTGCACGTCGGCCACGGCGCAGGAAGGCCCAATTGAGCCGTGGGACTGGTTCGGCCAGAAGTAGGAAGCTGAAAACTGTTTGGCGGCCGAAGCGAGCGCCGGACCCGGGTCGCCCTTATTGACCACGATTTCATCGCGCTGCACTTCGCCCTCGCGCAAAAAGCGTTCGAGCCCGTCGTTGCCCGGCAATCCAGTCCACTCGCTCCAGACCACTTTGAGCTCGCGAGCCGCGCGAACCGCTGCCCACTCGTCCTTAGCGACGACTCCCAGGAAACTCTCGACGCGCACCACCTTCACATCCGGGATCGCGCGAATCGAGGACTCGTCTACCGAAACCAGCTTGGCTCCGAACGAAGCAGGCCGGATGACGCGTCCGTGCAACATGCCGGGCATAGTGAAATCCTGCACGTACACTTCGCGGCCCGTGCATTTGGCGGGTATATCGGGCCGCGGCAACGGCTTGCCGACCACTGCATACTCAGCTGGCTTCTTCAGCGCCGCCTTAGAATCCACCTTGAGGGAGAAACGGCGGTCGCCCAGCAGCGTTCCGATTCCCACACCCGCCCCGCCGCTAACCGGACGCACCTGGCCATCGGAGAGCACCAATTCAGACGCCGGACGCTTCAGTTGCCCCGCGCCCATCGCGATCAAGGCCTGGCGCGCAGTGGCCGCCGCTTGGCGAATTTCCGAACCGCCCCGCGTGAGCCCAGTGCTGCCGCCGGTCGAGCCCTGGTCGGGCGTCAATCCAGTGTCGCCCTCGACCAGGGAGATGCGGTCCACGGCGACGCCCAGTTCTTCCGCGGCCATCTGCCGCACGGCGATGCGCAGGCCCGTGCCCACATCCACCTTGCCGCAGTAGAGCGTGACCGAACCATCGGCATGCACGGCGACAAAGCTGTCGAGCTCTTTGGGATCGAGCGGTTTCGATCCGGCGTTGGCCGGCGTGGATTGCGCGCGAGCCAAGCGCGCGCCGCCGAACGCGAAACTGACGATGAGCGTGCCTCCGGTGCGCAGCAAATCGCGGCGCGAAAGGTTGGTGGTCTGGGTGTGTGTAAGCATTGTCAGGCCCTCCCTCCGGCTGCGCGCATCACCGCGCGCAAGATGCGCGTATGGGTCCCGCATTTGCACAGGTTCCCCGCCATGCTCTGCTTCACCTGCTCGAGCGTCGGCTTAGGAGTCTGCGCCAGCAGCGACTTGGCGGCCATCACCATGCCGTTAGTACAGTAACCGCACTGTGCGGCCTGCTCGGCGATAAACGCGGCTTGCACGGCATCGGGTCTCTCGGGAGTTCCCAGGCCCTCGATGGTGGTCACGGCGTGCCCGGCCGCCTGCTTCACAGTGGTCACGCAGGAGCGCGTGGCCTTGCCGTCGACGAGAACAGTGCAAGCTCCGCATTGCGCCAGACCGCATCCGAATTTCGGCCCATGCAGCCCCAGCGCATTACGCAACAAGTACAGGAGCGGTTGCGCCGGGTCCCACGACTCGACCTCGACCGGTTTGCCGTTGAGTTGGAATTTGTAAGTCGCCATCTTTCACCGAAAGCGCACAACGACGCCCGCCTGTGCGCGAACCCTCCTGGTTGACCAGTATCTCACTCAGCGTGTCACTCGGAAAGCGGCGCCGGGCCGGCGTATCCAGTCATTTCCAGATAGCCGGACGCGCTGAGCGGGCTGGCGCCGCGGGTTCCGATGGCTTTGATCGCGCCCTCCCAATAAGGCGGCGTGATCGCGGAACCGGCGAGTTCCTGCTGGGGAAGGCGCGTCGAGACTGCGGCATCGATCCCGACCGAAGGGACGCGCACCGTCCAGGAAATCGGATACACACCATGTGTGGCCGGACTCGTCCATATATCGGAGCCCGGCAGCATCGCGAAATCGCCCGCGGCCAAATGCTTCGTGCGTCCCTGCGCGTCGATGTAAGTGCCAGCGGAATAGGGGTCGGTCGTGCCATCCTTATGCCGCAGCCGGAACAGCATTAGCTCGGAACCCTCGGCGAGCTGGAGGCTCAACCAGTCCCAGCCGGATTCGCGAGTGTCGAGCTGCTGCGTGAAGAATTCGTGATCCATCCATGCCAGGCCGTCCACCAGAAACGGCTGCCCCTCGACGGTAACGGTCCCGTGAGCGGCCAAGCGCGTAAGGGAAATGTAGTGCGACGCACGTCCGGGCTCGGCGGCCTTCTGGCTCACGCCGTTCAGTCCATGGATCGCGGGTCGCTTGCGGTTGTCGAGCGCCAAATCCACAGCGAAGTGTTCCGCTACCGCGCGCAATTGCTGCGTGCTCGAATCGGGGCCCCAGCGCGTCTCCCAGTTGCCGTTCCACACGCGCGCTTGCGCTGCGTCCGCCCCGGCGAGCCCCGGGCCGGCGCGATTCAATCGCTCGGTGTGATAGAAGTGGCGGCCGTCGATATCGCTCAGCGCTAGATGCGCCAGCCACAAATCACGAGCGTCCCACACCCCTCCGCTCGCCGGTTCCGGTTTGAGCGCCCGCCGGAAAAACGTCAACTCAAAACCAAACTCGCGTCCTCCGGCCGTATGCACATTGCCGGTGTAATACCACCACTCGGTCTGAAATTCCGGATGATTGAAGTGGTCGCGCGGAAACTGATAGTGGTAACCGGGCACTGCGAGGCGGAACGCCAGCAGAAATAGAAAGCTAGTCTTCATGCACCACCTCGATGGGGACCAGCCGCGTGGCCACCCGCGCCGGATAGAGCGCCGCCAGAATCGTAGCGCCGTAGACCAGCGAAAGCGCGCCCAACAGCACCCCGACGGGCCAGTGGAACTGGATCGTCCATCCGAACGATTGCTTGTTGATCACAAAGATCAATAACAGCGAGAGCACGAAGCCTAGCACGAACCCGACGGCATTGGCCACTAGCCCCAGCAGCCCGGCCTCGATCAGCACCATGCGGCGAATCTGCCCCTGCGCCGCGCCCAGGAAGCGCAGCAAGCCGATTTCACGCCGCCGGTCGATCACCAAAGCGAGCAACGCTCCCGCCACGCCCATCACCGCGACAAACACAGCCACGGCTTCGAGCGCGTAGGTGATGGCGAAGGTGCGGTCGAACACGCGCATGCCCTGCTCGCGGATGGCTCGATTGGTCAACACCAGCACACGGCGTCCGGCGAGGGCGTGCTCCACCAGTGGCAGCAGGGCTTCGGGCGAAACTCCCGATTGCAGATACAGAGCGATGTTGGTGGGCGCTGGGTCGGGCAGATACTTGAGCAGTGTGCTGCGATCCATCAACACCGTACCGCGCTCATTTCCGTAATCGTAATAGACGCCGGCGACGCGGAAGGCGGCCGGGCGGCCGCCCAGATTTAGGTCCAGCGAATCTCCGGTGTGCACGCCATGCTTATTAGAAAACGGTTCGCTGACAATGACGGCATCGCCGCGCTGGAGCTGCGCGAACACGTCCGCCGGATCAGCTCCGGAGAGGAAGGGCCGCGTGCCGTAGCGTTGCGTGATGCGCGTGTCCGCGGCGGCGAGCATCGCCGGTAGCCCCTGATAGCTGATCTCGTAGGACCGCAGCTGATCCACAGCCGCCACTCCAGGGAGCGCGGCCAGCAGAGGCACCAGATCGGGCGAGAGCGTGGGATGCCGGTCGGCGCCCGTGGGGATAGCAGGCTGCAAGTACAAATCTGCCTGCAGGCGGTCATCAAGCCACAGGACCACAGTCTGCCGAAAGCTGCCTACCATGATCCCCACCGCGGCCAGCATGGCGACGGCGGTGGACAGTGCTCCCACCAGCACCGAAGTTCGCCGCATCGACCCCACGAGACTGCGTGAAGCGACCAACGCCTCGGCTCCCAAACGCCGCCATAGGTCCAACGCCGCGGCATTCAACCCCGCGATCAGCGCGGGAATCGCCAGCGCCGACGCGGCAACCAGCAGCAGCGCGGCGATATAACCGAACAGCGGCTTTCCGCTCACCGGCTGCTGCCGAGATGCGATCCAAGCCGCGCCAGCCAGCGCCATCGCCACCGCCAGATCGCGCCACTGCTGGACGCGCGCCTGGTGTTCGCGGCGGCCGCGCGCCATGGCTTCCACCGGAGCCACAACCGCCGCCTCGCGCGCCGGTGCCAGCGCCGACAGAATCGAAGTCCCCACGCCGGCCACCAGAGCGAGGATGGCCACCGGCCAGCTTAACGCGATCGGCCCGGGACGGCTGGTGACGTAGAGCGATTCCACGGTGGCCGACACCAACCGCACCGCGCCTTCGGCCATCACGCGGCCCAGCGCCAATCCGGCCATCGATCCCAGGAACCCGAACGCCGCCGCCTCGCCCAGAAACGCAGCAAGGATCATTCTCCGCGTAGCGCCCAGCGCGCGCAGGATGCCGATCTCGTGGCGACGCCGAACCACTGATACGGATATGGTGTTGTAAATCAAAAACGCGCCCACCGTAAGTGAGATGTAACTCAACACCCGCAGATTCCAGCGGAACGCCGCGAGCAGTTTCTGATTCTCTTCGGTTCGCGCGCCAGCCCGCGTCAACGTGAGTCCCTGCGGAAGCGCCGCGCTGATCACTGTCGCGAGGTCCGCCCTCGAATCCTGGGGTGTGTCGATCAGCACGCGATCCACCACGCCGCGGCGTCGCAACAGCCGCTCGGCCGGGGCCAGGTCCATCACCACAGCCTCGCCCGCGCCTGCGGGCAAGACGCCGCGTACCGCGCATTCGTGCGCGAGATCGTCGATCAGCAGCGTGACATGATCTCCGCGTTTGTATCCCAGTCCTTCGGTGATCCAAATGGAATCGTCCTGCTGAAAAAAGTTCAAGCCCGCCGCGTCCGGAGCCGCGTTGCCGTCGAGGGCCGGCTCTGCGATCAAGTCCACGCCCAACAGCGGAATCAGCCGCCGCGAATCCGCGAGTACGGCGTAATCTTCGATGCGGGGATGAATCCTCAAGTCCAGAGACAACGCAGCCAAGCGCGCGACCGCTTCGTCCGGCACGCCTCCGGTGGCGGTCAGTTCAAATCCCGCGCGCCCCGCGAGCGTTTCCACCGACGAGTGAAACGAACCCGCGGCGGCTCCCCCCGCCAGTTCAATCGCAACCACCGCAGCGACGCCCAGCGCGACCGCCATCACCGTCAGCGCTGTGCGTGTCGGTTCGCGCTTCAACGGGCGCAGGATGAAGCGATGAAACAGAGTCCAGCGGGGCATGCTCACGCTTGCTTCACAGCCTGACGAATCTCTTGCACCGCGCCGTCACGAAGGCGCACGACCGTATCGGCCATGGCGGCGGCTTCCGTGCTGTGCGTGGCCATCAGAATCGCGGTATTGGTTTCCGTGGCGATGCGGCGCAGCAGCACCAGGATCAGGTCGCTGGTGGCGCTGTCCAGATTGCCGGTGGGTTCGTCCGCCAGCAGCAGTGCGGGAGCATGCACCAGCGCCCGCGCGATGGCCACGCGCTGCATCTGCCCGCCGGAGAGCTGATACGGCATGCGCGACGCGAACTCTTCCATCTCCAGCCAGCGCAGCTGTTCGAGCGCCGCTTCACGCGCGCCCGTGCGTCCCGCCAGCAGCAGCGGCAGCTCGACGTTTTCCACAACCGAGAGCACCGGCAACAGTTGGAAAGACTGAAAAATGAAGCCCACACGCTCGCGCCGTAAGCGCGTGAGTCCGGTGTCACCGGCCGTGGCTGTGTCGATGCCCTCCAGCACCACTCGTCCGCTGGTCGGGACGTCCATGGCGCCAGCCAGATTCAGCAGCGTGGATTTACCGCAGCCGCTGCGTCCCACCAGGGCCACGAACTCGCCGCGCTCGACTTCGAGCGACACATCACATAGCGCCGGCACGGGAACGCCCTCGGTGATGTAGTTCTTGCTCACGCGCTCCAGCGCCACGACACTCATACTCCTAGTGTCGCGGATTCCGGGTACAATCGCGGTATCGTCCCTCCCATCTCCATCGCCCACATCGACAGCGAAGCGGAGTTTCGCGGTGGCCAGGAAGCGTTACTGATGCTGGCGCGTGGACTCGCCGCGCGTGGCCACCGCCAATTGTTGGTTACGCCCAAGGGCAGTGCGCTCGATCAGCGTGCCCGGGAAGCCGGTTTGTCCACCGTTCCGCTGACCTCGGGGCCGTGGTCGTTGCTTCGGCTGGTGCGTGACTTCGACGTGATCCATACGCACAGCGGACGCGCCCAAACTCCGGTGAGGCTGCTGGGTCCGGTGCTGCGCGCAGTTCGCGTGGCTACCAGGCACGTCGCATTTGAGCCCAGCAACCGCGTGATCCATGGATGGAAGTATGGGCGCGGCTGCGACGGCGTGATCGCGGTGTCCGAAGCCGTGCGCAAAATTCTACTGCGCGCCGGCGTGTCCGACAGCAAGATCGAGGTCATTACCACCGGCGTCGAGCTTCCCTCCACGCTCCCGACCGCCGAGGAACGCGCTTCGGCTTGTGCGGCTTTGCATCTTGGCGAGAGCGACTTCGTGATCGGCCACATGGGCGCGTTCACTCCTGAAAAAGGCCAGGACATCGCCGTGCGCGCGGCGGCCCTGGTCCGCGAATCTCTTCCGCAGGCACGCTTCGTCCTCGCGGGCGACGGACCCCTAGCCGCCGCCTTGCGCGAACTGGCCCAGCGTGAAAAGGCGCGGGTCGAGTTCCCGGGCTTCCTCGCCGACCGTTCCGAGTTCTTCGCCGCGCTCGACGTTTTCATCATGCCGTCGCGCGCCGAAGCGTGGGGATTGGCCGCGCTCGAAGCTATGGCCCACGGAGTGCCGGTGATCGCCAGCAATGTCGGTGGCCTTCAGGAAATTGTTTCACCGGAAGGAGGCGGACGGCTGGTTCCTCCGGACGACGCCGGCGCGTTAGCCGACGCGATTCGCGACGCCGCGGGGGATCGCGAACGTCTGCGCGCCTGTGGTCTGAAAGGCCGCGAGCGGGCACGCAAATTCTCGACGCAACAAACGGTGGACCGGACCGAAGCGTTCTACCGGCGGTTGCTGAACGCAGCCCGCGCCCGCTAGCCAGCTAAGCTAGGAGTCCGACATTTCGGGAATCGGACACCGGTAGCGCCCCGCGAATATTTCCGCGAATCGTTCCAGCACTTCAGCGTGCACCCGGCCATTGTCGGCGAGAATGTGCGGACCGCGCAGGTCGAGCCCGCCGCCGTGCATGTCCGTACACAAGCCTCCCGCTTCGCGAACCAGCAGCGCGCCCGCGGCCATATCCCAGGGTTTCAGGTGAAACTCCCAAAATATATCCAACCGTCCGCACGCCACATAGGCCAGATCGAGCGCCGCCGCGCCCGCTCTCCGCACCCCGTGCGACAACATGGCGAGCTGGTAGAAGAAATGCACATTCACGTCCCGATGCCGCTTGCGGGAAGGGAACCCCGTGCCTGTGAGCGCATCGTCAATGCGCTGGACGGCGGAAACATGAATGCGCCGGTGGTTGAGATACGCACCGCCGCCGCGCTCGGCGCTGAACATCTCGTCATGCGCCGGATCGTAGACCACGCCTGCGATCAGTTCACCGGCTTTCTCCAAGCCGATCGAAATGTTGTACATTGGAAAGCCGTGAGCAAAATTGGTGGTGCCATCCAGCGGATCGACGTACCAGCAATACTCCGAAGTCCCGTTGTGTCCGCCGCCTTCCTCGGCCAGCACCGAATGCGAGGGGAAGTGGCTGCGCAATCGCTCCACCACCAGCGCTTCGCTGGCCTGGTCGGCTTCCGTGACCAGATCGTAAGCGCCTTTGAGTTTAATTTCGAGCGACGCGCGCCGCTGCGCGAAGTTGGCGATCACTGCGCCGGCTTCACGGGCAATGTCCACGGCTGTCTCCAGAAACGAAGCCATGGCGCGCGCTACGGCCGCTCGTAGATGTACTTGATGTCCTGTTTGAAAAGAAACAGATTGGGCCCGTCGGGGCGCGTGATGCGAATGAAATTGACGTCGTAGAACTCGACGGTGCCGTCGAACTCGGAGTTGTCGCTCAGACGCACCCGGATGGGAACATGGTCTTCCACCAAGTGGCGCAGATAGCGTGTTTCTTCAAAGGTCTGTTCGGGGGCCTTGGTCTTACCGGACTTTGCGGACACAGGAGAATCGGTCACAGAGTGGCTCGGTCAAAAACGGCCGCGTGTTACTTCGCGGCTTGATCCCCATAGTAACCGGAGCGGGTGGATGGCCGCAAATCCTTGCGGTCCATTTCCACGCGCACGGTGTGAAACCGCGCCGTGTCTGCGGGCAAATTCCGGGGATAATAACCCACCAGATACTGAGTTCGCAGATCGCGCAGGATCTGCGTGAACGCCGCATCCAGCTCCGCGCCCACTGCGGGAGTGAACACGCGCCCGCCGGTGCCCTCGGCGATAGTTTCGAGCGCGTGCTCGCCGCCGATGTTGCGCCCGGCGTCGTTGGTGATGGGCACCACCAGCACCGGATACACCACCACATCGGCCAGGTGCGCGGCTTCGAGCGCGTCTCGGAACTTCTTGCTGCTGGTGGTATCGCCGCCATCCGTCACCACCACGACCACGTGCCGGCCCTGACGCCGCTCCAGGTCGCGGGCGGCCAGATACAGCGCATCGTAGAGCGATGTTCCGCCGTCCGGCTTCAACTGCCGCAGCGCCGAGGAGAGCCGCGATTGACGCCTTGTGAAGTTAGTCAACAGGGTCACATCGTAGTTGAACGAATACAGCGCCGCGGCGTCGGCGGGGTTGCCTTCGTTGGTCAGGGCGCGCAAAAACTTCTCAACCGACGTGGTCTCGTAGCGCAGCTTGATCAGCGTGGAGCCGCTCGCATCCACCAGGACGCTCACCGAGAGCGGAAGCGCCGTCTGGCGCTCGAACACCGAGATGTCCTGGGGCACGCCGGAATCGAACACCCGGAAATTCTTCGCATCCAGGCCGCCGATCAGTTCCCCCCGCGAGTCCTTCACATTGACCAGCAGGCGTACCAGCTTCACGTCGACGCGGAAGCTAGGCGGCGCTTCGGCTTCCGCGGCCGCCTGGGCGCACACCAGCACCGGCGCGAGCAGCGCCGATGCCAGGCACAAACATTTTCTATGCGGAGCGTTCATATGCGGGCTTTGACCACGGAGTCGTCCCACTCGCCATCGACCCACACCTCTCCATCGGCGAAATACTCTTTCTTCCAGATGGGTACCAGCTTCTTTAATCGGTCGATGCCTTCCAACGCAGCTTCAAACGCCGGCCGGCGATGCGGCGCGGCAGCCACGATCACCACACTAGCCTCGCCGATTTCCAGCCGCCCCAGCCGGTGCACGATTCCCATCCTTCCGATCGCGTACTTGGCCGCCGCTTCGCGCCCGATATCCGCCATCAGCTTGATCGCCATGGCCTCGTAGCATTCGTATTCCAGATACCGCGTCGACCGGCCCTTGGTGTTATTCCGCGTGACGCCTTCAAACGTGACCACCGCGCCATCTTCCCCGCGCTGCATCCACACCGCCAGCGCGCGCGCGTCGATCGGATCGCGAGTGATAGCGAAAAAATGGCCCGCCGGGTCCGCGATCTCGTGCGTGAAACACCCTGAGCCGCCACTCACCGGCGGAAGAAACGCGACCTCGTCGTTTTCCGAAAGCGGCGTGGAAGGATCCGCGAAGCCCTGGTTGTGCGCCAGCACGATGCTTTTCGAAAGCTCCAGCAGGCGCGGAAAGCGCGCGGCGTAGTAATCGAAAACGGCGCTCAAGCGGCCTCCCTCGGGAACGTCCAGGACGTCTTCCCGAAGGCCCACAATGTCGCGAAGCATGCCGAAGAAAAGGACGCGGATACGCACTTTGCTGTCATCTTAACAGACGTTGCGGAACCATCCTGGTTTCAACAAGGCAGGCGCGCTCCGCGCCATGAGACACCGAGCAGAACGAACAACCGGTCCTGGAAGGAACTGAAACCCGTCGCCGCCGTGTTAGCTCCTGCGCGCTCCAGCTTACCTAGCGCGGCTCCCGTGATGCAGACTCGTGCCGATGACCAGCTTCCAGATTCTAGCGGTCGTGGGGACTTCCTAAAACCAGTGGGGCGTCTTTCCCGGAATCGTAATCATGTCGCCTTTGCTCAAGTGGTAGTTCCGATTTTTGGACGTTACGCCCATTGGCCTCGAGTGAACTTCAATGCGCTTCCAGGGCTGTCGGAAGAGGTTTCTTCTGCTCCCGGGATTCTTCGCCGCTTGGCGCTTTGTGAACGGCCGACGAGGCCGCGGTGGATTCCCGAACGCGCGAGCTTGGCCGGGAAGCGATCTCGACCCGCGAGGGATGGGCCGGAGAGGCCGCCCAGGCTGCGCTCAGTCTTGGTGGTAAGCATCGCGCACCCCAGGAAACGTACGGTGGTGTGGCAGGGGCCGGCGGTCGACCGCCGCCCCTCTTCCGAGTGTGCCGAGCATGTTCGACAGCTCGGGGGTGAAAGTCCCCTTGACAGCCTGATGGAGGCGAAGTCATAGCGAAGCGCAAGGGCGTCGTCGCGAGGCGGGGTCTGAAAGAAGCGTGGAGCAAACGTA